>Ga0164315_10003294_pt1 | contig 12522 bp, 19 predicted proteins | sample GuaBasSedimGuay6_FD_113737 | JGI IMG/M metagenome (GOLD analysis project Ga0164315, IMG submission 113737) | Subseafloor sediment microbial communities from Guaymas Basin, Gulf of California, Mexico - Guay6, Core 4569-2, 0-3 cm | ecosystem: Environmental > Aquatic > Marine > Hydrothermal vents... | reverse complement strand
TCAGCAATACCTACGCCAACGCTAAAGGTACCAGCTAATATAAACGTTAATGATGAAGAATATAAAGAAGCTGTTGCCATTCTCGCGGCATTCACTGGCGCAGAAAATTCTTTCATCACTTATCCTGAAGGTTGGGAACTCGATCTTCATAGCTCGGAAGGTTTTGACCCGATGAAGCTTGAAAATTCAATCAAGCGCGAAGATGAAAAAATGGTCGGGACTATTCTTGCAACATTTTTGGAGCTTGGAACTGGTGGGAACTCAGGTGCATTCGCTTTAGGAGAAAATCTTCAAAAGTTTTTCACACAAGTATTAGAATCATTCGCTCATGTAATAGCTGGTACAATCAATCGTTGTTTAATTCCAAATTTAGTTAAAATGAATTTTGGCGATACTGTAAAACAAATGCCTGAATTAGTTTTTTCTGGAATAACTGAAAAAGCTGGGAAAGAGTTTATGGAAATTCTAACTGGCTTCACTGGAAGCGGAATAGTCGGTCAAGATGAAATGTTAGAAGATCACGTTCGTAAAATGTATAACCTTCCAAAGAAAGTCGAAGGAACTGTTGTTGAAAATGGTGGCGAGAGTGACGAAAATGATAATGAAAATGATAATTCTGGCGATTCTGTTAATGATGATGGTTCCATTGATGAAGATAATGGCGACGATTCTGGGACTCAACTTTCGGTTATGAAATTTGCTGAAGCGAAAACAGCAAAAAGTTTAATTGACCAGCAAGCAAAGCCGACTCTTGAAATAATGCAAAGTAATTTGAAATTTATTGGTGAAAAATTAATTGCAGACATAACAAAAAATTATAAAAAGCTTTCGGAGAGTAGCAAATTAAATGCAGTTGATAACTTGAAGCTCGGTGGCGTTGTTGCATTCAGAAAGCAATTGAGAGGCGTTTTTAATGTTAGTGCAACGAAGTCATTGGACATGGTGGAAAACGAAACTGGTATTCACGATGTTAAATTAAAAGATAATGCTGAAATGCTCGAGTTATTGGAAAAATACCCGTCGAAAGCAATTAAGTTTGCAGGCGATGAAAAGCTTCCAAAGCATTCTAAAAAACTAGCTCAATTGCAATCGCAAATATTAGCCGACAAACTTGCTACTGACTTAGAAGATATTGTCACGCTGGCATTTATTCAGAACGAACAGAAAACAAATGACATTGCTGTATTGCAAGAAGAAATGAATGCTGCTGCCAAAAAATATCAAGATGGCGGCACGGTTAATACCGCTTCAATAACATCAACTTCAACGATTGTTAATCAAACAAGAAACGATTTCTTTTTTGAACCTGAAGTGCTTAATCAGATTTATGCTTTTCGTTTCAACAACAGCAATCCGAAAGCTGCCATTTGTAAAACTTTAACCGGTCAAGTATTCTCAACCGATGATACAAAGTTTTTTCAATACTCTCCACCGCTTCATTTTAATTGCAAATCTTATTTGTCAGCAATTATGCAAACGGCAAAAACAAAACCTGAGATTGGAAAACTACCTCCTTTAAATAAAGCAGACTTAAAATCAAAGTCACTTGACGAGTCAATTGATAATTTGGTCAATTTAAAGCATAATTAATATATAAGAAAAACGATAAAAGGATTTATCATGGCATTTATAAAAGACTTTCTTCAAACGAAAGCTTTCCGCAAAGCCAACATTGAAGTTGACGAATTTATGCGAGAAAACGAAATTGAAGATACCTACATGGTTCAAGGTTTGATATTCGACAAAGTTGTTTATCCAGATCAAGAAGCCGTTTTATTGTGGGCTGAAGAAAATCATTTCAAAGTAGAACTAATTGAAGAAAATTCAAAAAGTTTTATCGTCACAAGTTTAGATGCTTCTGAATTTGTAAAAGACACATTAAAATCTTTGGAAATCTCAAATGGAGTCATGGCAATAGTCGGACTTTTAAAAGTGTTCGCTATTCAGTCAATGGATAGATCATTCTTATCGTTGGGAAACGAAGATCAAACAATTAAATTTAACGATTCACTCCCACACATCATAGAGCTTGCAAAGGTCGTAAAAGGGTATCATGCAAATTATGGTGAAGTGGAATTGACTCGAAAAATGTTGCAATCATTTGCTGATAACTTTGACAATGAAGTTGTTGGTGTCGATTTGATGATTGATTACGATCATAGTCAAGCTAAAGCCGCTGGTTGGATTAAAAGCGTATTCATGTCAATCGATGGCGACGTACTTTATGGGGAAGTGAAATGGACACCGAAAGGCGCACAAACTTTGAGCGACAGAGATTTTCGGTATTTTTCACCAGAATTTAGTTTAAACTATGTTCATCCGCACACAGGTATTCAGCACGGACCAACTCTTTTGGGTGGTGGTTTAGTGAACAGACCGTTTCTAAAAATGGAAGCAATTGTAAGTTTCAAAGAAAAAAATAATAACCAAGGAATCAAAGTGGAAAACATTTCATTATCTGAGCATAATGTTAAAGTTTCTGGCCTTGAAAAAACAATCTCAGATTTTAAGTTATCAGAAAATACTTTAAAGTCTGTTGTTGAAGGTCAAAAAACTGACATTACAAAACTCAGTGAAAAAATTGATTTGATGGAGAAAGTAAAAAAAGAAGCGGAATTAAAAGCTGCTAACGAATTACTTTTTTCTGAAAACAAAATTAATAAAGCTCAATTAGATGCTTTAAACGAAGGTAAAACTATCGTTGAAGTTCTTTCTTTAAGCACTGTTTTAAATACAGAAGCTAAAGGGAAAACTGGTAGTGAATCTGTTATAACTTTTTCTGAATCTGACAAAGCCGCAATGGTTGCTTCAGGTCTTAATGAAGAAGATTATAAAAAATATGTGTTGGAGGCGTAATGGCAAATTTAACAGACAATAAAGAAGTCGTTGAAAAAGCGCGTCGTCTTGTTTCACACCCTGTTGTAGCGGCAGGTAAATTTTTCAAAGGTTCAATTTGTAGGACCTCTGCTGCAGGATATTTAGCTGCTGCACTTGCTGAGGCTGGTGCTAAATTTGCTGGTATCGCTGTATTTGCAGTTGATAATGCTAGTGGAGCCAACGGAGACTTGGAAGGTTCGGTTTTAACAGAAGGAATTTTTCTTCTTGAAGGCGCAGGATTTACACAAGCTGACGTTGGTTCAGAAGTTTTTGCAAGTGATGATCAAACAATTTCAACTGTACAAGCTGCAAACGAACAAGCCGTTGGATTTATTTCTAACTTTGTTTCTGCAACACAAGTATGGGTTGATATAAAAGTCTAGGGAGGACGTTATGGGACAAATTAAAAACAGTATTGTTCTTGAAAAAGCCCTTAGAGGTATTTTCATGAAGTCATACGACAATGGGGAAAATCCTGCTGACGTTATGCCGATGATAATGGAAACAACTTCCACATCGAACAAAGAAAAGTATGGTTGGCTTGGAAACGTTCCTGATTTATCAGAATGGAAAGATTCAAGAAAACTTTATGGTGTTTCTGATTACGATTATGAAATTCCAAATAAAAGCTACGAAGGAACTCTTCAGGTTGACCGTGACGATATTGAAGATGACCAATTAGGTGGAATCAAAATTAGAATTGGCGATCTTGCAAGAAAAGCAAAAATTCATCCTAGAAAATTGTTCTTTGAACTAATTCTTAATGGTGAAATTGGTCTTTCTTTTGACGGACTTCCTTTTTATTCAATTTCTCATGCCTATAAAGGTGTTGCAGGCGTTCAAAGTAATTTAATTACTGGAACAAAAGCAGGCGCACTTCCAACAGCATCAGAAATGAAAGCTGACTTCGTTAAAATGAGAGCAGCAATGCGCGCTCTTAAAGACGATACAGGTGCACCATTCAATGAAGGTGAGTTAAAACTCCACATCATTGCATCGCCTGAGCTTGAAGGTGTTCTTGATACTGTTTTTGGGGCTGACTTAATTGATAGCACTACAAACACGTTGAAAGGCGCAGCAACTTATGCGACAACTGGTCGTTTAAGTGGTGCTGATTGGTATTTATTTGAGAATAGCGGAAATTTAAAAGCCGTTGTTAAACAAGTAAGACAAAACGTTCGCTTTGAAGCTCTTGAAGCAACAAGTGAACAAGGTTTTATGAACAAGCTATATAAGTATGGCGTTGATTATAGAGTCGGATTTGGTTACGGTATGTGGCAAAAAGCCATGAAGCTGAAGTATTAATTCTTAAAACCTAGTGTTTTTGATCGGGCAGTTTTCTGACATCTCTGCCCGATCTTTTTTATGGTGGTGATATGAAAAAAGTTTTAAAATTAAAAAGAGTTCATCCTAACGGTTTTATGCAACATGGACGATATGTCATTACTGACAAGCCAATTGAATATAATTTGAATGAAGATGAATTAAATTCTTTAGAAAGTATTGGACCTAAACATTGGATTGAAGTTGTTGGCGTAGTTGAAAAAGCTCCCAAGGTTTCAAAGAAAGTTAAACCAAAAGCAAAGGTAAAAAATAAATAATGAGTTTAATTGACGAGTGCAAAGCTTGGTATGTAAATGGGGAAAAAGTTTTCCTTCGCGTTCTTGCTCAACTCGACCCTGACTTTATTGATTTATTAGTTGGTAAGTTCCTTTCAAAAGAACCGCTTATCACAATTAAAAACGCAGCATCGGCAGGCGCGAAACAAAGTCACGTTTTTGCTAATGGAACAAAACAATTTTTAATTCGTTGTGAAAAAGTAGTTGAAATAAAATATAATTTTGATGAAACTGATTATGACAATGGAATTAAAGCAACGATAACTTCTGGCGGTTTTTTACAGCAAACTGGATTGACGTTGGAAGATAAAACAATTTATTTTAATACACAGACAGGAAACAGGGACGTAGAAATTCTTGAGTGGAGCTAGGAGGCTTTTATGGGTTCGATTTTTAAATTATTAATGGATGCGGCTGGAGATGCCTTTGCATTATCAAAAGTCGTTTTAGGAACTGCAATCAATGGGACAATAAACGGTCTTGCTGCATTTGCATTTAGAGATTCAAGCGGAAACGCTACAATGCCACAACTTAATAGTGAAGGCGCAGTACCAGTTGCATTTGACGCTGGGACAACTATTGTTATACCTGCAAAAATTGAAACACAAGCGAAAATGGAGTCTTCTGGAATTGGCGTGAGAGTTTTACTTGGTTCAATGCCTTTAATTGTTGATAGGTCTTATACAGCACCATCGTTTGACGGTTCAGCATTTAGAGAAATGTTATTTGAACTTGTAATGGTTCAAGACGTTGGTGGAACACCTGTTGAAGAATTAATTCTCGCAAGTTATTCCGGCGCTGGTCAATACCATATAAAAGCTGGTTTAGTTAAAGATTTCTTTTCAACAAATGCGACCGTCGATACAAAAGAACTTCAGTTGTACGCAACAATGAAAGAAAATAAAGCTGGTGGCGATGTCTACGGCAAAGCTTCTTTTAATTTAGTCCCTGCTTAGGTTTTGAAATGATTAAAATGTTTGCGATAATATTCACATTGATTCTGTTTGCTTCCAATCTGGAAGCGGCAGGGGCACTTGCAAAATCTCAAATTGTTGGACACGATGAACTTCATAAAGTTGATATTGTTTTGGATAGTGATGGTAAAAGGAAAATGCTCGTCAAGTCTGACACCAGTATAAGTACAAGTTTGGGAATATCTCAGCAGTATGACCTAAATGTTGTTTTAAATAATACAACTTATTATACAGCATATTCTGTAGTTGGGATTAAAACACTGTCGGGTTTTGTCTTAGAATTTGATAATGAAGATGTAACCGTTAGACTTGAAGTCGATGGCATTGTTATATTTGAATTGTATTGCAAAAAAATAAAAGATTTGCTTGATTGGGACAAAGCTTCTTTGCCCCCAATGTACATATCATGGAATAGCGGATTAAAAGCTTTTTATTTCACGCCTAGCTTTCCAATGAAGTCTTCAATAAGTATTAAAATTTTATTGAAAGGTAACGGTAAAAAGTACAAAGCAAATATTATACAGGTGAGTAATTGAATGAAAATTGATATAGGAAATGGAATTAGGCATTTTTTTAATTCAACAGATCTGACATTAAATAATGTTAATCAAAATTTCATTAATATTGTTAATGATGATGTTGGTGAATCATTTATAAGTGCTGCATTTAGACTTAATTCTGAAGATGTAATAATTGAAATGATGGTTGATGATGTTGCATTTTTGACGGTGCATGTAAAAAAAATAAAAGACATGTTGAAGTACGACAGTGGAGAGAGCAAGCCGTTAAGTCCAATTGTTTACAACTCAAAAAGAAAAACTTTGGAAATTATGTTTCAAAATCCAATTACATATAAAGAAAATATAACATTTAAAGCGAAGTCCAGCACGACAAGCAATAGTCGAAAAGTTAGAAGTTATTCTATTTTTTTGGGAGGTTTTTAAATGATTGAAATAAAAATAAGCAATTATTCAGATTGGAAAATGAAAGTTTCCAGCGATAATTTAGATCATTTCAGTTATATAGAATCGAGTGAATATAAATTAATTTCAATCGACGGCATGATTGTTTATACGCACGAGCTTGATGATGACGATGTAGAAAATTACGAAAGTATGCTTCTCGGAAAATGCAACAAAAAGCTTGGTAATTATTATTCAAGAGAACCATTCGCAAGCAAAGTGTTAAAAGACGGAACAAAACTATTCAGGCGAAAATATGGTGTCAAAGAAACAATCGGGGCGAACAGCGAAAAAGATATAATTTTTACTGTTCCTTACGCGAAAGCTAAAATAAACAAAGTTGAAGTTATAAGTGCCAACGCACTTGATAGGATTGATCTATTTGTTAAATCACCAGTTGATGAACCGACAGCAACTGCCTACGGTATGCCAACGAATTATTTGTTGAATCAATTTGGTTTCAATGTAATTGTTTCAGATTTGCTTTATTCGGATAAGTCTGACTACGACGCGGATGTTTTTGCTGGAATGCAAGTCGTTATTAGATACAAAAATGACACTAACGAAAACAAAAGCGTAGGATTTAATTTAATTTATCACGAGGTCGTTTAGTGAATGTTATTTATAATTTTATATTATGGATTGTTAAACCAATGATAAAAACATTAGCTAAAATTCACGCGCCGTTCACGCACAAAAAAATCAACGGAAAACATTATTATAAACTTCGCGATGAATTATTTGTTGGAAGCGTCTTACTTACCAACACTAATGGAGAGTTATCCAACATCATAAATCCGATCAAAATTAAACACGCAGGACTTTACGTCGGTGATATTTTAAAAGACGGAATACGATACGTTGCAGAAGCGACAGGCAAAGGCGTAGTGTTGACCGATCTTGTTACATTTCTAACAACAAAGGATTTAGTTATCGTTTGCAATCCGAAATTTATTGTCACTGAAAATAGAAGAACTGGAATACAGGAAAGAGTGATGAATTACATTGGAAGAAAATACGATTATTATTTTGAAAAGAGTAAAGATAAAATGTATTGCTTCGAACTATGTTTTCACGCACTAGGTAACGCTCACCTTAAGCCAAAAGAAATTGTAAAAGGTAAATGCATATTTGATCACAATACTTTTTTGGACACATTACATTTTAACGTAACTTTTAATTCTGAGGGCATGACTTTATGAGTTCACAAACTTTAATGGTTTTATTATCCGTGATAGGAGTTTTTATAACAATAGGTCTTTCTATCAACGCTTTTTTTTTGCGCGGCATATTCGTCGATCTAAACGATTTGCGAGTTCGGTTTGCAGAAATTGCGACAAATGGAAAGAATACTGCAAGGCGAATAGAGAACCTAGAAGATACAGAAAAAGAAATATTTCACAGATTAAATAAATTAGAACAAAGGGCGATTTGATGGGCGCATACACCGATGCTGATAAAATTAAATCATTATTTAGAAGATTAAAAATTGAAGCCGACACAGGAACTGAATCGCAAAATACAGTTGTTACGACTGAAGAAGTTGATGAATTTATAAGTGAACAAGAAGCAATCGTAAATGCTCGATTAAGTTCTTGTTATGAAATGGCAACCGTTGGTCCTGAATCAATTAAAATAATTGGAACAATCGTTAAATATAAAGTTGCCGATGTTATTCAAAACATAATGGCACTGACAACGAACAACAGTCATCAAACTAAGCAGGAATTTACTGGCGGTTGGGCGATGATGGCAATCGAAATGCTCGACAAAATATGTCCACCGCAAAATTGCGAATTGAGCTGCGTGGATAAGCCTACAATGCCGCTTCCGGATACTCCGTTAAAATCTTCTTCACCTGAGAGCCAAGCGTTGTTTAATTCAAGCAAAAATACTGCTGTGTTTAAGAAAGGAACGCCAAATTGGTAAAAGCAACAAGCGCATCTTTTAATACAAGTTATATAATAGAAAACGACAAAGCTTTTCTTCGCGCTATTGATAGGCTTGCGAAAGAAACTGCTGATTTTAGAATTCCATTCGGTTTTATTTCAAAAGAATTTTTTCAAGGGAATAAAAAAGTTTTCTCATTAAAAGGGCCGGGCCAATATCCAGACCTTGCACCAAAAACAAAAAAACAAAAGATGCGTGAAGTCAGATTTGTTTATCCTATTTTAAAAAGAACCGGAAGACTTGAATCTTCATTAACAGGTGGCAATTCACCTGAAGCTGTAAATGTTATCGGTAAAAAATTATTATTACTTGGAACGACTGTTCCTTATGCAATTTATCATCAGTCTGATGCACCTAGAACAAAGATACCTTTAAGAAAGCCAGTGTTTATTTCTGGCCCACCATTAGAACAAGGTATTGCTGATAGGGTCAGTGGAAGAAAGCAAGCGTGGTTGAATATAATAGATAGGCACATTAAAGATAATTTAAAGGAATTCAAATAATGACAAGACGAATTTATGATACCGAATGTTTATTGAATTCACTTTTAACAACTGTTAAAGCAAATTTGAATAATGAACTTTTGTTAATTGATGCTGAAAAAGCTGATTATGTAATTGATAAAATAAATGATAATGCCTATTACTTTCAACAGCTAGGCGAAGAAGTTTTTTCATACCAAAATTTTGTTGTATGGGGAACTTATGCAAATCCTGAAAACTTCGACAACTCAACAGGAAACGCAATCAAGAAAATTAAAACTTATTTTGAAATCGTCGTTGCTGACGATGGAAGTCCAGTAAATGAAAATATACATTATAAAATGTTACGATATACACGAGCTTTAGAAGCCACAATCAATAAAAATTTCTCAAAAATGGGAAATGGATTAAAAGTTTCTATAGATCATTTAACGCCGACTGTTTTCGATGTTGATAATCGACAATACAGGAGTGCAGGAATAGTCGTTGTTGCGGCAATTACAACGAACTAACCAAAGGAAAAGCGGCATGGAAGACAAAAAAAAGAAAACCAAGAAGGTTATCGAAAAACTAATTGCTTTAAAAGATTGGGAAATTCATCACAATGAATATCATCTCATAATCAAAAAAGGCGCGGAAGTAAAAGTTCCTAAAATGTTTATCGAAACTCTCAAGGTTGAAAACGTAATTTAACTAAGAGGTCAAAATGGGTTTATCAGAAAACTTTATGGCATTTGGGATTCATTCTCTTGTGCCTTATCGAAGAGCAGATAAATTGCCGTATGGAATTTTCGAAGTTCTTGCTGGTGGAACAATTTCACTAAGCGCAGAATTTGAAGATCTATTTGGTGGTTCTTCGCGCTATATGTGGGCAAGTGAAGCCAAAACAATTAGTGCGGAATTTAGCGCGACAGTTAAGACAATGCCGGACTTTTTGTTCGAACTTTACCTTGGTGCTGATGTGACAAATACAGCAGCAAGCGCATTGGGAACAGTTGATGCCTTTGCAAATTTTAAAGGTTTAACAATTCTTGATGCTGTAACAGGAATTGCGACAGCAACAGCGAAAAGTGGAAGTGAAGGCGACTTAAAAACTGGTATATACACAATCGTTGCAGTTTCAGCAACAACCGTTGATATATACGACACAACTAATATTGATTTCAATGTTGGAACGAATGTTGAATATGTTGATGACAGTTTGAAAATAAATTCAGCCCCGCTAACAATCGTTGCTGCAACAGCAGTTGAAGTTGTTGGTTTCGGTGTTGAGCTAACAGGTGGTTCAGGAACTATTTTAATGGTTGAAGGCGACACAGCGACTTTTAAAGTAGCAGGCGCACATCAAGGTATTTCTACAATTGAAATCGGAAAAGCCGGAAGTGTATTTCCTGAGCATGGAATCGTTGCGATGGCAGCAAAAAGAAGTAATGGCGATATGCTAAATAATTTGGCCGCTTAGTCAGGAATGATTAAGATGAATTGGTGGAAAAACTGGAACTCTAAGCCGAAAGGTAAGACAATCAGAGCGGAAGTTATTAGATTAAAATTTTTTAACACGCGCAACGCATAGAGATTGAAACTAGAAATAGAATAGAATATCTCCACGAGCCACCGACACCTAGAACAGGTGATGATGTATGCTGAACTTATAAGAAATTATAAGAAGTAGATGATAAAAAACTTCTACGATAACATAATTGAGAAATCGACATTCATAAAGCAGTAGGGGGAGGTTTCCCAATAGCTTTAGAAGAAACTGTTTTCAGTATTCCAGAATTAACTATCAAATTATTATTTGATACTTGTGAAGGGAAAATTGCGACAATTAGAAAAATTAAAGGTTCTTTAGGGGCTTGTCCTTAATCGGATTTATTTTCGGGGAGGGCATTGCTCTCCCTTTTTATTTCAACTTCATAATTTAAAATAATGTGCCTTAAAAACGAACTAACAGTTTCAGAATACAGTTTTGCTTTCAATCTTACTTGCTCATATTCACTTTGAGTCAATCTTAATGAAATAGTCCTGTCTTTGTACTTCTTTTTTTCTTTAATTATAGTCATCGCGAAAACCTTTTCATGTATTACGGAATAATAGTAGCATCGTATTACAAATTTTTGTAATATTTAAACAAGGGAAAATTAATGCAAGACAATTCATTGAACAAATTTCATTCGAACTTAAAGTCATTTCAGATTGCTGGAAAGACTTATCATCTCAAAAAGTTTTCTCTCGCTGCTCAAGTGTGGATCAATGAAGAATTTGCAACCAACAACGAGCTAAATGGATTGGAAAACTTCAGCAATGAGTTAAAAAAACCAAATCTCTCAGTCGTTTCAAAAGTTTGTTATTTTCTATTAGAAGATAAGACAGACTTTCCAATACTAGAATCATTTATAAACGCTTTAGGCGATACATATACAGGCTTAAAAATATTGTTATCACCTTTATGCACAGTAATAACCGACGCTCAACCTGAACAAATGTCAGAAGAAGAAGTTAAACTAAAAAAGTCTTAAGCGGAGATATTGAACAACAAGAAACTAATTGGTTTCATATTTTCGATATTTTCGCAAAAAGATACGGCATTAAAACGCCTGAAGAGTTTTTCAACGGTTATACAATGAAACAAGTTAGTGAACTGCTTCCAATTATAGATGATAGCAATCACGACGATGCGGCAATGAGTGCAAAACTTCACGGCTTCAAGGTTAAACCAAGACTAAAAGCACTTAAAGTCAGCAAAGAGAAAAAAGAAGAATACAACGAATCAGCATTAAACAGGTTCGAACAAATGAAAAAAGATCATGAGAAAAACAAGGAAAGTTGACCATGGCAGCAGATGAATTAATTATAAAGATTGGCGCAACGTCAACCGAGTTCAGCAAAGAACTTGATAAAATAAAAAGCCAAACAAAAGATTTTGAAAAGGGCCTTGCGAGTGCCGCCAAAATTTCAGCAGCAGCGTTTGTTGCGCTCGCTGGTGCCGCTGCGTTAGCAGTCAAATCATTTGCAAAATTTGAATCAGGCTTCAGTGATGTTCAAACATTATTAGACAAGTCATCATTCAAAAACAAGACCTTTACGAAAGGTATTGCAGACATGAAAAACGGAGTTCTTGAGCTCGGTGCTGCAACAGGTGAAAGTTTTGAGGTATTGAATAAAGCTTTATTTGATACAGTTTCGGCAGGCGTTGAAGCTGGTGATTCACTTGAATTTTTAGCAGCAGCAACGGAACTTGCACAAGCTGGTGCGACTAACACTAGCGTTGCCGTTGATGGTATGACTTCAGCAATGAACGCGTTCGGTTTAGATGCAAGCGAAGCAACTTCAATTGCACAAAAGTTTTTTATCGCACAAAAAGGTGGTAAGACAACAGTTCAAGAAATGGCCGAAGGATTTGGTAAGGCTGGTGCAACAGCAAATGCATACGGTGTTAGTTTAGATGAATTACTTGGCGCAGTTTCAGCAGTTACACTTGGCGGTGTTAAAACTTCAGCAGCATACACAGGATTCAATGCGGTTCTTGCTGGAATAGCAAAACCAACGAAAGATGCAGCAGCAGAAGCGAAAAGATTAGGTATTGAATTCGACACAACAGCATTAAGAACTCAAGGTTTAACTGGTTTTTTAAATACTCTCCGTGGTGCTAATGGCT
>Ga0164315_10003293_pt1 | contig 12522 bp, 8 predicted proteins | sample GuaBasSedimGuay6_FD_113737 | JGI IMG/M metagenome (GOLD analysis project Ga0164315, IMG submission 113737) | Subseafloor sediment microbial communities from Guaymas Basin, Gulf of California, Mexico - Guay6, Core 4569-2, 0-3 cm | ecosystem: Environmental > Aquatic > Marine > Hydrothermal vents >... | reverse complement strand
TAATATTAGCCTTGGCTTGGCAAGTGCCTGATAAGGGTAAACCTTCGCCAATACTTTCGTCATTTGGCCATCTTGAACCTCGAAAATTATCCCGATAAACACGAAACCCAAAACGAAAATGCGTCTCTTTATAATCATGTTTACTGCTCAATTTCTCCACAATTTGGCGCGAGAATTTCTTCGCAGTGTCTAAGGATGTTTGCATACTGCGCGTTCCATCCAATAAAAAGAAGACATCCACATGCTTGAGTTTTTCTACGACTGCAGTTTGTTGATCCATGTTTTCGACATCAAATCCCTTCATACCAATTCCAGGAGCAGAAACATGGTAATATTGCCCTCCATGATCTTTTTTATCCTTTTTATCCAATAAAGGCACATGTAAAGGAAATTTATACCAAATATCGCCACCGGCTAAATCAACAGCCTCACTGGGATCAATTCTAACTCCTCTTGCATCGGGATTTTGATCCAAGTAGTTATTAGGAAAAGCTCTAATATACTCAACTTCTTCTTTCGGACGGAGTTGCAGCGTCGTATTCCATGGAATGATTTTATCCTTATCAACCCAACCGACTAATGGCGGTGCCATCAAGAGATTATATTTATCCGCTAACAAATAGCGTTGTTGTTTTTCAGCAACGATAAAATACATCTCAAAACGAGATAGGGCATTGCGACTTTTTTTACAGCTACTGTCATAGCACGCATAAGCTGTGACAGTGGTTTTTTTCACACTGCGTCTGCCTTCTACCACAATTTCAGGTTGAGGCGGTGTTTTTATGAAAGCCTTGCGTTCTAGGCCTTTGTCATTTTTAATAGGATAGATCGTGCAGAGCAGGTCTGTTCTATCCATCCATCCTAGCGATTCACCAGGCAAGCATCCCGATTCACAAATCTCAACGCGCCCCTGTTTTTGACTGCTACTAATGCGTAGGGCATCCAATACTTCACCAAATTTGAGGGTGGTTTTTTCCCTGCTTCCCCTCGCATCAGAATACACTGGCGCATTCTGACGTAAGACTCGTAAGGGCCATGATGTGTTAATCTGTTTACCATCACGTTGCAACGGAAACGCATGTCCCTCACAACTACCATTGTTCTGTGCAGAAGCAGGGTGATTCAATAGTAGTAGCAGCGTAGCGATACTTAACAAGATGGATGATCGTCGGTTAATTTTCATTATTACCTCCAGAAAGTTATTGTGGTTTAAGAAAAGTCTCTAATGCGTCTCCTATTTCCGAAATAGGTTGACATCTTATTTGATTGTCACGCCATTTTTGACAGGAACCTGTTGTTATTACAGTCAGCGGAACATTGGCTCTTTTCCATTTCATTGGAAACCCAATATATTTGTAAATATCACTCTGTCCCGTACCGGCTGTGACATAAAAGATGCCAGCTAAATTATCTAACTTATTTTGGTATTCCAAATCAACAATTTCCAGATTTTGCCAAGCATCTAAATCACGACCACCAAAACGCAAAATTGTTTTTAATTTCCGGCGAATAGGTCGCCTGATTTCAGCCACAGTCATACCCCCAGGCATGTCTTCACACCTGAAAAGTTCCCCACTTAATTCACGTCCTGGGCTAATTGTAACCAAGGTAAAGGGTTGGTTTGAATATTGTTGAAAAGCACTGACCAGTGCGCTTGTAATTTTCTCATGGTATTGGTTTAATTTTCCTTCTTGTGCAATCACCACCAATTTACGTTTACCCGGACATTCAGAAGGTCTAAAAGCCAGTTTATTTGCAACATTTATGCGCGTACAGCGACTAACCGGTTTACCGTTAAGCTCGTCAATCAATTTGAAGAAATTCGACTCTGCACAGGGTGGGATTGTTAGCTGTTGTCCGTATTGGGTATACTGGCTTAACCTGTTTATGCTTGTGCCATCATAGGGCTTACGACAAGATGCCATTGTTTGAAACTGATAAATACCATAATTTTCATCAGGTGTTATACGAGTTGACAAACTTACTTGTATGGGTTTCTTCTCCAAGATGTCTCTGTAATGCGCCAAAGTCCATGGGGTAGCCTTAACTTCAGATAATTTCCACGTTATATCAGCCTTATCACGATATTTTTTAGCTTTAGCCTCATGAGAATTTTCTTTTTTAAGCGTTATCGTGACGGCATCAGGTAGTGGCGAACCTGTGGGCCAACCTGCCTCTTGTAAGCTTGGAAGTTTAACCTTTCCCATATTTATATTTTGATAGGGTTGGGCCGGGTTAGTGCCTTGATAAGAATAAACAACACTCTGAATAGCATAATGAGGAAGTTGTTCTTCGCAAGACTTACTCTGATTGTTGTATTTCTTTTTCCACCAAGAATCATGAACAGAAAAAGGCCATTGAGGTATCAAATCCTGAGCAGTTATAGCACGCTTTCCCTTATTCATATCATTAATATCAACTGATATTTTCACATCTTCCCAGCCTGTGCCCATCTTTAACTTAAAGTTTTTGCGTCCAGTTCTGATATCATCCGCCGACAATGGGCAAGACAACTTTCTTTGCGTTTTATCATATTGACGACATTCAGTTGCACTAGGAAATAGTGATTGTCCCCATCTGGATGGCAAAGTGAAATCAATGTAGCATGAAAAATCCAATGGTAATTGACTTAATTTATTTAAAACAATATGTTCCAAAGAAATGGTTTTTTTAGTAGTAGTACAATGCGAAACATTTCTATTCACACGGAAAGACAACGGTTTGCCTATACATTCATAGGGAAAAGACTGGCTGGGATTATAAATATCGCACTTGGCGAATAATCGACTGTTGTAATAGGCGTAATATTTCCCTTGTGGTAAAATAGCTATCCTTTTTGTCGAAATGTTTGTAGGCGTAAAGATAGTCATATCGGTAGAGGCATTTTTGTTATCATCAAATTTAAAACCTTCTATAGTCAAGGAATAAGGTAAGCGAGAACATGTAGTTGTAAAGGTGACAGTGCTTGTTGGCTGAAATTTTGCACAATCACCTAACTGCATATAATCGGTTAACTCGAGCTTTGCTGGCTTTGCTGTTTTAAACATATTCACAAAGTCTTTGGGCAAGGTGACTTTCACCGTGTGAGTAGGTTGCACCATCACAGGTTCTGCTGTTGACCCACCACCTGTGGAAACAGGCGTTGAATTAGATTGATTTTGTTGTAATTTTGTATTTTCTAAATTATTAGGCACTGTTTCACTAGCACTCATAGGCGGAGTTCCCATATCTATCCAAGATATAGTAGGTATAAATCCTTTAGCATCCACCTGTAGAGCAAACGGTACCTTAATATCTTTTAAAAAAGTTACTATTTTATCTTTCTTTTCAACTAATTTGATAAGTAACTCACCTAAGGAAAGAAAAGAAATATCCTCTAGCTGCACAGAAGAAGATGTTAGTTCTACCCATTTATTCTGCTGTAATAAATTAATCAGTTGTTCCTTTTGAAGGGAAACTTCTGCTTTCTTTTTTGTTATATGTGCAGAGTCAGGAGTAAGTAATATAGTCGGGTAATAGTGCGGCTTGTTCAAATAATTTTTTTTGGCCAGATCCTCGTGTGTACAAAACACTTGATAGTGAGCGAATTTACCTTTAGTGTTCTTATGAATTTTGGGAGCTAATAAATATTTTTTACCATTTTTTGTTTCAATGTAAGGTACAATACTCACTCCCACTGAGTTTTGAAAACTATTGCCCTCTTCACCAAAAACAACATTCCAGCTTTTTTGCATAACGTAAGGGTGTATCCAAGCACCTACCTTGTCAGGTGAATTTATATTGTGATCTTTGAGTGTGCCCTGTTCAACACATTCATTTAAATTAACAAACTTTTTGAGTAACTCCTGATCAGAGTGTTTCTCCCCAGCTTGCCACCATTGCAATTCCCCTAAAGGCTCAATATTTTTTTTTGTTTCAACTGTATCATCCAAAATGTCTTCTTCTGGTGGTTTTTCTTCTATTGACGCACAAGCCACCAACCCCATAATCACCAAAAAAATCCCCACAAAACGCACACCTAACAAAACGGTTCGATTTAAGATTAAAGATAACATGTCAAGCTCCTTTACTAAAACGTTAGTCGTTGGTTGTTATTAATAATGCTGAAAACTTCGGAAAAATCTGTAAGTGGTTGATTTTATCTTCACTGTCTTTATGTAAGTCATTGAAATTATTAATCGCCAAAAAGTTTTCCGAAGTTTTCAGAATAATGGGTTAAAAGCCAAACCTGACAGGTTTTTAAAACCTGTCAGGTTTAATTTCTAACACCTTGCATTTTTCGTATTTACCATTCAAAAATTTTCTGAATGGCGTAGAGAAATGTCTAAGCTTAAGTCTATTTCTACCCGCATCAAGACTTAATGCAATAAAGACTGAAAAGCGAGCCTCTTGAGAGAGTAATAATGCAGATAACTGAGCTTGTACGAGACTGTGATTAAACGATCCAATAGCTTGATTTTCCTCATTTTCATTGCTCATTTTCAACTTTAAACCCGCTCAAATCATTCATAGTCCGATCTTTTTTTCTTTATAGGCCCTCAGGAATTAACTATCGACATAAAAATACCCATAATTTTTGATACATTTGAGATATGATATTCATCAATATCTATCCAAACCGTTTTATCATTTAATTTCAAAAATTTAAATAAACTGCCCGTTGTGATCACACCATAGATATTTGAAATGGCATTTTCTTTCTTTTCATTGTAGAGTTTGGCAGCTAACATTTCTGAAATACACTGCCCAATTCCTGTATTGATTCTATCATTTTTAGCTTCCACAATGACTATTATCGGTACATCTATAAATAATTGTTCTTTTGATAAGCTCAGCATATAATCACAAGTGCCATTCAACCCCTTATTTTTATCAACATTAAATTCTATTCCTGAAAATAGACTGACTTCCTGATTTGATTGTTTAATGACTTCTACTAAAACGGGTGTCACAATCAGTTCAGAACGTGCTTTTTCTGTATCTATGGAAACTGCTAAAGGGATATTGAATTTGAGGGTTTCTTTGAGATGCTGACTACACTCTAAAGGTTCAATTGTTGAGAATAAACTCTCTTTTTCATTTAAAAACAAGAATAATTTTTCTTTGATATCTGTTAAGGTAAAATCACTATAAGCCATTTAATTAGTCTTTCCTTTGAATTGTTTCAAAAATGAGGTAGGCATTTACAATATTTCTTATATAAGGCCTGTTTTAGGTCAAATGCGGATTGTTTCGCTTTCGCGATTGATATCGATATAAACGCTAAAGACGCTAAAGAAACTGTTTGTCAATAGCGACTCTTTGCGTCTATTGCGTCTTTTGCGTTCTTAAATAAGAATGACATAAAACCAGCATGAAACGAAGTTCAGCGTAACTAAAAATGTGCCTTGAAAAAAAGCACCCGAATCAATGTCTTATAAAATTAAATTAGCGGTGAACATCAGGTTTTCATCAAAACAGTGCTTATTGACTCACAAACTGATGCAATGCTTTTTCAATATCATCTTCATCATCCAATTTTGTGCATTGGTGAACGCGAGCCTGTTTTGTCCACGGTGTGCATGAACCTGTTGTCAACACAGTCAATTCAATATTGGCCTGTTGCCAAGATTGTGGCACGGTTAATGCTGAGGGATCAATGTCGTCCATATTGCCGTTATCAGTGAAGTACAATAGCTTTTTAAAACCCTGATATTCGTTGTTTATACGTTTTAAGTTGGCCAGTGCGTCTAATGAGTAGCCAAAACGTATGGCCGAAATTTTTTTCCACAATGTGCGGGTATCGTTAATATCAGACCAGTTTGAAAACGGATTCTTTACTTCTTTGGGATCAAGCGTTAGCAAAGTAAAGGGTAAGCGCGCATTTAGATGTTTGTTCAAACGTTCATGTAAGGTTTTTTGAATCGTTTTGCCATGTTGGTTTAAACCATTTGCCATAGAAACTACAAGAAGTTTATTTGTTGCTTTTTGAGGCATTATGAATGGTTGCTCTGGCTGAGGAGGCTTAGGGGAATTTATCTTAAAAGGAGGATCAGGGCGATCAGGGGGCTGATCCGGGGGCCTTATTATATTAGTAGAACCACAACTGACGACGAATATCAATACAAACACAATACCTATAATATGGGCATAATATGAAATACATTGATGGGGCATTGACTGGCATTTGAATTTAGACATGATTGATTTCTCTGTTTTTTTAATTCACATAGGTTCATTAAGGCTGCGTTGATGACACAAGTGAGTCGTTAAGTCGTCATGTTCAATTTGTTTTCTCATCTCTTTAATCTATAATAAAATTATTCTCTGCTTGTCAATTCATTAATGATAATGAATCTTATTCATAAGCGTTCTTTTTAAAAACGCGCCTATTATACACTCGTTAAAGAAATAGTAAAGATTCATATTCAGATTTTTTTTACCACCTATTTGTCCAAACTGATAACGCGCCTGATAGTACAACTCATTACTGGGATAAACGAATTAAAAATATTTGGATATGGTAATCCATGCCGTGGAAACATTGAGTTAATCCAAATCATGTCATGATCTCAGTTTGCACTCTAAATGTTAATTTGTTTATCCCAGTAATGAGTTGTACTTAATAATGAGTGACAAACAAATGCCTCGCAAAATGGCAATAGCCCTTTCAAAATAATGAATAATCCATTTGTTCATCTTCAAGCACGCTAATTATTAAGGGGGTATGTTTGGTGTGATCTCATTTACAGATATGACAATATGGGGGTAACATTGAATAAGCATTGCTCATTCAGAATTGGGAATTAAAAATAACTAATTAAAAATAACTGATTTGTTAATTCGTTTTTTTTGATAACCGCATTATGGAGTTATTGCTATGACTATTCACAAAATCGTTTTCAAAATGAGTCAAATCACGTCTGCTATTTTTTTGTGTGGCTTAGTTGCTGTGTTGAGTGGTTGTTCAACGGAGCCGATTTCACCTCATGAACCAGATTCCCTGACAGAGGCGGAGCCGCAAAAGGAGTGTGAAAATCAAGTTCAAGTTATGAAACCAGAGAGGCAAGCGCCTAGCAAACGAGTGGCATTGGTGATTGGCATTGGGAAGTATCATAAAGCCCCTTTAGAGAATCCCACTAACGATGCTGATGATATGGCAAAGGTGCTGGAGTGTGTAGGCTTTGATGTGATTAAAGTCAAAAATGCTTCCCTAAAAGATATGAAAATGGCAATTAATACTTTTGGTGAAAAACTCAAGCAAGCTGAAGTGGGTTTGTTTTATTTTGCTGGGCACGGCATGCAGTATCAAGGCGAAAATTATTTGTTTCCCATTGGGGCTATGGACACTGTCAAAGTTGCCGAACATTTGCAGTCTGAAACGCTAAACGCTACCTATGTACTTTCTACGATGAAATATCCAAAAAATGAGTCAAATTTAAACTTAAACATTGTCATTTTGGATGCGTGTCGCAATAATCCTTTTAGAACTCTACTTAGGCAAAATCGGGGACTCGATCAAGAGGGCTTGGCCTTAATGGAAGTGCCTAGCGGATCGTTGATTGCGTATGCCACACGCCCTAATATGAAAGCTTCAGACGGTAATGGAAAAAATAGTCCTTATGTGAAGCATCTCAAGCAAGAGATACTCAAGCCAGGCATTTCGATTCTTGACATGTTAACCAATGTGCGGGCCGCGGTCATGCAGGAAACCAGTAACTATCAGGCCCCGGGATTTTATTCTGAATTGAATCGAACCTTTTGCTTTGTGGGGCCCTGTCAAAAACCCGATAAGCCGTCATCCTCTGCACAGTGTGTAGTCGATAAGAGGTCGCCCCTTTCTTCTGATAAACTGTTTCGTGATGCTTTACAAGTGGGTGGCGAGGGGCCGCAAATGGTGTGGGTTGAGCCTGGCTCATTTAAAATGGGGGATCTTCAGGGCCAAGGTTTTTCCAATGAGAAGCCTGTGCAGGAAGTTTATGTGAGCCATTTTGCGATAGGCCGTTATGAGGTGACGTTTGCTGAATATGACCATTTTGTCAAAGCGACGGGTAGCCAAAAACCAGATGATGAAAAATGGGGGCGCGACAAACGCCCTGTGATCAATGTGTCTTGGAAGGATGCCACGGCTTATGCTGACTGGTTAACTCAACAAACGAGGGAAACCTATCGTTTACCCACTGAGGCAGAGTGGGAATATGCCGCACGGGCTGGGACTGAGACGGCCTATTGGTGGGGAAACGAGATCAAACAAAATTATGCGGTTTGTGATGGTTGTGGTAGTGAGTGGGATACGAAAAAAACCGCGCCAGTGGGTTGTTTTCCAGCGAATGCCTTTGGTTTGCATGATACAGTTAGCAATGTTTGGGAATGGACGTGTTCAGAGTATGAGGAGCAGTATGCGGGTCAAGAACAAGAATGTGTTGACAACACTGATGCCAAGGGCTTACGTGTGACGACTCGTGGCGGTTCTTGGTTTACTATACCGAAAGGGGTACGTGCTGCATTTCGTTTTAAACTCCGCCCAACAGAGCGTTATAATGAAGTCGGGTTTCGGGTGGTACGCATTCCTAAATCAATTAAATAAAGTTCAGAAGTTCAAGCTTTTTGCTGTTATTAAAAATAGGATAAATAAACGCAAAAGACGCAAAAGGCGCTAAAGGGCGCTAAAAAGGCCTTAAAAATATCTTTTTCACGCCAAACTTTTTGCGCCCAAAAACATTGGCGTGAAATTGCGTTCTTTAGCGTCTTTAGCGTCTTTTGCGTTATTTTGGTTGTTTTTTTCTTTCAACAACATAAGGAGTCTAAATATGCTCAATCAACCTTTTTTTAGGGTGTGTAGTTTGTCGTTGTTATGTTTAATAGGGGGGGGAGTGCAGGCCCAAAATGATCCGCCTGATGTCGCGGCCACTGCGGTGGCTTCGGAACCGGCAACGCCGGTTGAAACGGAACCCAATCCAGCGCCTCCAAAAGTGGGGGAAGCCATTCAACAGTTTCTGGGGGAGGCGATTATTCATGTTTTGGCTAATCCAGATCGGGTGGACACTTTTAGGGTGGCCTTTATGGCCGATGCCAATAGCCCGCTTAACTTGAAAGTGGCGGAATTTCCTGTTTTGGAGCAGGGGCCTGAGTTGGAACCGGGGTTGCTTAAAGCCTTCCAATCGTTGGTGTTTTCTGATAAGAGTTATATTTGGGAGGCCGATAAGCGGTGTATGTTTTTCCCAGAGCTTGGATTACGTTTTGTGAAAGGTGAGCAGGTGGTTGAAGTGCTGGTGTCTTTTTATTGTGATCTGTTGTTGTTTGTGCATGAGGGTGAACAAAAAATGGAGGATTGCGATCCCATTAGCCAAGCTTTGGGTCAATTCCGTGATGCTTTGTTTCCGCTGACAGATCAATAAGTTTAGGGGTAAGCAGTTTCACCTCTCTCAATTTGGCCCAAGGCTTTGCCCTTATTGTTAGACATCAGTTTTTAAGTATTTCACGCAAATGTTTTTGCGCGCAAAAACGGTGTGAAATTGAAATAAATAAATGAATATTTCGTAGGGTGGGTAGAGCTTCGCTCTACCCACCATTTTCGGCTGCAAAATGACATGCATTCCAAGAGGGCTGCAATATGACCCTTTTTTTAAAGCACATTTTCGTTCTACTGAATCTATATGTATAACGATGAGGGTTTTGGAAGAGTTGATGTTTTTGTATTAACGTTTCACATTTGAGGAGTAATGATGGCTATTATGAAGAAAGAAAGTGTTTGGGGGTTCTGCTTATTAATGGCAGTGTTTATGTTCGTTCCAAAAGGCTTGTCAGCGGCTACGCTTCATGTGATTTTGGTTGGAGATACCAATGATAGGGAAATTGGCCGCAGTGTTGATGTTGATTTGGGCAGAATGGGCAGCTTATTGAAGTCGATTGAGGATGCGACAAAGCCTGAAGATGCGACAAAGCCAAGAAAACTGATGATCAATTTTCAACGTCTTGATGGACATGATTTGGCTCAGGGGCGCGGTTATGAGAATGTGACGCGGACGGTTAACGAGCTGTCAGTAAACAGAGATGATGTGGTGATGTTCTATTATTCCGGTCATGGGATGAGTCAAACGCCACCTTGGCCGTCTATGGGTGTGGAAGGTCAGATGGCGATTAATAAGCTGCTGAAGTTAGATTGGGTGATTAGTCAGATTCAGGCTAAAAAACCGCGCTTTTTTATTGTGATGGCGGATACCTGTAATCTTCTACCTCCCCCTAGCAGACACTCGTCTATTCAGACGAAGCAAGTTGAAAATCCATTGAACTATCAGAAATTGTTCTTGGGTTATAAGGGGTTTATTATTGCGTCGAGTTCGACACCGGGACAAGCGTCTTATGGCCATCCTCGCAAAGGGGGTTTTTTTACAACGGCTTTTTTGAAAAGTTTGAATCAAGAACTGGCTTCTGCCTCTGAGTGTCAGGCGGATTGGAACAGGATTATGGAACGGGTTGTTGAAAAACCTCTTGAGACAGATGATCCGGATCAGCCTACCCAACAAGCGCAAGCGGAATTGGAGCTGAGAGCGGTATCTGACTTCAATTGTTTTAAACAAGAAGAGGAAGGGTATACGGATAATCCGATGTGTTTGTATGTCGATAAACCGAACCCAGCGACTCACACTTGTGCTATGGCTCAACATTATAAGAAGAAATGTGGTAGTCATCTTGAAACCTGTTGTACGGATCGGTATGGGCGTGAGTTGTGTTGGTAAATCTAGGTAGGAGTGCAAACTTTAGTTAGTTTGCCTTGAGTTTGGGATGGTGGGCAAGCGGGCGATTCGTTTTTGGGTTCTTCTTGACTTTATTGCCGCCCGCTTACCTACCCTACGTTATTTCTTTGGCAGAAAGGCTTGGGAATTTTTATTTTGAATTGATCAGGAGGAAATCAAATATGTCAAATAACTACTTGTTTTTAATGGGTTTATTGTTATCGCTACTTTCAGCTTGTAATAATCAAGTGGTGAAAACGACTAATACGGTGGTGCCACCGCTTGATGAGCGTACTGTGTATGATGCCAGAGCGACGCAATCAGCGTCTTCTTATTCAATCAATTCGTTACCTGCCTCAGAGTCCACTCTTCATGCGATTATCGCAGCAGATACCCATGATAAAATGGTGGGTAAAAGTGTTGGAATTGATTTGCAGAATGTGGAACAATTGTTGCGTTCTATTCAGGACAATACGGGTTTGACATTACAAACTCATTCGTTTTCTGGTGATGAATTCACTCGTAATAATGTGAATTATGCCTTAAATCAATTGTCGGTAGGGCCAAATGATGTGGTGATTTTTTACTATTCTGGGCATGGCCTCAATTTGAGTAAAGGTTCAAAATGGCCTGCTTTGGTGTTTGATAATAGTTTTTGGGATTTGGATAAAGTGAGGAGTCAAATTAAGGCGAAAAATCCACGCTTTTTGATGGTGATTGCGGATGCGTGTAATAATTTAGCGCCGGTTATTTCTTCCTATCGGGGCACTGGGAGCAAAGGTATGCCACGGGCTAAAAATTATCAAGCCTTATTTTTGAATTATCGTGGCGATATCATCGCATCAAGTTCGAGTCCTGGGCAAAAATCTTGGGGAAGTAATGGAAATGGCGGATTTTTTACAGAAGCGTTTTTAAACCATTTAAATGAAGAATTGGCTTCTGCATCGACTCCGAGTTGGCAAGCGATTATGGAACGGGCTAAAAATCCTCTTCCGACATACGATCCTGATCAACCTTTTCAACATCCGCAATATGAAATCAATATTCGGCGCGTAGAGGCACCGCTTCCGCCATCAGAACCATCATCAGAACAGACTGAGTTTGTGCCCATTCATTCTCCTGCTATTCCACCACCAGCACCTGCGGTAGAACCGCCACTTATTCTCCCCCCTCCGGTTGAGGTGGAAGAACCGTTGGCTGAACCATTAGTCACTCATGAGGATAACTTATCTATACAGGTGTTGCCAAGTCCGCAATTTCGTTTAGGTGATACGATGCGAATCAAAGTGCGTAACGATAGCCGTGAAAAGGGTTATTTATTGGTATGGGATATCAATAGTGCGGGACAGATTACCCGTATTTTTCCTAATCAATATTATCAGAAACATCAGCTTGGCGCGGGCAAAACGAAAACGATTCCAGAAAATGCCTTTTCTGGATTTGGCTTTACAATTGTTAAGCCGGTTGGGCAAAGTGTGTTAGTTGCGTTGTTAGTTAAAAAGCATCAGGTGCAGACGGTGTTATCTGAACGAGTCGAGCGTCTTTCAGCATCGACTGCTCATCTGGCATTGCAACGATTACGCGAACAATTGAAACAAAGTTTGGGAAAAAATAAGTGGTCAATGAATACGGTGGATTATGATATTGCAGATTGATTATTTGCTCGTTTTTGTATTGATAGGGGCAACCTGGGGTGTTAAATTTGAGCCAATTTATTGGTTTATTTTTCACTCTATTTTTATTCCAAATGGGGGGGATGGTGGGCAAGCGGGCGGTGAAATCTGGGTTTATTATTGAGTTCATTGTC
>Ga0164315_10003292_pt1 | contig 12527 bp, 14 predicted proteins | sample GuaBasSedimGuay6_FD_113737 | JGI IMG/M metagenome (GOLD analysis project Ga0164315, IMG submission 113737) | Subseafloor sediment microbial communities from Guaymas Basin, Gulf of California, Mexico - Guay6, Core 4569-2, 0-3 cm | ecosystem: Environmental > Aquatic > Marine > Hydrothermal vents... | reverse complement strand
ATATATCACCACATGTTAATAAAACCCCTATTCTCACCGATACAACAGCCACGCCCTGTTGATATCAACCCCAATAATGTTAATGGAAGCACGATTCGCAAGTTTTAAATGCGTTGGCCCTGCTTGTAGGGCCGGATATTTTGGATCCTGGCCATGAAATCATATAGCTCTCAGGATGAACTCAGACTCAAATAAACGCATGCCTGTAGAAGTAGAGCTTCAGATCCCGGGAGCAGACAATGCTTGGAGAGTAGTCCGAAGAAATTTCAAGTTTTACCCAGTAGTTGAGTAAATCTGGCCTGTAAAAGCCTCCTAATCGGATTTCTTATGCTCAAAAGGATAATTGTTTACTTCAATGTAAGAATATAAGAAAGGCCTTTTATATATATATGAAAGGCCTTTCTTATATATAAGTATTTAATATATAAATATATAAGGACGATATGTAAAGAAATTTATCAGCAAAATTCGAAAAGATGATCAAAGATATGATGAAGAATTTGCCTTAGGCGAGCCCGAGCTGGACTTAAAATAGACCGGAGAATACTTGTAGGGAAGCTGATATCCGATCCTCATGAAGAGAAAATGCCCTTACCCGATGGGCAAAGGCTTCTCCTTTTGTAGCTCCAACAGGAATGACTCGCCCTATGGGCTCGCGTTCCTTTTTTCCGCAGCCCAAATACAAACCCTTTCCGCTTCGCGGATAAACAGGCTTTTTCTTTTCGGCTACTCAGGTAAACCTGGTAGCCTTCATAAAAAAACCCTGCTGCCTTTGGCAGAAGGGTTTGTGCTTGTAGCTCCAACAGGACTCGAACCTGTATCTACGGTTTAGGAAACCGCTATTCTATCCCTTGAACTATGGAGCCGATTTTGCGGGGACAAATTTAGTTTAATTATGATATATAGCCAAATATCATTCTGATTTACTGGCAGAAGCCCGAAAAAGTGTAATTTCCATCTTCATTAAATTTTCAAATCTTAGAATTATGAACTTTAGTCGGTTTTTCCTTATCACTATCCTGGCATTTTTGTGTTCAGGTCTGTTTAGCTGTAAAAAGGATCAATGGGAGTCTCTTTTCAATGGAGTGGACATGGAGGGTTGGAAGGTGAAGTGTCTGGCTGCCGACCAGGGAAAAGTTTATTGGAGTATAGAGGATGCTTGTATAAGCTGCAATTCAATAGGGGATCAGGATCACAACTATGTCTGGCTGACAACTGAAAGAGAGTTTTCAAATTTTCATTTGAAACTTAAATTCCAGGTATTCAGGGCGTCAGGCGGGAATAGCGGGGTCCAGTTTCGGAGCATTTATGATATTTCGGATAGCGCCAACTATGGAGGGTGGTTAAATGGGCCCCAGGTTGATTTACATGGGCCTGCTCCTTTTCGAACAGGCTTAATTTACGATGAAACCGAAGGGGTTCGCAGATGGATCCATCCTTCCCTGCCTGATTGGAGGATTGAACCGGAGCAGGCACCTGAATCAGCTTTGCTTACCACCCTATTCTATTATGAGGATGACCCGGAGACCTGGAACAGCATGGAGATTATATGCAAGGGAATGGTAGTAGAAACCGTGGTAAATGGCAATCCAGTCACAGTTTTTGATGGAGAAGGAATTTTAAATGATGAGGTGCATAGCTTACATGGATCCGGAGAGACAGGATGCATTGGTTTTCAATTACATATGAATGACGAGTTAAAAATAAGATTTAAGGACATCTATATTAAAGAATTTGCACAATGAGCGTATATTTTATGGCCAATATTCTGATAACCAAGGATCAGGACTATAGCAGGGCAGTACTGATCAGTTTTGGCAGGCAGGAGGATTTTGATGCCTGGTACCGTTCCGACGAATACCAGGAGATCCTGCAATACAGACTTTCCGGATCAGAATGCGATACCATCCTGATCCAGGGTAAATAACTCCCACTTAATATTTGAACTATGAATTGCCAGAAACAACTTTTTCAATTGCCAGAAGGGATCCATTACCTGAATTGTGCATATATGTCACCGCTTCTAAAGTCTGTTGAAGAGAAGGGGATTGAAGGAATGCGTCGCAAGCGAAATCCCATCTCCATCAAGCCGGTTGATTTCTTTACCGGGGTGGTGGGTGTAAGAGAGAAATTTGCCCGGATGGTACATTGCGAGCCTATGCAGGTGGCGGTGATGCCTGCTGTATCGTACGGATTGAACAGTGTGATTCGCAATATTCCTTACAGGAAAGGACAACATGCCCTGACAATCTCAGAGGAGTTTCCCAGCTGCTACTATACCGCTCAAAGGTGGTGCAAGGATCATGGGGCTGAATTAAAGGTGATTGCCAGGAATGATGATATTCCCCGAAAGGGAAAGGAGTGGAACACCAGAATCCTGGAGGCCATTAATAAGGATACGGCTTTTGTTGTGATGGCATCGGTACACTGGATGAACGGGACCAGGTTCGACCTGGAGAAGATCGGTACACGCTGCAAAGAGGTAGGTGCAAAATTAATTGTGGACGGCTCTCAATCTGTAGGAGCTCTGCCCATTGATGTAAAGGCTTGCCAGATTGATGCACTGATTTGTGCTGCCTACAAATGGCTGATGGGTCCATACTCCACAGCCCTTTCTTATATACATGAGGATTTTAACCAGGGGATTCCGCTGGAGGAGTCCTGGATGACAAGACCCAATTCTGAACGATTTGACCGGTTGACCAACTATGAGGAGGGCTATAAGCCTGGGGCCATCCGCTTTGATGTGGGACAGAGCAGCAACTTCATCTTTATGCCCATGTTGGATGAGGCACTGGGACAACTACTGGAATGGGGTGTTGAGGAGATTCAGGAATACGGTCGAGTTTTGGGTGCTCCATTGATTGAGCACTTTCTCGAAAAAGGAGCACCGGTGGACGACGAAAGCCACAGGGCCCATCACCTGATGGGACTACAGCTACCTGCCGGCACTAATGGTGAGGCCCTTGTGAATGAATTACAGGCAAGAAATGTCTTTGTCTCATTACGCGGAAACAACATCCGGATTTCAATTAATGTATTCAATACGGAAGCAGACCTTAATGAGCTAATTGACGCTCTGGACCATTAAAATCTTAAATCTTCTGTAGTTTTTTTGTCCATCCTGTTACTAATGGCATACAAAACAGCACTGAATTGATTAAACAGGTACCTGACAAAGCATATTTTGTGGAGATGGTTTACTCGAATATGGGGATCATCTACAAAATCTGTAAGCTCTATGCAGACGGGGAGGATCGGGAAGATCTGAAGCAGGAGATTATTTACCAGCTGTGGAAATCTTATCCGACCTACCGTGGCGATTCCAAATTCCAGTCATGGATGTACCGCGTGGCGCTGAATACGGCCATGCTGGGACTGAGGGCCCGAAAAATGAAATACACCGGGCTCTCCGATCAGGAGCTAAAGACTTCTGAAGATCCATTTGAGAAACAGGATGAAGAAACAAGGGTAAAGCTTTTATACAAACAGATATCAAAACTAAAAGACCTGGACAAGACCATTATTTTCCTTTACCTGGAACAGTGTTCCTATGAAGAGATAGCTGAAATCACCGGGATCAGTACAAAGAATGTCAGTGTACGGCTGGTGAGGATCAGGGAGAAGCTCAGAAAGAATTTACACATTCAAAACTCAAAGTCATGAAGAAGGATGAGCTGATTCATATGTGGCAGGAGGGAAATGATCGGATGTTCATGGACGAACAAACTGACAAGGATATGATTACGAAATATTTAAGTGAAAAGACACTGAAAGGAAACAGGAAAATTAATTTCAACCTGGTTTTCTATGGGGCCATTCAATTGGCCAATATTATCTTGCTCTCCATGAACCTGGCGGGCTATATGAATAATCCTGCCATAATATGGATTCTAATTCCCCAGCTGATACTCACCATTGGGACCCTGGTGTTTGGAATAGATGTGTTCTACAAATTCAGGGAGATCAACAATTATAGTGAATCACTGCAGAAGCTGATTCAAAAACAACTGTGGTTTTACCGCAGACCTTATGAGCTCTGGCTGGTTTTGGCATCGATTTCAGCCATTATCCTGATAAGCAACCTGAACCTCTATATTGATAATGACAATGGATCTTATGTGATCAACAATAAAGCAATGTTTGTTGGGGTTACCCTGTTGGCCTTTCTGTTTATATACGGAACACAGAAGGCCGCAAGCCTGCTTGGACTTCGTAAGCTGAAGGCCTATCTATCAGATCTTCAGCAAGGTGTACTGGATTTCAGCGAAGGCATAGAGCGTACCAAAAAACGCTACCTGTGGCTCTGGGTGGCTGTTTGTCTCTTACTTACGGCATCCCTGATAATCGGGATTCTGACAGCACTCAAATAATTTATTCCTTTGCTTTCCTATAATCTTCCCGGGTATCAATATCCACAAGGATGCCGGGCTCATCAACATCTACTTCCAGCACATCTTCCGGGAAGTGGTGTCGCAGGGTCCTGAGTCCCTCTTCCAGATCGAGGTGCATGATTTCTTTCCGGTACTTCATATCCACAAGCAGGGGGTGTCCCCGGCGGTGATTGTGAACAGGTATAACAATTCCAACTAACTCCTCATTGTAGGCATCTATCACGCTGTTAGTGACAACTGGAGGAATTCCCGGCTGGTCCCCCAGGAAAATAAGGGCAGTTAAGGCATCTTCCGGCAGGGACCTTATCCCACAGATTACTGAAGAGAGCATCCCTTTTTCATGTTCCGTGTTGTGGCAGAATTGAATGGGTAAGTGCCCAAGGGTATCCTGGATCTTCTCCTGGTTGGCTCCGAGCACAACCATCACATGTTCAATGGAGGAATTTAGCACATTTTCAATGACCGTTTCTATAATCGTGCTTTTCCCAAAAGGTAGCAAAAGTTTCTGAGTACCCATACGCCGGGATGATCCGGCTGCAAGTATGATGGCCCAATTATTCCCCATAAGCTTCTTTTTTTCTACTGCGCACCTTCACCAGTTGGGCAGCAATGCTGATGGCGATTTCCTGGACTGTCTGGGATCCTATGGGTAGTCCAATGGGAGTGTGAATGGCGGACCATTGTTCTGGAGTTGCCCACCCTTCTTCGAGGAACTGCTTCTTCATAATCTCCACCTTATGCTTACTGCCTATCATTCCTATGAAGGCGGCTTCTGATCCGATACAGGCTCGCAGGGCCTCTCCATCATAGCTATGTCCCCTGGTAACAATAACTATGTAGGTATTGGTCCCGGGTTCAAGCTCATGCAGGGCTTTACCGATCTCATTCACGACCAGGTGATCCGCATCAGGTATATGTTCCCTGCTGGCATATTCGGGCCGGTCATCCACCACGCTTACCTCAAACTCCAACAGTGTACCCAGATGGGCCAGGGCCTTTCCAACATGACCACCTCCAACAATAACCAGGTGAGGCATGGGTTTGATATGTTCAAGGAAGGCCATCTTCACCTGGTGCGCAGGCAGGATTTGCAGATCAATTTTTGTGAATCCATAGCGAAGCGCCTGTTTCAAATGCGACTCGACTACTTCTTTAAAGGCCTGATCCATTCCTGTTGGAAGGTCTTCCGACCGGGCACTATTGATCCAGTATCGCCTGATGCTTCTTCCCTGGTCATACTTTTGGCTGACTACAGTTAAAAGAAACCCTTCAGCACTTATGGACAGGGCATGTTCCAGGCCCTCCAGAGCTGCGAGATGAAGTGAAGGATCAGCATCTACAAGTACTCCGGCTTCACCTCCACAAATAGCTCCTTTATCTCCCTGATCACTATCCAGGTTGAAATAGAAATGGTCTGAAGCCCCTGATATCAGAACACTCTCAGCAATATGCTGTATTTCTCCTTCTATCATTCCGCCCCCAACGGTTCCCGCCAGGAGACCGTGTTCGCCAAAAAGTGCAGAACTTCCCGGCTTTTGAGGAGTTGAACCGGTAGTATTTACCACAGTAGCCAGCACAGTTTTGGATCCCGACCGAATCTGTTCAAGTATTGTTTGGTAGATAGATCTCATTCGACCACTCTCTCATTCGTATTATGAATAATTTTTCATCATAAATATATGATTTTTATTGACTTTTCTGGTCTGAGACCTGAAACTCAGGCTTTCAGCCGGAGTATCTAACAAAACGCCAGTGTCCTTGTTATTTCTATTAAAGAAGTAATGGAAATGATGGAAGCTGGTAAGGGTATTTTGAGAATTGAACGCCTGGGATTTCCCTGGATAACAAGGGATCCTTTTCTTTTTTGCGTTTACCACGCCGATGCTTATCCTGAAGGAGATGCTGCCTTTGGTCCGCTTACCTCACTTGGGGGAAGGAACCTGGGGAACGACTTCGTGCTTAAAGATGGCTGGCGGATGTATCATGGAAAAAGCATACCCGGATTTCCTGTTCATCCCCACCGGGGGTTTGAGACAGTTACCGTTGTGAGAAAAGGAATGGTGGACCATTCCGATTCAATGGGGGGCGCAGGGAGGTATGGGCATGGGGATGTGCAATGGATGACTGCAGGAAAAGGTATTCAGCATGCTGAAATGTTTCCATTATTAAACCAGGAGAGTTCCAACCCCCTGGAACTTTTCCAGATCTGGCTTAACCTCCCACGGAAAAGCAAGTTTGTAGAGCCTCATTACTCCATGCTATGGAAGGAACAGATCCCGGTTAAAATTTTTATGGACCAGGATAAGCGGGAGACCCGGGTGGAGATAGTAGCAGGCTCCCTTGAAGGCTCGAAGTCACCTGATCCGGCACCCAATTCCTGGGCAGCGGATCCCGAAAATGAAGTGGCCATCTGGTATATCCAAATGGAGGCTGAAGCTTCCTGGATTCTCCCTCCTGCTTCAAAGGGCATTAATCGGACCTTCTATTTTTTTGAAGGTGATCAGCTGATGATTAATCAAACCGCTGTTCAAGTGGACCATGGAATTGACTTAGAAGCACATCAGCCTGTAGAACTGACCAATGGGGCCAGGGAAGGAAGATTTCTACTTCTTCAGGGAAGGCCTATACAGGAACCAGTAGCAAATTATGGTCCCTTTGTGATGAATACAATGGAAGAGATCCAGGAGACCTACCAGGATTACCAGAAGTCTCAATTCGGAGGCTGGCCATGGCCGAGGCCCGATATGGTACATCCAGCAGAAAAGGGACGGTTTGCACTTCATCCAGATGGCCGGGAACAATTTCCTCCCAAGATCTTGTAAGTTGTAATACATTCCTGCGACTAATTTTCCACACAGGGGCACTGACCTCTGTCGCCCCGACTTCATCTTGCATATTAGACTTGCATAAAGTGCAGTTAATTAAACTGTAACATGGCATACGTGAACTATATATCGAAGTACTTTGTAGTGGCAATCAGCCTGCTGGTTTTTGGACAGATACGGGGCTTTTCGCAAACGTGTTGCTCGGGGGGTGTACCGCTATCAGGAAACATCGGATTTCAAGGTGCTGCTAGCGGCACACTTCAGATGGAGTTCAGTTATGACCTGAATTTTCTTGCCACTTTAAAGACAGGAGCTGAAATTTATGAGGACGGAACAAGGCAAAGGACCACCCACTCATTTTTAGTGAAGACAGGATATAGTATCAATCGCTGGTTTGCCATCGATGCGCTCTTCTCCTATGTTTTGCAGGGGAGAAAAATCTCATTCAATGATCAGATTGACCAGGTAAACACTCATGGATTGGGAGATGCGGTATTGATGGCAAAGTTCATTCTTTCAAGTATATCTGAAAGTGGTTCTGAATTTCAGTTGGGCATTGGCCCAAAGCTGCCACTGGGAAGGACGGATCTGACCAACAATCTTGACATTACTTTAAATGCTGACATGCAGCCCGGAAGTGGTTCCTGGGATCTCATTACCTGGGCTTACTATGCCAGGCAAGTTGCGAAACGACCAACAATGGTCGCCTCAGCCAGAATTGTGGGTAGGATCAACGGGATGAACAGGACCTACCTTGGTACACAAACTTACAGCTTTGGGAATTCAGTGCAATTCTATCTGGGTATAGGAGATCAGGTGGTCTGGGGTAATAGGATATTGTCACCCTCCCTTTCTGTACGTTACAGGTATGCTGCAGGTGATAGGATTAACGACCAGGAACTTGATAATACCGGAGGTCAGTGGATTAATGTATTGCCAGCTCTGAGCTGGCATCTCAGTCCCAAATCGATTTTACATTTCGTCCCTGAAATTCCACTCTACAGCAACGTGGGAGGAACACAACTTACACCAACTTTCAGAATGCAAGTTGGATTCTACCACTCTTTTGGCATAATAAGAAAAGACAAATCAAAAACATATCAATTATGAAACACAGTATATTTTTTGGAGTTTTATTCTCATCCATGCTTCTGTGGGGGTGTGAGGAAGAACCAGGTGGAAAAGGGGGCACATTTACCCCGGGAACAGGAGGCCAGGATGGTTGGTCCATACCCCTGGATGAAGTTTTTGACGGGGGACCAGGTAAAGATGGAATCCCGGCACTGACTGAGCCAGCCAATATCTCTGCCGGCGATGCTGACTACCTAAGCGATGATGAGCTTGTGATCGGCTTTGTGTACGGAGATGAAGCAAGAGCATATCCACACCAGATCCTAGACTGGCATGAAATTATCAACGACCAGGTGGGTGAGGTAAATATAGCTCTCACCTATTGCCCACTAACCGGCACAGGAATTGGATGGAACAGGGAAATCGATGGGGAAGTGACAACATTCGGTGTATCGGGCTTACTGTATAACTCCAACTTGATTCCCTATGACAGAAAAACTGATAGCAACTGGTCTCAGATCAGGCTGGATTGTGTAAATGGTAAACTCAGGGGGAAAGTGGCGGAGACTTTTCCCCTGGTTGAAACTACCTGGAAGACCTGGAAGGAGATGTATCCGTCTACCACTGTCATTTCTCAGGAAACTGGTCACAACCGTAATTATGGACGTTATCCATATGGTAATTATCGTACGGCACACGATTATCTGATATTCCCTGTGGCCAATGAAGACGATAGATTTCCTAACAAGGAAAGGGTTCTGGGAATCCTGCATTCGGGGAGTGTTCGTGTTTATTCATTTTCCAGTTTAGGAGACAAGGTCTCTGTGATTCTGGACGAGCTGAATGGGGAGGATTTAGTTATTATTGGAAACCAGGAAGATAATTTTATGGTCGCATTTATAAACGACCCGGGTGATGGTTTCACACTTTCATTCAGTCCTGTGCAGGGACAGTACCCGGTTGTGATGACCGATGGTGAGGGAAATCTGTGGGATGTAAACGGAAGGGCGGTGAGCGGTCCTCGTAAAGATAGCCGGCTCGAGGCACCACCTTCATTTATCGGATACTGGTTTTCTTTTGCAGCTTTTTATCCAGATCTGACCATCTATGGCGATTCGTAGGATTCGAACAGTAACCAGGTATCCGGATCAAGTGTAAGTTCTGTGGTTTTAAAAGATGGTTTTAGTATAAAAGTTTGAGAGGGGCCATTAATAGATAGAGTTTCTCTAAAAGCCTCTCCACGATCATTTGTCAATGCAATATCGATAGGGAAATCAAACAGCTTCTGTTCCTGGTGCTGTCTGATGGTCAAAACGACTTTTTTGCCCCGCTTTTTCCAATTTGCAGATAGAACGGGATGACCTGCCTGGTAATACCATTGACGGAAGAAGTCATCATAGCTTTTACCTGTGACGGATTCAACCACTTTCTGAAAATCTTCGGTAAGTGCATTCTTGAACTTGAATTTTTCATAAAAGGTCTGCACACACTCCTGAAATTGTTCATCCCCCATGTCATGTCGTAGCATATGTAGAACCCAGCCACCTTTCTCATATGAATTCTTATTTAATAGACGGACGGAAACACTCAGGCTTGTATCAATAATAGGAGCCAGCCTTCGGCGAGCAAAGCGAATCACCTGTCCCCTTTCATCCTGCATGGAAGCCACAAAGGCATCCCTGCCGTGGGTCTGTTCGATATAGATATCGGTGAGGTAGGTGGCAAATCCTTCACTCAGCCAGATATGGTGCCAGTCCAGTTCAGAAACCGCATCCCCAAACCACTGGTGTGCGATCTCGTGGGCGAACAATACTTCATGAGTCTGTTTGCCAGTGACGGTGCGTTCGTGGTAGAAGATACAGCTGGCATTCTCCATGCCGCCATAAACAGTTTTGGATTGCACATTGGCCAGCTTGGCATAGGGATAGGGTGCAATATAGGATTCAAAAAAATCCAGAGGCTTTGTGGCAATGCTGTAATCATAGAATCCCTCTTCCTGGTTCTGGGGATAGACCCAGGTGGAGACCGGGATCCCCGACCGGCTTTGCATCTCCTCCACCGCAAATGGGCTGACCCCAATAACCATTAGCTTGGTGGATAGCGGGACTGTTGTCTTCCAGTGGGAGATAATCTGTCCAGCTTCCTTATACTCGCCTAATTTTTTTCCTACAGATACCACTCCGTAATGATCCGGTGCTCTAACAATGAATTCCACAATGGCTTTATCTGAGGGGTGATCCACAAGTGGCAACCAGTGATGTCCCCGATTGGGCCAGTTATCGCCAAAGAAGGTCTGGTCGCCAAATTTGTTCTTAGAGATAATTAAGCCATCACTGGGAACCCCGCTATAGATAATTCTGTAGTTACGCTGAGCTCCCTGATGGGCTATGGGAATGGCGAGTGAAATCAGATCATCTTCCTGAAGAAAGGCTATCTCCTGGCCATCCTCGGTGATCCGCATTACCTTCATTCCGGTATTTTCAGCATTATTGTAGCTAAGATCCAATTGGAATTGGTCCACATCTTTCTTGAAGGCTATTTCTATTTCGCTGATGCCCTGGATCACATTTGATGTATCGTTCAGGTCGATTTCAAAACGGTAACTAAGTACATCAATTGACTGGTATCGTTCGTGATGATCCTGGCCATATGATGGAAGAATCAGGAAAGTGAGAAGTAGATTAAATATCAGGAGTTTTCGCATGGTATTTGGATTGCAGCTGTATATAAGCACCGAAATTTATACATTTAAAGGATGGAACACAGCATTTTTATGGATAAATTAAAGGTCCCCACAGACGCAGAATTGCGGAGAGTACTGGGAGATAAGTATAAGCTTTGGATGGAGATAAGGGACCGGGTGTATGAAAAATACCCCGAAGGGAGGGGTGTCAGAATTCCGGTACTGAACAGTTCAGCCCAGGAAGATATCTTTAGGCTGATTGATATAAAGCTGGCTTTTTAACAGAGAGCGCAGCTTTATTTTTCTCCTTTTTTGAAACTGATGGCCATGCCTCCTCCCGAATTGTCAACGGTGGTTTTATAGTTATCTAAACCCTGCAGAAAATGCAGGTAATCCTGGTTCCAGCGATTTCCAGCCCTGTCCGATACATTGTGCGTGGCATAACATCCCCCCACCTTCAATTTGGGATCCACAGCCTCAAAATAATTTTGATACCATCCTTTATCCGCATCACTAAAAATGAAATCAAAGGGACCTTTCAGTTTCGGAACCAGGTCATGTGCATTGTCAAGGCGAGCATCAATGATATGATCAACTCCGGCCTCTTTGAAGTTTGCGAGAGCCTCTTCATATCTCGATTTATCAATCTCAATGGTGATCAGTAAACCGCCGGTTTTACTCAGTGCCCAGGCCATCCATATTCCGGAGTGTCCTGTGGATGTCCCTATCTCCAGGGCCTGTTTGTACTTATTATCAAGGATAAGATTATATAAAAGTTGTCCGTCTGAAGAAGGCACATTCAAATCGTACCAAAGTCCGTGTTTTTGGAAAAAGGTTTCTACCTTAAGATCAATATCCGCCTGGGCTATCTGTTGGGAGAAACATGGGATTGCGAGAAAGGTAATTAGTCCGATGAAAAGAAATTTTTTCATTTGCTTGATTTTGAGTTCCTTCAAATTTAGGTCATTTGTTGTTAGATTGTCGATATGGCACTTAGTTTAACATCTCTCTGGGATTTTTGATATAATTTTGAAAGAAAAAAATGAACACAAAAAAGCATTCCGAACATCCCCACCTGACCGGGGAGCATCGATGGGGTGATACGGGTCAGCTGATCCTTTTAGTCCTGTTTCTGGGGATATGGATTACGGATTCCTTTATCTTTCATTACTCCACCTCCCTTCTGGAGGGAGTGCCCAATTATATTCGGGTCCCAGCAGCAGCTGTGGTTTTAATAGGCGGATGGCACCTGGCCCGGGGAGGAATGAAAGCTGTGTTTGGGACCGCCAGGGAGAATCCTGAGGTGATCAGTACAGGCGTTTTTCGCATAGTGAGACACCCTATTTATACAGGGGCCATTCTTTTTTACCTGGGCACCACACTAATTACCATGTCCATTGCATCTGCTGCCTTCCTACTGGTCATTATTGCCTTCTATATTAGTATAAGTAGATACGAAGAACGTATTCTAGCCGAGGCCTTTGGAAATGATTACCTCGATTATAAGAAGAAGACCGGAATGCTCTTCCCAAAACACCGCTCTCACTAAGTACT
>Ga0164315_10003291_pt1 | contig 12527 bp, 8 predicted proteins | sample GuaBasSedimGuay6_FD_113737 | JGI IMG/M metagenome (GOLD analysis project Ga0164315, IMG submission 113737) | Subseafloor sediment microbial communities from Guaymas Basin, Gulf of California, Mexico - Guay6, Core 4569-2, 0-3 cm | ecosystem: Environmental > Aquatic > Marine > Hydrothermal vents >... | reverse complement strand
GAAATACGAAGTTTACCGGATTTGCGCCGGTAGAATATTTATCCTGGATATAATCCTGACTATTCTTAAGAATTACCGGTTGTAGAGACACATTACCTGGCTTATATACACCATGAACATTACCAAAAGCAGCGGCAATAGTAAAATTCGGACTTATTTTAGACAATTCTTCATAAGCATAAGCCACCTCTTCAGGCTGAGTATATAATCGAGAGCTATCTACATCAGTATTATCAACACCATCTTCTTCACCTCCGGTGATACCCAGTTCAATTTCTAACGACATACCTATTTTATGCATGCGTTCGAAATATTTACTACTGATCTCGATATTCTCTTCAATAGGCTCTTCACTTAAATCCAGCATATGGGAGCTGTATAAAGGCTTGCCATATGCGGCATAAAATTTCTCACCTTCATCAAGTAGTCCATCAATCCAAGGTAATAATTTCTTGGCTGCATGATCTGTGTGCATTACATCAGTTACACCATAAGCCTCTGCAAGCTTATGAACATTCATGGCACCGGCTACAGCTCCTTGAATTGCTCCAAATTGGTTTTCGTTACCCAGTCCTTTGCCACCAAAGAAGGCAGCTCCGCCATTTGAAAACTGAATTATAACAGGAGAATTTAAAATTTTAGCTGTTTCCAGTACACTATTTACCGTACTACTGGTTGTTACATTTACTGCCGGTATGGCAAAATTATTTTCGTTTGCATAACGATAAAGTTCGTGTACTTCATCGCCAAATAATACGCCTGCTCTGAACTTGCTCATGATATTTGAATTATTAGTTAATAGTTATTTTCTATTCGATTTATTTATAGTATAACCATTTTGGTCACCCTGAACTTGGCTACGCATGTTTCAGGGTATAACCTTAACATGAGATTCCGAAACAAGTTCGGAATGACTCAAGAGTTAGAGTTATAAGCTAAGTTATACTTTCTGCGAAGATAAGAGTTAATGATGAATTTGTCCAGGATTAATTGCAGACAATTATTCCAAAACTACAGAAGGATAAGCTGGCAAGTTGAGCATTCTCTTCTTTTTAACCATCACTTCCTTCATCATGGAAAAGTTACTCTTTCCGAATAATTTTCCGTGAGGCACTACTTAAAATATCGATAACTAGTGAAGAAACTTCTATTGAAAACACATCAGAAAAAGATCTTGAAATTATTATTGGCGAAGATATAGTTGCCATAAAAGCTAAGTCAGAGTATATTCATAGCAAATATTTGCAAAATACAACCGCGTAGTAAGAACTTTCAAGTTGCATCCTGGTATGAAAATTATCCTGTCAATTCCTATTACGGAATATGGGATTAAGCCTAATTTTGGTTAAACTTGAGAAAAATTAAAAAAATAATCGCAATGCTTAACCTAAAAACTAGAATTCTAAATGTTATGATGCTCTTTGCAATGGGCATCCTTATTTCTTGTGGTGGTAGTAAAGAACAGACAAATGATGAGTCTGCTGAATTTGATGCTGCCAAAGAAAGCCTAAAGAAAAATATCGAAGATGTTATTTATAACATCCCTTCACCTGCTGAACTGCCTTACTTATTGCAGGCTACAGGTGCGGATTTCAACGCTTCTTTAATTAATAGTAAAGAATCAGCCAGTAAGTACATGTCAACTTTTGATAAGGCGGCTTTGAACTTAGGCATATATTCTGCCGATATTGGCTACCTCAGCTCCTACGAGCAAACCCAGGAAGCTCTTGATTACTTACAAGTGACCAAACAGCTTGCAGACCATCTGGGAGTTGTTGATGCCATTGACCAGTTAGTAATGGAGCGATTTGAAGCTAATATTGATGAAAAAGACTCTATCTATAAGATAATAAATGGTGCTATCGAAAATGTTGATCAATATCTTAAAACTGAAGCCCGTAACAGAGTAGCTGCTTTAGTAACTACAGGCAGTTTTATTGAAGGGCTCTATGTTTCTACAGAGTTAGTAAGAACATATCCTAAAGACCTGCTTCCTGAAGATGCACGAAACATTATTCTTACACCTGTTATTCAAATTATACTTAAGCAAGAAGCTTCTGTTAGTGAGTTAATTAAGCTAATTGAGACTCTTCCAGCGGATGATCTGACTAATAGAATAAAGACAGATTTGCAATCATTGAAAAATGATTATGCTGCCTTGAATATGGAGGATCAAATCAAGAATAATCGTGCTGATCTAATGCTTTCGGATAAGACTTTAGAAGGAATTACCAAGACGGTTAGCAAAATGAGAATGGAGATTATTGAATAAATAATAATTAAATAAATAGAAAAAGGCTGTTTGTTCAAACAGCCTTTTTCTATTTTCGGGCTAATTAAACTTTTCTTGATATGAGCAAGGCATTAATTGAAGCCCTAATTAAACTTTTCGCCATAATCGCTAAGGAAGACGACATTACTGTTGACGAGCGTGATAAGGTGAAATTAATCCTTCGAAATGTACTCAACGATGACTTGGTTGAAGAGTATATGCATATGTTCGATGAGGTTGCCGACAATTTAATGAGCGAATCTCGAGACGAAACAGATGAAGAACTCATTGCCAGCCTAAGTAAATCACTAAATACAGAACTTACTCGTCACCAGAAAATTGCTGCATTAGTACAGCTAACAGCTATCATGATGGCAGATGGTATTATTTCAGATCGTGAGGCTGAGCTAATTGAGCTAATCAGAGAGAATTTCAATGTAGATAATGCTGAGCAAGCTTCAATTAATTTGTTTGTTCGGGGTCGATCTCCGGGGCAGTTAAACAATCAGAACATTTTAATAATTGATGGAAATGATTATGGTGATTCCAATAAATTCCACCATATAAAAAGAGAACATATTGATGGGTATATCGGTCTTATTCATATACCACAAAGCAACTCATATTTTATAAAAAATATGGGTAGAAATGCTGTGTACGTAAATGGTATCGCATTACCTGAAAATCACATAAAACCCTTCTCGTCAGGCAGTGCTATTAGAGGTAAGTTTGAGACAATATACTATACAGATATTATCTCGCAGTTTCAGTCAGAAAACCAATTTCAGATATTATCTCTTGAGGTTGATCATATTGGTTATACCTTCAAAAATGGTCACATTGGGCTACGAAATATTCATTTTTCTGAAAACTCGGGGAAATTAATGGGTATAATGGGAGCCAGTGGAGCGGGTAAATCTACTCTTCTAAATATTCTAAATGGTTCAGATAAGCCTAGTGAGGGCAAAGTCTTACTCAACGGAGTAGATATTCATCATAACCCTGAATTCATTGAAGGCGTGATTGGTTTTGTGCCACAAGATGACCTTTTGTTTGATCAGCTAACAGTCTATCAAAATTTATATTATGCTGCCAAATTGTGTTTTAGTAATTTCTCTGAGGAAGAAATTGATTCACTGGTAAATAAAACGTTAACCAACATTGGCCTGCTAGAGATCAAAGATTTGCAGGTTGGGTCACCACTTGAAAAAGTTATTAGTGGTGGACAGCGTAAACGAGTGAATATTGCTTTGGAGCTTTTGCGAGAGCCAAGCATATTATATGTTGATGAGCCAACTTCAGGATTGTCATCAAGAGATTCTGAGAATATAATGGACTTACTTAAGGATCTATCACTAAATGGCAAGATCGTATTTGTAGTAATTCATCAACCATCGTCTGTTATCTTCAAAATGTTCGATAAACTTCTGGTACTTGATACCGGTGGCTATCAGATTTTTTATGGAGATCCGGTTGAATCAATTATTTACTTTAGAGAGGTTGCCAAATTACTCGAGAGTGATCAGGGAGAATGTGCACATTGCGGCAATGTTAACCCTGAGCAGGTATTTGACATAATCGAAACAAGGGTTGTTGATGAGTATGGAAATATCACAACTGACCGAAAGGTGACTCCGGAGCAATGGAATAGGTATTATGAAACCAATTTAAAACAAATTCCAATAACTGTAAGTGAGGAAAAACCTGAGTCATCATTACGAATTCCATCAAAATGGAAGCAAACTAAAATATTCGTTTTACGCGATGCCTTAGCTAAGTTAACCAATAGACAATATGTCTTAATTAACTTACTCGAAGCTCCGGTTCTGGCGGTTATTTTGGCGGTTTTTGTTAGATATTCGCCAACAATAGAATATATATTCCAAAAGAACCAAAACATCCCATCGTATCTTTTCATGAGTATAATAGTGGCTCTTTTTATGGGCTTAACTGTTAGTGCTGAGGAGATTATCAAGGATAAAAAAATTCTAAAGCGTGAGGCCTTCCTTAACCTTAGCAAAAACAGCTACTTCACTTCAAAGCTCATTACACAATTTGCTATTTCGGCAATTCAAACATTTCTGTTTGTGCTTATTGGCAATAGCATTTTAGGCATCCATGGCATGTTCTTTACTTTCTGGGCAATTCTATTCACCACGGCTGCATTTGCTAATCTATTAGGATTAAACATTTCGTCAGCAATGAATTCAGTGGTAACGGTATATATATTGATACCCTTTCTACTTATACCTCAACTATTACTGAGTGGCGTTGTAGTAAAATTTGATCAGTTGAATAAGCTAATAAGGAATGATATTGAAGTGCCGATTGTAGGAGATTTTATGGTATCGCGTTGGGCGCTGGAAGCAGCCCTTGTAGATCAATTTATTAATAATGATTTTGAGAAGAATTTCTACGCTGTAGATGAGCAAATTGCTGAAAACAGATATACCTTGGTTTACCTCCTGCCAACGATAGAAAAGATATTGAATGAAGGTTTTAAATTGTCAGGTAACGAAAGCACACATGAACAAGCAAAAGAAAAGCTGGCAACAGTTAGCTATGAAATTAATAACTTACTTGCCATAGTGGGCAAAGACCAGCTTCCGGAGGTTGATCAGATAAATATTTCTGAGATTAATAAGGAAGTTGTTGATAAGACGATAATCTTCTTGAAAGTATATAAGACATACGCACAGAAACGTCAGGAAGGTGCCGTTGGCAAGAAAGACGCTATTACAAGCAAAATGGTGGAACAAGGCATCTATGAGCCTTTAAAAAACAAATACTCAAATGATGTTATCGCCCAGACTGTTATGAATAATATGTCAACGGTAAGGATTGTTGAAAAAGGTGGCAAATTACATAGGTTGTCTGATCCGATTTTCTATTCAAAACATCAATCCAGTAATCTTTTAGATTACCGAACACCGTTGTATGTACCTGTTAAAAGTATGATGGGGGTATCAATGAATACAACCTATTTTAACATTATGCTTATTTGGGTGATGTCCATTATTATGATACTAGCACTATATAATAATTGGCTCAGAAAATTATTTAATTTATTTGAAAAGGCACCTTAATCCAAAATTTCCACTTCATCTTTATCATGGATTATGCCCGTAAGCTCAGGAATAAGGTTTACACCAAAGTTTACCTTGTTCACTTCTTTCCTATAAGTACTGAGTGTTTTCAAAGGCTCTTTCGTGGATAATCCTGTGCTCTGATCGATATTTATTACATGACACCTTGCACATTTCTTAGCAACTTTAAAAGTAATACCTCCTACCCTAACCCTTTGCCAGTTGTCCTCTGCAAAAGGTATGTCACCATCAATAACAATATTGGGTCTGAACCTATTCATTAATATAGGGGTGTCAAGTCTGGAATTGAGATCATTTAATGAGGCCATGGTTGTCAGTAAAATTGGATAACCATCAGCGAAACTAACAATTTCACCTTCGTTGGCTGATTTTATGGGCCGTATATCATGCTCATCCATATAAATCAAGCTAACCTTTTGATCTAACTTATTGCTCAGCCATTCATTAATCTCATTCGTTGTTCCATGCCCGGTACACTGCTGGCCCCAAACTTCCACCTCCCTAATTTGATTAAATTCACTGGTTTCAATGCTGATTTCGCTACCTGATGGTAAATGTTTGATAGTTAATTTATCATGAAAATCCGGTAAGAATTGTGTTAAAGATGGCAACTGTCTTTGGCTTAAAAAATTACCTGATTCATCTGCCAGCATCCACCTACGATCCATTGCAAGCCCTCTTTTATTTACCCCTGCGCAACATAAAGAATTACCTAATAAACCTTTAACCGGATACTCAAAAAGTTCGACGACTTGCATAATCCAAATTTAGAACATAATGTTCGAATAGCAGTGACATTTGTTACTTGAACAAGCCTATGTCATGGGCCAAACTATCCAATGAATGGCAGTAACACCTGGAACTTACTTTGGCGGATTAATTATACCAGACAGAAGTAATAGTACCCTACCCTTTTTTAGTAATTGAATGTTTTAGCTTTTCAAGGAAGCTCAAATCTTCAGCATCCCTTGCATAATTTCTTCCTTCAACTGCAGACTCTTTAAGGACTATTAAATCATCAAGGCCTATCACCTTAAGCTCTAAATTATCAACATTTTTAATAACGGCTCTTTGATAGGCATAATTAAAGTCAACAACTCCTAACTGCTTTAATATTTCAATTCTTAAAGGAGGCTCCCCAATTCCAATCATTTTTGGAACTAGAAACATCTCCTTTTTTAAGTCATTTATTGGAATTCCATAATTAACACAAGCATTGATCATTTTATCAGCATTATCTTCAGTCGAGTTTATAAATATGTCCAAATCTGTAGTTGCTCTAATATGACCATGTGCACCCATCGCATACCCTCCAATTAAAAGATATTCTACATTTAATTCGTTTAGTTGTTGAATAAACTCTCTGAAATGTGATGGAAAGTACTGGTTAATATTAGATTTCATTGTCGGAGATATAATATATTGATTTTTTTGCCTGATAATTTAATAAATCAATACCTGCCAGGTTATATACTGTATGTAAATGTTTACAAAAAACCTCAAATCGTTCATTAAATGGAACGCTCACAGCCCAATCTACCTCCTTTTGTAAGTAATCTTCAAACGGTTCTATATATTCTATTTTCCTTGTATTCATTAAATAACGAGTAATAGGTTATTACTAAGATACGTAACCTATACAAAAACCATGCTTATTAATAATAACTATTGAATAACTCAATCTAATCTTTGTCTTAGACGAGAATACATGAAACGAGCATATATTATGCTCTATTTAACATAACTAATCCGATAAACTACATCTGCGTAATCGTCAGAGACAAGTATTGAACCATCGGGCATATTGATCACATCTACCGGTCTGCCCCAGGCTTTCTGTGTATCTTCATTGAGCCAGCCATATGCAAAGGTCTCTGTATTGCTAGCTCCTGTTTCATCATGGGTAATAGCCATAATATTATATCCCACCTTTTTCGACCTGTTCCATGAGCCATGCAGAGCGGCAAAAATCATATTATCATATTTAGCAGGGAACATTTTGCCTTCATAAAAATTCATTCCTAAAGGTGCAGTATGGGCACCAAATTTCCATACCGGTGATGTATAATCTGCACAATCTTTTCCCTTGCCAAATTCCGGGTCTAACAACTCTCCTCCATGGCAATATGGATAGCCAAAATGCTGATCAGCATCCGAAACAACATTCAACTCGCAAGGTGGTATGTCATCACCCATCATATCACGACCATTGTCAGTAAACCACAGCTTACCGGTTTCAGGATCCCAGTCAAAGCCAACTGTATTACGAATACCCGTTGCCACAATTTCAGGTTTAGGGTTCTCTACATCCAACCGGGTAATTGAAGTATAGATAGGATTATCTTCCCTAAAACAAATATTACACGGAGCGCCAACAGGTACATAAAGCAACCCGTCAGGACCGAACGCTATATACTTCCAGCCATGGTGAGTTTCGGTTGGATAGCCATCGAATACAACTTTTGCTTTAGGTGGATTCTCAAGGTTTGCTTCAATATCTTCATATTTCAATATCCTGCTTACCTCGGCAACGTAAAGATCTCCGTCTTTTAATGCAACGCCATTAGGCATTTTTAATCCTTCATCAATAACATATACTTTTTCACCAATATTGTCTCCATCTGTATCCTGTACAGCATAAACTTTATCTTCTGAGCGATTGCCAACGAATAATGTTCCGTTCTCACTCAAAACCATTGATCTCGCATTTGGTACATGAGCATAGACCTCTATTTTAAATCCTTCCGGCAGGACTATTTTATCTAGTTGTAAAGATTCCTTTTTAGCAGGTTTTTCAAACAAACTGAAGGAAAATGCAATCACGATAAGGATTACTGTACCAAAAATTATCAAATTTCGATTTTTCATAGCTCAAAGAGTTCACTCGCTTATCTATAAAGATATACTTTTGCATCTATGTTGTCAATTACTAACTTAACCTATTACATCAGTGGCTTGCCTTTATTCGACAATGCCTCATTGCATATAAAGCCTAAAGACAAGATCGGTTTGATCGGCTTGAATGGGAAAGGTAAATCAACCTTGCTGAAACTCATCAATAATGATTTACAACCAGATGCGGGTAGTATAGCAGCAGCAAAGAATTGTACCATTGGTTTTCTTAACCAGGATTTATTGTCTTATCAAACAGAGGACGCCATTCTTACGGTGGCCATGGAGGCTTTCAAGGAGGCTGTTGATATTCAACGAGAGTTGGAAGAGATACTGCATGCAATGGAGGTTAATTATACCGATGAACTTCTTGACAAACTCACGCATTTACAAGAGCAATTTGAACGCCTTGATGGTTATACCATGCAAGCCAAAGCCGAGGAGATTTTAGAAGGCATTGGCTTTACTACTGAACAGTTGCATCAGCCTTTGAAGGAATTCTCGGGTGGATGGCGAATGAGGGTTATGCTGGCCAAGTTACTCCTCGAAAAGCCTTCACTGTTAATGCTTGATGAGCCCACTAACCATCTGGATTTGCCCTCAATACGATGGGTAGAAAATTATTTAAGAAATTATGATGGCGCCGTTGTTGTTGTGTCACACGATAGGACCTTTATTAATAATGTTGCTACTAAAACGGTAGAAGTTGCCCACAAGATACTCAACCTTTACGAAGGCAATTATGATTTTTACGTTAATGAGAAGCAGCTGAGAACTGAGCTGCAAAAAAATGCTTTCAATAATCAACAGCAGCATATAAAGCAATCAGAAAGATTTATTGAACGCTTTAAGGCTAAATCCACTAAAGCACGACAGGTACAATCACGAGTAAAAGCGCTTGATAAACTTGATCTTATCGAGGATGTAATCAATGATCAGGCTGCTGTTAATTTTAAGTTCAAGTTCAGCCAACAATCGGGCAAGCATATCACCAAACTTAAGAATGTTTCGAAATCTTATGGTGATTTAGAGGTTATCTCAAACTCAACGGCCACAATTAGCCGGGGTGATAAAATAGCCTTGATTGGTGCTAATGGTAAGGGTAAATCGACGTTACTGCGCATTATTGCCGGTACAGAGCCGGTTAGCGGTGAAGTTGAAGAAGGGTTTAATATAATTACTGCGTTCTTTGCCCAGCATCAACTTGAATCATTGACCATGAAGAATGAAATACTGGAAGAGTTAAAGCAAGCAGGCAGCAAAAAAACTGAACAGGAATTAAGAGGAGTATTAGGTTGTTTTTTATTTTCCGGAGATGATGTATTTAAGAAAATAAAGGTATTGTCAGGAGGTGAAAAATCGAGGGTTGCTCTAGCGAAAACATTGATTTCTGAAGCTAATTTTATGATGCTGGATGAGCCTACGAACCATTTGGATATCATCTCAGAAAATATTCTTATACAAGCATTGCAGCAATACGAAGGCTCGTTTGTAGTGGTATCTCACAACCGGCATTTTATTTCTCAGGTTGCCAATAAGATCTGGTATATCGAAGACAAACAAATAAAAGAGTACCCGGGCACATTCCAGGAATATGAATATTGGCAATCGAAAAGAACCAATAATCAGATTCAACAGGAAACCAAGAAATCAAAGAAACCGGCATCAGAAAAAACTGCTAAGCCAAAGAATAAAGATGATCAAGGGCTGAAAAAATTCCGTAAGCAGCTGGAGCAAGTTGAAAACGAGATAGAAAGACTGGAAAAGGTTAAAAAGGAGGTTGAAAATGAGATGAGTAAGCCTGATGTCTATTCAAATCCTGAGAAACTAGCAGAACTTAACATTAAACTTAATCAGTACCTTAGTGATCTTAAAATTAAGAATAAAGATTGGGAATTTATTGCCGAGCATATTGATGAATTAGATTAGCCCATTAAAATGGCAAACGTACAAGTAGGTTTAGACATTCTGGCAAAGTCAAAAAGACTTCAGGCGAATCTGGGAGGAAAAATTGGTTATTTGTGCAATAGTGCATCTATAGATGGTAACATTACACATGGTATTTTAATCCTTAAAAAACTATTCAATAAGCGGTTTCAAAAGGTGTTTACACCGCAACATGGACTTTTTGCTGATGTCCAGGATAATATGCTGGAGTCCGATCATTATGAAGATCCAAATCTCAATATTAAGATTTACAGCCTTTACAGTGAAACCAGATCACCAAAGCCGGAGTGGCTCGATGGTTTAGGTCACCTGATAATTGATCTACAAGATGTAGGAACCAGGGTTTATACGTATATCTATACGGTTGCTTTAACTATAGAAGCATGTGCAAAACAAGGTATTAAAGTTACCATTCTGGACAGACCCAACCCAATAGGTGGCAAAAGGGTTGAAGGAAACATACTTAAGAGCGATTTTTCTTCATTTGTTGGCTTGTATGAACTCCCTATGCGGCATGGATTAACAATAGGGGAATTCTCGAACTATCTAACCAAGTATCAAGGTCTTGATTGCGAAGTAGAAATTGTAGAATTGGAAAATTGGCAGCGCTCAATGTATTTTGATGAGACAGGAGTACCATGGGTACAACCCTCTCCTAACCTCCCTTCATTGGAAACTGCCTTGGTATATCCGGGTATGGTATTGTTTGAAGGCACAAATGTTTCGGAAGGAAGGGGAACTGTGAAACCCTTTGAATTTATTGGCCACCCGGATATTGAGCCTTTTGGTTTCTTGGATGAACTTGATAAGGCTTTTGATGAATCTGACTTAAGGGGTTTCAAACTTCGCCCTCTTGTATATCAGCCTACCTTTCATAAGTTTCAGGATATCGTTTGCGGTGGATTTCAAATTCATCTTACAGATAGGGATTTGTTCAAGCCCTGGCATTTCTCACAAGTTTTGATGCGTGAAATGGCACATTATCTTGGAGATAAATTTGAGTGGCTACAGCCACCTTATGAATACGAATACAAACTTCTTCCTATAGACATTCTAAATGGCACTGATAAAATCCGTCAGTGGGTAGAAAATAGAGGCAGCTTTGATACATTATTGCAAATCGAGGCAGAAGGGATTGAAAAATTCCTTGACAAGAGAGAAGATATTCTTATCTATTCTTAAAAGCTTTCGAAGGACTACAAAAGCTTAAAAAGAAATTGAAAATCAGATGAGTAAGCCTGGTGTTAATTCATTTTCTGAGAAACTTTCTGATTTAAGCATAAAACTCACCAAACATCAAAGTAATCTGGAAATCATAAATGATATCCTAAAAATAGTAACCAAAGTTTATATTAAACCGGCTATGCCATTTATTATCTGCAACTCCCTCTGCAAATGAATTGTCGTAGTCAGGCCCAAGCCACGAATGATTAATACCTGATGCCCAGTCAATATAGGTATATATTGGGCCAAAAGTTACACCTGCTCCCAATACATTCATTTGTGAATCATAAAACGATGAGTTTGTTTTATTAAGATATGCATAATCATTATAAAAATCGATACCTGTTAAAGGACCCAACTCAAGAGGAAGGTGGTAACGAATACCTATACTATAAATAACTCCTTCAGATGCAACTGCATAAGGGGCATCATACGCTGCCATAATAACTCTGTCGGTAATCGGGCCAGTGGGAGAGAAACCATAAAATATACTCTGTAACATTATATTAAAGTTATTAATATTAGATTCTGCATGTATTGCAAATGCATATCTGTCACCTTTATCTCCTGTAGCTACTTCTTCTAATTGACCTAACTGAATAGAAGCCCCCAACTCAACCATAGATAAGTCGTAAAGCACTTTAAAATTCAACTGGTTAATTTCATTATGAGTATCAACAACATCGTAAGAATAACGAGCAAAAATATGGGGAGGTAGTTCACTGGTTCGATAATAAGCAGCATATAACTTTAATTTATCCCTTTCTCGAACATATTTAATGCCTAAATCATAATCATCTTCAAAACCAAAATAATAATGCATATTAAAAAACCAATTATGAGAAGCGTAGGGAGTAATACCAAATGGTACCTTATTAATTCCTAATTGAATTTCATCACTATTTTTAAACTTGTATCCCATCCATGCATGATGAATAAGAATACCACCAAAATCGGAGCTGTACAATCGTATCTGAGTAGAAACTATAACATTATTATAATTACCATCAACATACAACCTGAACATGTCAAAATTGAAATCACCACCTCTTTTTTTATTAGCATCATCCCATGATTTAACAATG
>Ga0164315_10003290_pt1 | contig 12528 bp, 10 predicted proteins | sample GuaBasSedimGuay6_FD_113737 | JGI IMG/M metagenome (GOLD analysis project Ga0164315, IMG submission 113737) | Subseafloor sediment microbial communities from Guaymas Basin, Gulf of California, Mexico - Guay6, Core 4569-2, 0-3 cm | ecosystem: Environmental > Aquatic > Marine > Hydrothermal vents... | reverse complement strand
TTTTTTAAATTTGGTTTAAATATTCCAAAGGTGCCTTAAGCCAAAAAAAAAAAATTTTTTTGGAAAGTTTTTTTCCCCCCCCCCCCCCCAATAATAGCAATAAAATCATCATGTTACCTTGATTAACTAAAAATATTATAAATTATATCTTGCATTTTGTAGTTTTTTAAATAATAATATGCGTCATCTGTTAACTTTAAATTTTGTTTCCAGTGGTTAGTTAGGTTTTTATTTTTTAATTTTTAAAAGGAGTTTATATGTATAAAAAATACACAGCAAGAATTATCTCTTTTGTAGCAACATCTATGTTGATGATGTTTTTGGCAATCCCTGCTATACATGCTACAGAATCAACAGGAAAATCTTTGCAAAACGATGGTTTACAAAATTTAGATCTTGCCGCTCGTAAGTCTCGAAAACGCAGAATCAAAAGACGCAAAAGCAAAAAACGTTCAAAAAGAAGTTCACGCTCTAAAAGGAAATCTACCTCTACCACATCAAAAGGTGGCAAAGAAGTATTTTTTGGTTTTGGTGCTGAAAACTTTAGTATTGACAAAGTAGCAGATGTAGACATTGACAGCACACCGGCCTCATCTGGTTTTGCTATTGGTATGAGCATGCCATCGCCATTTATGAGCGATTTAATCCTTAGCCCATATCTTGGTTTATATAGTGGTGCCAGTTATCAGCTAAATGACAATGATATCTGGAGCGATGCCAAAATTACGGTGTTAGGTGCCAATGTTGAAAAAAGAATCTCTATGAGTCCAACTTTTCACATAGCCCCATTTTCAGGTGTCAAATATCGCACCATGAAAGCCACAGGTGAAGGCAACAATGGCGACTGGGAGATGACTTCAATCTCTGTGCCAATTGGTGCCAATTTTGGCATGTCATTTAGCAAAAAACTTGGTGGCTTTTTTCAAATATCAATGGATGCCATCTATCTTAGCAAAGATATGAAAGTAGACGGCAAAAAAGCCGGCGAATCAGATGTCTCATCTGGCATAGGTTATTTGCTTGGCATAACTTACAAACTATAATTATAAGGAGAAAAAATTATGAAAACATTAAAATTATTATTGGCAGCTCTTTTTGTATCAACATTGATTATAGCATGTGATTCAGGTGACGATGATGACGGTTTGACGGTCTATGATCCTGTTACTGGTGCAGTTGTTGTTGGTGGTACTAGTGGTGGCACTGATTGTGCTGCTTGCCAATACGAAGGCTGCACTATGTAAGTGTTGGTTAACTTTATTCTCACAGGTTTTTTTTAAAAAGTGGGAATTTAACACAAAAAGCCATGGAGTTTATTCTCTATGGCTTTTTTTGTAGGTAAAGTAAAGAGAGACTGCCACACTCGCAAGCTCGTTCGCAGTGACGAATGAACCGGTCATTGCAAACTAAAACCCCCCGTCATTGCGAACGAAGTGAAGCAATCTCTTGGGGAATAACGGACACCCTATGAGACTGCCACGTTTCGCCAAGCTCCCTCGCAGTGACGGACAGTTTTCGTCATTGCGAGGCACGAAGCAATCTCTCTGATAAAGAGAAGTTTGTTGTCACTAGTTTAATATAAACTTGCCTTATAGATGGATCTGCAACCAACTCTCCAACAGAGTTAACTGATAAAGCTTATTGCCATTTATATTTGTAAGGTTTTCATTAGGTTTTTTTAATATATTTTGCAGATAATTTTTTTTATATAACCCTCTCTCTAAACAGGATTTTGAGTTTATTGTGTCTTGCATGAACTCCAACAACTTACCATCAATACTCTTTAAAGCAGGCACAGGGAAATAACCTTTGGGGCGAGTTATTACCTCTTTTGGCAAGATATTTTTAGCAATATTTTTTAAAATTCCTTTACCATTTTGAGATAATTTATAAGAGGATGGCATCCCCGCTGCAAGCTCCACTAATCTGTGGTCTAAAAACGGCACACGAGCTTCTAACCCCCATGCCATCGTCATATTGTCTACTCTTTTTACCGGATCATCCACTATCAAGGTTGTTGTGTCCAAATTAAAAACCTTGTTAATATATTCATCTGCTCTAATATTATCCAAACGATTTTTGATAAATTTTGAGCTTATATCGCCATTATTACTTTGGTATTTATATGTTATCATTGTTTTATATTCCTGGTGATTACGATCAAAATAAAATGGAGCGAATTTTTGTAAATTATCACTATTTTTTGCTTGTGCCATTTTTTGATACCAAAAATATCCACCAAAAACCTCATCTGCCCCTTGTCCTGATAACACTACTTTTTGATTTTTTGCTACCTGCTCTGATAATAAATAAAAAGCAGAATTATCCGCAGATGACATAGGCTCTGCCATTTTTGTGATAACCTCTGGTAGTCTTTGTAATAGTTGGTTGTTGTCAACATTAAAAGTTTTAAAATCTGTCCCATACATATCGGCTACTTGTTTTGAGTAATAAAACTCATCGCCTATCTCACCTTTAACGCTATCAAAACCAATCGAATAGGTTTGCAGATTTGTGATACCGTTTTTAACGAGCAATGCTACAATCAAGGAAGAATCCAATCCTCCTGATAATAAAACTGCAACTGGCACATCTGATATTTGTTGCCTTAATTTAACAGCGGAGATTAGAGTTTCTGTAATTTTTTGTTGATATTCTTCTTCACTTAAATTTTTATGTTGATTGGTTGAATCCAATTCCCAATATTTTGTTATCTGTGTTGAGCCATCAAACTTTATTATCATTTTTGAAGCAGGGGCAAGTTTTTTAATACCTTTGATTATCGTGTGTGGGGCTGGCACACTACCGTGCAATGTAAAGTGAAAATGCAGAGCATCTGGGTTCATATCTGTTTTTATCTTTTTATCCAATAAAAGAGCTGGTAAAAATGAGGCAAAACGAAAATAATCAGAGTTCTTATGATAATAAAATGGTTTTATTCCCATTCTATCTCTGGCACAAAACACTATTTTTTTCTTTAAATCATACAAAGCGAATGAGAAAGCACCGTTAAATTTTTGCAAACAGTCCTCTCCCCAATACAAATATGATTTTATAATTACTTCGGTATCACCTGTTGATTTGAATCTAAATCCTGCTTTTTCTAATTCTTTTTTTAAGATTTTAAAATTATATATTGCCCCATTAAAGACCAGCACACATTGTCCTATTTTATCTATCATAGGTTGCTGTGATTTGTCTGATAAATCAATAATGCTTAATCTACTGTGGGCAAACGATAGATTGTTTTTACAATAAACTCCATTGTCATCAGGGCCACGAAAAGATTGGAATTGGTTTATTTTTTTAACCAAACCTATATTCGGTTTATTACCATCAAATCTTATCTCGCCACTTATCGCACACATAATGAGACCTTTGCATAAATCAATTGTTGTTTAGGGAAAGAAGCAATAGATGATGATAGAAAAAAAAATAATTGGATTACAAATACAATTAGATAAGTTGACGGGCAATCTCTTAAAAAAAACCCGTCATTGCGAGTGAGCTTGCGAGCGTAGCAATCTCTTAAAAAAAACCCGTCATTGCGAGTGAGCTTGCGAGCGTGGCAATCTCTTTGTGTTTTGCCTTGTCTTGTAACAGGTTTTGTGCACACCTTACGAGATTGCTTCGCTACACTTCGTGCAGCTCGCAATGACGAGATTTTTTTGACAACTATCATAATTGTGTTAGTATTTGTTGCCACTAAAAGACAATACCTATTTTCTTCATAGTGCTTTAACACATTAAAAACATCTTTTTTAAGGTAAGCATTTTCTTTATATTTTGTTTTTATAACTTTATTTTTTATTTGAAACATTGATGTCATACATTTTTAAAAAAACTAATATGTTATAGTATTTCATTTTAAAAAATACAAAAAATGTCACAATCTCCGTCTTTTTCTACACCCCAAACTCACCTGCGAGATTCTGCGAAGATTCTAAAACAATGTAATTCACAAAAAAACACAAAATTAAAAAAACCTGCTTGGTTAAAGATTCGTCTGTCATCCCACAAGACCATGCAAAACATTAAGAAACAACTACGAGATGAAAAATTATCAACAGTTTGTGAAGAGGCATCCTGCCCTAACCTTATGGAGTGTTTTTCAAAAGGGACAATAACCTTGATGATTATGGGAGATCTATGCACTCGTCGTTGTCCATTTTGTGATGTAAGTCACGGCAATCCTCAAAAATTAGACCCAAACGAACCTGCAAAAATAAGCGATTTTTGTAATAAATTAAAGGCTGATTATGTGGTGTTAACTTCCGTCAATCGTGACGACTTAAAAGACGGTGGCGCATCCCATTTTGCATCTTGCAATCAATCTCTAAGAGACAACATAAAAAATGTTTTAATTGAAAATTTAACACCTGATTTTCGTAAAAATCAAAATTTAAGCCTTGATAATTTATCTATATCATTGCCTGATGTTTTTAATCACAACATAGAAACTGTTGAGAATTTATATAAAAAAGTGCGTCCTGGCGCCAATTACAAAATATCGCTTAACCTATTAGAGAATTTTAAAAAAAGACATCCAGAAATAATCACAAAATCAGGTTTTATGTTGGGTCTCGGTGAAAGAGATAGTCAAATAAAAAGACTGCTCCGAGATTTAAAAAATATAGGGGTTGATTCCATAACTATCGGACAATATCTGCAACCGAGCCTATCCCACTTATCAGTAAAAAAATATATAACACCTGAGAGATTCCAACAATGGGCGAATTATGCTACCATAATGGGTTTTAAAAATATTGCATCTGCCCCATTAGTTCGCTCATCATACAATGCAAAAAACTTTTTTAAACAATAAATGATAAAAAAGTATATAATTGATAATTTTTAAAATGTTTATTAAAAACAATGACAGAATTAGAATTAGAGCCTAACACTCATAAAATAACACCACAAAAACCTCGTCGTAAATTTAGAATTTGGTTATTTTTATTTACCACTTTTTTTATTATGGCATCTCTTGTCACTATCGCAGGTTTTGCGATGTATCTAATCTATGAAGCAGATTTGCCATCTGTTGATGAGCTCGCTTCCAATAAATATAACGATACCCTTGATGTTTATGCCGCAGACGGCAAAATCATGGCAAAGTTTGGCGACAAAAGAAGGATTCCAAGAACTTTTGAACAATTCCCAAAACAACTTATGAATGCTTTTATAGCAGCCGAAGATGAAAATTTTTGGACTCATGGTGGGGTTGATTATAAGGCAGTTTTACGAGCTGGAATTAAATGGGTAACTACTGGCAAAAAATCAGGTGCCAGCACGATTACTATGCAAGTTGCTCGTAACTTTTTTTTAACACCTGAGAGAACGTTACTCAGAAAAGCAAGAGAGATTATTCTATCATTTAGGATTGAGCAAACATTTAGCAAAGAAAAAATAATGGAACTCTATTTGAACAAAATTTTCTTAGGCAAAAGATCCTATGGAGTAGCCGCCGCCGCCGCTGTTTATTATGGTAAAAATTTAGAAGAGCTGAACTTGCCACAACTTGCTATGATAGCAGGTCTTCCCAAAGCACCATCGAGCTTTAACCCCATTAACAACCCAAAAAGAGCAAAATTACGCCGAAATTACGTTTTAAGAAGAATGAATGAATTAGATTTTATCAGTGATAAATTATATAAACATTACAAAAAATCAAAATTAACTGCAAAAATTCACCGTAAAGAACCTCAAACAAATGCACCCTATGTTGCAGAGATGGTGAGATTAGATATGATTAAACTCTTTGGAGAGAGCAATATATACAACGGATATAAGGTCTATACAACAGTCAATAGTAAATTGCAAAACGCAGCTAATGTAGCTGTGCAAAACGGCCTGATTAACCATAGCAAACGCCACGGTTTTAAAGGTGCCATAGGCTCAATAGATAAACAATTTTTAAATGATAACGATAAACTGATTGATGAATTAAGTCACTATACAGACTATTTACAGATAAAGCCTGCGGTAGTTATCGAGGTTAAAAAAAATGTAGCTATTTTATTTTCAGAGGATGAGAGCCGCATTAAAATCGACAAAAAAGCTATCAGATGGGCGTCTCGTAGCAGTAAATTTTTAAAAATTTTAAAACCAGGTGATATTGTTTATATTAGCAAACACAAAAAAAAGAACAAAAAGAACAAAAAGAACAAAAAGAACAAAAAGAACAAAAAAAATAGCAAAGAAGAGCATTACTACAACTTAGCCCAACTCCCCAATGCTGAGGCATCTTTTGTCGCATTAGATCCAAATGATGGCAAAATATTAGCCTTAGTTGGAGGCTTTGATTTTCAAAAAAATAAATTTAATCGGACTACTCAGGCATTACGCCAACCTGGTTCATCCTTTAAGCCATTTTTATACTCCGCCGCTTTAAATAAAAAATATACAGCTGCTACAATTATCAACGATGCTCCGGTTATGTTTGATTTTAAAGCCATGAAAGACACATGGAAGCCTAAAAATTATTCTGGTAAATTCAATGGACCTACTCGTTTTCGTGAAGCTTTGACTAAATCTATGAATGTAATATCAATTAGAATCTTAAACGATATTGGTATCAATTATATGATGGAATATGCCAAAAAATTTGGATTTGATAAAAAATCATTAGAGCGCAATCTGTCTTTGTCTCTTGGCAATGCTAGTATCAAACCCATAGAATTGGCGCGTGGTTTTGCAACCTTTGCTAATGGTGGTTACAAAATAACACCTTATTTTATTACCAAAATAACCAAAAATAATGGTGAGATTCTATATGTATCTAACCCTCCGAGACCTTGCCCTACTTGCAATATTGATATAATCCAACAAGATAAAAAAATACCAGACAAGCAAAATGATGTCCTACAAAAATATAATAACAAAAAATTAAAACCTGCAATAGCCCCTAGAACCATTAAATCTGACAATGTTTTTATTATGCGCACCATTCTATTAGATGTAGTAAGACGAGGCACAGCGGTGCGAGCAAGCTCGCTTAAAAGACCAGATCTTGCAGGAAAAACAGGAACCACCAACGATCAAGTTGATGCATGGTTTACGGGCTTTAATTCAGATATAGTGGCATCAGTGTGGGTAGGAAGAGATAATAACAAATCTTTGGGTCATGGTGAAACAGGTGGTAGAGCGGCCTTGCCTATTTGGATGGAATTTATGAGAACCGCATTAAAAGGCACAAAAATTTCTCGTTTAAAAAAACCATCTAATGTAGTAAGTGTGACAATAGACAAAGAAACTGGTATGGCATCACATCCTGATGGATCATACACCATGAAAGAATATTTTAGAGTTGGCAGAGCTCCAAAATATGCTACATCAAAACCAAATACCGTGGCACCTAAGAGATATCGCCCTAAGGTTGAAGCAAAAATTGAAGACCTATGGTAACAAAATTTAACATTTATTTTTAGGAGATTTTATAATATGGCAACACAAAAACTAATTATTTTAGGCTCAGGTCCTGCGGGTTACACGGCTGCAATTTATGCCGCCAGAGCAAATTTAAATCCGGTTTTAATTACTGGTTTACAACAAGGCGGACAGCTTACCACCACCACAGAAGTTGATAATTGGCCAGGAGCATATGATGGCATTGAAGGTCCAGATCTTATGGAAAATATGAAAAAACAGGCACAAAGATTTAACACCAAAATTATTTTTGACCACATAAATAAAGTTGATTTCTCTAAACCACCCTATACTCTTTTTGGAGACAATGATAGTTATCAGGCAGATAGCATTATTGTTGCCACAGGAGCCTCTGCTATGTATTTAGGATTAGAATCAGAAGAAAAATTTAAGGGTCGTGGTGTTTCAGCCTGTGCAACATGTGATGGTTTTTTCTATAAAAATCAAAAAGTTGCCGTCATAGGTGGTGGCAATACTGCAATAGAAGAGGCGCTTTATTTATCCAACATATGCAAAGAGGTTGTTTTGGTTCATAGAAGAGATGAGTTTCGCGGTGAAAAAATAATGCACGACAAACTATATGAAAAAGTTAAAAATGGCAACGTCACTCTATTGTTAGATAATATCGTGGATGAGATTACAGGAGATGAGCAAGGTGTTACAGGACTTAATACCAAAAATGTTAACACAGACATTATTACAAAAATAGAATTAAGTGGAGTTTTTATTGCCGTAGGGCACAAGCCAAATACTGATATTTTTGCCAATCAATTAGATATAGATGGCGGTTATATAAAAGTCAAGGCAGGTATGGATGGTGGAGCAACATCAACATCAAAATCTGGCATATTTGCCTGTGGTGATGTTATGGATAGGATTTATAAACAGGCGGTAACATCAGCTGGTACAGGATGTATGGCAGCCTTAGATGCAGAAAAATATTTAGATAATTTATAAGGAGGGTTGATTAACTTCATTCTTTTCAGAAGTGGTGCTTTAAGTTCCGCCAATAATTACCTCAACAAACAATAGGTTAAAAATTAACTTGAGACCTTTGCATAATTAAAGTACCGTTTAGAAAATACAGAAAATAGTGAATTTTTATAGTAAAAATAAGGAAAATGGCAAGTCCTTTGACGAATTTTTGCTATGAGCATATGCAATCTACTTGTTTTATAAATTGTGCTTGAATTATGCAAAGGTCTCAAGTTACAGCCACAATTCCAAGATTAGAGGTTATACGGATTTTTCATAAGAAACCCTTGCATAAATCAGATTTGTTTATGTTTTTAAGAGTTAGATTTTTAAATATTTTTTAGCAAACCGGACATCTTTTGTGATTTGCTCTGTTAAACCAGCAATGTTGTTAAATTTTTTTTCATCTCGAACTTTCTTTAAAAAACATATTTTTAAATTTTTGCCATATATATTTTTTTTAAAATCAAAGATATAGGTTTCAAGATAGGTTTTTGTGCCACCTATTGTAGGTCTTGTGCCAATATTTGCTACCCCTTGATAGGTTTTATTTTTATCATCAACTATGTTGACAACATAAACACCAAAAAGCGGTTGTTTTTTTTGTTTTATGCTGATATTTGCTGTGGGATAACCGAGTGTTGCCCCTAATTTTTTGCCATGACAGACTTTACCGCTGATGCAATATTGTGTTCCCAATAAATCATAAATCAGACCAAAATCATCGTTTGATAAAGCATCTCGAACTCTTGTGCTTGATATTCTTTGATCTTTATATTCAATTGTAGAGCTTTTTTTAACATCAAAACCGTAGATTTTTGATTTTTTTTGCAGCGTTTCATAATTGCCTACCCGATTTTTACCAAAATGAAAATCATCACCGATAAAAAGAAATTTTGTTTGTAAACCATTTTGAATTATTGTTTCAATAAAATCTATCGGTGACAAATTCATCAATATTTGATTAAATTTTAATACCAGCAGAATATCAATATTGAATTTTTTAAAGATTTTTATTTTATCACTAATTGTGCTAAGTCTTGCAGGTGCTTTGGTAGGATTGATAAATTCTAATGGATATGGCTCAAAACAAACCACGACACTTTTTAAATTAGTTTTTTTTGCTTGCTGGTTAATCGTTTTTAAGATGTGTTGATGCCCCAAATGCACACCATCAAAATTGCCAATCGTTGCCACTGATGAGTCTTTATATTTTTGTAAATCTGCAAAAGTACGAATTATTTTCATCTAAACCATTCCAACACTTTTATTTTGTTGTTATGTCTAAGACTCCAAAGTTTCTTTGGGTTTCTTGCTCATAAGATCTTCTCGTTTCAAACCCATCGCCAAAATAGAGGTGCTGGCTATAAAAATAGACGAATATGTGCCAACAACTATGCCGATTATCAATGCCAGTGCAAAACCGTGAATTACGGCACCACCTAATAAAAATAAAGCTAATAAAACCAACATTGTTGTCAAAGAGGTGATTATGGTTCTCGATAAGGTCTGGTTTATAGAAAGATTTAAAACATCTATGACACTTTTTGAGGTGATTTTAAAATTCTCACGAATTCTATCAAAAACTACAATTGTATCATTCAATGAGTAACCAATAACTGCCAATATTGCTGCTAAAACAGTAAGATCAAAGCCGACCCCAAAGATTGAAAAAATTCCTAAAGTAATGATAACATCGTGTAATATTGCCAAAACTGCCCCGACAGAAAATCTCTTTTCAAATCTTATTGTTATGTATAATAAGATAAAGCCTAATGCATAAATGATAGCAAGTCCGCCTTGCTCTCGTAAATCTTCTCCTACTTGCGGCCCTACAAATTCCACTCGACGAATAGTCACCTTATCATCCTTCTCTTTGAGGATTGTCATTATATCATCAGATATAGTCGCTCCTTTTTTATCTTTTTGTGGAGCAAGACGAATCAGAGTGTTGTTATTTGTGCCAAAGTATTGCACACTTGCACGCTTGTAACCATTATCCTTTAAATCTTTACGGATATTGTCTAATTTTGCTTGTTGTGGGTATTCAACCTCTAACAAGTAACCGCCTGTAAAATCTAAACCTAAGTTAAATCCGCGGACAAAAAACGATGTTATTGATAATAACACCAAAACAGATGACAATATCATTGCTATCTGTCTTTTTTCCATAAAGTTAATTTTTAATTGTTTAATAATTTGCATTTTTATAATCCTTAAATTGAGATTTTTTTAATGTTTTTACCGCCATAAACTAAATTAGCAATGGCACGAGTTCCCATAATTGCGGTAAACATGGATGTAATAATTCCCAGAGATAGAGTAATAGCAAAACCTTTGATCGGACCTGTGCCAAAACTGAATAAAACGACAGCCGCTATAAGAGTTGTAATGTTTGCATCGGCTATTGTTGTGAATGCCTTTTCATAACCTGATTTTATGGCAGCCTGATGGCTCATTCCATTGCGTAACTCTTCCTTTATTCTCTCAAAAATCAGGACATTGGCATCCACAGCCATACCTACTGTAAGAACGATACCTGCAATACCAGGTAATGTGAGAGTTGCTTGAATTAAGGACAATAAAGCCACTATCAAGGCTATGTTGGTTACAAGAGCAATATTAGCGAACAAACCAAATAGACGATAATAAACTAACATAAAAATAAACACCAATGCCATCCCTATTTGCACCGACATAATACCTTGATTTATATTGTCCTGACCTAAACTCGGACCTACCGTTCTCTCCTCGACAATTTCAACCGGAGCTTTTAATGCACCTGCTCGTAACAACAAAGCGAGATCTCTTGCTTCCATAACATCCAAACCTGTAATCTGGAATCTGTGGCTTAGAACATCTTGAATCGTGGCAATATTTATCACCTCAGACACTTTTTTGGTAGTTTTTATAGGTTTGTCACCTACATACTTTGTTGTTGTTCTGTTTTCAATAAAAACGACTGACATTTGTTTTTTTAAATTGGCTGCCGTTATTTTTTGCATTCTTTTTGCGCCCTTACCGTCAAGATCTACAAAAACAGCAGGAGTGCCTGATTCGCCATCAAAACCTGCGGCGGCGTTTTTTATCTGATCTCCTGTGACTATCACCTGTCTCTTTAATAACACAGGATCACCACTTCTTTGTTTAAATAAACGAGCATTAACAGGAACACGACCGCTATCGGAGGCAGCACTCCAATCTGTATAACTACCGTGAGTTAGACGAAATTCTAAGGTTGCGGTGGCTCCTAAAATTTGTTTTGCTTTGGCTGTATCCTGCACTCCTGGCAATTGCACCACTATGTTATCTGATCCTTGTCTTTGCACAATAGGCTCTGCCACTCCTAACTCATTAACGCGATTTTTAAGAGTTATAATGTTTTGTTCTATCGCAGATTTTTGTTCTGATTTGATAGTAACCGGAGTTAAGTTAGCAAAAATTGCATTTGTTTTGTTTTGTTGTCGCACAGCAAATTTTAATTCACTGTATTCTTGTTGTAGATATTCAAGAGCTTCATCTGGGTTTACTTTTTTTGATAATAAAATTTCAATAGATTCATTTTGAATAAGAACCGAACGATAACGGATTTTTTTACTTCTTAAAAAAGTTTTAAAATCACCTACATAACGACCCAACGATTGGGATATAGCGGATTTCATATCTACTTGTAGTAAAAAATGCACTCCACCGCGTAAATCAAGCCCGAGATACATCGGCAATGCATTGAGAGATTTTAACCAATCCGGAGTAGCAGGGGCAAGATTTAAAGCAATTATAAACCCGTCTCCCATCAACTTAGTAAGTTTTTTTTGGGCGTCTAATTGTTGCTTTTGGTTATCAAAACGCACCAAAACTTTGCCTTGTTCTAATGAGACTAATTTTGGTTTAAGCATCACCTCTTTTAAGCCGTTTTCAACTTTTTCTTTAATGGCATTGTCCGCTAATGCATGTCGCGGTGATATTTGCACCGCAGGATCATCGCCGTATAAGTTAGGCAATGCATAAATTGCTCCCGCAATTAGAACCACAACTATTAAAATATATTTCCACAAGGGGTATTGATTTTGCATTTTTAAATATCCTTAAAAGTATTATTTAGTTGTTTTTTTTAATAGGTTTTTT
>Ga0164315_10003289_pt1 | contig 12528 bp, 13 predicted proteins | sample GuaBasSedimGuay6_FD_113737 | JGI IMG/M metagenome (GOLD analysis project Ga0164315, IMG submission 113737) | Subseafloor sediment microbial communities from Guaymas Basin, Gulf of California, Mexico - Guay6, Core 4569-2, 0-3 cm | ecosystem: Environmental > Aquatic > Marine > Hydrothermal vents... | reverse complement strand
GCGCTAAGTGTCAGTTCAAAGCGTTCAACTAAATCCTTTACGCCTTCTTCACTATATTCTTCAAATTCTTCTTCCATGTAATCGATACTATAATTCGAAACAAAAATAGTAAAAAGCTAATGTGACTTATAATTAAAATGGGCAACTTATGGACAATTACCTTTTGAGTTCTTAACAGCTTTCCTTTAAACTTCAAAATATTTTTTTGAAATTTTCATTGATATTGAAAAAATATATTAGTTTTGATACCGTTAATTAAAAAACATTTAACTCAGGATTGTTTTATAAGTCAAAGAGTTTAACCCTTATAAATCTATGACATTTATTTTTATTAGAAAGAAAAAAGCAAAATGAAGAAATATAAATACATTATAATTATTGTTGGGGTATTATTGAGCGTTGTTATTGCCATGTTATTATCTCCAAGTGAGCAAGATAATACCATCTCAACAGAAGTAAAAGAGGGTAGTTTCTTAATTAGTATTAGTACCAATGGTGAATTGGACTCTAAGAATTCGACTGTAATAAAAGGGCCTAGAAATATCCGAAGTCTTGGGATTTATCAAAATCTAAAGATAAATAATATCATTGAGGAGGGGACTATTGTGGACTCTGGCGATTATATCGCTTCCATTGACCAAACTCCTTTGCTCAGTAAGATGAAAGATGTTGATGCAAATTTGGAGAAACTAAGTGCCAAGATAAATCAATCAAAACTTGATTCTGCTTTAGTTTTACGTGCTGATCGCGATAATATTGTGAACTTAGAGTATGATATTCATGAGCTGGAAGTTGAGCTGAGAAATTCGGAATATGAGTCGCCAGTAACAAAAGAGAAGTTGCGTATCAGCCTTGAGAAGGCCAACCGGAAGTATAAGCAATCACTTGATAATTATGAGTTAAAGAGAGAAAAACAAGATAATATTGTTCATACTGCCGTTATTGATTACCAAAAAGAAGCGGATAAAAAGAGTCGTTTTTTAGAAGTCTTAAGAGAGTTTACCATTACAGCTCCTCAATCGGGCATGTTGATTTATGTAAAGACATGGAGTGGTCGAAAAATAACCTCAGGCTCGGAGTTGAGTAGTTGGGATCCGAGGGTTGCTAAATTGCCAGATCTTACTCAGATGGTTGTGAAAACCTATGTTAATGAGGTGGATATTAGTAAGGTTGTGGTTGGTCAGAAAGTTAATATTGGGGTGGATGCATTTCCTGATAAGTCCTTGGAAGGAATTGTAACCACCGTGGCAAATATTGGGGAGGAAATGAAAAATACAAGTGCCCATGTTTTTGAAGTAGTGATTAATGTTGAGAGTAAAGATTCCGATTTGCGCCCTGCAATGACAACAAAGAATAAAGTGATAATAGAAGTGTTGGACTCAGTGTTATACCTTCCTATAGAATGTATTAATACGGAGGATAGCATCTCGTTTGTTTATTCCAAAGGAAAAAAGATACAAGTTGAAGCTGGAAAAAGCAATCAAGATGAGATTGTTGTTCTAAAAGGATTGAAAGCAGGGCAATCAGTATATTTAGTGCCGCCAGAGGGTTCTGAAAAATGGAGTTTAGAGCTTTTGTAAATATTGTATAATGATGTTTGACACAAATAAGTGGGGTAGGTATGAAGCGAATCTAAAGATTGCTTTTGAGGCTGTATTGGTAAATAAGGTTCGTACAATGCTAACCGCCTTGGGAATTATTTTCGGTGTGGCAGCAGTTATTTCAATGCTGGCAATTGGCAATGGCGCCAAGAAAGAGGTGCTCGACCAAATGAAAATGATAGGGGTAAATAATATTGTTATTCGAGCTAAGAAGATTGAAAAGAAATTTGGTGAGCAAGATAAAAATGAGAGTGAGCAAGATAAAAGTAAGAAATCCAAGGAAAAGCTATCAGCAGGTTTAAGTATTGATGAAGCGAATTCCATTCGTTATATCCTTCCATCAGTTCAATATGTAAGTGTTGAAACTGATTTGGAAACCAATATTTTGTATAAGGGAAAGGATATGAAGGGAATGTTGTTGGGAGTGAATGAAGATTTCTTCCATGTGTTTCAGTTGGATATGGAAATTGGTCGTAAGCCTGGAAAACACAATTATCAAAATGCTTCACAGGTATGTGTAATTGGCTATAAAGTCAAGAGTCGAATTTTTCCCACCGAATCGGCTATTGGCAAAGAGGTTAAATGTGCTGGCACATGGTATAAGGTTTTGGGGGTGCTTAGTTTGCGCGGTCAGTCTAGCGATTTAAGTGGCGATATGGGAGTACGTGATTTTGATAAAAGCGTGTTTATTCCAATCCAATCCTTTCTGAAAAGGCATAATGATAAATCAATTGTAACCAAACGAATGCTTCAGAATTGGGATGAGGAAGAATTGGACCCAAATCGAAATCAGATTGCAACGATTGTGGTTCAAGTAAAAGAGTCAAAAAAATTAAGAGCAAGTGCCGATTTGATTAACCGTATGCTGAAAAGAAAACACTCTGGTGCCGAAGACTATACCATAACTATTCCTGAGCTTTTATTAAAACAGGAACAAAAAACGCGAAGTATTTTTAATATTGTGCTTGGAGCAATTGCAAGTATCTCCCTGATTGTTGGAGGAATAGGTATTATGAATATTATGCTTGCCTCTGTTGTGGAGCGCACAAAAGAGATTGGAATTCGTCGCTCCATAGGAGCAACAGCAAAGGATATTGTTTTTCAGTTTATTGCTGAAGCAGCCATAATTTCGCTAATTGGTGGTTTTATAGGTATTCTTTTGGGTGTCTTTTTAGCGTTCTTAGTTTCGCAAATAACGGATATTCCTACAATTACTTCCTGGTTCTCGGTATTATTATCGTTCCTTGTTTCGGCTAGTGTAGGTATTGTTTTTGGATATGCACCTGCTCAAAAAGCGGCAAAAGAAGATATTATTATAGCCCTACGTCATGAATAAAATTTAAGAGATGAAAAAATTAATCCAACTCATATTCCTTCTGATTGCTCTAAATGCGAATAGTCTATTTGCACAAACAAAGACCTATACATTGGATCAAGTGATTCAAATTGCGCAAGATCAATCTCCTGATGCTTTGGTAGCCAAATATGAGATAATCAGTAATTATTGGGCCTATAGAAATTTTAAAAGAGGCCTTCTACCTCAAATTAATTTTACGGGGGTTTTACCAAATGTAACTAGGGCGTTTAACAATTATACGAATCCTGATGGTAGCCAATCCTATATCGGACAGAGTTATATCTCTTATTCAGGAGTGTTGCAAGTGGAAAAACGTCTGGGGTTTACAGGGGGAAATGTATTTATTAATACAGGATTGCAGAGAATTGATAACTTCTATGATACCATTACTACACATGAATTTTTATCCACGCCCATTAATATTGGAATATCACAGCCATTGTTTAATTTTAATCCATACAAATGGAGCAAGAAGATAGAACCTCTAAAATACAAAGAAGCTAAACGGAAATATATTGAGACCATAGAACAAGTTTCAATTACATCAGTAAAGTATTATTTCGGCCTGCTTAAGGCCCAAATGAGAGTGCAAATAAACGAGTTGAATGTGCAGAATTACGATACACTATACAAAATTGCCAAGGGCAGATTGAGCATGGGTAAAATAGAGGAGAATGATTACCTACAGTTGGAGCTTAATTATTTGCAATCTCAGTCTGCGCTAGAGTTGGCAAAGCTTGAATACGAGAATGCATCCTATCGCTTCAAGTCATTTCTACGCATTGAACCCCAGGTTCAAGTTATTCTATCTGACCCAATACCGGTTACTTTTATATTGATAGATAAAGAAAGTGCTTTAAGATATGCCATGCAAAATAGCTCTCAGATGATAAATTTAGAGCGTCAGTTGCTTCAGGCAAATGCTTTTCTGGATCAAGCAAAAAAGGAGAATGGATTAAACGCTAATCTGTATGCGGTATTTGGTTTAACGCAAAATGCAATCGCATTGGATCAAGCATATCACGACCCACATGACCAGCAAAATCTTAATCTTGGTATTCAAATTCCGTTGTATGATTGGGGAATGCGTAAGGGTCAGGTAAAAGTGGCGCAGAGTAATTTGGAAATTGCTAAGAGTAATGTGGAGCAGTCTCGCATTGATTTTATGCAAGGTATTTATTTACAAGTAACTAAGTTTAATATGCAGCAAAACCAATTGTATATTGCTGCGAAAAGCGATACTGTTGCACAAAGGAGTTATGAGATTACAAAGAATCGTTACTTCTTAGGTAAGATATCGGTTACCGATTTGAATATTGCTCAGAAATCCAATGATCAAGCCCGTTTGAACTATCTTACTTCACTGCAAACATATTGGGAATCCTATTTTCAATTAAGGAAAAATACGCTTTTCAACTTTGAAAAGAATGTGCAAATTGAGGTTAATTTTGAAAAGATACTAGAGTAGTTATCACTTTTTTAGGATCTATTTTATTGGTCTCAGAAGATGTTAAAACTATGCACTTTTAGTGCATATCGCTTTCAGCTTCTAAAAATATATTCTTAAAGAGTCCGAAGCCTTGCCGTTAGGCAGTCTTCTGTCTTCCAACTTCCAACTTTGACCTTTTTAATTTCATAAATCGAATTTCATTCGTAATTCAAAACTATGGTACTTTCAGTCCAGTGGTTTATTCTAACTCCAAACCGTACACAATATATTACGCCCATCAGCCCGATTCCGAAACTCACATAAATAAATCCCTTGCCAAGTGCCCAAAGCCAAGCGATGGTTTTGTATGGGAATATTCAATGAAACTGATGTTAAACTGGATTTTATATGTGCAGGTAAATCATCAGCTCCTTCAAATGTATGGGTATAATCAGGGTCATTCTCAGGAACTAATTTATTGAAAACCGTCTCAAAATCGACTCGAACACTTGGGTCTGCATTTTCATTGATACTTAAGCCTGCTGAGCTATGCTTGAGAAAAACATTTAAAATACCTTTCTCAGGTAATTCACCCAAAGCATTTTCAATCTGCTGTGTGATTAGATGAAATCCGCGAGACATAGGTGGGAGATTGATATCTGTTTGTATTATCATAGTATTTCGTTTTAGTAGTTACAAATATATAATAATTAGAGCAAAGCATAGGGAAGAATAGTGATGTAGTTTAAGATAATGTGTTCTTTTTTTATCCCACTTAGTAAAAGGGGGAGTACGTAAGCATAGTGTGAGGCAAGGGGGATTTTAATGACTTATAGAAGCTTAATTTTAAGGGGAATCAGAAAAACTCATCAACCAATACGTATCACTAGTACACCTCTTCTTACGAGTAAAGATAAAGTAGAACTACGAATACTACAACAGAATTGTAAGGAATTGATATTTCCTTCGACTATTAAAAGAAGTTAATATAATATAGGTCATAAAATAGCAATCAATATTTTCACTTATTTTGCATGAAAATAAATAGATAAATGAATACATCAAAAATAATAACAGTTAATATGCCCAACTTTGATGAGGTATTAAGCAAGGGTATTGTTTTGGTCGATTTCTGGGCCGAATGGTGTGAGCCTTGCAAGGTGCAAGATCCCATATTAAAAGTAATTGCTGAGGAAACACCAGATAAAGTTATCATTGCCAAGCTAAATGTGGACGATAATAAGTTTATCACACAGCAAAAATCGGTACGCAATATTCCTTCAATGATTTTGTTTGATTATGGCACGGAAGTGGAACGATGGACTGGTTTGCAATCCAAAGATGTGATATTGGCTGGAATAAACAAATTTGTAAATAAATAAAATATAGATAGATATGAAAAAAATCAAGATTTTAAGCTTAGTAATGGTGCTCACTGTAAGTGTGGGTTTGGCCGTGAGTTTTTCTGATAATACTGAAGTTGCAAATATTGAAAATACGGTGTCAAAAGCAGTAAAACCAATTATTCTAACAGATGATAATTTCGCAAAGTCCATAAGTGAGGGTGTTGTCTTGGTTGACTTTTGGGCTACTTGGTGTGGACCATGTCGCCGACAAGGACCTATAGTGGAAGAACTAGCCAATGATTTTGCTGGTAAAGCAAAGATAGCTAAACTGGATGTGGATAAGAATAGAGGAATGTCTGGAAAATATATCGTTCGCAGTATTCCTACGATTATCATATTTAAAGATGGTGTAGTAATGGAGCGTTTGGTAGGCTTACAATCAAAAGCCAGTTTGGAAAAAACACTTAAAGTTTATTTATAATGCCGCAGCAAGAAAATATTTGGAATCGCCGCTATTTGAAGTTTCTTACTTTGAAATCCATAATTGGAATGGTAGTGGGAGTCATTGGCGGTTATATCTATTATATCGAAGTAGGCTGCAATAGTGGCTCATGCGCAATTACTTCCGACCCATGGATGACTATGCTCTGGGGACTGATGATGGGTTACCTCGTGGGAGATATGTTTAATAAGGACAAGAAGAAGCTGGAAGCTGGAAGCTCTAAGTTGGAAGCTGGAAGTCAGAAGCCGGAAGACTGAATCCGGAAGATGTATTAAACTCAGGGTATGAAAATCACCAATTGTTTTATAAGCAGTTGGTGATTTTTTGTTTTAAACTGACTACCAGTTGACAGATACATAAGTGCAATAAATAAATAATATCTTATCTTAGCTGCATAATAAATTTGATAGAATTGAGATAATTATTTTTAGGAATTTTAGGTAATATACCTGTGTAATAACTAGCAGATATGAGTAGTTTTGATTCCTTTTGAATTCGACCTGTTTATAATGAAATTAATATGAGTGATAAAAAAGAAATAATTCAAATTGATAATATTCAGAATAGAATTTTTACTATTCGAGGTGTTCAGGTGATGTTGGATAGTGATTTGGCTGAGATGTATGGTGTTGAAACGAAGAATCTTAATAGAGCTGTTAGTAGAAATAAAGAACGATTTCCAGAAAAGTTTAGATTTCAACTAACTCAAATAGAGCTTGGTGAGTATGAAAATTCTTTAAGGTTCCATAATGGCACCTTAGAAAAAGGAAGAGGAAAGCACCGTAAATATTTACCCCATGTTTTTACTGAGCAGGGTGTATCAATGCTTTCTGCGGTTTTGAGGAGTGAAACAGCAGTAAAAGTTAGCATACAAATTATTGATACCTTTGTTAAAATGAGAAAATTCATATCTCAAAATGCAAACCTTTTTCAGAGGGTTAATAATATTGAACAAAAGCAAATAGCCAGCGATATTAAACAACTTGAAGCCGACAATAAAATTGCTGCTATTTTAGATGCCCTTGAAGATAAAAGTATAAAGCCAAAACAAGGCGTATTCTACGATGGACAAGTATTTGATGCATACATCTTTGCTGCAGACCTTGTAAAATCTGCCAAAAAATCAATTTTACTTATCGATAATTATATAGACGATAGTATATTGCAACTGTTTACCAAGCGAAAGCAAAATGTATCCGTAACTATCTATACCAAAAACATTACAAAAATTCTAAAGCAAGATTTACTAAAGCATAACAGCCAATACCCTAAAATAGAGATTAAAAAGTTTGTAAAAGCCCACGACCGCTTTTTAATAATTGACGAAACAACCGTTTACCACATTGGAGCAAGCCTAAAGGATTTAGGTAAAAAGTGGTTTGCCTTTTCTAAAATGGATATGGAGGCTATGGAGATGATCACTAAGTTTAAAAGATGAGTTATTGGCCGACGAAATCATTATTAAAGCAAACAGATTATTTACATTTTCTATCACATTATTTTGAGTAGAATTAAAGTATTATTAACTATTTTAGTGGCTTATTAAATAAACAACCATAATGAATAGAATTAAGGAAGTTTTATGAAAAACGAAATACTACTATATCAGACAAAAGGTATTTCTACCCGTATTGAAGTAAGAGTTGAAGAAGAAACTGTTTGGCTGAACAGACAACAAATATCAATGTTATTTGACAGGGATGTGAAAACTATTGGTAAACATATTGTTAATGTTTTAAAAGAAGAACTAGCAGGATTTTCAGTTGTCGCAAAATTTGCGACAACTGCGAAAGATGGTAAGACATATCAGGTTGAATATTACAATCTTGATATGATAATTTCGATAGGTTATAGAGTAAAATCATAACGTGGTATTCAATTTCGTATTTGGGCAAACAAAATTCTTAAGGATTATTTATTAAAAGGATATTCACTTAATCAGCGAATAAATAGGATTGAAAACAATGTTGAAAATCTGATAGAAAAAGTGAACAGCATTGATTTGCAAATAAACGCTGAATTATTACCTACTCAAGGCGTATTCTACAATGGACAAGTATTTGATGCATACATCTTTGCTGCAGACCGAATTAAACTTGGTATATAAAAATCACCAATTGTATTAAATGCAATTGGTGATTTTTTGTTTTAAAGCAAGTGGAAAGGGGGTTAGTTATTTTTCTACCTTAGCTTCTATATTGATTTTAAAAAAAAAGGCGTAAGTAAAAACCATTAAGGACAAGATATTGCCAAATTAAAATAAATACAAATGACAGCACTTGAAGTTATAAAACAATTGAATAGTAGTTCAGAAAGAGGACTCCAGTTAACTAAAAGGAAAGGAGTTTTGAATTCAACTTGGTTAATCTATTTAGAAGAAGATTTTTATTACTTTTTCGATATTGTAGAAAGTATCACTTTTAATGAAAATCATAAATATTCAGAAGAAGAGTTCTTAAAAGAATTTGAGAAATCATATTTTGAAATAGATTGCGAATGTAATTAGCTAATTATAAATTAATTTGATATTGAATACGCTTATTTCTTATTCTCTTTTCCAATTCCTCTATACTTAATAGTACGAAAGAAGGAGCTTCTTCATTTAAAGTAACAAAGCAAAATAGAAATTTATCTTTAAGTATTTTTCCAAAATTAAATTCATTCTCAGTTGCACCAAAAAAGAAACCTTTTGGGTTTTCAGGTAAATATTTTTTTGTGGTTTTTAATTCAACAAAAATTATATCCTCTAAATGGGTTTTAATAAAGTCTGAATCTATAGTTTTTCCCACCATTTCAGGAATGTAGATTAAATCAAAAGATTGTAAAAATCTTCTTTCAACTTTTAATAAATCGAGTAATTCCTTTTTTGTTTCTAAATCAATTTTGAAAAATCCTGTATGATTATCTAATAGAAAAAGAACACCTTCTTTTTCCGTAACATTATTTGACAATGTTAAAGTGAATGAATGCTTTCTTGACATTATTCTTGAACTTTAGTTTCGTATTTCTCCACAGAATTTATTGCATTATTATCTAGTAACTTAGAGAGGCTCATGCCAAAAGCTTTTGAAAAAACTGCCAGATTAGCTAATGAGATATTCCTTTCACCCCTTTCAATCATACCGATATATGTTCTATGAAATCCAGTAATAAATGAAAGTTTTTCTTGACTTAGCTCCATGTCAAGTCTTAACTCTCTTACTCTTTTCCCAAATTCATTGATTAAGTATTTATTATTCATATTGCAAAACTATACACATTGTATGTTTTGATCAACAGACAATATGTATCATTTATGTGATGAACATCAATTTTACAACTTAGACCTTATTGTTTTTGTAGGATATCATGAGTTGAACAAGATTTTCTACAACAAATTTAGGAGGACATTAATAAATTGAAAAAAATAATCTACCCAAGCCTCAACAAATCCCAATCCATTAAATATTTAAGCCAGCAGGAATGCGGAAATTAATGAGCTTAAACATGCCATGTATAAAGTGAATAAATAGAAGAAATTATACACGATTACAAAACAAAAAAGGCAGGTCTTTTAGGCCTGCCTTATTTGTTTTATTGGAATTTGAGTACAATCCTCAAGAATTCATACTACTAGATTGCATCTTCTTTATTCAATTATCAACTTTTTAACAATATATTTGCTTTCAGAGTGATATACTATCTGATAAAACCCGCTGCTCCAGTTAGAAATATCAATTTCTAAATGATTTGATTTCAGATTTTTGGAATAGATAAGTTGCCCTTTCATATCATATATGCTGATGACATAATTATTATTGATTCCAGTAGTGCTAAGAAATAGTTTGTCTTTTGCTGGATTCGGATAGACATTAAATATTTCTTTATTTTGAAGTTCAGAAAAACCTGGATTAGTTATCCAAGTTACATTAATTGTGTCACCACCTGAACAATTAGCATCTGTAACATGAACCCAATAAGCAGTTAAACCTAATCCTACGCCATTAGTATCAACCGTTATTGATTGAATGGTATCGCCTGTTGACCATAAATACGAAACAAATCCTGAGCCAGCATCAAGAACTTTATTAAATGCCATGCCAATAGAAGTATCATTGCCTAAATTTACAATCGGTAAAGCATAAGCCAATACTTGAATAACATTAGATGTAGCTTCACAGCCGTTCGAATCAATAACAACAGCAGTATAATTACCAGAAGGGATAGCATTAAATGTACTATCAGTTGCCCCAGATATTGACGAGCCATTATTTTGCCATTGGTAAGCAAATCCAATACCTAAATTTGCATTCAAAATAGCTGTATCTCCATAACAGAATGTAGTATTTGAAAGGGTAGTAATTACTGCAGGAGGTAGTGGATCTACGGTCACTGCTAATGATGGTGCCGAGTAATATGTACAGCCTGTTGAATCAGTAACTGTTAAAGTATAAGTAGATGTTGCAGCAGGAAGAATACTGAGTGCATAAGCTGGCGTCGAAATATTATTAAAGTTTGATGTTGTATAACCATCATATACATCAATATTCCATGGACCAGTTCCTGTCAATGTTCCTCCTAAAACTATTGTATCTCCTGCGCATGAATTTAATGTAGTAAGCGCTGGAGTTAATGTTGGACCTGTTAAAACATAAATAGAATCTAACATCAAAGTATCATTTGATGTTAGAATGTCAGTGGAGCCATTTGGGTCACTTGTTGCTGCAATAATTTCGTAGGTTGAATTGCTTAGAAAATTATAATTTCCAATTACTACATTTGTTGTATTTCCACCTGCAAGAGTTCCTGTCCAGTTGAAAACAGCTTGAGCTATATTATTAATTTTCCAGTTAATCTTTACACTATCAATAGGTGTAGTTCCATAGTTTTTTAATGTAACTGTTACTGGTTGGTCATTATTACAAACAGTGTCGGAAGGCACAACAAAGGCAGAAATCCCAGCATCTCCAGCTACTGATAATGGTAATGTAACATTATATGTAGTCAGAATCTCGGCAACGCCTAATGCTCTGTTATAAATTCTAAACTCATCCATTTTTCCGGAAAGCCCAGTACTACTGCCGTTAACACCAACTGTAAAACCTGATCCTGCTGTGGAAAAGCTTGCTGTTGTGTTTATAGTAGTAATAAGTACTCCATTTTTATACGATTTGTATGTTCCTGCGGTAAGATCACGTACGACATGAATCATATTTGGAGTTGAAGTGGCTGCACCTGTAATGATAAGGTCAGGAAGGCCTCCGCCTCTAACCATCCAATTATTAGCACCAGCCACACCGTTTGTGAAACATCGGAAACTAGCTGCACCAACATCTCCAAATATATAATAGAGCGTTGAACTTGTAGGAATGCTGGATGTCCAGAAAGCGATAGTAAAACTTCCTGTAAAACTGGTATTCCAACCGGTAGCTATTTTATTTGATGATCCTATACCACCAGTTCCAACTAAAGCTGTTCCGTCTAATCCGGTACTTCCTACCGTAAGTGTAGTACCAGTTATTGAAGTAGGATTGGTACCTACAGGACTAGATGCATAATTTATTATTGTGTCTCCGGTATTAAACTTATAATATAATAATTCCGGTACTCCTTGCGAAAACGCACTACTTGTTATTAGAACAGCAATAAATAGAATTGTTGATCTAATTTTAGTGTAATTGTTTTTTTTCATAATTATTGATTTAGTTGATTAATAATAAATTTTAGTTTTATTAAAAGAAATTAGTAGTTGAACCGACTACAAATCAATTAATTGATTTGCGAATTTAATAAAAATATTCGTAATATCCGATAAAAATCAGGATGTAAAATAATTAGCACTCAATCTTAGCCTCCTCCGTACAGCTGTCGAGAGAGGCAAAATAAGTTATTGGTAATCAATTTAAAAAGTAGACTAACAATATTCAAAACCTACACAATCCCTTATAATAAAGGGTATTTGCCTATTAGAATATTTATACTAGACAACAATGATTAATTATAGCTCAAAAGTAATAGCTGAATTATTTCAAACATCAGTTTCTAATATAAACATCTATCTTAAAAAAAATAAAAAAATAATCTACCAAATCTCAACAAATACCAATTCCCACTCATATCATTAAAACCGTATATTTACCCCTTAATAAATTTGAGAATCGTAATGCAAAAAATCCTTCTTTGGATATTGTCTTTAGTCATAGGTTTTATGGTATTAGTACCCATAAAAACTCATGCCCAAATATTGGAGGCCGACTCGGTGCTGCATAAAAACCGGCTGTATTGGGTGGCTGGTATTGAAGGTTCTTTGTGGG
>Ga0164315_10003288_pt1 | contig 12529 bp, 13 predicted proteins | sample GuaBasSedimGuay6_FD_113737 | JGI IMG/M metagenome (GOLD analysis project Ga0164315, IMG submission 113737) | Subseafloor sediment microbial communities from Guaymas Basin, Gulf of California, Mexico - Guay6, Core 4569-2, 0-3 cm | ecosystem: Environmental > Aquatic > Marine > Hydrothermal vents... | reverse complement strand
CGCTTTCCAATGGGGCTTCTCGTAGCTTCGATGATGTAGACGTCACGCATTCTATGCTTCCTCTCGTGTTCGTGTTCGACAGTCCGAATGGGCTGCGGCTCGCCCTCGCACCCACCGATTCACCTTACTAGCGAAGATTGGATGATGCAATTACTTTCCGAGGCGACATCAAGAGCGCTCTGCGGCACCACTGATTCTAGATGCACACCGTCATCCCGCGGCCCTGGCTCCGGGACGACGGACACGACCGCAAACACCCTCCCCGTTCCAAGCGCCACCGCTGTATGATGGGATCCATAACGATTTGAGGGATTTGAATGAGTAGCCCTGAAAACACAAAACTGATTGGACTACTACGCCGTAATGCGGCACGTCCGGCCAGCTACGAAACAACACTCAAGAACGTCGACAAGATGCGCGAAAACTTCGTGTTTTCGAACCGCACCTTTGTCGCGCCGGCAGATACGGAGATCGAGGTTGTGGATGCCGGCGGTGTTCCTGCGGAGCGAATTACAGCACCGGGATCGGCCCATGACCGCGCAATCCTCTACCTGCATGGCGGAGGCTACGTGATCGGCTCCGTCGCAACGCACCGAGCGATGATCGCGGCCCTTTCTGCAGCTTCCGGTTGTAGTGCGTTGGGACTCGACTACCGACTCGCACCTGAACATCCCTTTCCCGCCGCCATCGAAGACGCGACCGCCGGCTATCGCTGGTTGCTGAATTCGGGGATCGATGCGTCGCGTATCATCATCGCCGGAGACTCCGCCGGGGGCGGGCTCACCATCGCGACGCTGGTCGCTCTGCGTGATGCAGGCGACCCTCTTCCGGCCGCCGCCTGCTGTCTCTCGCCCTGGGTCGACCTCGAAGGTCTCGGCGAATCCATGACTACTCGCGCCAAGGCCGATCCGATGGTTCAGCGCGATGGTCTACTCCACATGGCCCGCATGTATGCCGGCGAGGACGTCAGGAATCCATTGGCGTCTCCACTGCACGCCGACCTCTCGAGATTACCGCCCATCCTGATCCAGGTCGGCGACGCAGAAGTCTTGCTCGATGATTCTACGCGCTTGTCTGAACGTGCGCGTGAGGCCGGCGTCGAAGCCGAGCTCGACGTCTGGCCGGAGATGGTCCATGTGTTCCAGATGTTCGCACCGATGCTCCCGGAGGGACACGACGCCACACTTCGCATGGGCAACTATATCCGCAAGCACATCGGCTAACCGACAAACCTACATTCGCTCGAAGAGAGGAAGCGGTTCGCGACATCCGAGCACATGGCCTAACGCTATGTTTAAAAGTGCATACCCGTTATGATCATTCCCGTTCTGAACGCGGCGCGGGCTCAGTCGAAGGTCAGCACCGTGCGAATCACCTCGCCCGCTTCCATGGCCCGAAAGGCCTCTTCTATGTCTTCGAGTGGCGCGTGCCGGCTCACCATCGAGTCGAGGTCCAGCCTTCCCTGGCGATAGAACTCCAGGTAGTTAGGGGCATCGATGTGAAAGCGATTCGATCCCATCATGCACCCGATGAGCCGCTTTTCGACAAAAAAGTGCCCGGGGATCAAATCGAGCCTCTGATCCGGCGGGATCGCACCCACGACGACCGCCGTACCGCGTGGTGCCAGGCTATAGAAGCACTGCGCGACCAACTCGACATTGCCCACTGCGTCGAACGCGTAGTCGACACCACCGTTCGACAACCTCTTGATCTCGCGGACAGGATCGCCGCTCGACGAATTGACAATGTCGGTCGCACCAAACTTGCGGGCGGTCTCGAGCTTCGAGTCGAGTAGATCGACAGCGATGATTTGGCGGGCGCCTGCAATCCGCGCGCCTTGAATGATCGAACTCCCGACACCACCCGCACCGATGACCGCAACAGTCGAACCGGGATGAACCTTCGCCGTGTTGATAGCCGCGCCAACACCCGTCATGACCCCGCAACCAACCAGGCACGCGCGATCGAGGGGAATTTCGTCGGCAATCTTAACGAGCGCGCGCTCGTGTACGAGCATCAGCTCGGCGAAACCGGACAAGTCGGCGAATTGGTTGATATACTCGCCGCCCAACGTGATGCGCGGCTCTTCATCACGTCCACGCCGCATCGCTCCTCGATTCATGCACAAATGGCGATTGCCTTGTAGGCATTGAGGGCATGTAGCGCAAAACAGTGAAGTGCAGGCAATCACGTGATCGCCCGGTGCGACCGCAGTCACGCGATCGCCGACGGACTCGACTACGCCGGCAGGCTCGTGCCCGGGAATGGTCGGCGTGGGCCCGGGGATGGAACCCTGGACGTAGTGGAGATCACTGTGGCAAACGCCGCACGCCGACGTACGCACTCTCACCTCATAATCCCGGGGGTCTGCGATGTCGACGATTTCAATCGTGATCGGCTCTCCGACCTTTCGAAAAATGGCTGCCCTGGCCTGCATGTAAGCGTCCTCCCGACGTAGGGGTGATGTGCGCACTAGTATACGCTGAGGCGACCGACATCACCGGAGCAACTTTGGATATTGATAGTATGATCGAGCGACGCTTCGCGATCGATGCGCCGCTATCGTCCGATGCGATCCGGGCGTAGGTGTGAATGTCCGAAGACGACACTGACCGGTTTTGAGGTTGCATCCAGTGCAGTCTCCAGAACCGAGTTCCGATCAATCCCAATTGAGGAGGGAGTACGAGATGGATCTAGGCTTGCAAGGGAAGACTGCTGCGGTCGCCGCGGCTTCGAAAGGACTGGGCTTCGCGACGGCCGCTGCGCTCGCGGCCGAGGGCGTGCAAGTCGCCATCTGTAGCCGCGACGGTGCGAGGGTAAAAGAGGCTGCAGAGCGAATTGGCCCAGGCACGGTGGCGATCACAGCGGACATGGCGACCGAGGAGGGAGCTACGAGCTTCGTGCAAGACGCTGAGCGCGCGCTGGGACCCCTGGATATTCTGGTGCCTAACGCGGGTGGGCCCCCACCGGGAGGGCCATCGACCACCGACCTCGATGCATATCGCTACGCAATTGACCTGAACCTATTGTCGACGATCGCGATGTGCCGCGCAGCGGTTCCCGGCATGCGTGAGCGAGGCTGGGGACGGATCGCGGTCATCACGTCCCACGCGGTTCGTCAGCCCAGTTCCTTTCTTGCCGCGTCCGTGACAGCACGCACCGGAGCGACCGGCTTCCTGAAGGTCCTCGCGCGAGAAGTCGCGGGCGATGGAGTGACCGTCAACTCGGTGCAGCCAGGCGCACACGCGACAGACCGTTTGACGGGAATGGGCATCGACCTCGACGAATTTGCGAAGACCATCCCTGTGGGATTCCTGGGTTCGGCTGAGGACTTCGGCAAAGTCACCGCTTTCGTCTGCTCGGAGCAAGCGCGATTCATCACGGGCACCAGCATCCTCGTCGATGGCGGCGCCTACGATGGTTTGATCTAGTCGACGACCCGACTCGCAACCGAGACACACAGTCAGCAGGGAGAATGCGATGGCCGGAATCATGGATCTGAGCGGAAAAGTAGTGTTAGTGACAGGCGGGAACGGCGGAATCGGGCTTGGAATGGCCGAGGGCGTCGCAGCCGCGGGTGCCGATGTCTGCATCTGGGGGCGCAACGTGGAGAAGAACGAACATGCCCGCGCGCAACTCGAGAAACACGGGAACAGGGTCCTGGTAATCCCTTGCGATGTCAGCAGCGAAGAGAACGTAGAGGCTGCTTTCGCCGAGACCGTGACCGAGCTCGGAAAGGTCGATGCCTGCTTCGCAAACGCTGGACTCGGCGGCTTCGTTAGATCATTCGCTCAAATGGAAACGACCGAATGGCGGAATATGCTGACGAACAACCTCGATAGCGTATTTTTCACACTCCGAGCGGCTGTCCGACATATGGTGGGGAGGGGCGAAGGCGGCTCACTCGCCGCCACCAGTAGCCTCGCCGCAATCGAAGGACAGGCGCGCGGAGAACACTACGCAGCCACGAAGGGCGCAATCATTTCGGTGATCAAAGCGCTCGCGGTCGAATACGCCCGCGACGGGATTCGCGCCAACGCCATCCTGCCGGGATGGATCGATACGCCCATGTCAACCAAAGCATTCGCGAGCGAACAGATGCACGCCAAAGTCCTACCGCGTGTTCCCGTTCGCCGCTGGGGAACGGGAGCCGACTTTGCAGGCGTCGCGGTCTACCTGACCAGCGATCTCAGCTCTTACCACACCGGGGACACTTTCGTGATCGACGGCGGCTATTCCATCTATTAGGTATTCGGCCGAGGCGGTCGCGCAAACGTTCGAGGAATTGCCCCCTGCCCCTCCGGTTGAGCAAGCTGCAGGATCAGCGCCGACCGAACCTCATTCGAGTCCGTACAGTTCCGCCACGTTGTCGTGGAGGATCCATCGCTTCTCCTCGTCGCTAAGGTCCTTGGTGTGTTTCGCGAGGAGTTCCTGGGACCACGGCCAAGTCGAGTCGCTATGAGGAAAATCGTTCGCCCACATCAAGCGCCGCGGGTTGAGCAGATGGCGAGTCTCGAACGCGATCCAGTCATCCTGAAACGTCAGGTAGACATTCTCCTTAAAATAGTCACTCGGCAGACGCTCGAGCGGGTCGGCACCCATGTGGCCGCCATGACGATTGTAGATGTGATCCATGCGATACATATAGTGTGCGGCCCAGCCCGCGTCCGCCTCGACAGATACCATTTTCAAACCCGGATAGCGTTCGAAGACACCGCCAAAAATCATCAGACCGATCAGGTTCTGGTTGCTGCGAATAATGTTCAAGAAGCCGTTCAATCGGGAACCACGCGGCGCCCCATGCTCCTCTCGCGTCGTCAACACATGAAACGACACCGGCAGATCGTTACCGACCAGCGCTTCCCAGACCGGATTCCAGATTGGATCATCATAGTCTTCATCCGAAGCGGGATTGCCGGGAAGCATCAAGCCCTTCAGACCGAGTTTCTTGATCTGCTCGATATCGTCGAGTGTTTCCGCGGGCGTTCTGGCCGCGGTCTGGCCGATCCCGAAGAGCCGGTTCGGATGTGCGGAACAGTATTCCGCCAGCCAACGATTGTACGCGCGCAGACAGGCCTGCTTGTATTCGGCATCGCGATGGTTACAGATCGCCATTCCGATCGTTGGGTAGATGATCTCGCCGTGGATCCCGTCGCGATCCTGGTCTGCGATGCGCGCATCCGGATCCCAGCCCCCGCGGTGCAACTCTTCGAAGCGCGCGTGGGTGGCATTCATCTCGTCGCGCGTCTGGCCGGCGGCTGCGATCAGACCCATCGGTACAGGTCGCCTCATGCCCGGAATGACATAGACATCACCAATGCCTTCCTGGTACTCGATGTACGGCATACGATCACGAAACTTGGCGTCGATCGACGCGTACGTGTCGGGCGGCTCGGTCACATGCGAGTCTGACGAAATAATATTCATGACGCTTTCCTTCACTATTCAGTTTCTGGCAAACCGTGACGGCAGTCGCCGCAACCGACAAGTCCAACCGTCGCAATCTGCTTGGACGCGGCACCGCATGGCGGAATCAATTCCACCACGCCTGCGCCCGGATACGATAATCATAACATCAACGCACCGTAAGTGCGACGCCCTCTCATTGCCCGAGCAACCAACTACTACCAACTACTACCAACTACCAACCACTTCCTACGAACTAACGGAGGTCACATGAGACTCAACAGTCCACGGACGCACTACGAACGAGTTCCGAGCGGACAGAAGATAAAACAACTCGCTCGAAATCTCCGGGGTTAGCCTGACTGCACCGTGCCGGAATTCCAGAACTGATTTCGGCACGATCACGAAGAGGCCCTAGCGCATAACAAAATCTCCGAGTACCCGTTCAAATTGGCCGAAACATGGGCAGCGAGAGACTCTCCTCATCGTCCCAATCCACACACACGCGCTGACCTATCTTGATATCACGAACAGGATCCTCGACACCGACGACATTCGACATCATTCGAAAACCTTCATCGAGATCGATCCAAGCGATCGCGTAAGGTGTGCGTTGCGCAAAGTAGGGGTGATAGTTCTTGCGAACCACGCTGTACGTATAGATCGCCCCCTCGCCCACCGAGACCTGCCAGCTGAGCCTCTGACTCAGGCAATGCGTACAGTGACCGCGTGGGAAGAAGACGATTTCGCTGCACTCATCACATGTCTGATAGCGCAGCTCATGGTCCTTCGTGGCTTGCCAGAACGGCCCCGTGTCGGGATCCGTCAATTTCGGAAGCGGTCGCTTGACCTCGGCCATTTTAGTCTCTCCCCAGGATCACGGTACCCGCGCAGTGCCGGCTACCTAACATTCCACCGTTGCCATGCGCAACGGCTAGTTGGGCACCTTCGACCTGAGAATGCGATTCACCTCGAAGTTGTCTGGTCGCCTCGATCAGCAAAAAGATCCCGCGCATTCCCGGATGGTTTGAGGAGAGCCCACCACCATCAGTATTCAGGGCCGGACCGTTCGAGTCATCGAAGCGTAAGCGCCCGCCTTCGACCCAAGATCCCCCTTCGCCCTTCTTGCAGAAGCCCAGATCCTCCAGGATCGCCAGCACCGTGATCGAGAAGGAGTCGTAGATCATCGCGATGTCGATGTCGGATGGTGTAACGCCAGCTTCACCGAATGCGGTTGGACCGGATTGCGCGCCGGCGGTCACCGTGACGTCGCCACCATTCTCGGGATATTTCGTTGCTTCGCCGCCTCCCAGAATCCAGACCGGATCCTTGGGTGTATCGCGTGCGACATCCGCAGACGCAATCACGACTGCGCCGCCGCCATCGGAGATCATGCAGCACTCGAGCAGATGCAGCGGATCAGCGATGATTCGCGATTGGACGACGTCCTCCACGGTCAGTTCGCGGATGTCCATGAACTCCAGATCGGTCATCGCCTGAACCGCCTCCGGATTTCGCATCGCGTGCGCCCGCGTCGCCACGGAGATCTCGGCGAGTTGCTCCGACGTCGTTCCATAGTCATACATATGACGGTGTGCGACCATCGCGTAGTTCGCGATCAACGTGCTGCCCCAAGCCGATTCCATATTGTCTGAGGGACTCACTCCCCCACCCATGCCACCGGCACCAATCGCCATCATGTTGCTGCGCGCGGTCGACCCATATGTCAGCAGTGCGACCCTGGCGCGGCCCTGGGAGATCGCACTGCGTGCCGCAATGGCGTGGTACTCGTACGAGCTGCCACCCACCATCGTCGTATCGATCACCTTGGGTCTGATATTGAAATACTCGGAGATCGAAAGACCCGATCTCGCACCAGCATCGCCCGCGTCATAAATCGCATCGACATCCTTCCAGCTGAGACCCGCATCGGCGAGCGCGCGGCTCGCACAGTCTGCCTTGATTTGCAGCGCACTAACGCCCGGCGCCTTCCGCTTGGGGTACTCGGCGATTCCAACGATCGCTGCATCGCGCAATTGACTCGGCATTCGCTTACCTGACCTCCCACTTCTTCGTTTCACGGCTTGCCATCCAATTCGTTCGGCGCAGCGACGGCATTCCTCGATCGTCGTTCTCTATCAAGGGCATCCGTGGCGTCCTTGACGCGATCGCTGCCCGTCGCCCATCAAGCGACCCCCAAAAGGCCGTATCCAATAACGAATCAGGGCTATTTGCTGGGTAACTCGAGGTTATAGACACGCGCCGCATTTTCGTAGAGAATCTTTCGCTGGACACTCTCGTCCAGTCCGCCGAGGCAGGTCTGGACCTGCTCTTTGACACCCGGGTACAGACACGTCGGATGGGGGTAGTCGGTCTCGAACATGATGTTGTTGGCGCCGAGCTTCTCGATCGCGTGGGGTACGTCCTCATTCTCGAACCAGAACGAGGCGTAGAGCTGCCTATCGAAATATTCTTTTGGTCGGAGCTTCAATCCGTCGCGGTTGATCGTGTTCTCCTTCAACTGATACTCGCAGGCCTCGAGTAGAAAGGGCAGCCAGCCAATGCCGCTCTCGACCGACACGAAGTTGAGTCGCGGGTAGCGATCGAGCAGACCGCTAAAGATCAAGTTGATGATGCAACGCATGTTGTTCATGAACAACGTGGTCGAGATGGCTGCGAGCAGTCGACCGGTCGTCATTCCAGCCCAGATCGAGGCACCACCGCTCGTACCGCCGGAACCGATATGAAAATTGACCGGCATCCCGTATTCCTGCGCGCGCGACCAGAGCGGGTCCCAATAGCCGTCACTGAGAGAAGGGAGACCCCAAAGCTCAGGCGAATCGGTCATGGTAAAACCTGTCAGATCCAGATCCTTTTTACAGCGGTCCAACTCTTTCGCACATAGATCGATATCCCAGAAGGGAAGCAGCGCCTGCGGATAGAGCCGACCACGACCCTCCTTCTGGAACGCGGCAATTCCGTCATTGTATCCAGAGACGCAGAAATTTCTCAGCGCCACGTCCTCGATCTTCATGATTCCGGCACCGGCGAAGCCGAGGATGTTAGGGTAGATCACCTGGATACTCAGACCGGATTCGTCCATCTGAGCGAGGCGAGGCGCGGCGTACGAGGCACCCTTGGTCATTCCCTCGAAGCTATCGATCGAGAATGTCCCACGAACCTTGTCTCCATCGGGCTTGATCACGCAGAAGCCCGGCGGACCAAGCACCAGATCCTGATCAACGATCCACTGATCCTTTCCCTCTTCGTTCTTGATCACGCGCGGTGCACGGTCTTTGAACTTGGCAGGAGCATGATCGAGCCACAGATTGGGCGGTTCCGTTAGGTGCGTGTCAATATCGATGATCGGCATTTCGGCCAGGGTCGTGTCCAATTGATCTCTCCTGTATTTCCCGGGTTCAGTGCCCTTGATGAAGCAAACTCGTCGAGGCGGCACCAAACTCGGACATTAACTTCGCACTAGCCGGCCCAACTCGCCATCAGCACACGTGCCTCTTCAATGACGTCGCGAACGACGTCGCCCGCTGGCTTCAAACCATGGATCATCGCCGAACTCTGACCCGCAGGCAGAACGCCGTTTTCCACATCACCTTCGATTCGACCGAGTATCGAAGCGGGCCCACCAACCTTCATGAGTTGCTGAGGGTGCGGCTCGATTTCATCGGCATGCTCTTCCCAGTACTCCGTGAAATCATTGCGAACCAGGCGACACGTCTTCCCCGAATGAGCACGTGTCACGACCGTGCCGTCTTCCGTGATCTCGACGATCTTCTTCTTGTAGTTCTCGTGACCCCGCGCTTCGAAAGTGGCAATGAAACGTGTGCCCATCCATATGCCGGACGCACCCAGCGCCATAGCCGCGAGCATCCCTCTTCCATCGGCCAGCCCTCCGCCTGCAACGACCGGGATATCGATGGCATCCACGGTCGCGGGAACGAGCGTTGCGGTACCGACTTCTCCGACATGCCCACCTCCGTCGCGCCCCGACGCAACAATGATATCCACGCCGCCCTCCGCGAGGCGTCGCGCCTGACTCACTTTGCCGATGACCGACATCACGCGAATCCCGAGGTCGTGGGCGTCTTTCGTGATTCCGCCCGGGTTGCCCAGGCCGGAAACAAGCACGGGCACGCGCTCTTCGAAAGCGATGTCGACGGCCATTTTCACGTGATCCGTATAGCGCGGCTCGGAATCACCGGGGCCCTTGACCTTGGCGAATAGGATGTCGACGCCGAAGGGTTTCTCCGTGAGATCTCTAACCTGGCGAATCTCGGCACGCAGCTCGTCAGGGCGCATATACCCTGCACCGATGACGCCCATCCCGCCCGCCTCGGAGACAGCTGCTGCCAGAGCGGCGTACGCGACGTGTCCCATTCCCGCTTGAAAAACCGGGTAACGAATACCGAGCATTTGACAAACCGGATTATTCCCCAGCATCGTATCCAACGACAAGTAGACTCCTTCGTTCATACCCGTAAAGCGGGTAACCTGGCTGACCCCAGCGGATGCTCTGCGCACGCTTCAAACCGCTCGAAGTTAGAAATTCGGGACTCGCGACGCAGACGCACCCAGAACGCTTGGGAATTTCCGTGATCGGCGAAGCATTGGGGATCGAGGACATCCTTTCCGAAACGTTGATCGTACCATATCGTAGCGGATCGGATAAATTCTCCCACTCCACGATTCGCTGGAGATGATCTCAGCACTCCGAAATCAGACTGAATGAGTCGCGCAAACGATGTACGAACTGACCGAAGAACAGAAGCTGCTCCAGGACACCTTGAGGCGTCTTGCGCGCGAGCATGTTGCTCCACGTGCCGCCGAGATCGATGCCCGCGCCGAATACCCACAGGACATGTTCGAGCTTTTACGCGATCAGGGGCTCTTTGCGCTGCCCTTTCCCGAGGAGTACGGCGGAACCGGCAGCGTTCTCACCGCGTGTCTTGCCATCGAGGAGCTGTCGCGCATCTGTTACAACACGGCCTATCTGCTCGTGGTTCAATGGGTTCCGTTCGCGGCGGTGCATGCAGCCGGCAGTGAAGAACAAAAGGCCCGCTTGTTGCCTGCACTGGCTGCGGGAGAGATCCGAATGGCCCTTGCGGTGACCGAGTCCGGCGCCGGTTCCGATGTAGGGGGACTGAAGACCCGCGCCTCGGCATGCGATGGCGGCTACGCTATATCCGGTTCGAAGATCTTCTGCACGAACGCGGCCGTCGCCGACTTCGTAATCACGGCAGCTCGCACGAGTCCGGGTGCCGGCTCACGCGGGATCAGTCTCTTCCTCGTGCCAACTGATGCTCCAGGCTTTGCATGCGTCCGTAATGAATCCAAGCTTGGAGGCCGCGGCGTGCCGTCGTCGGAACTACGCTACGACGACGTACGAGTCTCGGAAGCGGATCGGCTAGGCGATGAGAACGATGGCTTCAAGCGAGTGATGGCCGCCTTCAACCACTCCCGTCCCATCATCGGAGCTCGCGGCGTGGGCTTGGCCCAGGGCGCAATGGATCTCGCTGCAAACTATGCCCGGGAAAGACAGGCCTTTGGGCAGCCAATCGGCGGCTTCCAGGGTCTTCGCTGGATCATCGCCGATATGGCCATCCAGATCGAAGCCGCACGCCATCTTGTTTACCGAGCGGCAGCCGTCATCGATCGCGAAGGGACCGGAAAGGGATCGGCGGCCATCGCTGCAATGGCAAAGTGCTTCGCAACCGACGTGGCCATGAAGGTGGCCGTCGATGCCGTACAGGTCTACGGTGCTGCCGGTATCTCGAAAGACCTTCCGATCGAGCGCTTCATGCGCGACGCAAAACTGCTCCAGATCGTCGAAGGGACCAATCAAATTCAGCGAAACATCGTGGCGGACACCGTCCTCGGTCGGTTCTAGTTCATCGCCCCGAACTTACAGCAGAGGAGACCCCATGGATGCACTCTACTTCGAAGACTACGAGCCAGACGCGAGCTTCCGCACGCTCGCGCGCACCATTACAGAGACAGACCTTGTCAATTTCATCGGAAACACCGGCATGTACGAGTCGCTCTTCATGGACACGGAGTACCTCGACAAGTCCATGTACGAGGGCCGCCTGGTGCCCGGTGCGCTCACCTACGGGTTCTCGGAGGGACTGATCATTCAAACTGGTGTCATCCACGACCGCGGCATGGCGTTCCTGGGCGCCGAGATTCGAGCTGAAAATCCGGTGTACGTCGGCGACACGATTCATGTCGTGGTCGAGGTCGCCGAAACGCGCGCCACTCGCCGAACCGACCGTGGCATCGTCATCACGAACCACCGCGTGATCAATCAGCGCGGAGAGGTCGTGATGAGCCTGCGCATAACACGCATGATCCGCGCCCGCCCGACCACCGCCGATACGGATGCGCCATAACCGCCATCACACAAAACACACCGCCCTACAGACGCTGCTCAATCGGCAGCACCAGCGCTTCGAGATGGGCATGGGCCTTGCGTAGATCGCGAAAGGCACGGAGGTCGGCCAGCACCTCTCCGAGATCCTTCTCCGCAACCTGGGCCTGTACGACAGTGACACTACCGGGGTACACCTGCGAACCAAAATGCTTCCCGTCGCGATCGGCGCCATCGACGGCCGAGTAGCGTACGAAGTCGCACACGCCGTACCGATCGAGAATTTCCTCGATCGACTCCGCGTATTCGAAGTGAAATGTGATGTGCAGCAGCTTCACGCGGCCCTCCGCCTCGCGCGCCCAATCCGCGCCGAGCTGACCTTCGCCTGAAAATCAGCGACTAGCGAGTAAAAGACGGGCACCACGACCAGGGTAAGCGCGGTCGAAGTGAACATGCCGGCCGCGACGCAAATGCCAAGCGGCGCGCGCGCCTCACCCCCCGATCCGAAGCCGAACGCGAGAGGCAGCATGCCAAGCATGGTCGAGGTCGCGGTCATCAAAACGGGCCGAAAGCGCACTTGGCCGGCCTGGATCGCAGCCGCATGCGGCTCGAGTCCCCGCGCGACTCGGCACCAAAGCTTCTTCGGGAACGACCGGCCGTTCACTGCGTTCCTGAACGATGACCTCGGCCGTGGCGAAGCTGCCGGGCTTCAGTGAGTGGTCGGGACTCTCAACGCTG
>Ga0164315_10003287_pt1 | contig 12530 bp, 8 predicted proteins | sample GuaBasSedimGuay6_FD_113737 | JGI IMG/M metagenome (GOLD analysis project Ga0164315, IMG submission 113737) | Subseafloor sediment microbial communities from Guaymas Basin, Gulf of California, Mexico - Guay6, Core 4569-2, 0-3 cm | ecosystem: Environmental > Aquatic > Marine > Hydrothermal vents >... | reverse complement strand
GCATTACCAAGACCAAGGTAGTAAGCAAATTTTCCTGACCCATTTAATATGCGAAACCTCACCATCTGGGCAGGAACCCTAAGATAAGGAAGTTTTACTCCATTTACTAGGGTAACATTTCCATTATGGCCAGCCGTATCAATAACTAATTCATTATTTACTTTTTTAAATTTTCTTTCCTGAATAACAATCGGGAAATCATCTACTCCATAAGTGTGAGGTAATTTCGTATGCATGCTATCCGTTGGATCTTCAACATAAATCATCCCAGCCATTCCCATTTCAACCTGCTCATAACTATGACCATGAACATGAGGATGATACCACATTGTTGCAGGCGCATCAAGAATTGGGAAATCACCTCTCCAGGTGGAATCAGACATTATTGGCTCATGGGGATTACCATCAGCCAAAGGTGGCACATGGGCACCATGCCAGTGAACAGTTATTAATGTTGAAAGATTATTTTTTACAGTAGTGTGTAGATCAGTACCATGCTTCCATACAATTGTAGGACCAAGAAAAGTGTTTGATGTGCTATCCTTATGATTGTATGCAAAAGTTTTTATCAAAGTATTCAATGTATCTGTACCATTAGGATTAAAATTATGATACAAGGTATCCACTCGTATTTCCACAGTATCACTTTCAATTAAATAAGGAATTGGTACAGGGTTAATATAATTTTGAGCTGAGGTTTTTCCGCTAAATGCGAAAACTAGCAATCCAAGAATTACTAAATACGAATAATTGTAAAGTAGTTTCATGATATGAAATTTTAGAGTTTATTGTTTGTGTCTTCAATAGATTTATTTGAAATCAAAATGGATTTTCAAATAAAAAATGTGCTTGTTCGTGCACAAATATAATACTATTTAGAATTATTCCAAATAATAAATAAATAAAACAAGGATATCATGGCTCATAAAAACCAATTAATCGAGCCATTGATTCAGATTTTGTCTGGAATCACTGTTTTCGATTCGAAAGTTTTGTAAATATGAAATGGATGGAATTTTCAGGGTATCTTTTCAATCCTTAAAAAAATATATGAAAACATTAGAATGGTTAAAACAAAAAACCCCCAATAATCAGTGATTATCAGAGGCTTAGCCATATTTTTATGTGGTATCACCTGGAATCGAACCAGGGACACACGGATTTTCAGTCCGTTGCTCTACCAACTGAGCTATGACACCATCTTTGAATGGAGCGGCAAAAGTAAACAATATTTTAATTTCTCAAAAAAAATCTTAAAAAATATGCAACACCATACGCATAAATGTACTTTTGCATTTTACTTTTATGAAATTTGTTGTTGACATAGGTAACACTCGTATTAAGAGTGCTGTTTTCGATGGTAATAATATCATCCAAAAAGCATCATCTTTTGAGATAACACCTGATTTATTTAAAGAATTATTTTCCAACTATTCTATTAAGTCATGTATTCTTTCAAGTGTAAGGAAAGATATTTCAACTATTACAGATTTTCTTTCAATAAATACTTCGCTTTCTGTTTTGGGTGATGCCACCAAACTGCCTTTTAAAAATAAATATTCAACACCAAAAACACTAGGTCACGACAGAATAGCTGGAATTGCTGCAGCCTCTATTATCTTTCCTGGCAAAAATGTTTTGGTCATTGATGCTGGTACAAGTTTAACATTTGACTTCATAAATAGTAATAATGAGTATCTGGGGGGAGCCATAAGTCCCGGTTTAACAATGAGGTTCAATGCCTTAAATAAATTAACTGGCAAATTGCCTCTAATAGAATTTGACGACACAACACTTCCTGAACTGATTGGCAACTCAACTAAAAACTCAATATTATCAGGCGTTGTACATGGATTTATAAAAGAAATTGAAGGCATAATAAACGAATATAAATCACTTAATAATCAATTGGAAATTATTGTTACTGGAGGGGATCATAAATATTTTGATAAGTTGTTAAAATATAAGACATTTGCAGCCCCAAATTTAGTTTTAGAAGGATTAAAGGGTATATTGGATTTTAATGAAGAAATTTAGACTAATATTTGTAATCACCTCGGTTTTGCTAAGTGGCATAATACAGGCACAGAGTACTATTAACTCACCTTATTCACGCTACGGTCTTGGTGAACTTCATGGTGAAAATGTGAATGCTCACCTCAGGGGAATGGGAGGCATATCTATTGGTATGGGTGATGGAACAATGGTTAACCCCGGAAATCCTGCTTCCTATGGGTTTTTAGATTCTACTGCTATTACCATTGAAGCTGGAATAGTGGCCAATCTTGTAAACTTACAGACTGATCAGTTTTCAGAGAACTCACAAAATGTAACAATTAGTTATCTTTTAGTTGGGTTTCCAATAAACAACTGGTGGAAATCATCGATTGGTATATTACCTTACAGTAAAATTGGATACAATATCGATTTGGTAATTGATATGAGTGAATACAATTTCTCTGATATTCTTAATGAAATGGAAGGTGAGGGAGGTCTCAACAGAGTGTATTGGGGAAACTCAGTTAATATTGGCAAAAATCTAAGACTTGGAGTTGATGCATCTTATCTTTTTGGTAATAGCAAACGGAATAGTACTGTATTATTTCTTGATTCATTAAATATCTATGGTTCAAAAGTAGAAACCAGTACGAGAGGTGGCGATTTTGTTTTTGACTATGGTTTACAATATGACATACATTTGGGAGAGCAAGATGTTCTTACTCTAGGTTTGATTTATGCAAATAAATTCAATGTAAATGCTAATCGTAAATATTTATCAAAAACCATAACTGGGGGCTTTTACGATTATGTTGAAGAAACCCAAGATACCGTTGAGTATCGACCTGATGAGAAAGGAAGTGTTGTTATTCCGGCTCGTCTGGGATTTGGTGCCGTTTATAAAAGGCCAGGAAGTTGGCTTTTGGGTTTTGATGTAGAATGGCAAAAATGGGAAGATTTTGAGCGTTTTGGTGTACCCGACACATTAACTAACACTCTTAGGTTATCCGTAGGTGGACAGTTTACTCCGGATCACACAAATATCTCATCACTGTTCAGGAGAATGACTTACAGGGCAGGTGCGCGATACGAACAGACCTATCTTAGTTTCAATGGAAACCCAATAAATGAGTTTGGTATAAGTTTTGGTGTAAGTTTCCCTATGAAGAAGTCGAAAACAGCTATTGATTTAAGTTTTGAAGTTGGACAAAGGGGTACTACAAAGGATAATTTAATACAGGAAAACTTTTTTAATATTAACTTTGGCGTTAGTATTCAGGAACATTGGTTCTACAAACGAAAATATAATTAATTAATATATATATCATGAAATTGAAACCAGCAATTTTAATTACAAGTTTTTTATTTAGCATTACACTTTTTGCAGAGCAATTACCAACAAATCTGCCAGAAAAAGATAATGGCGAGAAATATGGTGCAGACAGCGTAACCTGTGTAATGAACCTTTCACTTTACAGAGAGTTTTATAAGCAATGGAAGCAAAGCAAATACAAGAATTCAGCTGTTGTTGATGCACAAGGGCCATGGCGTTGGGTATTTGAGAATTGTCCTAGAGCAAGTCAAAATATATATCTAGATGGTGCTACAATGCTTAAATATAAATTTAAGAAGACGGATGATGATAATGTGAAAAAAAGCCTGATTGATACACTAATATTGATTCATGAAAGGAGAATAAAATATTTTCCTAATGATCACAAAACAGGTGAACCTCAGGTTGGTAAAATTTTAGGGTATCAGGGAACAGACTTATATAAATTGCAACCTAGTGAATATGCGCAGGCATATGAAATCCTTAAGGAATCAGTTGCACTTTCTAAGGAGAAATCAAAATCTGCAGTCTTTGTATATTATTTCAGGGCAACAACAAAAATGGCACAGAAAGGCTTTGTAGACACCACCATTGTTGTTGATGTTTATGACGAACTTAGTGGATATATTGATTATAATATTAAGTACAACAAAGAAAAACAGAAAACCAAAAAGGTTGAAGAATGGTTAAACGTAAAAGGTAATATTGATAATACTTTTGAACCATTTGCACAATGTCATGATTTAGTAAGGGTTTACCAGCAAAAGTTTGATTTGAATCCAAACAATATTGAATTATTGAAAAAAATAACTGCAATACTGGATAAAAAGAAATGCGTTGAAGATCCATTATATTTTGAGACTACAGTAAACTTACACAGACTTGAACCATCACCTGAAAGTGCGTATTTGATTGGTAAAATGTTATTAATCCAAAAAAGATTTAAAGATGCTATTCCATACATGGAAGAGGCATTAAAAATGGAAAATCAGGAAAAGGTTGATGATGCTTATCTTTTCCTTGCTGAAATATTCAGGGCAACTAATAATTATTCTAAAGCCAGAAAAATGGCGCTTGGAGCAGCAAGAGTTAATACTGAAGATGGCAGTCCATATGTTATTATTGGTGATATGTATGCTGCCTCAGCCAAAGATTGTGGTACTGACGATTTAACAAAGAAAGTTGCGTATTGGGCTGCAGTTGACAAATACAAAAAGGCTAAAAGTGTAGATCCAAGTCTTACAGATGCAATGAACAAACGTATCCGTTCATATCAGGCTCACTTCCCACCAACTGAGGTGTTATTTTTCCATGCTCTTAAAGAGGGTGACAGTTACACCGTTGGGTGCTGGATTAATGAAGTAACTAAAATAAGACCTGCTAAATAGGTTTAAAAGAAATGAATAACAAGATAATAAAAAGCATTATTATGGTATTTGCCATGGTGATGCTTTTTTCTTGTGAAAACCCAATTACCGAAGTACAGGAAATTGCTCAATACGACACACTTCCCTCTGTATCAGCATTTAACATTGAGTATTTGAGAACAAGCGAGACAAAAAAGCAGGTGCTGCTTATTAGTCCTCAGATGGACAGATTTATGGAAAATAGAAGACCATATTCTGAATTTCCTCAGGGTTTTGAAATAACTTTTTACGATACACTTGGAAATAAGACATCATACATTAAGGCAAATTATGGGATTGATTACAAAAATCGCAACATCCTGGAAGCCCGTAACGATGTGGTTGTTAAAAATTTGGAAACAGGTGAACAACTGAACAGCGAAAATCTTGTCTGGGATCGTAAAAAGAAAATTATTTACACTAATACTTTTGTTAAAATTACATCGCCTGACAAGGTCATTTTTGGCGATAGCCTATGGGCAACGGAGGATTTTAGCAAACGGAGAATTCACAGGATAAAAGACTCGTTTTTCGAAGTTGAAGAAGACTCTTTACAATAAAAACTTATGACATACTGTTCTTTTTTTTTAAATTCGCAAGTATCACAAATGCTAGATAATAAATATGAGTACTGATCTTATTGTTATCCTTTGTATGCTTTTACTTTCTGGCTTTTTCTCAGGTATGGAAATTGCATTTATAAGTTCTAACCGACTAAAACAAGAACTTGACATTAAGCGCAAATTAATGCCTGCTCGTATTCTTTCAGCATTTTATAAAAACCCCTCACGATTTATTGGAGCACTCTTGTTGGGCAACAATATTGCATTGGTAATTTATGGTATTGCAATGGCGAAATTACTCTACCCATCAATAATTGCCATGTTACCAGATATGATAGAAACTGAGTTTGCTATTCTTCTATTGCAAACTATTATTTCAACACTAATAATATTAATAACTGCTGAGTTCCTTCCAAAAATATTATTCAGAATAAACCCAAATGCAATACTTAAGTTTTTTTCCATTCCAATATGGTTATTCTATTTTCTGTTTTTTCCATTAATTTATCTGTACATCACCACAGCAGAACTTTTGCTGAAATACGTTTTTCGCCTGAAATTGTCTTCAGAGCCTTACAGTTTTAGTACAGTTGATCTTGATGAATATGTAAACAATTTTAAGCCTGTTAGCAGTACTGATGATGAAGACGTTGAAGAAGTTAGCACTAATATTCAAATGATTCAAAATGCGCTGGACTTTAAGAATATTAAACTCCGTGAATGCATGATACCCCGAACGGATATTAAGGCAATTGAAATTAATGATAAAATTGAAAAACTTAATGCTTCGCTAACGAGTACTGGTCATTCGAAAATAATGGTTTATCAGGAATCAATTGATAATATTGTAGGTTATGTTCATGCAAAAGACATTTTTAAAAATCCATCTTCCATAAGTAGTGTAATTCGAAATGTTGAAGTTTTTCCTGAAACAATGGCTGCCAACGAATTGCTAAGTGAACTAATAAAAAGCAAAAAAAGCATAGCCGTGGTTTTGGATGAGTTTGGTGGAACATCAGGAATAATAACCATTGAAGACATTATTGAAGAGATTTTCGGTGAAATTGAAGATGAATTTGATATCGATGATCTGAAAGAAAAAGAGATTTCGGAAAAAGAATTTATTTTCTCCTCAAAACTTGAGATCGATTACCTGAATGAAAAATACAACTTTCAACTGCCTATTTCTGAAGAATATGAAACACTGGGTGGCTTAATTATCAGTTTTCATGAAAGTATTGCAGTAGTTAACGAACATATCACCATACAGCAATTCAGGTTTACGATTCTTAAAGCAAGCGAAAACCGGATTGAGGAAGTAAAAATGAAAGTTCTTGATTAAGAACAGATATTAGCCACAATTAAAATATTTTGTAACCAACTCCATCACCTTTTCTTCATCATCCTGAATCTTGAAAATAAGACCATCGTCATTGAATTCTGACAATTGATTTGCCAACTTCTCAATAACTTCCTTAGGGAAAACATCATCCTTACAATAATAATCTTTTTGCTCCATCAACATTTTCGAAGACTCAAAACAAGATGTAGGAAGTTGTTTAAGACTGCTTAACTTACTCTTATGCTCCTTGTCGAAAATATTAATGTCAACATAGGTTTTTTCTGCTAGTTCGAGAGGTTTCTCCATTTCAAATCCAGTACGTGCAGCAATGGTTAGTCCGGCAAGTAATAAATAAACATCGGCGGAGCCGTCAGGGCTTCTGAATTCAACAGTTTGTTTGTCTGAGAAATCAATCTTATCTCCACTTTCCTGTGGATTTACAGCATGAATCATATTGGTTGGTGTTGTCCATCCCAAAGGAACCCTAACTAACACAGACCTGTTCCTGTCACCCCAACAAATATTTGTAGGTGCTTCCTGATGTGGTACTAATCTGAAATATGATGTTGGGTTTAAATTTCCAAAAGCAGTAAGTGAGGGTGCAAGTTCCATATAACCTGCTATTGCCATACGTGCTGTTTTACTTAACTCCCCATTTTCAATCATCTGGCTTTTTCCATCTTTCACAATCCTTGTATGAACATGAAGTCCGCTACCAGCTTTACCAACTGTAATTTTTGGTGCAAAAGTTACTGTAACACCATATTGCATTGCGAGTGTTCTTATTATCCATTTTGCTTTAATAAGTTGATCAGCCGCATCTTCAACGCATGTTGGAAGAAATTCAATTTCATTTTGCTCATACACCATTCCATTTTTGGTGAAATTTCCCACCTCAGAATGTCCATATTTTATCATTCCACCCGACTCGGCAATTAACTTCATAGCTTCTGTGCGGAATGCATTCCACTTCGTAAATGGTGATGACTCGTGATATGCTTTTTGATCTTCAGCCTTAAACAGACCTTCGTCTTCGCTGATTATGTAGTACTCAAGTTCACCCATGGTTTCAAACTCGAAACCTGTTCTGTTTTTCAACGACTGATGTGCTTTTTTAAGAATATGTTCAGGGGCTCCCCTGAAAGCTTGTCCGTTACGATCGTAAAAAGAACAAAGAATATTTATAGTAGGTATTTCAGAGAACGGATCAACAAAGGCTGTTTTGTAACGTGGTATCACATAAAGGTCGCTGGATCCTGCTTCAATAAAAGGAAATAAACTTGACCCATCAACACGCTCACCCGCTGTTAGAATATTATCTAAATGACTCTTACTTCCAATAATAAAATTCAAAGTCTTGAGTCTTCCATCCCATGCAGAATACTTGAAATTAACCATTTCAATATCATTGTCCTCAATATATCTTATCAGGTCTTGCTTGGTAAATTCTGAAGCCGGTTTATTCAAATACTGAACTACCGGATTAGGGTTCATCGAAATTAAATCCTTCATATTTTTTAAATTTAAGGGACGCAAATTTATTAATATTTAATCATTACACCGACATTTAATGTTAATTTTATAACACCAAATTTCATTTGTAACAAAATAATACTAGTTAGATGCTTTTTTTGACTGTCTACCCCTAGCTAACAACAAGTTTAAAGCCAACCCCATGTACATTTATTAGATTAACCGACTCATCTTCTTTTAGGTACTTTCTTAATTTTGTAATGTAAACATCCATGGAACGGGCATTAAAGTAACTGTCGTCGAACCAAATTTTATTTAAGGCGACTGAACGGTCGAGTACATTATTGATATTTTCACATAGCAATTTTAGCAGTTCGGATTCTTTGGAAGTAAGTTTTTGCTCTTTTGACTTATTTACTAAAACTTGCCTGTTATAATCAAAAGTGTAATTTCCAAATTCAAAAATGCTATTTTCAGGTTTATTAGCGTTAGTCTCATTATATCTCCTCAGGATAGCTTTTATTCTTAACAATAATTCTTCCATGCTAAATGGCTTAGTAAGATAATCATCAGCACCAACTTCAAAACCCATAATTCTATCTTCCTGCATTGCTTTTGCTGTTAAGAACAAAATTGGGATTTTCTTGTCAATTTTTCTGATTTCTTTAGCCAATGTAAACCCGTCCATCACAGGCATCATAACATCCAGTATGCAAAAGTCAAAATCTCCTCTTTTAAAATTTTCCAGTGCTTCCTTCCCATCAACACTAAGGTTTGTTGGGAATCCTTTTGCCTCAAGGTATGATTTTAGAATACCTCCCAGATTTTGATCGTCTTCTGCCAATAATATGGTGTTCTTTTCACTCATGATTTATTTATTAGTTGGTAATTTAATAGTAAATATACTTCCTTTTCCTGGTTCTGATTCAACTGAAACATTTCCTTCATGCAAATCAACTATTGCTTTTACATAACTTAATCCTAGTCCAAAACCTTTAAAGTTATGCAAGTTACCTGTAGGAACCCGGTAAAGTTTTTCAAATATTCTTTTTTGATCAGAATTATTAATTCCAATACCATTATCTCTAACCCTAATTAAAACGCTTCCGTTTCTGTTTACAGTATTAATAGTTATTTCAGGTGTGGAAGTATTATATTTTATGGCATTGTCAAGCAGGTTGATTATCACATTTGTGAGATGTATCTTGTCTCCGGTAACCCTTGGGTTTGTAGCGAGCATCTTACTCTTAACATGGCCACTTTTACTTTGAACTTCTATGTTTTTGCTGATTAATGCATTTTGAATAAGTTCGTGAATATTGAGTTCCGTCTGATTAAGCCTCAATTGACCCTTATCCATAATTGCCGTTTGAAGTATTTGCTCAGCCATACTTCCAAGTCGTTTATTCTCAACATCTATTACTCCAATATAATTATCGTAAAGGCTCTCCGATTTTTTAATATCATCATCTTTTAATGCTTCGCATGCCAATGAAATTGTTGAAATAGGAGTTTTAAACTCGTGAGTCATATTATTAATAAAGTCGTTTTTCATCACCGACAATTTCTTTTGCTTATTAATAGTGTAAATGGAGAAATAAAACGACAATATTATTATTACAAATAGCAAAATTGATATTAACAGTAATAACCATAATTGATTTAGAACATGCCTTTTTTCGTTAGGAAAATAAAGAAGTAATTTGTTTGGATATCCAAAAGCAGGACCTAGTGGTGATAAGTCGTAAAAATAACTTTCGTGTGTAAGTTCTTCAGGATACTTTCCGGTTTTCTGCAATATCATAGAGTTTGTTGCAGGACTGTAAATGCCAAATTCAAAATCTATGTGTATTTTCCTGTCTGCAAGTGCTGCTTTAACTTGCGTATTAATTAGTTCTTTTTTGTTTATGAGAAAACTGGCTGCATCAACATCTGAGAACTTTACTGTTAGTTGTGAAAGGGCTTTGTTTGCTTTATCTGTTGATTGCAATAATATATCAATGTCATCCTGTGTATTGATATTTTCAAGTCCGTTAAAAAAAAGTTGGTTAAGAGAATCTCTAATTACTTTTAGGTTTTGCTGTTGCAAATAGTGCTTACGTTGAATATTTAGCCTCTCTTCAATTCTCATCCTGTCGAGTTTAAATACTACCTCACCCATAGCTTGCTGTACATCCCTTAAAAATACAGCCTGCTTCACCCTTACAGCATCCCTTATCCAGTAAACCTGAATAACCATCAACCCGATAGTTGCTACCGAGACAAACACAATTATTATTGTTGATGCCCATTTAAACATAGAGCAAATCTAACACTTCAACGTATTGATTTACAGCAATTAACATTTATTAACACTTGTTAGTTTTACTTAACTTTTAAGTATTTGTTCTCGCCATATATTTGCTTCAGAATTTAATAGTAAATTTCTTATCCCGGATATCCCAAACGCCGGGTATAAAAATTCTGCTTATTTTTCATAATTGTTGGTTTTTGGTAGCGGCCCACCCCAGGGCCGCTCTTTTTTTGCGTATATCCAATGTAGATTTGAGTTACGAACCATTAATTGGATATTGGATATTGAGAGTTCAGTATTCTGCATTCTTTTTTGTTTTTGAATATCCAATCCTGAATGTTGAATTTCCAATGTAGATTTGAGTTACGAACCATTAATTGGATATTGGATATTGAGAGTTCAGTATTCTACATTCAGTTTCTTTTTTTTGAATATCCAATGTAGATTTGAGTTACAAACCCTTAATTGGATATTGGACGTTGAGTATTCAGTATTCTGCATTCTTTTTTGTTTTTGATTATCCAATCCTGAATGTTGAATTTCCAATGTAGATTTGGATTTTGGACGTTGAGTATTCAGTATTCTACATTCAGTTTCTTTTTTTTGAATATCCAATGTAGATTTGGGTTACAAACCCTTAATTGGGTATTGGACGTTGGATGTTCGATATTCTACATTCAATTACAAAATATTCAAAAATACCCTTTACTTTAGCAATTCAAAAGTCAGAGATAATTGATTAAGCCGGAAACCATACAAACTATTTTTGATACTGCTCAGGTAGAGGAAGTTGTTGGAGATTTTGTAACTCTTAAGAAGCGAGGATCAAACCATATTGGTTTATGTCCGTTTCATAACGAGAAAACACCTTCATTTTCTGTTTCACCATCAAAAGGCATTTATAAGTGCTTTGGCTGTGGAAAGGCTGGCAATGCTGTTAATTTTGTGATGGAGCATGAGCACTACTCCTATCCTGAAGCTTTAAGATGGATTGCCAAAAAATACAATATTGAAATAGAGGAGGAAGAGCTTACTGAAGAAAAGCAAATTGAACTGGATGAACGCGACAGTATGTTTGCCTTAAACAGTTTTGTTGCAAAATATTTTCACACTAACCTTTTTGAAAGCGAACAAGGCAAAGCCATTGGGCTAAGTTATCTTAAAGAACGTGGTTACATTGAATCGACAATTAAAAAGTTTGAACTAGGCTATGCCTTCGACAACTGGAACGACTATTCAAACCATGCTCAAAATAATGGATACAAAAAAGAGGTAATAGTAAAAACTGGTCTTGGCATTGAAAATGATTCAGGTCTAATCGACAGGTTCAAAGGCCGGGTTATGTTTCCCATCCACAACCTTACAGGAAAGGTAATTGGTTTTGGTGGCAGAACGCTTTCTTCTTCCAAAAAAACTGCTAAATATCTCAATTCTCCTGAATCGGAAATCTATTACAAAAGTAAAGTCCTTTATGGGATTTACTTTGCCCGGACTGCAATTGTAAAACAAGATAACTGTTTTCTGGTTGAGGGATACACTGATGTGATTTCTCTTCATCAAAATGGAATAGAAAATGTAGTTTCATCTTCTGGTACATCACTTACTGTCGATCAGATAAAACTCATAAAGAGGTATACGCCAAATATTACTATCCTTTACGATGGTGATCCTGCCGGTTTAAAAGCCTCATTCCGGGGCATCGACTTAATTCTGGAACAGGGAATGAATGTTAAGATCGTGCTTTTCCCAGAAGGTGAAGATCCCGACTCATTTGCTCGTAGCCACCGCACTAGTGAAATTGAAGATTTTATTACAACTGAGGCCAAGGATTTTATTAGTTTCAAAACCAGTTTGTTACTTGAAGAAACCAAGGGAGACCCCAATGCCAAAACCAACCTCATCAAAGAAATAATAAATACAATTTCGCATATTCCCAACGGTATTGGTCGTACTGTTTACATTCAGGAGTGCAGCAACATAATGGATGTTCCTGAGCAAACCCTGATGAATGAGCTCAATAAAATTCTCAGGCAGCGCTACCGTAAAATAAATCAGGATTTTGAAACTGCTGATGTTGCTTTTAAAGAGAAAAAGATCCCTCGTGAGGCTCAGTTGCGTTTCG
>Ga0164315_10003285_pt1 | contig 12532 bp, 13 predicted proteins | sample GuaBasSedimGuay6_FD_113737 | JGI IMG/M metagenome (GOLD analysis project Ga0164315, IMG submission 113737) | Subseafloor sediment microbial communities from Guaymas Basin, Gulf of California, Mexico - Guay6, Core 4569-2, 0-3 cm | ecosystem: Environmental > Aquatic > Marine > Hydrothermal vents... | reverse complement strand
ATTCTGACTGATTCCGTTAGAAACTTGAAGAAACAACGAACAAAAGCGGTTCTTGTGCATGTGGAAAGATGGATTCCGTGTCGGAGCACGGAATGACGGAACAGGTTGGATGGATTCCGTGTCGGAGCACGGAATGACGGAACAGGTTGGATGGATTCCGTGTCGGAGCACTTCAATGACAAAAAAAAGAGCACGAAATGACGGAGTTAAGGGTGGTTCTGTGCATGTAGAGAGTCAAGCACGGAATGACGATAAAAGATGCACCAAATAACTGATTCAATAGAAGTTAAATAACAGCTATTTTTTGTTTAAATAAGTAAATCACAGCAAGTTACAAGAGTTTTTTTACTCGTTACCAGCATCAGTTTCGTCATCCATCCCATCCATTTCACATATTTTTGCTATCTGAGATAAATTTTCACCATTTGATAAGCGGATAAGTCGCACTCCTTGGGTGTTGCGTCCTACTTTTGATACTTGTCCTGCGGCAGTTCGCACCAAAGTGCCACGATTAGAAATTAACATTATTTCATCATCAGGGGTCACTTGCACAGCACCGATTACATTGCCGTTGCGTTCTGAGGTTTGGATTGATTTTACTCCTTTACCACCTCGTTTAGTTAGACGATATTTATCAATCTCGGTTCTTTTACCAAAACCGTTGACAGTTGCAGTTAAAATATCACCGTCATCTGCAACTATAAGTGAGATAATATTTTCTTGTTTTTTGAGTCTCATGCCACGGACACCTGCTCCTGTGCGTCCTATGGGGCGAATATCTTTTTCATCAAAACGCACCGCATTACCGCCTGATGAAAATAACATAATTTGGGTATTACCTGTGGTTATGGCAACATCAATCAAAGAGTTATCATCTTTGAGGTTGATAGCAATAATGCCATTGGCCCGAGGGTGCGAGAATAATGGCAGAGATGTTTTTTTGACTGTGCCTTTTGCTGTTGCCATAAAGATGAATAAACCATCGTCATAGGTGCGAATAGGTAGGACAGCATTTATTTTTTCATTCTCTTCTAATGGCAATAAATTAACCAAAGGTTTGCCACGAGAACCACGAGAGGCCATCGGTAATTCATATACTTTTTTCCAATATACTTTGCCACGGCTTGAAAAACATAATAAATTATCGTGCATACTCGCTATAAATAATTTGTCAATAAAATCTTCATCTTTCATTTTGGTGGCAGATTTTCCTCGACCACCTCTTCTTTGCATCTTGTAATCGGATAAAGGTTGCACCTTGGCATATCCTGCATATGAAAAAGTTACTAGGACTTCTTCATCGACGATTAAATCTTCGTAGGATAAATCACTTTGAGTTTGTTGAATTACAGAGCGACGAGGAGACGGAAACATTTCTTTTATCTCTTCAAATTCTTCTAAAATAACTTCCATCAACCTGGCAGGATTATTTAAAATCTCTAACAGTTCGTTGATAATTTTAATGATTCTTTCATATTCATCAATTAGTTTTTCTTGTTCTAATCCCGTTAAACGATGCAGCCTTAAATCTAAAATTGCCTGAGCTTGAATCGCAGATAATCTATATCCGCCATTATTTAAACCAAATTCGCCCTCAATATCATCAGGGCGAGTGGCAGATGAGTCGGTTTTTTCTAACATTTGTAAAACCTGTCCTGGTTGCCAAATTTTGTCTAATAATTTTTCTTTTGCGATGGCAGGGGAGGCGGATTTTTTAATGAGTTCAATTACCTCATCAATGTTTGATAAAGATATTGTAAGTCCCTCTAAAATATGGGCGCGATTCTGAGCTTTTTTCAGCTCAAACATAGTGCGGCGAGAAACTACTTCTTTGCGATGTTCAATAAAATATTTTAAAATTTGTTGCAGATTTAAAAGTTGTGGTTTGCCTTTGACCAAAGCGACCATATTTGCCCCAAAACTTTTTTGCAGATAGGTAAGTTTATAGAGATTATTCATAACAATCTCTGGCACTTCTGATCGGTGTAATTCAATCGCAATGCGCATCCCATCTTTATCTGATTCATCGGCTATGCCACGAATCCCTGTTAATCTTTTCTCTTTTACCAAAGAGGCAATTTTTTTAATTAATTCGGCTTTATTAACTTGATAAGGGATTTCATTGATAATAAGTTTTTTATATTTGCTCTCTTCATCACCTTCAATTAAAAATTTGGCTCGCATCAGAACCCTACCACGACCGGTATTGTAGGCATCAACTATACCATCTGTGCCGTTTATGATGCCGGCGGTAGGGAAGTCAGGACCTTTGATATATTCCATCAAACCTAACACATCAATTTGAGGATTGGCAACCATAGCGATAAGACCATCCATAATTTCATTGAGATTATGAGGAGGGATGTTGGTCGCCATGCCCACTGCAATTCCAGAGGAGCCGTTTACTAATAAATTAGGGATTTTTGAGGGGAAAACCGCAGGTTCAAATTCTGTTTCATCATAGTTAGCAGTAAAATCAACGGTTTCTTTGTCTAAATCTGCGATAAGTTGCGAGGATAATTTTGCCATTCTAATTTCGGTATAACGCATAGCAGCGGGGCTATCACCGTCCACCGAGCCAAAATTTCCTTGTCCGTCTACTAATGGCGCAGACATTGAAAAACCCTGTGCCATTCTAACAATAGCATCATATACGGCTGTATCACCGTGTGGATGATACTTACCAATAACATCACCGACAATTCTTGCGGATTTTTTATAAGATTTGTTCCAGTCATTATTTAACACCGACATAGCATATAAAACTCGGCGATGCACAGGTTTTAAGCCATCACGGACATCAGGTAAAGCACGACCTACAATAACACTCATCGCATAGTCCAGATAAGACTTTTTCATCTCATCTTCTAAGTTGACTGCAATAACTTCTTTGGCAAATTGCACGCTGATTTTCCCTTAAAATAAAACTATCTATTATAACATAATAGATTTAGAAAGATCTTAATTGTTTGGCAGGTGATGGAACTCAGGAACTATATTTTTGATTTGCTTTAATTTTTCTTCTGTTTGCATTAAATATCTTATCTGTTGATTTAATTTATTTATGTTGTATTTGGTAGATTTTGCAACTGTTATTGATGAATATTTAGTTTTAATGTCATTTTTATCTAACAATAATTCTTCATGTAATTTCTCCCCTGCCCTAAGCCCCGTATATTTAATTTTTATATCATCTCTTTTGGATAGATTTATCATTTTGGCAGCCAGATCTGCAATTTTTATCGGTTGCCCCATATCAAGGATAAAAATCTCGCCACCTCGACCTATGCTCGCTGATTGCAATACTAACTCACACGCCTCTTTGATTAACATAAAATATCTGGTTATATCCTTGTGAGTGACAGTTAAATTTAAACCATTTTTTATTTGTTGTTGAAATTTTGGAATAACCGAACCACTGCTTCCTAAAACATTACCAAACCGTACTGCTATAATTTCGGTATCATGACTTGAAACATTTTGGGCGTATATCTCACAAATTCTTTTGCTAGCACCCATAACATTAGTCGGACGAACTGCTTTATCAGTGGAGATTAAAATAAATTTTTGCGAATTGTATTTGATAGCAAGATCAATACAATTTTTTGTGCCGATAATGTTATTAAACAAAGCCTCGCTCATATTTGCCTCCACCATTGGCACATGTTTATAAGCTGCGGCATGAATTATTATATCTGGTTTATATTTAATAAAAGTTACCTCTAAATCGGCAAAATTTGCCACAGACTGCATAACCGGTATTGTTTTTTTTGATTTTAATTCTTCGTTTATTTGATATAAATTATATTCGCTATTATCAAGCATTATAAGCTGTTTGACATTATATAAAACTGATAAACGACAAAGTTCAGAACCAATACTGCCCCCTGCACCTGTGATTAAAACTATTTTTTCTCTGATGAATTTTGCGATGGTTTTTTGATCTAAATCTTGGGGGTGTCTTGCTAATAAATCTAAAACTGATATTTTTTTTAACTGTTTTGAGAAATTTTTATCTTGCAAAATGTCCGATAAAGTGGGCAATATTTTTATGTCAACAAAATATTCTTGTAGTTTATCAAAAATGGAATTGACAATTTTACGATCCACACTTGGCATAGCGATGACTAATAAATCATATTTTTCTGTTATGCTATTTTTTTGAAACCTATCAAGCGAGATTATTTTTATACCATCAATGCTTCTTTTTTGCAAATTTGTATCATCATCAATAAAATATTTAATTTTATATTGACTATTTTGATACTCTTGTTGTAGTTTTGTCCCCGCCTGCCCTGCTCCATAAATTATAATTGATTTTGTTTTGGTAACCTGGGTGCGATTGATATAATAATAATACCCATACATTAAACTATTGATAGCAAAGATATATAAAAATAACTCCGATAAGAAAAAAGCTAAAGAAATATCACCATAAAAATATGGCATATAAATTAAAAATGCAACAAAATTTACCGATACCTTAATTAGATAGGTTTTTTGAGTGGCTTTTGACCAGGATAATGAGTAATCTTGAAAAATTAAAAACGAGGCAAATATTCTTGATAAAACAACCCATACAACAACAACAAAACTAAAATCAGCATGAAAAATTGAAAAACTCCACAGCAATGTAGCAAGAGACAAAACAATAATTACCAATATGTTTAAAAATCGTTTATCCATAAGTTTTTAAAAAATCTTGACAGTTTTGCACGACTACACCACAATCATAAAAATCTTTGTCGTTTGTTATCAATACATCGCAATGGTTTTCCACAGCACATAGGCATTGCAAAATATCCTCAAAATCCTGTTGTGTTTTTAGCGATAAATTTATGGCTTTTTTGATAACATTCTTACCAAATACAACAATATTCCAGCTTTTTTGAATTAGTTTGAAAAATTTTAATGTTTTTTGGTGGTCTTTGTTTATGAAATAAATTGTAGTCAGCATATCTTCACTAATAAAAATACTATATCTTTTATCCGATAGTTTTTGTATAAGTTCTACGGTATCTGTATGCCTATCTCTACGATTATCAATTAAATCAATAATTACATTTGAATCAAGATATGCTTTTTTTACATTCCACATCTGGCTTTTGCTATTTCTATTTTTAACTCTTTGCCATCCAAATCTTTAAATCTATCTTTTATTTTCATTGAGCCTGCAAACTGCATAATTTCATCTAATTCATGTTGTTTGTCAGCGGCAATTTTTTTCTTTAATAGTTTTTTTACCATATCCGCATATTTATCTGAGACAAACAAACCTTTTCTTTGGTGGGTTTTTTTATCCTCAATTTGAATATAATCATAGTTTTGAATAAGATTGCTATTGCGAGAAAACTCACGAATGCCGATGGTTGTAGTCATAATAATCTCCAAAAAATTTATAGTATCGTCTTTTTACCTATGTGCGATATTATAACACAACATCCATGCTTTATATAATTTTCAGAGTATTTAAGATTATTCTTAAATCATTCAAAAAAGATATATTTTTTATATAATCAAGATATAATTGTATTTTTTTTGGTAAAATAAAATCAATATATGCCTTTTCTTTATTTTTGTATTGCTCCATTATTACCTCTTCATCTCTGAATTTTATGGCAGCATTGTCTGTAATTCCTGGTTTGATTTTTAAAATTTTCTTATAATCTTCTTTTTTTTGATTGACAAACTTTAACACCTCTGGTCTCGGACCTACTATGCTCATATCTCCTTTTAATACATTTAAAAACTGTGGGATCTCATCTAACTTTGTTTTTCTTAGTATTTTTCCTGACTTGGTTATTCTATTATCATCGGAACTTGTAATGCTCGGTCCTAAATTATTGGCATTTGATACCATTGAACGGAATTTATAAATATTAAATATTTTAAAATTCAAACCCACTCTTTGTTGAATGAAAAATAAAGAGCCTTTTGAGTTGATTTTAATCCAGATTATTATACCTATTATCAAAGGGGAGACTGCAACAGAGACAAGCAAAACAGCAACAATATCAAACATTCTTTTGCCATATTTTTGATACACTATTCAACCACCATTAACACTTTTTCAATTATATAGTTAATTTCCTTATCACTCATATCAGGATAAATAGGCAAGGATATAGACCTTTCATAAACACTATTTGCTATGGGATAATTTTTGTCTTTATAGCCGTATTCTTTTTTATAGTAAGAAAATTTATGAATAGGGATAAAATGAACACTACATCCAACACCGTGTTTTTTTAATTCATTAATAATTTTATCTCTATTTTTTACTTTAATAACATAAAGATGCCAAGATGTTGTCCTATCGTTTTTTATAAATGGAATACAAATATTGGGATTATCTTTAAAGGCAATATTGTATTTTTGGGCTATATTTACTCTTTTATCTCTGAGTTTTTTTTGTTTTTTAAGTTGCACCAGACCTAATGCGGCGTTAATATCTGTTGAATTATATTTACAGCCATTGTCGGTTACATCATATTGCCATGATCCTTGTAGGGCATACCTATCCCAGACATCTTTGTTTATGCCATGAAGACGATTGATTTTTATATTTTTTGCATAATCTGAATTATTGGTAGTTACCATGCCACCTTCTCCTGTTGATAGAGTTTTGGTAGCATAAAAACTAAAACAAGTCATATCTGTATTTTTTAATGCTCCTATTTCTATATTTTTATAACTACTTGGCAAGGCATGAGCGGCATCTTCAATGATTTTTAGATCATGCTTTTTGGCAATAGTATAAATTTCATCCATATCACAAGGTTGTCCTGCAAAGTGCACAGGCATTATAGCTTTGGTTTTATTTGTTATCAGTTTTTCAATTTTTGATATATCAATATTGTGGGTATTGTCCTCTATATCACACAATACGGGGATAGCATCAAAATAAGTTATAACTTCGGCTGTTGCTACAAAAGTGTTAGTAGGCAAAATTACCTCATCACCTTTTTTTAAACCAATGGCTTTTAGAGCAAGATGCAAGGCTGCCGTGGCACTATTTAGATTTATGGCATAAGCAGATGTTATATATTCTTTAAATTTATTTTCAAATTTTACGACCTCTGGTCCTGATGTAAGCCAACCTAATTTAATAACCTGAGTTATGGCAGTTATTTCGTCTGTTGTTGTGTGCGTTTTGTGAAATGGTATTTGCATATTTTATTAAATAATTTTTATCCCAACCCTATCTATATGTTCTTTTAAATTTTTATTTTTTATATCATTCATATTTAAAACATCAAAAAAATATGGCAAGTTCGTCTCGTTATTGAGAGCATCGGATACTCTGATAGCATTGCTATTAACTGTTATATCTATGTCACTGCCTCGATTATAGTTCCCCTTTGCCCGTGAGCCGAATATTATAGCGGTTTCAATATTATTATTTTGTAAAACTAATTTTATTTTATCAGTTTCTGCATCAGTTAAACCGAACATATCTTATCCTTGATTGTGGCATTCAACCTACAAAACAAATTAAAATAAGTATTTTTTATATTTTGATAAACCTCTTCTGCCATAGCTTCGTCATATGTGTGAATTGACCTGTTTCTGTCCTCTAAAATATCAAGCCATATCGCACCATCATCAATTAAATCAGATGAATATGCTTGTTTTATAACTGCTCTTGGGGATTTGAGATCATAACCTACATATAATAAATAATCTTTTAATACTTTCCAAGATAACTCAAAAGTTGTTTCAAAAAATTTGAGGATACCTGCTTTTTCAATTATTGATGGATTTTTTATTTCAATTGATTTTTTAAGCAAAACAAATGATTTGCTCCAATTTTCAAATCTTTGAATAAAACGGATGTCTTGATTGTTTTTTTGCATATATTTACCTATTATTTTTACACTATCATAACAAGATTTCATAAAATGGATTCTTGATGGTTAGATGACCATTAATTATCTGGTTGTTTTGCATGTCTTCGCTGTATAAAATTGAGCTTCCACTCTCCAATGCAGACGATAAAATCAAACTATCCCAATAACTGTAATTATATTTATTTTTTAATGACAAGCATTTGATTATGCTATTTTTAGTAATAGCTTGCACTTTTGTTGCCTCTAATATGCTATCCAAACTTTGTTGAATTGTTTTGTCAGGTATTTTATACTTCGATAATGCACTATAATATTCACCACATACTTGGGTTGAAATTGTATTTATGTTGTTGTTTGATAAATTTTTTAATAATTCTCTGGCACATTTATTTTTTTGGAACTCAATTCTATTGCTCTTGTTTTTTAAAAAAGCATACACAAATATATTTGTATCTATAAAAACCTTATCTTTCATTTAGCTCTTCTCTTGATATGTTTTGAATTTTATCAACATCATAACTCATATTAAGAAAATTATCAAACTTGTTGTTTGAGTAGTTTTGCTCGTCAATAAGTATAATAACCTTTGCATATTTGTTGGCAACTTTTTGATAGTCTTCAATTTTTATCAAATTGCTATTTAATTTTGTTTCAAATTCCAATGCATACATATTTTTCTCCAAATATAAAAATTATTTTTGCACTATCATAACAAATTAAAAAACAGACGATTTGAATTTTATAATTTTTTTGCTTGTTATGAGTTTTTAATGTTTTATTTCTTGCCAATTTTTGGGGTTAAACATATTGTTTTTTACTTCATACATTTTTAAAATATCATAAGATACCTTGCCTTTTATTTTATCAATATAAGTTAGAGTGCGATTCTGTATGGGAGTTTTGATGGGATCTTGTGACACCTCTTTGCCAGCACTTACGCCACTTAAAGTTATGGCATAGGTATCCATATTTGATAAAAAATTCATTGATGTTTTCAGATCTCCTGCTGCATTAAAATCTTTTACCAGCATTAAAGCACTGCTTGATGGTTTGTTGTCTCCTGGCAAATTATAATTTTTGGTATGAATTTTGCGCTGACCATGATCTGAGGTAATAATAATTTTAGTATTGTGGTAAATATTCAATGTTTTTAACTTATCAAAAAATTTTATCAATAATTTAAGCGCACAATGTGATGTATTGAAAAATCCTTGATAGTTATCAAAATTTTTATACACAATGTTACAATTTTCATCACTCATCCAATACCAGTGAGTAAAATTATTTTGCACTAATTTGAATGTTTTTTGGTCTGATTTTGCATTAGCATAGGTTGTCATATTTTGCAACCGAGCGGATTCATAGATGTTATAAAAAAAATGTTTTAAAATTGGAGCATCTGATTCTGAAAACCGATGTTTGAGGCGTAATTTTATTGGATGAGGTGCACTTAAAATAAAGGATAACTTGGCGAAAACTTTAACTGTTTTTAAAATTTCAGTATTTTTGTTTTTAATGAAGGATTCTTTTTTGTCTGTCATTTTTTGTGATAAAATGTTATCATTAAAAATACAATCCCCATCTGCATAAGATTCAAATATTTTACAATTGCCGTATTGTGGTTTAATAGCTGTGTAACGCCAGTTATATTTTTGTGCCACAGATAGATTTTTTTTATAGGCTCGATGAATTTCCTCCTCTAAGCTAATTTTTGATTTTTTTGCTAGGTTTTGAACTTGAAACTCTTGACCACCTACTAAAGCTGCTATGCTAGTTGAGGTTAGAGAACTATGGGATAGAGTATTTGGATAGTATGTAAAACCTGTTAATTGTTGTTTTAAAGCCGGATGTTTTTCAATAATATCGGCAAATAAATTACCTTGAAACATATCCATCATAATTACTATGACATTGCTCTCGGTGGAAAAAGCAAAAGCTGTCTTGAATCTATCAATTAGATGCTGCTGCTGTTTTTTTGCAAAATCAGGTGTGTTTGATGTTATCATATCTATGGCTTTGGGAGACAAACCACCGACTATTGACTGACCCATTAAAATTAAGTTAGCTATGATAAAAATCCAGAGAATGCAGTTTTTTAATCTACGGTAAGTATAAAAAAATGCTACCAATGAAAAAAACATAATAATATAAACTATTTGTCTTTGCAGTCTTTCGGTTTTGGTGAAATCTGGAATTTGCAGTCCTGTTAAATGACCTATATCAACCGGATTTATAAAAGCAAACCACAAACCCGAGAGAGCAAAAAATGTAATTATTATTGTTAAAAAGGTTTTTAATTTTTTCGGCAAGATAAGATAGAACAGGGTTAAGATTATAATTGATGCAAGGAACAAAGCAATTAAAACTCCTGCAACCTGTGGATATGGGGCAAAATAAATACTAGTATCAGAGGCTGCCATAGGGATTGCTTGATAGATAAAAACTGTGCCAAAAAATAAGACTGTCGCTTGGATAAAATTACTTTTTATAGTTTTTTGAATGATTGATAGTTGGTATATATTACTGATAATAATGGCAGGTTTTTTGATAAATGCAACCGATAAATTTTTGAATTTATCAATGTTAAATTTGCTTTCAATGGTATTTTTTATAAATGAGAATGCATTGTTAATAGTCCAATATAACAATAAAGCCGCAGGTTCTGCATATAGCAAAACTAAAAACACAATTGATAAAATCCATAGTTGATATTTATCAGATTTATCCATTTTTTTGGTATAAAAATAAGCAGATGATAAGTTGATAATTGTCATCAAAATTGGTAATATATTTAACCCAAACAATAAATTATCTGGTTGGTTTAAATTAATTATGAAGCCAAAACTTATATTATCAAATGCTGAATAATTGCCTAACAAATGAAAAGCGGCAAAGAAAAATGGAATCTGCAACAACAAACCAAAACTTGATTTAATGGCAGATAACGGATGATAGTTATTTACCCTATACAAAGCTTGGATATAATATTGTCTTTGTTGTCCTTTAAAGTTTTTTTTATAAAAAGCAATTTGTGGTTGCAATGATTTCAACTTTATTTTGTCTTGGTTTTTTAAATCTTCTGCCAGATAATATAAAGGCAAGATTAAGATATTAATGATTATGCTTAACAGAATAATTGATAAACCGTAATTATTTGTTATTGAAAAACACAAACTTAGAATAGCTTGCATTAAAAGCTCTATGGGTTGAATAAAAATATTAAATAAAATATCAAGCATGAATGTTTTTGTAAATATCAATTATTTGCAAAGCGGCAACTTTGCCTGCTTTGCGATAGTTAAAAATTGACTCTCCTCTTAATCTTTTAATTGATTGTTTGTAATCTTTTTTAAGAGATTTTTTGATAAGAGATGGCAAGTTTTGAATGTCTTTTATATCCACTATATCGGCAATTTTATCCATTATTTCTAATTCCCAGATTTTTGCGGTATTTTTGTTATTAGAATTTACCAAATTTAATTCTGCTAATTTACAAGTTTCAAGTATACCTGCAAAAGCTATTACTGGTTTTTCATAAACAAAAGCAAAGTCAAAAATTATGCCCGATACATCTGATATCATTATATCTGCTTTTGACATTGATTCTTTGGCACTTGGGGTTTTGTCAATTTTTAAATTTATATGATTTTTTGCTTTTTTTTCTATTTCTTCCATAAGAGTCTTATCGTTAATATAAGACTGCGGATGGGAACGCAAGATTACATTATAATCATTTTCTAATAATATTTTAATCGGTAAAAAGCCTGTTTTGTTTAACAAACCTATATCACCCCAAGTTGGTGCGATTAAAATTGTAGTTTTTTGATTTGTTTTTTTACTTATTTTATTTTTTTCTTTTGATAACTCATCATAATAAACCAAACCAGTTTTTAATAATTTCTTTTCTGGCATATTTCTAGCTTGTTCAATTTGACGCAAATGCTTGATTTGATGAGGTCCGGAACACATCACACAATCAAAAAAATCAAAAGCGAAAGGATGATAATTAAAAACATCGGTTGGTGCATGAATTAGATGAATATAATATTGAACGTTATCCGATCTTTTAAGATACATAACATCCAACTGCGGAGTTGTCATTATTACAATTTTGGCATTAAGATAATTCAATGCCATAACAGATAATCTATCATCACCTATAAATTGACTATCGTAAAATTTATTTTTATATAATAATCCTTCATCATTTTTATCGCTGGTATAATAGCTACACTCATATCCCATTTTGCATATTTCTTTGATAACACCTTGAAAACTGCTCCAATAATGCCCGCCCTCCGAGTAAAAAACAATATTTTTTTTGTGATTTAGTTTAACTTTATTTTTTGAAAATAAACGAATCAGACCAATTTTGATTTTTAAGTATTGATTTTTTATTGAATAAATTGCCGTGGCAAAAATTCCGATTAAAAAATAAACTAACATGCTGCCAGAGCCTGGATCTAAATATGCAAATGCAGAATTTGCATAAAACAGCAAGATAACTGGAAAAATAAAAAGTTTTGTTTTCATTGTTATGGCAAAGAACTCACAGCCACTTTATCCAAAGCAGGGCGAGGCATTTCATCATCATAACTACATTTAATATGAATAAATTTTAAACCTATCTGAGTTGTCATTTGTTGTATTGTTGCCATAAAATCATCGAGTTTATTGATAAT
>Ga0164315_10003284_pt1 | contig 12532 bp, 11 predicted proteins | sample GuaBasSedimGuay6_FD_113737 | JGI IMG/M metagenome (GOLD analysis project Ga0164315, IMG submission 113737) | Subseafloor sediment microbial communities from Guaymas Basin, Gulf of California, Mexico - Guay6, Core 4569-2, 0-3 cm | ecosystem: Environmental > Aquatic > Marine > Hydrothermal vents... | reverse complement strand
TTGCCCAAAGAAAAGGTTTCCTTTGGGATGAAATATCTGCAGCTGCGATCAGAGGCATTTCGATCGCTCTGCCGGCGATTTTTATATTGTTTGCGGTGGGCGCATTGATTGGTACCTGGGCCATGTCCGGTACGATAGTGGCCATGATTTACTATGGCCTCGAATTCATGAATCTTGAATTCTTTTTTGTTTCCACCTGTTTTATTTCAGCCCTTATATCTATATCAATTGGTAGCTCATGGACTGTCGCAGGGACCCTGGGGGTTGGTCTGATGGGTATTGCCGAGGGCGTTGGCCTGTCTCCCGCCGTTGCAGCAGGTGCTGTAATATCCGGTGCCTATTTCGGGGATAAGGCCTCACCACTTTCTGACGCCACAAATTTAGCTGCTGCGGTCGCAGAAAGTAACGTATTCAAGCATATTCGTTATTCTCTAATAACTTCACTACCAGCTCTCCTGATTGCCCTGGTAGGTTTCTTGTTGATTGATATGAACCAGACTGTTGAGATTTCTCAAGATCGTGTTATTGAAATACAGGGTTTATTAACAGAGCATTTTAATATTTCATGGCTCTCTTTGCTGCCCCTGGTCGTTGTGCTCGTTATGGTGGTAAAAGGCTTGTCGGCATTTTTGTCACTTATGACAGCGGCGCTGGTTGGTGGACTGCTTGCTGTGTATATGCAACCGGATGTAGTCCTGGCTTTTTCTCATACTGAAAATATGCCCGCTCCGCTGGCTATGCTGGAGTCTGTATGGCGGGCGTTAAGCAATGGTTTTTCCATTGAGACAGGTATTGAGGGGCTTGATAATTTGCTTTCCCGGGGTGGCATGGCAAGTATGCTGAGCACGATTTGGCTGATCTTAATGGCATTGGCTTTTGGATCTGTAATGGACTTCACCGGGATGCTACGGGCATTGCTGCAGCCTATTATTAACTTTGCAACAACTACCGGTCGTCTTTTTCTGTCAGTGGTTACTACTGGTTTCGGTATCAATGTATTAGCAGCTGATCAATATATCGCTATCGCTTTACCCGGTAGCATTTTTGCAAAAGAATTTAAGCAAAGAAACCTCGCTCCAGTTAATCTCTCGCGCCTGATCGGTGATAGTTCTACTGTCACTTCAGCACTGATTCCATGGAATACCTGTGGTGCTTATATGGCGGTCACACTGGGCGTGGGTACATTCTCTTACCTGCCTTATGCTTTCTTCAATATTGCGAACCCGATAATCTCCATCTTAATCGGTGCTTTTGGTGTAAAGATTGCGACAATATCTGCAGGTAGCAAATAAGTTGAAAAGGTTGAATTGACCTCTCCACCTGGAAGTTAGCACGCTAAAATTTGGGTTTTCCTGAAGCGATGCAAAGGATAATGTCTTTCCCGACAACGATTCTTGTTTGCTGGCGAGTAATGCACTGAACCATTAGACTCAGTCGAAGCGTTCTTGCTTAGCTGAGTCACAGTTTTGTAGAGGGATTTCAATGGATGCCTGCCACCAGTCTCAACTATCCTGTTGTGCGATACACCCTATGATGAAAAGCCCGCAGTTTGTCGGCTTTCAAATTGTTTTTAGTTTTCTGTTTTTGTTATTAATTCCACTATCTGCAGAAGCGCAAACGATAGGTCCTGAGCGCGTGTTGATACGTAACGCCACACTTCTGGATCCAAACGGGGCTGTCGAAGACAAGACTGTCAATATCCTGATCAGTAAAAACAAGCTGGAGTTGGTTACCGAGGACAAGATTTCACGCGATGAAGCGCAAATGGTAGTCAACGCCAACAAGGGTTTCATCCTGGGCAAGCTGGAGCTGGGTGAGTCACCCAGTTTCCTTGTTTTCAGCGAAGACCCACGTGAAAATTTTTCGGTTATGAAAGATACCTACACCTATTCAGTGTTGGTGGTAGAAGAAGGTGTCGTGGTTAAAAACCGGTTGCTGGGGCTGGACACCAACGACCCGGAGGATGAACCAAAGAAAACCGGCTGGCTGGCTTACACACCCCCCCCGTTTATGGTGCCATTAAACTACCAGGATGCAAGCAAGTGGAACCAGTTTGATACGGAGTACATCACCGGTACCTTTATTTCCCTGATGGTGATGGACCGAATGAACTGGCTTTCCCAGGATCAAGGCAGTGAAGATCAATGGGATGATCTCAGTTTTTTTGATGGCGGTGAAATCAGGGCCTTCAGGCTTGGTTTTATTGGAACATTGAATTTCGAGAACCCCTGGGTTTATACCTTTTTTGTGGCCACACAGGCTTTTGATAAGGGTTATGAAGTTCGGGACAAGGATAATCTTCATTTCTATGATTACCGCCTGGATATACCTTTTTTAAAAAATTCGGTGGTGAGTATCGGCAAGCAAAAAGAGCCCATTTCCATGAATCGACTGTCTGCCGGCATCTTGTTGCCCAACCAGGAGCGCGCAGCTATTTCAGATGCGGTGCTACCCGCCCGCAATGTTGGTATTGTCTGGAGCGGGCGTAGTCCGGAAAAAAGAACCAGCTGGGCTTTTGGTGCGTTCAATAACTGGCTGGAAGAAAGTAAAGATTATGAAGAAAGTGCCAGTCAATATGTTACACGCCTGACCTGGAACCCACTGGTCACTGAAGACAAAAGTAATCTCTTGCATATTGGCCTGGGATACCGTTACTCAGATGCCAGGGAAGGCTTTCAATACTTCACCGAACCTGAATTCCAGAAAGCACCAAGTTTTGTCGATACGGGTTTTCACCTGGCCGACAAGACTCAAACCTATAACCTTGAGCTGGCTTGGCGACGAGGCCCAGCCTTACTGACCTCGGAATACACCCGCACCGATGTCAGCAACCCTGTGCTGGGTAACCCTTCCTTTGATGGTTATTTCGTTGAGGCCTCATGGATATTGACGGGTGAAATGCGTGAATATAACGATAAGAGTGGTGTCTTTAATGGCGTACCGGTTGCCAGGTCTGTTTATCAAAATGGCAAAGGCGCCTGGGAAGCGTATGCACGGTATTCCGATATTAATTTGACGGACGGCGCTATTGAAGGTGGTGAGATGCAGATTGCCACACTGGGACTGAACTGGTGGTTAACTCCATTCTTCTCGTTAAACGCCGGTTATAAATACATCTGGAGTCAGAGGGACGGTGAAACAGCCGAAAGCAGCGGACTGATGGCCAGAATGATATTGGTACTTGAGTAGCAAACACCCGGGGTTGAACAGAATCAATCAGGCTGTTATTTCCGGCCCAAGCGACTCAACCAGATCAGCTTCCCATATAGCTAATTGTTTATCCCGTTCAATCAGGGCGTCAATGGTAATACGAGCGCTGGGGGATAAAGAGATCCCTTTTCTCGTTACGATATGATGATCTGTCGTCAACGTTGGAAGACGAAGTGGCAAGACATCAAAAATACCAGCTTTCAATTCACTGGCCACTGTACCGTATGTCCCTAGTCCTATCGAATCACTTTCACTTACAGCGGTCTTTATTGTTCCCAGGTCGTTGCACACAGAATTTTGTAACATTTTGGGCAGGACATCAGCATCCTGACCCGGAAAAATCAATCTGCTAAACAAACCGACTAACCTGCCTGGAAGTGCCGGGCTCATCAGGTGAAATGCTGCCAAATCACTGATGGTTAAATTGTCCTTTTTCGTCAAGGGATGATTTTTTCTGCAAATAAAGAAAGCGGGATGGCGGATAAGCCGGGTTATCTCAAAATCCGGTGAGTCAGCTAAATCACTGGTTTCCATCACCAGGTAATCAAAATCCTCTTGCAACCACCGCCCTGGAAGCTTCCTCCAGTCACCCACGCGGACTTCAACCTTGATGCCGGGATATTGGCTGGAAAACTGACCGATTATAGGAGCGATCAGTTCAGTTCCCGCATACGGCCCGGTACCGACAAACAGCGACCCGACCGTAAGCCCCTGGTGGCGTCCAACCTCCTCTTGCAGTGCGCGTTCGGAAGCAATGATGATACTGGCATGTTTGAGCACGATCTCGCCAGCCTTCGTAGGCCGAATGGTTCTTGTGGTTCGATCAAACAAAGGTTCGCCAACTGTCCTCTCCAGCGATTGGATACTGCGTGTAAGCGTAGGTTGGCTGATATTGAGTTTACTCGCGGCACGGGCAAAATTCTGGTGTTTGGCAAGCATCAAGGCGTTACGGAGTAATCGTACTTCAATCATACGTTAAGCGTATCAGATTAATGCAAACAGTTCATTGGACAAAAGGCACAGGCATATTTAAATTGGTTTGCTGCACTTTCAGAGTTGTTCGAATGATTTTGGTCTGTTTATAGATGTATTCGCATGAATTTGAAGACCTCAATAATGGAGATAGAGCTTATGTACAAGTTAGCATTTTCATTTCTGCTATTTGCTTTAATTAGCAATGTCGCGTTTGCAAAGAAAAATGATTCGGATGCAGACACATCTGCCCCGGCAAAATGTCCCCAGTTGCAGGCTTCCACGGTGTTTGTGTCAGATAAAGGGCAAAAAGGCAGCGCCGGTAAATTGACTGAATCGCATAAAAATGCAGAATCCCAGGGGTGGAATTTTGACGAAATGTCCCTCTATACCGAAAACGGCGACCTGCAGGGGTTTTATGTGACCTACACACGACCACACCCGTGTAACAACAAGTAAACAACGGAATTAACCAAATGACTCTATGGATTGTATATTTAACGATAGCTCTTTTTGCGTTGGTAAAAGGGGCCGGCATGTTTGTGACCGGCGCGAAGCAAGTTGGTGCAGCATTTGGCATGAGCAAGTTTGCCATCGGTGTATTGATCGTCGGGTTTGGTACTTCACTGCCGGAATTTGCATCTTCTGTAGCAGCAGCGCTTGATGGATCGACAGAAATTGTAATAGCGAATGTAGTTGGTTCAAATATTACAAATATCCTGTTGGTTGTTGGAATGCTGGCCGTGGTTGGAGGGGGCGTGGTAATTAAACGTGACCTTCTTAAGACAGAGCTACCTGTTTTCTTTACCGCTACAACGCTGTTTATTGCGATCGTATTTGATGGGACAGTTGATCGAATTGAGGCTCTACTTTTGCTGGGCACCTTTTTTGCTTATGTATGGTACCTGTTTGTTGATTCACGCAAGGATGTTCATGATAAACAGGTAGAGAGAAGCACACCTAAACTGGAACCAAAATCATTTATTTATATAGGTATTGGTATTGCCGCTGTCCTCGTAGGCGCTCACTTTACCGTTGATATGGTGGTAAAAATTGCCACTGCATTTGAAGTACCACTTGGTCTTGTTTCTATTGCAGCAATTGCGCTTGGCACCTCACTTCCTGAGCTTTTCGTTTCTCTGCGATCGATAAAAGACGGAGAAGCAGAGCTTGCAATAGGGAATATTTTCGGATCAAACGCATTTAACATGCTGATTGTTGTCAGTGTTCCTGCATTGATCACACCGCTTGTAGCTGACGAAGTTGTTATGGATCTTGGCATCAAGATACTGATGGCCGCCTCGGCAATTTTCTTTGTAACAGGTTTGGCAAAACAGGTGATGCGTTGGGAAGGACTGATGATGCTTATGTTTTTCCTGTTCTTTGGTGCAAAGCTGGTAGATTTCATTTAGGCGGTAAGAATGAAGATTTATGGTGAAAGCTTAGGGGGGCGTTCTCAATCAACCAGGCTGTGTCGAAAGATAAGATTTCACCGTGATGGATAAATCCAAATCAGTGAGCAGTTCGGTTTCCTATCGGGACAGCCGGCGGGCTGTTGCCCATATCCTGAGTCCCGGGACCAGGCATTCTCTCTACCGCGTTGTCTCTTTTGTTGTCGTTATAGCCCTGGTTTTTTTCATCTGGCATACACTGACCGATTCATTCCCGCCTGAACAAAGACTGGTGCTATTCCTGTTCCTGATGGCAGTTGGTTTATGGATCACTGAGGCCGTACCGGCTTTTGCAGTTGGCTTGCTTATCATGGGGTACCTGGTTTTCGCCCTGGGCACCACGCTAATACTTGAGGAACCGTGGGATGTCAGTCCATATGTGAATACCTGGTCAAGTCCCGTGATCTGGTTAATGCTCGGTGGCTTTTTTATGGCGGAGGGTCTCTCGCGGACCGGCTTGGACCGACAGCTATTTGCCTTTGCAATGCGCCCGGCCGGCAACCGGCCAAGCCACGTTCTGCTGGCCGTGATGCTGACCAGCGCCGTCGCCTCCATGTTTATTTCCAACACATCGACGACCGTGTTGATGATAGGCGCAGTGTTGCCTTTGGTGCGCCGGGCTGGCGCAGATGAGTCATTTGCAAAGGCTCTGCTCGTGGCCATTCCCCTGGCTGCTTCGGTTGGTGGGATGGGCACCATTATCGGCAGCGCACCAAACGCAATTGCAGTCGGCGTTGCTGCAGAATTTGGAAGGGAGATCAATTTTGTCCAGTGGATGCTGCTTGGTGTCCCGGTTGCCCTGGGCCTGGTTATCGTGGCCTGGTTTTTTTTGCTCAAGCTTCACCCCCCGGTTGTGGATGAGTTCAGGCTTGGTATGGATCGTGATGAAACACCGGAGTTACCTGGAAAACGTGAACGCATTATCGTTATCACTTTGTCCGTAATTACCGTTGGGATGTGGATGACAACGCCACTGCACGGCATACACGTCGCTGCAATCTCCCTGATTCCGATCGTGGGATTGACCATGACCCAGATACTCGCTGCGGAAGATGTGCGTGGCCTACCCTGGGATACGTTGATGCTGGTCGCCGGTGGCCTTTCACTGGGTGCTGCCGTGGTGGATACCGGCCTGGCAGCGAGACTGGCTTCCTGGCTTGAATTCCTGACCACCCTGAACATGGATTTCATTGTGTTCGGGGTATTGGCACTGATTACGGTCACTCTTTCAAACTTTATGAGCAACACGGCTACAATCTCGTTGATTTTGCCTGTCTCCGTGGCCCTGATGCCTGGCCGGGAACTGGAAATGTGCCTGATTCTTGGTCTCAGTGCATCCTGCGCCCTGTTGCTTCCTGTTTCGACACCACCCAACGCTGTGGCCTACAGCACCGGTGAAATCCATACCAGCGATTTTCGTCCCGGGGGGCTTCTGATTGGCCTGATCGGGCCTGTTGTCATTGTTGCCTGGGTGATGCTGATCAGTTCTATACTCAAGGCGACGGGCTTATCATGAGCAGTCATGGTTTCAATCCACCATGCTGTTCAAAAGAAATTCCTCTCGCAGTGGTTGTATAATGGGTATGCAATGAACACCTGTCACGCTGTAAAAGTTACCACCCTATTTTTACTGGCCCTTGTCGCCAGTACAACACTGGTAGCATCCGATATCTACCACTGGGTTGATGAAAATGGTGTTTCGCACTACAGCCAGCATCAGCCGGGCGATGACACTCCGAATGTCAGCAGGCAGGAGCTGGAGAATAAATCCTCGCGTGGCAATGGCGAGGTGGAGGATGTCTACAATGTAGCAGCGCATGAAAAGCATATGGCTGAGTGGCGTGAAGAGCGGGACAAAAAGCGTGCAGATGCGCGTACACGTAATAAACAGACCGCACAGCAACACTCGAACAGGAATTCAGAATCGTATAGTGCCCAGCCGGGTTCATACTTGTATCCTCCCGTTTATGGCAAGCGGCCTGTCAAGCCCAGCCTCCCGATTGTAAGACCCCGCCCCTCCCCCGGTTCGCGCCGATGATTGATGTCCCCCAGGGTTTGTCTGGCAATCTCATATTTCATGGCGCGACCTTTGCTGACATTCAGCGACATGAAGGCCCACTGATACTTATCAATGCATCGGATCTGGGATACAAAGAAGCGAGCTGACAAGGATTTTCAATTGTCACAGATCGTGAAAGGGCTTGAAAGTTATTACCAGGAGGACGCGCATCAATACGCGCACTTTGTGGATGGTGGCATTACAGATAACCTGGGATTGCGTGCACCCTATGAGATAGTGACGATTTCGGGTGGGATGAAGTCGTACCAAATGAAGTCCGGCCTCTCACATCCGAGTCGCCTTGTATTCATCTCCGTCGATGCCTCAACGAAGCGTAAACCAGAGATGGACTCAAGCAACAAGCAACCATCGATCAAGGAGACAATTAGTGCAGTCTCAAATGTACAACTGCACCGCTACAACTCGGATACCCTGATGCTTATAGACAAGAGCCTGACCCGCTGGGCAGATGAACTGTCAGCTCAGGGGGGAGACGTCACTCCATATTTTATCCAACTCGGTGTCGAGGATATTGGACAGCCAGCAGAACTGGACTACCTCAATGAAATACCAACCAGCTTCTCGTTAAGTGATGAACAGGTGGACAGACTGATCGATGCCGGTCGCACGCTATTGCGCAATAACCCGGACTATCAACGCTTCCTGATCGGACTTGGTGGCGCCCGCACTACAGGAAACTAACGCTCACACGGCTTTATTGCAGAATATTATTAACCTTTTGCAGATCTTCCTCTGCCAGCAAGCCTGCTGCTGCCTTCAGGCGCAGGTGATCCACGATATACGTATGCCTTGCCAGGGAGTTGTCCCGCTGGGCCTGGAAGTAACGTTGCTGTGCGATCAGGACATCCACGATCGTACGGGTACCGACTTCAAACCCGGCCTGGGTTGCCTCCAGTGCAGCCTCAGCTGAAATCATCGCCTGTCCAAACGCACCCACCTGCTCGATACCGGCAATCACCGCGCGATAGGCGTTGTTAGTCTGCCGGACGACGGATCTTTGCTGACGGTCAAGGTCTTCATTGACCGCATTAAGGGTATGGCGGGCCTGTCGTGTTCTGGATGTAACCACACCACCCTGGTAAATTGGCACACTCAACAACAAACCGATGCGTTGATCGTCGTTGGTCATATCAGTAGTGAAAAGGGGGTTCTGGAAGTCATCACGGATAACAAATTCATTGTTGGTAAAACTGCTATAGCTTGCCACCAGGTCCAGAGACGGGTAGTGCCCGGAGCGTTGCAGACGCACACTTGCATCAGCAATCTCAACACCTTTATGTGCCGAAATCACCAAAGGGTTGTATAACATTGCCATATCCACCCATTCCTGCACGTTCTCTGGAATGGGTTTAACCAGTGGCAAAACTTCCTGCAATGGGTCGATATCATCAAAATACTGCCCAGTCAGTTCATAAAGCACCTGTTTCGTATCGGCCAGATTGTTTCTTGAAACGATCGCACGGGCACGGGCATTATCGTAACTTGCGCGGGCTTCATGGACATCTGTAACCGCCGTCAGGCCAACTTCAAACCTTTGTTCCGCCTGTTCAAATTGCCTTTGCAGGGCTTTTTCTTCGGCCTCTGCAAAAATTACACCGTCCTGTGCAGTCAAAACACTAAAATAGCCACCGGCAACCCGTACCAGGAAGTCCTGGTACGCCGTTTGATAAATGGCCTCGGCCTGGCTGACCTGGCCACGGGCAATATCCAGATTCTCGTAGTTGCTTTGTGCGTAAAGGGATTGGCGCAAATCCAGCTGGTATGAACCAGTGCTTGTATCGCTTCTGTCCACAACTTTTCCCGCAACGCTGGTTTCGCTATCACCCCGGTTGATGGAGGCTCCACCACTCAGCGTGGGTAAAAGGTTTGACCATGCCTGGCGTTCGTTTTCCGAGGTGGCTTCCCTGCGGTATGAGGCGGCCTGAAGCTGTGGATCACTTTTGACCGCCAGGTCATGAATGCCGACAAGATCGACGGCAAAAGCGGGTGCTGTGATGAATAATGCAATCGTCACCAACAGCTTTTTATTTTTTGCAATTAATTGCATAGCAAACTCCTAACGAAATGGGAACAGGTAATTCATCCAGGACGACATACGAATCAAAATCCTCCGGAGAAATGCTACCTGGCGGCCATGGTCTGAATAAACAGCTGTTTGTGCAAAGGCGCCACCTGGAATGGTGCCTGCATATTCTGCAAACCTTGGATCGGTAATTTTTATCTTGACCGGAATTCTGCCTGCTTTCATATTTGGCGACATGTCATACAAATTGCCCTTGGCCTGCAACTCACCCTCTGCCAGAACATGGATGTAATCGATTACTTCAGCTGCAAAAACCAAACCGGGTATTCCATCAAAAGCCACTTCAGCTTTACTGCCCGGTTTTAATCTGATCAGGTTATTTTGCCGGAACCAGGCAACATGGGTAACCGAGTCGGTTTGAACAAACACCATGGCGGGTCTTAATGGCGTAGAGACAACATATAGACCCGGGTGAACCATCAGTTGCGTGATATGGCCATCGGTCTCGGCCCTGACAACGGTTTGCTCCAGGTCATACTTGGCATCCCTTAACTTGGCCTCTATATCGTCAGTTTTTCCCTGGTATATATCCACGTCCCTTTCACTTCCGACTTTTCTTTCCAGTAATTCAGTCGCCCTGCCCAGGTCAATCGCCAGCGACTTCAACTGTGCAGTCAGCGAATCCACCTTGTTTTGAAAAGGCTCCGGGTCAATCCTGAATAGGACATCGCCGGTCTTTAACGGGGTATTGGGTTCGACATCAACCGAAATGATTCTTCCTTTTACCGCCGGAATGATCGGTGTGGTCTCAAAGTATTCCCGGCTCACTGCCGAGTATGGATGGTTGTAATTCATTAAAGCCAGCAATGTGCCAATGATGAAAAAACCACCCAGGATGGCGGTAGATAACGTCCATTTGGTCAACGGAATTTTAAAAACTCTGAATATGATCATACAGAAAGCGTTGTATATCAGCATAAGTAGCCAACCCATCAGACACCTCCTTCAGTGTTTTGAGTTTCGGGTTTCCCGGGTGTTGCTTCAGCAACTGTTTGCTCAAGTTTGTCAAAACGATTTTGCAGTTGAGATAATTGCTGTTCCAGTGATGGAGCAGTTTTGTTCCCTGAATCCTTTGACGGCTCGAGCCCCCACCCGCTATCGGGTCGGTACAGGGTCGCCCAGATCCACAAAAATGGCCAAATAAGATGCAGTGTCAGCAGACTGACCCAACCGGCGACATGGATGGCATCCTGTTGAGGATGACTTCTTTTTTTTGCAATCTGATAGGGAACATCACACAGCCCTATTACCGCGTAAAAGAAGCTAAGTAGTATGAAAACCAATAAAAACAAAGAACCGTAGTGGTACCACATTGATATTTCCTCTTAGTGCAGATTGAGTGTCTTAACTGAACTCTATAAACCAAACTGATGAGCTTGGATGGGCAATATAATTGTCCATTTGATCGCAGCCATGTCATTGTGTCCAATGACTTATTTGCATATATTCAATACGCTTAATGTATGATTAATATTTTGCTCAGATTAGTGGTACCAATCGTGAACTATTATTGGTGCCGCGAGGAGTTTTATGATTCCATGACCTGGTTCGGTCAGGTACTTTCAGATGAGGGATAGATAGTGATCAGGCGTGATCTTCCAAAAAAGTGTCACTGTGACGGATAAATCCAAATCAGTGAGCAGTTCGGTTTCATATCGGAACAGCAACACTCGAGCAGAAATTCAGAATCGTATAGTGCCCAGCCGGGTTCATACTGGTATCCTCCCGTTTATGGCAAGCGGCCAGTCATTACCAGTACCGAAGCGGTACTTCCCATTCTCAGCGTGATGTCTTCCGGTAACGGGTCAAGGCGTATTTTTACCGGGACGCGTTGTGCTAATCGAATCCATTCAAAAGTCGGACTGATATTCGGTAACAGGTTATAACCTGTGCTGCCATCAGACTGGGCTGTTCCCCAACCGAGACTATCGACTTTTCCACTGAGAGGGATGTCCGGGTAACCCATCAGGGTGACCAATGCAGAATCTCCTTCTCGCATCGACCCCACCAGGGTCTCTCGAAAATATGCATCGATCCAGAAATTGCTGCTGTCAACCAATGCAAGTGTGGGTTGATTAACTGCCGCGTGGCTACCCAACTGCAGGGTCAGGTTTGTGACATAACCATCGACCGAAGCTACAACACGGGTAAACTCAAGGTTAAGAGAAGCCTGGTCAACAACAGCTTTTGCCCCACGCAGGCGTGCATTGTCCAGCCCGGGTGCACCCAGGCTTGCCCTGGCTTGAGCGAGCGTGGCTTGAGCCTGTAAGAGATCTCCTTGTGCAACCAGCAGGGCAGCTGTTGACTGCTCCCTTTCTGCAGTTACCACTTCGTGTTCAATCCTGACGCTATCAAAGCGTTGCTCGGAAATTGCACCTTTAGCTATCAAATGCTGATTGCGCTCAAGTCTGATTTCCACATCTGCGAGTTGGGAGGTAGCAGCTTTTATCTCGGAATTTACCTGGGAAATTACAGATCGAGCCTGGCTCACGCTGGCTTTAGCAACCTCTACCTGCTTCTCCAGGACGGCGGTATCGTCGAGGGTTTGATCGTAGTTCGCACGTGCCTGGTCCAGATTGACTTTAAAAGTGCGCGGGTCAATTTCAAATAACAGGTCACCAGCCTTGACATGCTGGTTATCCCTGATTGGTAATTTAACGATAGGCCCGGTCACCCGTGGGGTTACCTGAATGACATAAGACATGACCTTCCCGTTACGGGTCCATGGGTTAGTGA
>Ga0164315_10003283_pt1 | contig 12533 bp, 13 predicted proteins | sample GuaBasSedimGuay6_FD_113737 | JGI IMG/M metagenome (GOLD analysis project Ga0164315, IMG submission 113737) | Subseafloor sediment microbial communities from Guaymas Basin, Gulf of California, Mexico - Guay6, Core 4569-2, 0-3 cm | ecosystem: Environmental > Aquatic > Marine > Hydrothermal vents... | reverse complement strand
GCAGTGAGTTATCACTGTTGCCACGGATTACAGGGGCGAATTGTGGGGAGAATGGCGGTAAGGGCGGAGTTACAGTGAGAATAATTCGGGGAATCTATGTTTCTAATCGGTATAATTGCAGCGGTCAAAAAAAGTACATGGAGGAATTCAGGATGACAGGCAGGCACAGTTTCATTCTGGCGGTATTATTGGTTATCGCTAACCCTGGCAGCGCCGACGAATTGCTGATGAAAAATGGCTCCCGCCTGGTGGGGACGCTGGTCAGCGCCAGTGACGGCAGCGTCATCTTTGACACACCTTATGCCGGAGAGCTCACTATTGAGCGCGGCACCATAGAAACCATCATCACCGAAGAGAAGGTGACTCTGCTGATGCAGGATGGGTTGATTTTTCGTGACAAGCTCATTGTAGCCCAGGACGATACACTGACTGTTCTTGGTGACGACCAGGTGCCGATCCAGTTTGCGGCCGCTGATATAAATCAGTTGAATCCAGAGCCCTGGAGGTTGGGCGAGGGCTATAAATGGTTTGGGGACATCAATACAGCGCTGGAGTCGGAGCGCGGCAACACCGATACCGACGAGCTCGATATTGACTTTGAGAGTATCTGGCGCAGCCTTGAAGACCGCTACACGATAAGAGGTTCCTGGGAACTCGATAAAACTGATAGTGAGAAAAAGAAAGATCAAAGGAAGCTTCGCACCAAGTATGACCGGTTCCGGGTAGACAACCCCGACGAATACTATGGTATCCAGGCGGCATTTGAGCACGATAAATTTGCCGACCTCGATTTACGTACTATTGTGGGCCCCTATATTGGCCGTCAATTCTTCGAAACAGTCCTGTTGACCATGCACGGCGAAGTGGGCATTGTTTATGTGGATGAGCAGTTTGACGAAGCCGAGGATGACGACTATTGGGGATCCAGCTGGGAACTGCGTTTGAGCAGTGCAATTATCCCCAAAACAGAGCTGTATTTGCACTCGGACGGTCTGGTGGACTATAGCGACGTTGATAGTGTGGTTGCCAACACCACCATCGGTATAGGTTTTCCTCTCCTATACGGTTTCAAGGTCGCGGCCGAGGCCAAGTATGAGTACGATGGCGGCGCGGTCGAGGGCGTCGATGATACGGATGAAACCTACAATCTCAAAGTGGGGTACAGCTGGTAAAAACTGGCGAATAAAAAAGCCGTCCTCCACTGGCTAATAAGCAGAGCCGCTATTGTTTGACATTGTCACGGATAATGCGCTGTTTCTGGCGGCCCCAGTCCCGTTCTTTTTCTGTGTCGCGCTTGTCGTGGGATTTCTTGCCCGTGGCCAGGGCAATCCGGGCTTTTATCAGGTGTCCTTTCCAGTAGAGTTGGGTGCATACACAGGTCTGGCCTTTTTGCGCGGTGGCCACCAGTATCCTGGCCAGTTCTTTTTTGTGCAGGAGCAGCTTGCGTGTCCGTGTAGGGTCGGTGACGAAATGGGTAGAGGCGGTATCCAGCGGGACGATTTGCGCTCCCAACAGCCAGGCCTCGCCATTCTTCATCAAAACATAGGAGTCCGCCAGGTCGGCTTTGCCCATGCGCAGGCTCTTCACTTCCCAGCCGGACAGAACCAGGCCCGCCTCGAAGGTATCCAGAAGTTGATAATCAAAGCTGGCCCGCTTGTTCCGGGCGATAACATTGCTGGGTTTTTTGGGTTTCTTTTTTGCCATGGCGCGCATTATACCGGGTACGCAATGAAGGGGTACCAGGAGTGAAATGTGAATCTTTCCCTTTTCACTCCTGTTTGAGTGCGGCACTCTAAGCGAATGAGTGAACACAATACAATCAGCGTGGAAGTGGCCTATGCCCTGCCGCATAAGCAGGCCATTGTTGAGGTGCAGGTTGCTGTGGGTACCACCGCGTTGGAAGCTGCACGACAGTCCGGTATCGCCGACAAGTTTGATGGTATAGACCTGGATAATGCCAAACTCGGCATATTCAGCAAACTGGTTTCCCCCGGGCAGGTGCTGCGGGAGGGGGACAGGGTTGAGATTTATCGCCCTCTTATTGCTGACCCCAAGGAAGTACGCAAGGCCAGGGCGGCGCGCGCAAAGGAGCGATGGGCGCAGAATAAGGCCGGTTAGCCCGCTGTTTCTCCACCTTGCTTGGCCGGTTCCTCCTCCTTGGGTTCTTCTTCAACGGTGCTCTGGGTCTCTTGAGTGCCCTGGTCGCTCCAGGCGGGAGGTAGATAGTCGCCTTCGACACTCTGCAGTGAGTCGCCTTCAAATACTACCGTCACCCGGGCTTCGCTCAGCACATTGCGGCCATTGCGTTTGACGTAGGGGTAGTCCCAGCGGTTCTGGTTGAAAGTGTCTTCAACCAGGGGGGTACCCATGATGAACCTCACCTGGCGACGACTCATCCCCGGTTTAAGTTGGTCGGCCATCTCCTGATCGATGATATTTCCCTGCTCGACATTGATCTTGTACACGCCGGGGAAACCGACGAAGCCGCAGGCGCCGAGACAGGCGCTGAGACAGATGATTGCCAGGGAGGTCCAGAGGGTCCGCATGGGGTAAAACTTCCACTTCTGCTACTGGGATGGCATCATACATCTACTGGGCAGTACAGAGAACCCCCTGAACCATGGCTGAACAAAACCAGGAACTGCGCAAGGCGGGTTTGAAGGTCACTCTGCCGCGCGTCAAAATCCTGCAAATATTGGAAACTTCCGAACTGGGACATCAGCACCTGGGTGCGGAGGATGTTTATCGCGCCCTGCGGGATGCGGGGGAAGACGTCGGTCTGGCCACAGTTTACCGGGTGCTCACCCAGTTCGAGGCCGCCGGCCTGGTGACCCGACACCATTTCGAAACCGGCCACTCGGTATTTGAGCTGGCCAAGGACGAGCATCACGACCATATGGTATGTATGTCCTCTGGCGATGTCGTGGAATTTACTGATTCAATTATCGAGCAGCGCCAGCGGCAGATCGCCGCCGATCACGGCTACGAACTGGTGGATCACTCATTGGTCCTGTACGTTCGCAAAAAGGAAGACTAGGTCTCGAGCATCTCCCGGGCGTGGGCCAGGGTCTGTTTGGTAATCTTGACCCCCCCCAGCATACGGGCGATTTCCTGGACCTTACCCTCGTCCTGTAGCCTGCTCAGGCAGGTTTCTACTGAGGTGTTATCGCTAATTTTGGTGACTTGCAGGTGTTGGTGGCCCTGGGCGGCCACCTGTGGCAAATGGGTCACGCACAATACCTGGGCCCGGTCCGACAGGGTGCGCAGGAGTTTGCCCACCACCTCGGCCACGGCGCCGCCGATGCCTACATCCACCTCGTCAAACACCATGCTGGGCACTGTGCCGGTACTGGCTGTAACCACCTGAATGGCCAGGCTGATGCGGGACAACTCGCCGCCGGAGGCGATTTTGCCCAGGGCCTGGGTGGGGGTGCCGGGGTTGGTGCTGATCAAAAATTCGATGTCTTCAGTGCCGTGGGGGTGAGGGTCAGCAGATTCCCGGGGGGACAGGGCGATCTCCAGTTGGCACTGGTCCATGGCCAGGGTAGCGAGGATTTTGGAGGTATTTTTTAGCAGCTTTTTAGCGGCACCGCGGCGCTGTCTACCCAGCCTGGCTGCCGCTACAGTATAGTTCTGCGCCAGACTGGACATGTCCTGTTCCAGTTGTGTGATCCGCTGGCCACCATCTGCCAGGCCTTGCAGTTCACTCTTCAGCCCTCGATGCAGGGCGCCTACTTCCTCGGGTAACACCCGGTGCTTACGGGCCACGTCATAGATGTCTTCCAGGCGGCGTTGCACCTCATCCAGGCGCTGTGGGTTGATCTCCACGCTGTCGATATGGTGCTGTATTTCTCCGCGCGCCTCGCACAATTGTATAGCGGCAGAGTCGAGCAGGTCTCGGGCGTTGGCGGCGGCCTCGGTGATATGAGCATCTGTGCTGATCAATTGCAGCGTGTGGCGGGTTCCGCTTTCCTGAGTTTCGCATAGCTCCAGCGCCTCGTGTGCCCCCTGCAGGATATGCTCGGCATTGGCCAGTAGCTTCTGTTCCTGCTCCAGTTTGGCCAACTCGTCTTGTTGCAGATCCAGTTCATCGAGTTCCTGCACCTGGTAGGCAAGTAGTTGGCCGCGGGCGGTTTGTTCATCCCGGGCACTGTTCAGCAGCTCCAGTTCGCGCTTGCAGCGCAACCAGTCCGAGGCGGTTTGCTCTAACTGCCGGGTCAGTGGCAGGTGGCCGGCGTAGGCATCCAGTAGTTGGCGCTGGACGGGTTTGCGCAGCAGTGATTGGTGGGCGTGCTGGCTGTGGATGTCGATTAGCATCTCGCCCAGCTCTGCGCAGTCCTGCAGGGTGGATGCGCTGCCGTTGATATAGGCCCGGCTGCGCCCCTCGGTAGTGATCACCCGGCGCAGCAGGCATTCATCACCAGTGTAGAGGTCGCGGCCCCGTAGCCAGGCCAGTGCCGCGGGAATAACGCTGACGTCGAAGCTGGCGATAATTTCGGCTCGATCGCAACCGTGACGTACCGCTTTGGGGTCCGCCCGGTCCCCCAGGCACAGTCCCAGGCCATCCAGCATGATGGATTTTCCAGCGCCGGTTTCACCGGTGATCACCGTCATACCCCCGGTGAACTCCATTTCCAGGGTGGAGACGATGGTGTAGTTACTGATGCTGATATGGGTGAGCATGTTATGCCATCTTGAGGTTTCTTTATTTATACCCCAGATGGCGTGTGGCATAAACACCTCCTTCGATCGGGGAGTATCTTTGTTCTCCCCCTTTGTAAATCGCAGCGGTTGTGATAAAACCATACGAACAATGGTATTGGCTGGTATTTATGGCTACAGGGGAAATTTCGGAGCGCGCCAGGGTCCTGTTAAAGACACTGGTGGAACGCCATATCAGGGATGGACAGCCTGTGGGTTCCAGTACGCTGCTGAAGGAGGCGGGACTGCCGGTCAGCGCAGCTACCATCCGCAACGTGATGTCTGATCTGGAGGAGCAGGGCTATCTCCATTCGCCTCATACCTCGGCGGGTCGGGTGCCCACCGCTATGGGTTATCGTCTCTTCGTGGACTCAATGCTGCAGATCAGGCCCCTGGAAGATGAGGCCGTATCGACACTGCGCGCCGAGTTGAACCCGGACAAGTCCTCCACAGAGTTGGTGAAGTCAGCTTCCCACCTGTTGTCGAATATCACCGCCCAGGCCGGGCTGGTCACCGTGCCCCGGCCGGAGGCCAATCAGTTGCGGCAGGTGGAATTTTTGCCGTTGTCCGGTGACAGGGTGCTGGTCATTCTGGTGATCAATGAGCGAGAGGTGCAAAACAGGATTATCCATACCCAGCGACCCTTCACGGAAGTGCAGTTGCGTGAAGCCGCAGCCATGGTCAACCAGCGTTTTGCCGGGCGCCCCCTGCACCTGGTGCAAGAGCGAATTCTCAGTGAAATGCAGGAGGCCCGCAGCCAGATCGACAATTACCTGCAGGCCGCCCTGGATCTCGCCAGCCAGGCGCTGGACCCGCAGCAGAGCGAGGATAAATATGTGATGGCGGGTGAGTCGCGTTTGCTGGACAACGCCACCGCCGAGGAAATGCTCAAATTGCGGGAGTTGTTTGACTCGTTTGAGCAAAAAAAGGACCTGCTGCACTTGCTGGAGCGTTGCACCCGGGCCGAAGGCGTCCAGATATTTATCGGGGAGGAGGCCGGCTATGAGGTTTTCGGCGACTACAGCGTGGTGACAGCGCCTTATTTCGATGGCTCCCGAACCCTTGGCGTGCTGGGGGTGATAGGGCCTACCCGTATGGCTTATGAGCGCGTTATACCCATTGTCGATATCACCGCCAGGATGCTCAGCTCCGCTCTTGCCAGTTGACTTGGGTAAATACCTTTCACGCCAGTAATGGCACGGGTTTCAAGCTTCCCAATTTCCTGTAGAGCAAACCTTGAAATAGACTCGGGCGGCCCCATATCGGTTGCTAATCGGAAAATAAATGGAGTGTTGGTGTGGCCGAACAGGACCAGGAACAGCCCGAGGCCGAAGTGCAGGGCGAGCAAGTACAATCCCAGGCGGAAGCCGCTGATTCGGTAGCCGAATCCGGCGTAAGTGAAGGTGGCGGCGAGGAGGGAGAGAGCCCCTCCGGGGAGTTGTCTCTGGAGGAGATGGTGGCACAGCTGCAGGAAGATGTGGCGGAGGCCAAAGATGCGGCCGTGCGAGCCCAGGCCGACGCCCAGAATATACAGCGCCGGGCGGAGCAGGACGTGGAAAAGGCCCGTAAATTTGCTCTGGAGCGCTTCTGTAGTGAGCTGTTGCCGGTGGCGGATAACCTGGAGCGCGCCCTGGAGGCGGCAGCGATAGCAGCGATAGATGACGAGATCGTCAAGCCGATTGCCGAGGGGGTGGAGCTGACGCTTAAGAGCTTCCGGGACGCCATGAAGAAATTCAATATCGAGGTGGTGGATCCCCAGGGTGAGCCTTTCGACCCGCAACTGCACCAGGCCATGAGCATGGTGGAGAACAACGAGATGGAGCCCAATACCGTGATCGCGGTAATGCAGAAGGGCTATACCCTCAATGGCCGCCTGGTGCGCCCGGCCATGGTCATGGTCAGCAAAGCGGCTGGTTAGGGCTTTTCGGGGTCAGATCCCTTTCATAGCACTTGAAATTCGCCTATTAGGGCCAATATACAGAACAACATGAAATAACGGTGGGCCGGCCCCGCCAAACAGACAAGCAAGCAAACTGGAGATAAACAATGGGCAAGATTATTGGAATTGACCTGGGTACTACCAACTCCTGTGTATCGGTGTTGGATGGCGGCAAGCCGCGGGTAATCGAGAATGCGGAAGGTGATCGTACCACGCCTTCTATCGTCGGCTATACCGACGAGGGTGAGATCCTGGTAGGCCAGGCCGCCAAGCGCCAGGCGGTAACCAACCCGAAGAATACCGTTTACGCAGTGAAACGCTTGATCGGGCGTAAGTTCAAGGATGATGTGGTGCAAAAGGACATCAAAATGGTTCCCTTTGGCATCGTCGCGGCCGACAACGGTGATGCCTGGGTAGAGGCCAAGGACGAGAAGATGGCACCGCCCCAGGTGTCCGCTGAAATCCTGCGTAAGATGAAAAAGACCGCCGAGGAGTTCCTGGGCGAGCCGGTGACAGAAGCGGTTATCACCGTGCCGGCCTACTTCAACGACTCCCAGCGTCAGGCTACCAAGGACGCAGGCAAGATCGCCGGCCTGGATGTCAAGCGTATTATCAATGAGCCCACCGCGGCAGCGCTGGCCTATGGCATGGACAAGGCCAAGGGCGACCACACCGTAGCGGTATACGACCTCGGTGGCGGTACCTTCGATATCTCCATCATCGAGATTGCAGAAGTGGATGGCGAGCACCAATTTGAAGTGTTGTCCACCAATGGCGACACCTTCCTGGGCGGTGAAGATTTCGACATGCGCCTGATAGAGTATCTCTCGGGCGAGTTCAAGAAAGAGAGTGGTATTGACCTGCACAACGATCCGCTGGCCCTGCAGCGCCTGAAGGAAGCTGCCGAGAAGGCCAAGATCGAACTGTCCAGCGCGCAGCAGACCGAGGTGAACCTGCCCTACATCACTGCCGATGCCTCCGGGCCCAAGCACCTGGTGGTGAAGCTGTCTCGCGCCAAGCTGGAGTCCCTGGTGGAAGACCTGGTAAACCAGTCCATGGGGCCGGTGAAGACCGCCATGAAGGATGCGGGACTGAGCCCCAGTGAAATCGATGATGTGATTCTGGTCGGTGGCCAGACCCGTATGCCGATGGTGCAAAAGGTTGTGGCTGATCATTTCGGCAAAGAGCCGCGCAAGGATGTCAATCCGGACGAAGCGGTGGCCATGGGCGCCTCTATCCAGGGTGGCGTACTGGCCGGCGACGTGAAAGACGTACTGCTGCTGGACGTGACCCCGCTGACCCTGGGTATTGAGACCATGGGTGGCGTGGCTACATCGCTGATCGAGAAGAACACGACGATTCCCACCAAGAAGTCGCAAATCTTCTCTACCGCGGACGACAACCAGAGCGCTGTGACCATTCACGTGGTGCAGGGTGAGCGCAAGCAGGCTACCGGAAACAAGTCACTGGGTCGCTTTGACCTGGCGGATATTCCGCCCGCGCCCCGCGGCATGCCCCAGATCGAGGTGACTTTCGATCTGGACGCCAACGGTATCCTGCATGTGTCTGCCAAAGACAAGGCAACCGGCAAGGAACAGTCAATTCGCATCACCGCTTCGGGTGGACTAAGCGATAAAGATATCGAAAATATGGTTGCCGATGCTGAGGCCAACGCCGAGACCGATGCCAAGTTCGAGGAACTGATTGCCTCGCGCAACACCTGCGACGGCCTGGTTCACGCAGCGAAGAAGACCGTCGAAGAAGCCGCTGAGCACGCCAGTGACGAAGAGAAGGCAGCCATCGAAGCGGCTATCTCCGAGGCGGGAGAGGCGCTCAAGGCTGACGACAAGGAAGCAATCGACGCGGCGGCCACCAAGCTGACCGAAGCAACCGGCCCTGTGGCGCAGAAGATGTATGAGGCCCAGGCAGCCGCAGCCGAAGGTGAGGCTGCCGGCGCCGGTGCCGAGCAGGCTGAACCCGCGGGTGACGATGTGGTCGATGCGGAGTTCGAGGAAGTGAAGGACGACAACAAGTAGGCGTTAGCGCGCTTCGATAGCGGGACGGACTTCAGGTTCCTCCCGCTAAATGACCAAGACAACGCGGGACATGAGTGCCCGCGTAGTCGTTTCAGAACGAGTGGGAGGATGACCTCCCCATAAAAGCTGCAAAGGTTTATGTCAAAACGTGATTATTACGACGTTCTAGGCGTCGACAAGAGTGCCGGCGAAAGGGAAGTCAAGAAGGCTTACCGTCGGGTGGCGATGAAATACCACCCGGACCGCAATCCGGATGATCCCGGTGCCGACGACAAGTTCAAGGAAGCCACTGAGGCCTACGATGTCCTGATGGACAGCACAAAGCGCGCGGCCTATGACCAGTATGGCCATGCGGGAGTCGACCCCAATATGGGCGGTGGCAGCAACTTCAGCGACATCTTTGGCGATGTTTTTGGCGATATATTCGGTGGGGGTGGTGGCGGCCGCGGTGGCCGAGGTGGACCACAGCGTGGCGCCGATCTGCGTTATACGCTGGATGTTTCCCTGGAAAATGCGGTCAAGGGCGCCACGGTAGAGATTCGCGTTCCCAGTCTGAGCAGTTGTGAGAGCTGTGATGGTTCTGGCGCCAAAAAGGGCAGCTCGGCCGCCACTTGTGGCACCTGTGGTGGTGCGGGCCAGGTGCGTATGCAGCAGGGCGTCTTCCAGGTGCAGCAGACCTGTCCCACCTGTCGCGGGCGTGGCAAGACCATTACCGACCCCTGTGGCGCATGCCGTGGTCAGGGCCGGGTAGAGAAGACCAAGACGCTCTCGGTCAAGGTGCCGCCGGGTGTCGATACCGGTGATCGCATTCGCCTGTCTGGCGAAGGTGAGGCGGGGCCGGAAGGTGGTCCTTCCGGGGATCTGTTCGTGCAGATGTCGGTCAAGCAGCATGCTATTTTTGAACGCGATGGCAAGAACCTGTACTGTGAAGTGCCTATTACGTTTGTAGAAGCTGCCCTGGGCGGTGAATTGGAAGTGCCGACGCTGGACGGCCGCATTAAACTCAAGATTCCGCCCGAGACACAGACCGGTAAGTTATTTCGCCTGCGCGGTAAGGGTGTGAAGCCAGTGCGTGGTGGCAGTGTTGGTGACTTGCTGTGCCGGACAGTGGTGGAGACCCCGGTAAAGCTGAACAAAGAGCAGAAAGCAATGCTGGAGCAGTTTCAGAAGAGCCTGGGAGAGAGTAGTCATGCCCAGTCTCCTCGTCAGACCAGCTGGTTGGACGGTGTAAAGAACTTTTTTGACGATATGAAAACATGACAACACGAATCGGTATTACCGGTGCCGCCGGTCGCATGGGGCGCATCCTGACCGGGGCCATTGGCCTGGCGGTCGATCAACTGCAGCTCACAGGCGCAATCGAACGGCCGGAGAGTAGCTTGCTGGGTGTGGATTCCGGCGAACTTGCCGGGCAGGGTAAAAACGGCGTTCCGGTAGTGGGCTCCCTGGAGCAAGTCATTGATGAGATCGACGTGTTGATCGACTTCACAGTGCCTGGTGCAACCATGGCCAATGTGGCGTTATGCGCCGAGCACGGTGTGGCAATGGTGATCGGTACCACAGGGTTTACCCCGCAGCAGCAGGGCGCAATCGAGCAGGCTGCGGGCAAGATGCCTGTATGCAAGGCCACCAATTTCAGTACCGGCGTTAATGTGTGTTTTCAATTGCTGGATATGGCTGCCCGGGTTCTGGGTGATGACGTGGATATCGAGATATACGAGGCACATCACCGTCATAAAATCGACGCACCCTCAGGTACCGCCCTGAGCATGGGCGAGGTGGTGGCCAACGCACTGGGCCGCGATCTGCAGAAAGTCGCCGTGTATGGACGTGAAGGACAGACCGGCGCGCGTGAACGTGAAACCATTGGCTTTGCCACTGTGCGGGCCGGCGATATTGTCGGTGATCATACCGTGACTTTTGCCGCGGAAGGTGAACGGGTAGAAATTACCCACAAGGCTTCCAGCAGGATGTCTTTCGCTCGTGGTGCTGTGCGTGCGGCGGGTTGGCTGGCCGGACAGGACGCGGGCTTGTATGACATGCGTGATGTACTCGGATTTAACAAGGCCGACTAGCTTGGGGGAGAATGCTGTGAGCGATTTTATAGTCAATATCGATGAGAGCAATGCGGCTCAGCTATTGATCGAGGAGTCGCATAAGCGTCCCGTGGTGGTCGACTTCTGGGCGGACTGGTGTGAGCCCTGCAAGGTGTTGATGCCGTTGCTGGAAAAGATCGCCAACGAATACCAGGGCGCATTCCTGTTGGCCAAGGTCAATGCCGATGAACAGCAGGCGATCTCCCAGCAGTTCGGTGTGCGTAGCCTGCCAACGGTAATGGTGATCCAGAACGGGCAGCCGGTAGATGGCTTTACCGGCGCGCAGCCTGAGGCACAGGTGCGGGAAATGCTGGGGAAATACCTGCCCAAGCCCTGGGACGGGTTGTTGCAGTTGGCCCAGGAAGCGATAGAGCAGAAAAACTTTGCTCAGGCCCTGACGCCACTGCGCCAGGCCTGGGAGGATTCCGGGCGACTCTATGAGATTACCGTAGCTTACGTAAACGCGTTGATCGAGTGCCTGCGCCTGGATGAAGCCGAAACTATACTGGACGGCGTCCGTATGGCAGACCAGGATGCCGCCTATGAACAGCTGCGCGCCCAGTTGGAGATCAAGCGCGAGGCGGCCAAGTCTCCGGAAATTGAGGCACTTGAACAGCAGTTGGCGGCCAACCCGGACGACCTGGACGTGCAGTACCAGTTAGCGGTGCAGTTCACCGACGGCGGACAGTTCAAGGATGCGATGGAGAATTTTATCGCCATTCTGTGTAAGGACCTGGAACATGGCGACGGAGCCACAAAAAAGCTGTTGTTAGACACCATTGCCAGCCTTGGCAAAGGAGACCCCCTGGCGGTACAGTACCAGCGTAAGTTGTACAGCCTGCTGTACTAACTTCGTACTGTTTTAACAACTGTCGGGCTGATGCCTGGCATTATGTTCACACGCGATAAGAGGTAGCACTGTGGATATATCATTTGCACCGGAGGATCTCTCCTTCCGCGATGAGGTGCGCGCACTTTATGTGCAGGCCTACGATGAAGAATTACAGGGTCGACTGAACTCCGGTGAGCTGGTAATTTACACTTTTGGCACGCACGAGCAGAAAGAGCGTTTCCGGATGCACACTAACTAACAGATCATTATAAATCAGGCCATAAACGCCTGGCCGCTACTGGAGAACAACTATGAAATTAGGCTTTATACTGAGCTATTCCGGCAAGCAAATTCATATACCTATGGACCTGATAAAACAGGCTGAATCCATGGGTTACGATTCCGTGTGGACCGCCGAGGCCTATGGCAGTGATGCCGTAACCCCGGCTGCCTGGGTATTGTCCCAGACCGAGAAAATCAAGGTGGGCACCGCCATCATGCAAATGCCGGCACGCACACCGGCGATGTGCGCCATGACGTCCATGTCCTTGCAGCAATTGTCTGGCGGACGGTTTATCGCCGGCCTGGGCGCCTCGGGTCCGCAGGTAGTTGAAGGCTGGCACGGTGTGCCCTACGGTAAGCCGGTAACCCGAACAAGGGAATATATCCAGATAATGCGTAAGATTATGGAGCGCGAAGCCCCGGTGGAGTTTGATGGCCAGATGTATCAGCTGCCCAACACGGGCGAGGGAACCACTGGTTTGGGTAAACCGCTGAAATCGATTCTGGGTGCCTGCCCCAATCTTCCCATCTATACCGCGTCCATTACCCCGGCGGGTTTACGCTGTGCCGGCGAAGTGGCGGATGGAGTATTCCCGGTGTGGATGGACCCCAATAAATACGACATTCTGGGTGAGCATCTGGAAGCG
>Ga0164315_10003282_pt1 | contig 12534 bp, 17 predicted proteins | sample GuaBasSedimGuay6_FD_113737 | JGI IMG/M metagenome (GOLD analysis project Ga0164315, IMG submission 113737) | Subseafloor sediment microbial communities from Guaymas Basin, Gulf of California, Mexico - Guay6, Core 4569-2, 0-3 cm | ecosystem: Environmental > Aquatic > Marine > Hydrothermal vents... | reverse complement strand
ACCCTTATGGCTATCAAATTCATAGCCTTCCATAAGTGTAAACTCAAGGCCACAGCCAGTATCATAAACTACTCTAGGATACGGTGCCTTTCTTTTAGACTTAGTATAAACACACATAATTAATCCTCGAACATGCCGTCAACGGCTGATTGGTCACTATCCTCGATTTCTTTTGCTGCTTCTTCAGCAGGCTCGCTTTCTTCACTCTTCTGGTCCATTAGAGGATTCGGAATTTTCTTTTCTTCCTTTTCAATATTCCCTTCTGAACCAACAAGAGGTTTTGAATCTTTCACGACACCCCCTGTTGGTACTTCTTTATTTTCTTTCGGCTCAACATTTTTATTTTCATGCTCTGTTTTCATTTTCCCTTTTCCTTTCGCTAAAGAACTTCGTCCAGCCTTCGGGCTTTCTTTTTTCTTAGGCTCTTTATCTGGATAAAAAACCTCTGAAATAGTTGCATCACCATCTTTAATTGCATTGAGCGATGATTTCAAAGTAAACAAATCATCTTCATTTATTTCATCAGAAGTTTTCTTTCCAACAAATGCCAAAACAGCATCACGGTTGATTTTCATTGTCGCACAGAATTCAAGAGCTCTCTTGACTTTTACAGCAAGTGGGTCAGGATCATCCATAGCCTTCCTTTTAATCATTCCAAAAACCTCTTTCAAAACAGCCTTAGGAATTACTTTAAAAATAGCATTTCTTTCTGCTATCGCCATTCCTGCGCCTGCTGTGGTATTAATCATGTCATCATTAAAACGGTTTCCATTCTTGCCGAGTATTTTTCTCTGGACACTTTTCCTTGCCATCACATTTCTTTCCATGTCCCAGCAGATTGCTTCACAGGTTAAAGTCTTTGCATCAATAGAAACAATCCTGCTTTCTACTCTAATGTGCTGCCAACTGTAAGCTACTATTTCAGCCATCCTGATTGATTCGCCTGGGATGATTTTATTGCCTCTCGGAAGTGCGTAGAAACAGTCCTGTGCTGTCTTGTGGTCAACTGTAGCAATGATTTCGATTTCTCTTTTAACACTGACTAAATCACGTGGATACCGCTTTGCTATATCAACAGCCGTTTCCATTTGAGCTTTAAGCTCAGGCAATACATTTACATTTACGATGTCGTTTTGCATATCTCTGTCCTTTCTCTTAAATGTTCAATTGATACACCGCCTGATTTGCCTTTAATTTTACAAACCATTGTTCCACATAAATCCCAGCATTCAGATGTTATCTCTGAATCTATAAATTCGTCTTGAAATGACATAACTTCCCAATACCTCACTTTTTTTCCAATTTTAATTTCGCTTTCTTTCATTAGATTTTTGCTCCCTTCGTTTTGGTTAATCTATGCTCAAACGTTTCTTTTACTGCCCCTTCCTCCTCTCTTAATCTCGCCATCAATAATTCTTTTTGCGCTCCTTTCAAGCCTTTGGGTGAATTGTCATTAACCGCTTTCAAAAGTTTTGTCTTTGAAATTGAAAGGCTTTTATCAATCTCACTTGGTGGTATATTATTCTCGATAAAGAATTCTTTTATTATATTAAAACTTTTTTTAATATCCAGCTTATCTTTTTTAATTTCATTTAAATAATATTTCGTGCCGTCTGAATCAGTTAACGGGGAAACATGAAGCCTTGCCCGGAAAATATCATTGAAATTATCAATAACCTTTTGGAGCATTTTTACTCTAGGATAAAGGTCAACAAACATTTCATCCGTGATTTCATGGTTCTGAACGCCTTCAATTGACTGCACTGTATTGTAAACTTGCATTTGCATTGAAGGGCAATTCTGATTTCGGGGGCAATAATAACAATGCTCACCTGCATGATACTCATCAGACTCAGTAATTTTTTTGACTGATTCCTTAAACCATTTTTTCAAATCATCACGGGTGGTTTCGGCTACCTCAATCTCGCCTGACCTTAACCAAAATGTAATTAACTTTACTTTGTTTAATTTCTTAAACTCCGGTACTGTTTCAAGGTGTCCATGAGCATATAATTTAAGCTGGTTCGTCGCATCCTTCTCAACCCGTCCGCTTTTATAATCGCATTCGATTAAAGTATCCGGCTCCTCAATGCCAATTAAATCAGCCGTCCCGCTTACTGTAAAAAAGCCAGTTGTCTCGAGTTCAAAAGGAAGTTCTGAGCCAACTATTTTTGCATATGCCTTTACCGAATCAAATGATTTTTTTGCCTGCCAACTCAAAAACCGCAAATCGTCCTCATCGTCTAAACCCCATTTCTCCATGAATATTTTAAGGTCTGGGACAACTTCACAATTCTGATTAATCATATAACTCGCTACTTCATGGACTGCTGAACCCAGCCGGGCCGGTGTGTCATCACCTACTTGAATTTTAATATCAGGAACGTTCTTTGAAGCAGGGCAATTCAACAAGCGATCCATGATAGAACCTGAAATTTTCATCATAACATTTCCTTTCAATTAAATAAGTTTTTAGTATTCTAAATAAAAGTTTAAAAGTGTAAAGCCTTTTTTACATTTTATTTATCACATTTCGATCTTTTCCATCCTTTCTAAAAAAAGTTACTTTGTTGCATTTTAAACAAGAGCAAGACAGCCTCCCTCCGTTCCCCTCTTCCTCGCTTACCCTTCTTTCATCATGGAAAAATCCTGCAACATTTCCACAATGAGCACACTTTACTTCGTAACGACTTGCCATTAATTTCCTCCTAAAAAACTGGATTCTCTCTTATTAACCTTGTTATCCGGTGCCATTTCTTTTTGCGCTCTTTTTCGTCATTTGAAAATTCATTGTGTTTTTCGATTAATCTTTCCAATGAAATCGGTTCCACATCACTCCCACAGTATGTGCATGTTATTTTATCCTCAACAGGGCTGACATAACACATGCCTGTTTCGCAGTCATCAAGAACAAGTTCGCATTCATTACAATAAATTAAATCATCCATTTTTTTCCTTTCAAATATTGTTTATTTCCTTTGCTCTGATAAATATATATTAACAAATGATTTGGCGGAGTAAATATATTTTTAATATATTAAATAAATTTTTAATAAAAAGATAGGGAAAATGTCCACAATTACCTGAAAGTTTAACTGGGAGTAAATTATAAAGGGATTATTACATCAAAATTTGTTCAAAAATCTTTTTCGTATGATCTTTTCGTTCTAAACAAACTTTAATTGAATGGAAAATTAAGTGAAGATCTTTCGATTTTACATCTGTGGCACCAGATTTATACAGGTCCATTATCTCAGCATCGTTTAACTTGTCACCTGACACGACTATTATCGCCGGAATAATATTTTTAAATTTATCAAGCAGATAATAGCAACCATTTGCCTCAGCCGGGAGGAGGTAATCTATTACTAAAACATCAGGGGAACTGCACGAAATAGCCTTTTCAAGCTCTTCTGTATGCTGATAATCTAAAACTTTAATCTGTCTTTGGTTAAAAAACTTAACAAATAATTGCCTGTAAAAATGCGAATTATCAAGCAGGTACATAACCTCTCCTTTTATTGCCCAGACTTTTCTTTAAAGCTATCAAAATTTTTAATTAAATTCTTTAAGTCGGAATCGATCTTCGTGAGCTTCTGGTATTGCCCTTCGACTGGATCTGTGAGCTGCCGGTCTGTCTCAACTAATTTTGTAATAAATCTCGTGACTTCCCTGGAATGGTCCGCTATCTGGCCATCGTATTTTTCTTCCAGGGCTTTTATTTTTTCGGCATAAGCCTTTGCCCTTTCCTGTCGAAGCTTTTCCTGTTGGTCACCACCTTCTTTTATCAAAGCCTTTACAGTGGAAACAAATTTAATATATACCCCTATTATAGCCCCCAATGAGCCTATAAGTGTAACAATCTGAGTCAAATCCAATTTTTTATGCCTCCGCTGCCCAATCTGCCCAACGTGTCACGCCTTCAAGCTCATACAAATAATCATTCGTATCAGCCGAATAAGGCACTTGTTGGAGATACATTTTATTGCTGCCATGCCCGGATTTTCCTGAAAAGCCTAATTTAATAGTGCCATCTTCATACCGGCCTATTTTGTTGTCGATATCGAAAGTCATTAAAGTCTGAGCTTCGGTTACTGTGGCACTGGGACTTGAAAGGGTTTCGGTGAATTCATCTGAATAAATTCTGCTGTCGTTCGGGCCTTCAGCAAACAGTTTAAAGTTTGCAGTAAGTGAAGCATCGCCAGTGACATTTACTTTGATCGTCAAAGTCGTTATATCACCAATCATCGGGCAATAAACATTCCTTGGATCACCATCCGAATAAGCAACATCGGCTTTGGCATACGGCTCCAAAACAATCTGAGCAGGCATAACAATTCCCGGAGGCCGGACATTTCTGTAACTGTCAATTACACTACTGGCCACGGTAATTACCCCAAGGGAAACGGCTTCTGTCTGGACTGCGGTCCCTGTCGTAACAAGGATACTTGCCCCCTCAACCCGGTTATTTGCATCACGTTCAAGCTGCAGCCAGATGAAATAATCGTCATCTGTACTGTCAACCGTAATTGTTTGACTATCTGAAATTACTACCCTGTATCCCTGGATAATAGCAACCCCAGCCTCTAAAGTAATTGTCAACCCCCCAGTTGCTCCGCTGAAAGTGAATCCGATTGTACCATCGTCTTTTAATGGAATCGAATTTCGAGGATATTTATTATGAAGAATTCTTGCAATATTCGCCTCAAGATAAAGATTCCCGTCCCCTACAATTTCCGCAATATCAAGTTCTGTTGGAAAAATGGTTGTATCATCTAAAATTCCTGCCGGTACTGGTGTGCCCATTTTATACTCCCCTTTTAATTGGAATATCCCAAATTAATGTTTTTTCGTCATTTAAAATAGCTGGTGTGATCGGTGCCCTGGAAAACATTTTACTAACTGTTTCCCTTAAAAAGAACTGCCCGATTCCTGCCTGCGGATCATTTCTCTGGAACTCAGAAAAAATTGCTGTCTCGTAAAGATTCGTCCCTAATAATTGCCCGGCCGGAAGATATCTAATCACCCGTACCATCGGGGCTGTTACATCGTCGTCAACTTTTTTATGAATAGTTACTCGCCTTGAGGCGTTTCGTCAGACAACTCAGAAACCAAACCCTCCATACTGCTAATTGTAGCGTCGTCAGAGGATCCTAATTTTACATGAGACAAATACTTGCGATTATCGAAAAACTTTAAATCCGGCTGGTTGTTGTTTCGTATAGCATCCCTGATAAGATCAAGCCCATGATCCACCAACAAAGAAGGCAATACCTGGTCATCTCGACTAATAGTAAACTCCCAACCCACCCTTTCCTTTATCCCAAGGCTTTTGTCAATTGCTTCAGGGAGGACAAATCTGGCAATCATTGTGCCCCCATTATATCTGTTAAATAATCCAGCCTCCTTTAAGGTAGATCCGTTCAAGTCACTTTCAGGTTCAATGTACCTCAAAAACCGAGCTGTTCTTTTAAGCGGGTCAACCTCGACCTCGTCCTCATAACTCTTTGTCAGCAAGCCTCTTGCGTCATCTTTACCGCTAAAAGGGGAAACTAAATTAGTCATTGTTGCCGTGGTCGCTGTATCAGATTCGCCTACCTCCAAATGGGTCGGGCCAACATTTTTATGGAAAAGAAGATCCCTGATCAGGGCCAGGCCATTATTTACAACCATATTTTCCCCGGAAATCTCCCTGATTTTTTTGCCGTCTTTAAAACTCTCAACGGTGACTTTGCCTTTAATATAATAATTAGTTTTCTTGTAAACCAAGTTCAAAGGCCTCCGGATAACAGATTTTAGTTTTTCCCACTATCGCAAAACCAACGACAGCACAAACCTCAGTTGACATATCATCAGTCGGCTCAAGTGGGCTGCCGGTCGGAGTCCAACTGAATTCAGTCTCATCCCCATCCTCTACGACAAATTCCTCTTTTTCCAAAAGATTTTCCTCCGGGCTGTTAGATGTAATTACCAATGTTTGCTGCTCTCTAAGTTTAAGCTGCCGGCCGAATAATTCAAGTTTTTTATAAAACTCTTGCCAGCTGCCTAAATGCTCACCAGACAAAAGCGTGGCCTTAAATCTCCATACCTTACTGCCTAAATCAGTTATATTGACTGAGTCAATCATAAAAGCAGTTGAAACAGGCCTGTCATTTTTTATCCCAACGACTCCAAATTCCTGCAAGACAACATCCATCATTTCCCCGGATTTCAAAATAGCTGAATCAGTTGTGAAGTCTACTATCACAGGAATTTTTGCATATCTTCTCAATAGACCATTTGCAAGTTGTTGGGCGTATGATTCACTTTCAATGCTTTCGTCATCATGTACCTGGGCATAAATTCCCGATCCCCCTTCGATATTCGACCTGTCATCAATTGACTTGTCGTCCCGTTCTCTGATCACAATAGGATAAAGGCCTTTGTAATTTACCTCGAGGAAATCAGACGATGTCAAAGGTGTCTCGCCCTTATCCTGAATAATTTCTTTTTCACCTTTCTGGTAATACCATTGAGCAGTTACTCCCGAATCCCGGACAGCCAATGTCTGATTCGCTAATCCACCGCCCCCGACATTTACCTGGATAGCATCATCCGCAATATCACCATCATCATTCAATTTCGGAACACCGATTATATATTCCAAAGTGAATGTGGTTCTGGTACCATCACCAGTAAAGTCATCCTGCCTCAAATCAGTCGTGTCGTTTCCGGCAATTACAAACTGCTCATTCGTGACCTGTTCTCGTTGCCATGTTACTCCAACATCTCCGTATTTAACACCTTTTACACACCGGTCTTTATAATCTTTTAACCATGCACAAAACTCTCCAAGTGTATCCCCTCTGTCCTGTCTGATTGAAAAATCGCTGAATTCCTGCGACCTCGGGAAAAAATGTAACACTTTGAAATAGTCAATATGCCAATGCAATCCAGTTAATTTTGAAAGCTCATCAAAACAACTGCTTGCTTTTTTGTAGGAAAATACTGCTTTGGTTATTGTGATATGTTGGGCATCGTCAATCGTACTTTTTACACCGGAAGTATCTATTTCATCTTCCTGCATAAAAACCTCGACAATATCTTTTATAATATCACCGGCTGCCTGATTCTCGTATATCTTAAAGACCAACCTTCGGTCAGCTAGCTGATTGAAATCAACACACTCGCACCGGAAAAATATTGTCGCTCCCTCAAATTCACTTTTTCCGGATATCCTGTCAATTGTCCCACCAAAAGCCCGTACCCATTCGTCACAAACCTTTAAATCAATCTGAACCTCCATTCCAACTTTAGGGACAAAATCATCCTCAAGCCTTTTTCTTATTGTAAAATGGCAAGTATTCCGATTGTTTAAGCTGTCGTCAATCTCGATTGTATCAACTAAAACATGGTCGATTAAATTCTCAAAGGCAAGTGAGAAAATCATTTTCCCGTCACCGCCATCTGGAAAATACGGAATAGGGAAATACGGCTGTGGAAAAAATTTATTTGCAAACATTAATTATGCCGGTGGTGTTAATACAATAGTGGTTCGGTTATCAGATGAATCAATAGTCACCGACAATCTTGTCGTACTGTTATCATCCATTGCTTTGAAAATAATATTGCTCGTGTCAGCCCCAAGATTTTCACCTGCTAAAACAGAACCGATAATTGAAAGAGCCTGCCTTGCGTTAATCCCTGTTTCAACTGTGATCTGATCCAACCCAGCACTTGAAAGAGCAACCCGGCCATTTGAATAATCAAACCCAGTTAGATGTATATCTAAATTGAAATCATCGGTGCTTGCTGCACCTGTGAAAACTATTTTTGCAGATTCCTCGCCAGTAGCTAAAACAGCATTCGGAATTCCAAACTGGTAAACACCCGGAAGATCCGTCGCATCGACTTCCTTAAAATCTCCACTTCCCCATGTTCCAAGTGTCCCATCAGCAAGGGTGATCTCAGTTGATACGTCATCGGTCTCCCTCATGTAATGGCAAACAAAACTCGCTGTATTATAGGCCAACCCTGTCTTTCCATTTCCAAAACCGTCTGTTATAAAAAGATTAACGATTTTTTGCGTAGTGTCTTTTTTTACCGTAATTTTCATTATATTCTTACCCCTGTATTGACCCTCACGACTGAAGGCATATTTTTAACGACTGTACGAGTCAAAGCCCGTCCATCCATTTCAACAATTATTGTCTGATCCTTATTCGCCCCTCCCATTTCCTCGTCTAAACGATCCAATGGAATAACAGCCTCTCTCCCTTTCTCGCCTATCTCAGCTATCATTGGACTGCTTGCAATTCCACCCTCAGCCAAGCCAGTGAACCCACCAATTAAAGCAGCGCCAAACGAGCCTGCTTTAGGAAGTGCTGCACCGCTTATTCCCAACCCCATCAAAACAGCTTTTACGATAAGTGCTTTTAATAATATCTGGATAAGCATTTGGATAATCATCCTGGCTAAATTCTTCATTAAATTTTTCATAGCCTCAAAGAAACTTGCCCCAGCAAAAATCACCTCCGTAATCGCCTCAGAAAATCCAGCAGAAAAAGCACCCCATAATTGCCCTGCCATTTCCATCAACTGCCCGCTTACTGAATTGAAGCTACCTACGATACTTTCCCAACCACTTATGACACCAGCAGTATGTACTGTCTGGGCCTCTTTCATGCCTGCCCAAAAATCACTGAATAAAGTTTTAGCACCTTCTAGTTTTTCACCTAATCCAGCAAACATTCCGGAAAACATTTCGCCCATACCAGAGGATTCACCCTGACCTTTTCCTCCACCGCCCTTGCCACCTTCAAATGTATCCTTGTCAGGTTTAGGAATTTCAAATTTAAAACCGCCTTTAAGGATATTTTCTGCGTTATTAATCTGGGTGGAAATATTATCCATTGTATTTTTGACAGTATCATCCATGGCCTTTGACCAAGCAAGGCCATCGTCACCAGCTTTTTCAAAAAACTTTTTGAAATCATCACCAGTTGTATTAGTGCCATTTTTTATATCAGCCTTAACTTGGTCAATCATTCTATTTATTGTCCCACCAAATGCCCATGCAGCATTCTGGGCCTCTTCCCAAGATGAACCAGAGGCAACTTTTGCAATCGTAATTAAAGTCTTTCCCAACTCTTTGAAATTTTTCAAAAGTGGAATTAACCAAACACCCATTTTTTTAATTACTTTAGATCCGAAAGAGCCTAACTTAATTGCTAATATCGATACAATATCAATTACCATCTGGATGCCTTTCCATAAAACAGCAAACAAAGCAACCCCGGCTAATATAGGAACACCTATTGTTACAAATGCAGTACCTAAAGTCGCAAGTGCAGGCAAAGCAAGTCCAATCCCTGTTACTATAAAACCAAGCCCGGCAACAACAGGCCCTATCACTGCTGAAAACCCAGCAAAAATAACCATCGTTTTTTTAGTAGCGGCATCTAAACTCGCAAACCATTTAACAAGGTTTTTCATTTTAGCCACAAAAGGCAATATGGCCTCAGCTATGATATCTCCGAACTGTTCAAACAAATCCCCCAATGAATTGCTAAACTGCTGTAAAGCACCTCCTTTTGTCTGGGCAAGAGTCCTTGCCATTCCTCCGAACTTAGAAGTTAAAGCAGCCGTTAATTGTTCAAGTTTCTGCTCTTTGGTACCCGTTGCATCTATCTCAACCCCATACCTCGCAAGGGCATTTGTACTGCTTCCAAGTGTTTTGCCAACCAAATTAAAGGCTGTTTGAAGATCAACGCCCATTGCGGCAGCGAAATCCTGAACGCCTGGGGTTATTTTTTTCAGTCCTTTTTCATCCAAATCAGCAAGTGATTGCAACATAGCTAATCCGGAAATAGTTGCCTCATCGCCGAAAGTAGTTACTTGCTGTAATTCAGAAGCATAATCAAAAAGGGCACTTGCCGAAATCTCACTTGCCTTTCCTGTAGCTATAATAGCCCCTCTTAATTTCTGTTCAGCTTTTTCCTGGGTAAGAAATGTCTTTACCGCAACAGCCGAGAAAGCCACAAGGGGAGCTGTGACACCTACGCTCAAAGACTTTCCGATGTTCTTTAATCTGCCTCCAAATGCTTTTACAGAAGCAGAAGCCTTTCGGATTCCTTTTGTAAAGTCTCTCATATCCAAGCCGAGTTTTACAATCATTACGTTTCTTGCCATTTTTTCCCCGTATCTCTCTCAAACTTTTTCTTTAAACTTTCAAGTTTCTTTTTCTTAACTTCTTCCGGAAAAAGGATATCGTCCAATTGTTCGCCGGACTTAGGCCCTTCCTTCTCTTCTTCCTCTTCGTCCACGAATTTAAATAATTTTTCTGCGTCAAGCCTTCTTTTGGAATGAGGCTGGACAATTGCACAAACCTTGGCCGTCTCCCATTTCTTTTCAGAAACATTCCTGTCCTCAAAGCCCTTTATCTTGCATCTGTACTCAGTAATCGTGAACCGGTAAAAATCCCACGGAAGAAGGCCAAGGACTCCGAGTGCATATTCCATCTCGCCCTTAACCCATTCCGTAAAATTATCATATACCTTTACCTTTGCTTTTTTTTTTTACCGTTTTTCTCCCCTTCCTTTACCAGGGATGAAATGATCCCAGATGCCCTGAAAGCATCCATAATCTTCACCATCACATCTGTAACATTCCCTCCACTGTCGCAAAAATCCTGAAGAAGTTCACCAGCACTTTTAGGCGTAAGGCTTTCGTCATCGTCCGATAAAGCACCCCATAACAAAAGCCTTAAAAGGCTAAACGGAAATGCAGCCCCTTCCCTTTCCGACTTAGGCAAAACACTAAGCAAAGAAATCTGTTTTCCATTTCCATCTTTCCCTAAATCAGCCTCGATATCACAAACGGAATTCATTGTGAATTTCAATTTTCTTGGCCGATCCATTAACAAAACTACTTTTTCCATAACTAATCCTCTCCCTTAAATTAGATTAAATTAAGAAATAGTGCCCTTTGTGATAGCACCAGTTCCCGTGATCTCGTAACTCATATCCGCTGCATCGTCATTCGGTGCATTGAGCTCCTGAGAATTTACATAAGCATCGCCCCAATACTGATCAAGCCCAGTAGTATCTTTAGGGTTGAACTGAACCCTTACCTTAGTGTCGCCAGTTAAAGCTGTAAAAGCCTTTACCTGACCTGCGTCAGCAGCAATATAAAGATTACCGCCTGAGAGTTTCCAGTTTTTCAAACCGGCGATATACTCTCTCCACCCACCTGAATCATGGCTGGTTGCATCAATGATTTCATTTTCAACAGTCAAGGTCATGTCCCGAATTTCAGCAATCTTGCTGTAATTAGAACCGCCATCGGTTGAAATGTAGATCTGTCCATCAAATCCGGGAATTGCACTTGTCATTTTACTTTCCTCCAAATATTAAAAAAATTATTTACTTCCTTACTTCATCCTTACAACGGCCAAAGAAATATCTGTGTCCGTATCAAAATCAATATTAACAAGACCGTCTGACTGATTAAAAACCTCTGGAGGGAATGGGCCACTGAAATAATCAGTATCAGCTGCAACTGACTGGACAACATCACCTGTCCGACGATAACTGTCTGCAACTGAGGCAACTGTCATTGATCCTGAGGCACTTGAACCACCCTTCAAAATAATAACTTCTTTACCGGTATTTTCAAATGCCATATCATTTGTGGCATCGGCAGCCGTGAAAACGATGTCATTAACATCGTGGCTTAAAAAATCTTGTACTGCAATTTCAGTCCTTGCCATTTACTTCTCCTAAAAAAAATTAAGTTCTCTCTGTTGCTTCTTGAATTTGTATCCTGTACCGGCAAACCGCTTGCCTGCTTTTCCCATCTCTATCCGTGATCATTGTCGTTTCCTCAAAATAGCAAATAGCATCTCGCATATCAGCTACCGGAAACATTTTATTCGCAAGCAGTCTTCTAATATCACTTTCAATTGAGAAAGTATTTTTATTAGATAAAGCACCTTGCACTTTATTTTCCCATATTTTAATATCGAAAAAATCTTCTTCTCCGTTTCTGCAATGAGTCTTCCAATCAGTCACTAAAATATCGCCTATCGTTACATAAGGATATTTAGCTGTGCCTTGGGGAGCATTCTCATATACCCCTGTAATCTTTCCCATTAAGGTGGAGTCAGCAAGAAAAATTGCTCTAATCGCAACCTGAAGATTCCAAGTGCCACTGCTCACAGTCTTCTCCTTTGCAAAATCGACTTAATCCTTCTCCGGAAAACCGGGATCTCTTTAAAATAAGCCGGGTACAAAGACGGCCTTGCTTTCATATATTTCGTTCCAAACTCGATATGTTTTGCATACTCAGCCATGTGAGTGCCTTTCCCTGAATGGTTTGCTTGGGGAGTGTCCTCAACGTCCCCGACCTCGCCAATTAATTTATCCGGCACAAAATTTATATTAACACTCGCCCGATATCGACCCGTATCAACAGCAGGCCAATTCTTTATCCGCTGTTTCGCATCCCGTTGGATAGCAAGAATGCTTTCAGCAACAGCATCCCGGCTCTCTTTTT
>Ga0164315_10003281_pt1 | contig 12535 bp, 5 predicted proteins | sample GuaBasSedimGuay6_FD_113737 | JGI IMG/M metagenome (GOLD analysis project Ga0164315, IMG submission 113737) | Subseafloor sediment microbial communities from Guaymas Basin, Gulf of California, Mexico - Guay6, Core 4569-2, 0-3 cm | ecosystem: Environmental > Aquatic > Marine > Hydrothermal vents >... | reverse complement strand
TTCGAGAACAAGCGGTTCGAGAATGCCGTGAAGGCGCAGGAGCGTGTGCTCGAACTGCTCCCCGCGGACGCACCCAAGGCCATGCGCGACGACATGACAAAGAACTTCGAGCGCTACCGGGCCGCCGTCGCGAAAGAGGATACGCCCGAGCGACGTCTCTTCGCGGCCGGAGGACAGAAGTTGCGCCAGGGCGACCTCTTGGGCGCGCTGGCACAGTTCGAACTGTGCATCGTGAGCAACGACAAGTTCGCGGGCGGGTACTACGGACGCGCGACCGTCCGCGTCCGTCAAGGCAACGCCAAAGGCGCCGTCGCCGACTACGGCACCGCGATCCGCTACGAGCCGGGACACGCCGGCGCGCTGAACGACCTCGCCGACCTGCTCCTGCGAGTCCGCGAGGTCGCCGACGCTTCGCGCGCCTTGCGTCTCGCGAAGCGTGCCTGCGCTGCGGTCAGCAATGGCAACCCGAGGTTTCTCGCGACGTTGGCGGCCGCGCACTACGCCAACCGCGCGCTCGACGACGCCGTGACCACACAGAAAAAGGCGCTGGCCCTCGTGCCCACGAACGCCGACCCACGCATGCGGACCGGTTTCCAAAAACAACTCGAGAGGTACGAGTCCGAGGCGAACGTCCAGAACCAAAGAGTGCGCAAAGCCCAGGCGCGCGGCCGGCTTGACCGCGGCGAGCACAACCTCAAGAACCACCTCGCCAACATCGAACGTTCCGTCAGCGGTCGATGGGACGACCGCGTGGCCCTGTTCACGGTGATGAGGGAGGGCAACGACCACATGGCTGCGGGGCGTTGGCGCGATGCAGAGCAGGCGTTTGCGCTCGCGCGGACGATCGACCCAAACAACGGGGAGGCGCAAAGGCAGTGGCTCGCGCTCACTTCCAAGCTGCATGGCCACAACAACTCGGCCTGGCCGTTCTCAACGAAAGACGCGCGGCGTCGCCAAGGCGACGCTGCCGCGAACTGCGGCCTCCCGAGCCGTCGATCGATTCGACTCTCGACCAGCGCGACGCTTCAGATGGTGCTGATCCCGGCGGGCGAGTTCCTCATGGGCAGCGCAGACAGTGAACTCGGACGGAGCAGAGAGGAGAAGCTCCACCGCGTCCGCATTACGCGGCCGTTCTACATGAGCGAAGCCGAGGTCACGCTCGCGCAACTCCGAGGTCCGAAGCAACGGGAGATGATGCGGAGGTTTGGATACATAGGGGACAGGTACCTGAAGAACCCGTCTCTGCCGATAGGAAACGTCTCCTGGAATCGCTGCACGAGCTATTGCGACAGACTCTCTCGGGAGGTCGGTGCGACCGTCTGGATTCCGACCGAAGCCCAGTGGGAGTACGCGTGCCGCGCGGGCACGGCCACGGCGTACAACAACGGCTCCAACGACGACGCGACCCTCGATGCGCTGGCGTGGAGCCATCGCAACTCCGATTCGAACAAGAACCCCAAAGTCTGGATGCCCGAACCCCGCGTTGGGAAGCTCAAGCGCGCGAACGCGTGGGGCCTTTGCGACATGCACGGGAACATGGCCGAGTGGTGCCGCGACCAATACGGCACCGATTTTTACGGCAAGAGTCCGACGGAGGATCCGTTCAACGATCCCAACGAGGCGCGATTCCGCGGGAACCACCTCGTCCGACGCGGCGGGTCGTACCACGACCGGCCGGGCATGGGGACACCGCCGCGGGCCTACCGCTCCGCGTCCCGCGATCACGCCATGTACCGCGGCAAGTTCCTCAACGGGGAGGCCGCGGACGAAGCGTATGAATACCACGGGTTGCGCGTCGTCATGCCGATCCCCGCGGGGAAGACGAGTCGGTCGCATGTGTACCGCGCGCTGCGGTCGAAGGACAGGAGTCGCGATCGCATCGGCGACCTCCGTACCGCCGCGCGCGCCGCGCCGAACGACCCGATCGCCAACGCGGGCCTCGCTTGGGAGCTTGTCTCAAACCCCAATGATCACCGGCTCGAGCGGAAGGAGGCGTTGGACGCTGCACGCCGCGCCGTCGCGGCCGCGCCCAAGAACGCCGTCATCCTCGATGTTGCGGCGATCGCGGAGTATCGATCGGAGAACCAACTCGCTGCAGCGGAGATGGCCGACAGGGCCGTGGCCGCGATCGACCCGAAACTGCCGCAAGCTGCGCAGGCGATGATTCGTGCGCGTGCAAAGGACCTCGATGCGTCGCTCGGTTCCCGCGCCTATCGCTACATGGAGCGCGCGATCCAACGTCACCGCGCAAAAAACCGTCGCGGCGCCGACGCGGACCTCCACCGAGCGATCGGGCTCGCGCCGAACTGGGCCGACCCCTACTACCACCGGGCGCAGTTTCGCAAGAGCGCCAACGACGAGACGGGCGCACTCAGCGACTACCGCCATGCCGTGAAGCTCAATCCCGACTACGCGGACGCGCACAACGGCCTGGCATGGTTGCTGCTCACTGCGGCGAAGCAGGACCTGCGCAACTACGCCGTTGCACTGAACCACGCAGAGCGCGCGGCGCAACTGACGAAGTTCGGGAAGTCGACGATCCTCGACACCCTGGCCCTCGCGCAGTTCAAAAACAGCCTGACCAAGGAAGCGATCGCAACGCAGGAGAAGGCGATCCAACTCCTACCGAAGTCCGCCACCGCCGCAGATCGCAAGGCATACACGGACCGGCTCAAGCAGTTCCGCACGGCGCGATAGGCGTAGTCGGGCGCGAGATGCGCGTAGCGCCACGTCACGGCCGGCGACGAGTGCCCGGTCACGCATCTGGTCACTCCAGCGGATTGAGGATTCGGCGCCACGTAATCCTGCCGTCGTCGCGATCACCGGAAATCGAGCCTGCCATGCAGGTTTCCGCGCAACGACCCGGCACCGTCTCTCCCACGCCGGAGCGGATCAAGTTCGCGGCCGATCACGCCGAAAGTCCAGTGATGAAACAGGCGCAGCGCAGACCCAGGACCGTGGGGCTCGACAAGCCGTGCAGCAAGTGCGGTGCGCCGATTCACCATACATACGCCGGCCCGGTTGAGGGCGTCTGCGGGCGCTGCACCGACAACCGCCGCCGAAAGCGGGTGCGCACCCGCCGCGTGGCCCTGCATGGAAATCGCCCCGCGCCGAAGCGCCGCAGTACCGCTTCGGCCGTCGTGCTCATTTCCGTGGTGATGGTGGGCGGTGCCGCGGCCGTCCTGCTTGTCCTCAGGCTGTTGCTGGGGTAGACCGGTCTTCAAACGCGGTCGCCTCGATCGCCTGCGTCGTCGGAATCGATGAACCTCGTTCGTTTCAGGGGGAAATCGGTACCGGGTTCGTTTGCTGCGGTCGATCCACGGTGAATCGCGCCATCCTTGTCGCGACTCCGGGGTCACGGCCGCGGCGTAGCGCAGCAAATGAACCTGGTACCGCGGCTGCTGTCCGGCAAGTACTGCAGGGGCGTCATGAACTACGCGCGGCAATTCCCGAGCGCACCGCGCGCCAGGTGATCAGCATGGCGATGACCGCGCCGGCGAACGCGAGGAAGGTGTCTTTCTGCGAGTCCCACTCGTCGCCCTGCGTGCCGAGATAGGCCGCGCCGAGTTCGGGGCTGACGATCATCGCGACGACCCCTTCCATGACTTCATAAAACCCGCTGAACGCCAGAACCAGCATCACGCTCAGGAAGTAGGACCAGCCCGGCCTGACCCCGGTCGCCCGCAGCAGCAATTCGCGGAACGGATAGGCGGTCAGCAACCCGAATGAGAAATGCACGATCCGGTCGTAGTGATTGCGCGACAGGTCGAGCGTATCGCGCAGCCAGAATCCGAACGGCACTTCGGAGTAGGTGTAGTGCGCGCCGATCAGGTGCAGGGTCATGAAGCCTGTCAAGAGCACGTAGGACAGCGTCGAGAACGCGAAGCGGCGGTATGTCAGCACGAACAGGCCGCTGTAGACGAACACGAGGAGGTTCTCCAGAAGCCAGTCGCGGCGGCTGAACGGGCCGATGGCGGTGATCAGCCACACGACCAGCAGCCAGGCGACCAGCCCGCGGAGCACAACGCGATTCGTGTTTGCCGCAACACCCACGGTCACCTCCCGACACCGGGATGACCGGAAGACCTCCGGCAGTCCCCGGCGAAAACCCTGCACGCCGTGAAGGACGGTACTGTCATGCTACGGGAACAATCCGCGCATCAGCTTGGCCTGGGTGACGCGCTGCAGGCCCTCGATCATGGCGGCCGTGCGCATGTCTACGGAATCCTCTTCGGCCCGCTTGACGGTGCGGACGAACGCGTCGCTCAGGATCTCCTTCAGCCGGCGATTGATCTCGCTCAGCGGCCACATGTAGTTCTGCAGCCCCTGCATCCACTCGAAGTACGAGACGGTGACGCCGCCGGCGTTCGCCAGGATGTCGGGCAGGACGAACACGCCGCGCTCGTTGAGGATCTCGTCCGCTTCCAGCGTGGTGGGGCCGTTGGCGCCTTCCGCGAGGATCTTGCAGTCGATGCGCGCGGCGTTCTGCGACGTGATCTGGTGCTGGAGCGCGGACGGCGCGAGGATGTCGCAGCGGAGCTCGAGCATTTCGCTGTTGCCGATCTCCTCCGCGTCCGCATAGCCCTTCAGGAAGCGGTGCTCGGCAACGTGCGCGGCGACGGCTTCGATGTCGAGGCCGCGCGCGTTGTAGAGCGCCGTCGTTACGTCGCTCACCGCGAGGATCTTGACGCCGTCCTCGGCGAGGAGACGCGCGGCGTTGGCGCCGACGTTGCCGAACCCCTGCACGACGGCGGTGGCCTTGCGCAGGTCGAGGCCGATCATCTTGGCGGCATCCTCGACGAGGAAGACGAGCCCCTGGCCCGTGGCCTCTTTCCTGCCGAGCGAACCGCCGAGCACGACCGGCTTGCCCGTGACGACCGCGGGGACGGAGTGGCCCACCTGCTGGCTGTAGGTATCGACGATCCACGCCATGGTCTGCTCGTCGGTTCCCATGTCCGGGGCCGGGATGTCACGGTCCGGTCCGATCATCCCGATGAACTCGGACGTGTAGCGCCGCGTGAGACGTTGCAGTTCGTGTCGGCTCAGCACGGTCGGATCGATGCGCACGCCGCCCTTCGCGCCGCCGAACGGAAGGTTCATGAGCGCGCACTTCCACGTCATCCACATCGCGAGCGCCGCCACTTCGCCGAGGTTCACGTCCTGGTGATAGCGGAGGCCGCCCTTGGTCGGCCCCATGGTGAGCACGTGCTGCACGCGATAGCCGAAGACCGTCTCGACCTGCTCGCGCTTGTCGCGCCGGAAGGGGAAGGCCGCTATCTGGGTGCGCTGCGGAAACAGCAGGCGCTGGCGCAGGTTGTCGTCCATCCCCATGATGTGCGCCGCCTTGAGGAACTGCTGCTGCGCGAGGTGGAACATGGACGACGCCCACTCGCCGCTGCGGGCGCGTGTGCGCGCGAGGACATAGCGGATCGAGCGCACCAGCTTGGCGGCGGTGATCCGGTCCTTGACGAGGTAGTCGTGCGCGCCGCCTTCGACCGCCTTCGCCGCCATGTTCACGTTGTCGAGCCCGGACTGGATGATGATGGGCACGTCGGACGCACGCGCCTTGATGCGGAAGAACGTGTCCAGCTCCTGGCTGTCGGGCAGGATGAGATCCAGCAGCACGATGTCGATGCGCTCCGTCGCGAGCCGATCGAGCGCATCCGCCAGCGTCTCGACCGAGATCACGGCGAACTTCGGGCTGTCGGACTTCTTCAGCAGGCTCTGGACGAGCCGCGCATCGATTGGGTTGTCCTCGACAAGCAGGACAGTGATTACGTCATCGGCCATGTTTCTCGACCCATGTTTCTCGGCAACACTTCGAACCTAGCGTAACGCCACGGAAGGGTCAACGTCACAGAAAGGGAACCCTGCTCGTACCCATCCGGGCAAGCCAAGTGTCGCCACAGTTTCGCTCCCCCTTGGGCGACGGTGATTGCCAATAGGGGTGGTAGTGGCTACGATCCATGTGCGGCAGGCGCTTGCGTTACGGGATCGCTGGCGGCGAGCCGCATGTCGCGCATAAGGAGGGATCGCTACGGTGATCGCAATCGTCACGTCTACGGGCGGGCGGCTTGCGTCACGGTGCGGCACCGCTTCGGGATGTACGCGGAACAGGTGCGCCGTCTCGCCCGATGCGCGAGTAGGGGGATCCATGATCATCGTCCGCCTCGCGGCCCTCGGCGTGTTCCTTTCGCTTTTCGGGTTGTCGTCGGCGTGCAGCAGCACGGAAGAAATGCTGCTCCAGGAAAAGGAGATCCCGGAGCTCAGGGCCCTTGGAGAATCCACGGACGGTCTTCAGCATCGACTGGTCATGGTGCGGTCGGACGCCACGGACGGTTCCCCACTCGACGTTGCGATCCACGAGTACGGCGAAGAGCAGGAAGAGCGCGTCGTCGTCGCGATCCACGGCGTCCTGACCGATCATCGCGTCTGGCGTTACGTCATCGGCGCACTCGAAGGCAGCCCCGAGGTTTGGGCGATCGACCTGCCGGGTTGTGGCAAGAGCGACAAGCCGAGCCCGACGGATCCGAGCAGTCCGGACGCCTATTCGCCGACGTGGTTGGCGAAGCACGTGATGAGCGCGCTGGAACACCAGCTCAAGGGACGCGGCCCCAAGCTTCGGCTCACCATCGTTGCCCATTCGCTCGGCGGCGGCGTGGCCCTGCGCATGCTGGGCGATCCCGAGATTGCCCGCGACTATCCCAAAGTGCTGAAACGCATCGACGGGGCCATCCTGCTCGCACCGCTCGAGTTCGGCATCAAACGGATCAATCCTGCCTTCGAGGTCTTGGCAAACGTCACTGACGTGCAGGCGACCGCGGGCACCATCGCGGGCGTCGTGAAGAAGGCGGCGGAAGAGGCGGTCTACGGCAGCAGCATCGATCCGAACCAGATCCCGCGGGAAGAGTTCGTACGCACGTACGAAATCCTCATCGACTCCGAGCGGCGGCACGCGATGAAGTACATGCTGCGACGCGCCATTCCGCGCAACGATGACGAATCGATCGATCGGGACGCGGTGAGGCGCCTGCAGGCCGACTACCAGAACATCAATGTTCCCTGCCTGCTGCTCTGGGGCGAGTTGGACGATACGCTTCCGCCCTCTTCCGGATACGTGCTCGCGGAGCACATCCCGACGGCTCGGCAGCGGCAGTTCATCGACTGCAAGCACTCGTTCCACGTCGAGCAGCCGGCGCTCTGCGTCGATCAGATTCAGGAGTTCCTCGACTCGGATCTCGCCACCTGGGACACGGAGGTCAAGCAGCTCGATCGCCTTTCCGTATCGGGAGGGGAGCGGGCGGTTGCAACCACGGCGCAGGAGGAGTCGTCCTCGCGCCTGCGGTCGGAATCCCTGAAGACCGCCCCGTCGTCCGTGAGCGTGCTGCCCGGGCAGAACGTGTCGCGCTCGGGCGCGCGCTATCTGAGCGACTCGCTCCGGATGGTGCCGGGCGTCGAGGTCCAGCGGATCTCATCGACGGAGTCCGGCGTCGCATTCCGCGGGTTCGCGGACTCCTCGACAGCGGCGCAGGGAACGCTCGGCCTCATCGACGACCGGCAGGTCTACAACCAGTTCCTCGGCAACGTTCTCTGGGACCAGCTGGCGGTCCGGTTCGCCGACATCCAGCGGATCGAGCTGGTGCGCGGACCGGGCTCGTTCATCTACGGTCCGAACGCGATGCACGGCGTCGTGAACATCAAGACGAAGGCTCCGCTCGACTACGACGACGACGCCGTTTCCCTGATCACCCATGCGGGCAGCTACAGCTCCATCGTCGCGGGGGCGACGGTGGTCAACCGCACGAATCTCACCGGGATCAAGATCAGCACGCAGTGGGACGACATCGGCCAGTTCGGCAACGAGCGCGGGGACACGCGGAACAAGGGATTCGCCGACGCCGCGTTCGAGGTGCAGCTCGACGGCGACCCGGATCACGTGTTCGGGCTGAGTGCCGGATTCAGCCAACAGCTCTTTGACCTCCTGCTGCCCGCCCTCGAGGGGATCCCGGGGACGACGGCGGCCAATAAGGGCCAGGACCTGTTCACCAAGGTCGACTACCGGAAGGGCGGCCGGGACGACCTCGCCCTCAAGGCGCAGCTCTCCTGGAACGGGTTCGACGCCGACTTCTTGCCCGGGATGTTCTACACGCCGTTCACGCTCGACCTCGACACCCTGAACCTCGACGGACGGCTGACCTGGGCCGGGGGCAGGCACTTCGTCACCGGTGGAGCGGGATTCCGGTACTCGAGTTTCAGCACGTCCGACTCGGACGTTTCCAACGGCTCTCACTCCGTCAACGAGTTCTGGCTCTTCGGGCAGGACGAGTTCAAGGTCACGGACTCTCTCTTTTTCACCTTCGGCGCGCGCGTCGATCACCACTCGGAGGCCGGCACGCACATCTCCCCCCGCATCGCGGGAGTCTTGGAGTTCGTCCAGAACCACTACTTTCGCGCGTCGGCCGGACGGGGATTCCGCAATCCGAGCCTGCGTGAGTTGTGGTTCGACATGCCGATCGAGGGCGTACCGGGACTGCCCACGATCACGATCGCGGGCAACCAGGCCCTGAAGCCCGAGTCGCTGACCTCGTTCGAGCTCGGGTATTTCGGCGCGTGGGGGTCGCTGGTGGACGCCCGGCCCGGCACAGTCATCGAGGTTGGCCGGTTGGGCGAGAGCCATCAGTTCGAGGCGGGCGTAAGCGTGTTCTACAACTTCGTCGATGACCTCGTCGGGTTCGAGAGCGACCCCGGCAATCCGTTGCGGGTCAGGCCCGTCAACCAGGACAACGAGGAGGTGTACGGATTCGAGCTGGAGGGGCGCTACATGCTGCGCGAGTCCTTCTCTGCGTTCGCGAACTACTCGTACTCGGTGCGGCAGGGTCGCGAGACCGGAGAAACGAACCGGGTCAGCCCGCGTAACACGTTCAACGGCGGCGTGGCGTATACGGGAAACCACTTCAGCGCCATGCTCTGGGCCAATTTCCGGGACAACACCGAACTGGACGACTTCGCGATCGATAGCTACCTCCTGATCAACGGCTCGGTCAGCTATCAGTTTCCGGTCGCCAGTGGAACCACCGGCCAGGCCTTCATTCGTTTCTTCAACCTGCTCGATGACAAGCACCGCGAACACCCGCAGGGCGACGAATACGGGCTGATCTTGACAGGCGGGCTCCAGCTCGACTGGTAGTCCCGGCTCCTAGTAGATGACGAGTTCGTCGAGCAGCTGGTCCGGATGGGCCGGGTAGCCGAGGATCTCGAAGCTCTGCAAGGCGAGCGTGTCGAAGTACTCGACGTGCAGTGAGACATCGATGTACTCCACGCTGAGAATCGTCGTGCCCGCGTCGGCGAACTGCTCCAGCTTCCAGAGGCGGTAGTCCTGGTCCGCCGGGCTCCAGTAGTTGTAGAAGAGGCTCTCGACCGAGATCGCGTCGATGTCGGCGCCCTGAAGCTGGAGTCCCCAGCTCTGCGCGCCGCTAAGGTCAGCACGATGTTGGCCAGAGTGCGCCGGATTCGTGAATTGAGACGCTTCTCGCGCGGCAGGGGCTCCTGACGATTGGATAAGCGGTTGTTCCGCGTTCAGGCCGTGCTGCCGGCATCCGTGCGCCTTCCCGGAAACACGCGCGTTCGGCTACCACACGTCCGGCTCGGCAAGACGGGCGTTGACGGCCTCCACGTCGAAGAACTCCGGATCGAATTCGGGATCCACCCATCCGCGGATTCCCTCGGGGTCGTCGCGCTTGGGGTCGGCCAGAATCTCGAGCAACTCGGCGTAGTTCCAGATGCCGCCGCTGTCGTCGGGCGGGCAGGCGCGCGCGCCATCGAGACACTTCGGCATATCGCAGAGCGCGATCGGAACATCGCTGGGTTGGAATTCGATCGTGTGCTTCCAGTTGTCGCCGAAGTCGTAGATGTAGCGGATCGATCCGCTCGTACCCTTCAACAGCTTTCCGAGTCGCGCCCTGCGTTCATCCAGCACGCCGGGTCCGACATCCGGATCCAGGATCCCGTAGCGCCTCTCGCCGACCCGGAACTCATGCAGGTGGCAGTCGTTCCATCCCATCACTCGTTGGATCAATACGTGGAGCTCCGCCAGCCGGATGTCGGACTCGACAGTGAACGTGCGCCAGATCCGCGGCTCGACGCCCTCCAGCGTGATCGTTGCAATGAGCGCATGCGGCGCAGTCTTGGCAGCGGACATCCCAAGGGATTGTCGCCGAATCACGTCGGGGAATCCCGCCTGGAATCGATCGCAACTCCTACCCGCTGCGATCGATTCGCGAGAGTTATCGGTATGCCACGCGAATCCGACCCGCGCGTCGGTGGGCGCAGGGCACAATGCTGTCGTGGGGAATTCGTCGGAGTTGCGGGAACTGCTGATCCGGCATCTGGTCGCCCGGACGGGCGACGCCGATGCGTTGCTGGCCGCGCTTTCCGTGTTGGGCCGGTCGCAGGCCGATCCCAGCGTGCTCGAACTGGCCGAGGCGGTCCATGCCGCGCAACTCCCGCAGCTCGATTCGCTTTCGGTCCAGCTTGAAAAGCAGCTCTTGCGCTTGGCGTCGCGGGCGCGCGTGCTGCGCACGAGTGGCCGGCCCTGGACACCCGCGATGGACCTCGAACTCGGTGCGTTCGTGGTTGCGCCCGGTGGACGGCCCTCCCGCACGGCGCTGCTGTCCACGATCGAGAAGCTCGCCCAACTGCGACGCGATCTCGCGTTTGCCGAGGCGCATGCGGACGAGTTCGGGCCCAGCATCGCCGGCATCGAGGCGAGTTATCGCTCCGCGCTGCAGGCCGCCGGCGACAACCCGCTGCCGTGGGGCCTGTTCGAATTGGGCGCTACGGAGCCGGAGCGCGATGCGGCCGATCTCTTCGTCGCCGAGCAGGACACCGACAAGCGCCGCGCCATGTTTGCCGATGTGCTTGCGCTGCCGGACCATCGGCTCGCGCACGCACTGCAGGCGCTGCATCCGGACGAAGTGCTGCGGGTGGCGCTGGCCTTGACGCTGCGCTCCGGTGTCGAGGCGAGCTCCACCGACCTCGTCGTGCGCGCCTGGCTCGACGAGCACGAACGGTTCGAGGCGCGCGTCGTGAGTCAGGTGCAGGGGACTCAGGGCGAGTACGGCATGGAGCTCGCCGCGGTGCATGCCGATCTCGATCCGTCGTCGGAAGCGGTCCCGGTCGTCGCACCGGCGATCGACGTGGCCGCGTTCCGCAGGCGCTGGAAAATCGAGCCGCCGCGCAAGCCCGCCCCGGTTGCAGCGCCCCGTACTCCCGCTCCTGCCCCCGAACCCCCTTCCGCACATCCTCCCAAACCCCCCGAACCCGCTGCGCCCTCCGTCTGGGACGAGCACATTCAGCCCTTCCTGGCCGAAAACTGGCACTTCGCGATCGGCGCGTTGATGGTCGTCGTGGGCTCGTCGTTGTTTGCGTTTTTCACGTGGGATCGACATTGGCTCGTCCGCTACACGGTGCTCCCGGCGCTGCTGGGAACATTCACGGCGACACTGGCGGGCCTGGGCGGTTGGCTCGAACGGCGCGACGACACGCTGCGCGGAACAGCCGCGGTGCTGCGTGGCGCGGCGATAGGATTACTGCCAATCAACTTCATGACGGTGGCGCTGCTCGCCGCCGATCCGACACTGGAACATCCGCTGCTCGTCGTGCCGCTCGTCGCGGGACTGTATGTCGTGGCGGCGGGCTGGGGACTGCGGCGCTGGTGCGAGAGCGTGCTACCCGGTCTTGGGACACTGCTGGGCGGGACGCTGCTGGCGCTCTGTTGCCTGGTTGTGCTGCGGCCGATCGCGATGACGTTCGCGCTGGGCGAGCAGCCGTTGCGCATCATTCTGGGCGCGGGTTTCTACCTCGGGTTCGCCACGGTTGCCGTCGCCGTGCTCGGGTTCACGAAGCGCTTGCTGACACCGGAGGTCGCGCGCGACAAGCGTGTGCCATGGTTCTTCGGCGCCACGCTGGTGATCACGCTGGTGCAGGTGTTCGTCTGGGTGCACGCCTCGATGGGGCACCTGCCGCGCGTCTTCACCTACGCGCCGATGGTGATCGGGGCGGGAGCGCTGCTGCTGCACGTCGAGCGGCGCGCACTGCACCTGGTGGGCGCCGATGGCCGTCTCGAGGCGGAGTCGTTCCTCGGCTTCGCGCTGATCCTGCTGGGGCTACTGATGGCGCAGATGCATCCGGTGGTGCGCGTGCTCGGCTTCGCCATGGCGGGCACCGTCTGGCTCTGGCAGGCGCCCCCGCGCCGCCACCCGTTGCACGCGTGGATCGGGCTGACGCTGCTCGCGCTCGCCGGTGCGTCGGTGGGGCTGTTGCAAGGGTTTCCCGCTGAAGCGCGACCGTGGCTGGGCGTGGTGATCGCGTTCGCGGCCGCCGCCGGTGCGCGTGGGTTCGCCGGGCGCGGTCGCCGGCTGCTGGCTGCCACGGCGCACGAACTGCAGGTGGCGGTACTGGTGCTCACCGTTCCCGTCGCGGTGCTCGGCCAGTGGCACGACGGTTCGGCACCGCTGGGAACCGCGGCGGTGCTGCT
>Ga0164315_10003280_pt1 | contig 12539 bp, 6 predicted proteins | sample GuaBasSedimGuay6_FD_113737 | JGI IMG/M metagenome (GOLD analysis project Ga0164315, IMG submission 113737) | Subseafloor sediment microbial communities from Guaymas Basin, Gulf of California, Mexico - Guay6, Core 4569-2, 0-3 cm | ecosystem: Environmental > Aquatic > Marine > Hydrothermal vents >... | reverse complement strand
TCTATGTTGGCTATGTCCTCAGTGCCCGTAATCGTGAATATGTGAACAGAGGACTTATCGCAGAAAAGGCCAGGACAAACTATTCCGTTCGCAGCGTCGTAGAGTTCATCAATCAGGTTGGGAATTCCGCTTAACCTGAGGTAGTAGTTGCCAGGATCAAGGGCGCCTAACAGGTAGTAGCCATTGGCATCCGTGTATGCAAGCGCTAAGAGATCGGTTTCACCTTGCCGGTATAATCGAGCCCTGCCCTCACGGTTACCCAGTAACCCGGCGGGAGCAGAACGCGAAAGAGCTCCCGAAATGCTGGCCGATTTTGTCAGAGACATGTCAGCCACCTTATTGCCGGTGGTGGTATCAATGGAGGTGCCAAGGAGAATCTCATCGGCATCGCAGACCCCATCGGTGCAGGCCAGATCCTGATAAATCTCCGGGAAATAGGGATGCGGGGATACTGATCGAATCCAGACAACCAGGTCATCCCGGTCTTCGTTCAGGGGAAATTCGTAATACCCACTGGAATCAGTGTACTGGTCACCCCACACCTTGGCCCCATCGGATTTTCGGGAAACCGACATGCGGATTCCTTCCAGCTGTGCTCCACCGACTTCAGCGGTTACTGTACCGCTGATGGTTGCAGCTAAAGCCGAAATTGAGGAAAAACAGGCAAATAAAAACAGACAAACGATACGCGTCACGATTCGCATTAGTACTCCACAGATATTGTTTTATTTATTAAATCTGAACACTTCCCTGTTCAGAACTGCTTCCAATTCATCCGCTGATCATGGTTGGGGAAAATGATCAAAAGAAAACAGATTTTCACTTATTAATTAATATTTAGTACGTTCGCACAACCAGCAAAACCCCCGTTTAACTCGTGTCAATGGAAGCGCAAACTTTAGTCAATTAGTTTAAATATAGCAGCAAATTTTCAAATTGACATACAAATTGACATAAATGTCACTTTAATTTGTATTGATTTGCTTGAATTTTATGTAGAAATACACCCATTCAAATTTATAAGATTTGATCTAAACCCCATTATTGCTCAAACCCATCCTTAAACATTTCATCACCTGCCAATACCATCACGCTGAGAATATTGCCATTGGCGTCATAGCTGTATTTTATGGAAGGGCCATCACCATAGCTAACCTGGAGCAGGCGCCCTGCACTGTCATAGCTGTAGGTTTCAACGACTGATGATTGAGCAGACTGCTGCGTTTCTGCGGTGACGGCAGGCGACAGCGGCACCAGCGCCAGCAAGGGTGCCAGCACCAGGTAGAGCAGGAATAATCGCCGCTTTTTATTCATCTTATCGTTTGCCCAAAGTTGACCGCTTACCCAAGTGTAGTGCATTTTATGTACTATCAGGGAGCGTTCTCAATATTATCGGAGGAAAATTGATGGGTAAACACATATGATCAGCGGTGCTGTAATTCGTAGCAAATCCCCTGGCGACCGGGGATTTTATTTATTGCGGGCCCTGATGACCATCGCGCTCATTTTCCCCATGTTCAGTCACGCCGCTGTGAAAACAGTCTGTGATGGCGGTTGTGACCACAGCACCATCAAAGCCGCGATTTCGGATACCGTCACGGGTGACACCATTCTCTTGCAGCAAGCAAAAACTTATAGCGAATCCGACCTTGTTCTGTCCGCCAGGGTGTTGATCTCAACCGGTGCACCTGCAGCGTATATTATCAATGGCTCAGGTTGTAAAAATCAGGTTTTGACAACCGGTAGTGGCGGCGTCATCGAAGGAGTGACCATTACCGGTTGCAATAAAACCGACGATAACAACGGCGCTGGCATTGTTTCCAATGGCGACACGCAAATCAATAACGTCATTGTCACCGGTAACTCCACCACCGGCAGGAATGCGGGGATCTGGCATTCCGGCGGCGGCACCCTGACCATTCGCAACAGTGAAATTACAAATAATACTGCCGAGGGTATGCCGGCATTGAGTTCGCGGGCAGCAAACCTGAAAATACGCGGTTTGAAAGTGACCGGCAATACCGCCACCGGTCCGGTTGCTTTCGGTAGCGTCAGTATCGTTCGCCATACGGGCCTCACGGCCCATATTGTCGACCTGGAAATTTCGGGAAATACCATCCACGGCGATAATATAGCCGGTGGCGGGCTTAACATCGCTTGCAACGGTGGTGCCCGCACGGTCAGCATTTTTAACTCACAGATAAAAAATAACACTGCCGATGGTTTTAAAAGCGCCCGGGGTGGTGGCGTGTATATCACCGCATGCACGGTAGACCTGGTCGATACCGAAGTATCTGGAAATGAACTAATCTATTTGGGCGGCAGCAGCCAGGGTGGTGGTTTTTATACATCCACCAGCGGCAGGGATATCCGTCTGTTCAGTGGTTCTACTATCACCGGCAATTCTGCCGATTCGGGTGGAGGCGTGTGGTGCGCTGGCGGCAACTGGAAAATCTCCGGCACATTGTCTGGCAACACCCAGGCCGATACAGATTTTGTCAATGGCAATAATAGTTGTGGCAAACCCGCCGAGGTGGGGGTCAGCCAGCCAGGTTCGGGTACCTCGGGTGATCCGGTCAATACGTTGACCGGCGAGCTGTTTGACATATTGCCGCCGGATATAGAACTGGGTGGTCTGCTGCCGTTGGAATTTGTACGCTTTTATAACTCGGCACTTGAGAAAAATGGTTACAGGGGCACCCTGGGTCGTAACTGGTTACATAATTTTGAATATTTTTTCGAAGCCGTAACGGCTGAGAATATTGAGATTTTCACACCGGGCGGCCAGTTGATCCGCTTTCTTGACGATGGCAATGGTGGCTGGTTGCGGCTGGAACCATCACAAATCTATTACCAACTGGTTGAAAATAATAACGAATATATTTTATATGATCCGGATAGCCGTTTTTTCTATACCTTTGACAAAGCAACATCATTATTGACATCCATCTACGACAGCAATGGCAATACCCACTCACTGACTTATACCGGTACTGAGCTGGACAGCGTATCTGACGGGCTGGGCAGAACCCTGAGTTTTACCTATGACGGCAATAGCCTGCAAGGGGTCAGTGGCGGCGACAAATCGGTCAGCTTTACACAAAACAGCTCACCGGAGCTTTTGACTGCTGTTGACGCCCGCAGCAATACCAGCACTTACAGCTATAAAATCAGCCCGGATGGACTACTTGAAACAGCCATTCGCCCGGAAACCAATGTACCTTTTGAGCAGACCTGGGACAACTCCAGCCGCGTCGTGACCCAAACCGATGCTTTGGGTAATACCTTCAGTTTCAGTTATGACGACCCAATCGATGGTATCACCACGATAACCAACCCCGATAACACCACCACGACCAGCCACACCCACGATGCCGACGGCGTTTTGATCGAAGCAGTGGACGAGGAAGGCGAGGCGACGACGATAGTTCCCGATAGCAACAACAACCGTTCGGGTGTCAGCAACGCGCTGGGTAACACCACAATCGTTATCTACGATATGCTCAGCGGCTATGCCTCCGAGATCATCGATGGCGAGAATAACAGTTTCAAATTTACCTATGGTCCCAGGCTGTTAGCCAACGGCATTACCGAGTACGACCTGGCCCGCACCGATTATCCGGATGACAGTTTCGAACTCTGGCAATACGATGCCATGGGTAATTTCACGACCTATACCGATGCCGGCGGAAATGACTGGGTCTATACCTACGACGCCATGGGCAATATGCTGACTGAAACAAATCCTGCCTCGGGTGTAACCACCTATACCTATCTCGCCGATGGCAATCTCGATACCGTTACCGACCCGGCGGGTAACACAATCGACCACGATTATGATGCACAAGGGCGTCTCATTCTGACCAAACTACCCGATGGCAACGACCGGCAATACGGCTATGACGATAATGACAACCTGTTGCTGTTCACGGATGAAAATGGTGCGGGTTTAACCCGTGGTTACGACTTCAATAGCAACAAGGTCGAAACAGGCGATGGTGCCAGTGAGGTCACCGACCTCAATTACGATGCGTTGGACAGATTAAGTGGACTCACCCCGCCTGTCGGCAATCCATCATCGTTCACTTATGATAGTTTCGGGCGTCTGGCGACGATGACGGGACCTGACAACAATGTGCTCAGCTATACCTACGATAGCCGTGGCCGGATGACTGCACTCAACGACAATGCCGGCCTGGTCTGGTCGGCCACCTACGATGACGCCGGTCGCAAACTCAGCCAACAAAATGCGCTGGCCCATACCACGACCTTCACTTACGACGATGCGGATCGCGTAACCGGGGTTATCGATGCGCAAGGCACTGTGCATCAGTTCAGCTATGACGGTATGGACCGGGTTATTTCAAATACCTCCGGAGGGCGCACCACCGGCTTTGACTACGAGCAGCGCGGTATGGTGCAAACGATTACGCTGGCTGACGGAAGCAAAACCCAACTCACCTATAATGAACTGGGGAAGATCAGCAAGGTAACCGACCCTTTGGATAACGACTGGACCTTTACCACCGATAGCAGTGGCAGATCATTGACCAGTGTTGACCCGCTGGGGCGCAGCACCTCTTACGAGTTCGATAAACGCAGCCGTCACAAACGTACCGTATTCCCCGCAGCTATGGGGTCTTTGGATGTCGGCTACGATGGTCGCGGTCAAATCACCACTATGGTCTATTCCGATGGTACCAATTTTAGCTATGGCTACGATGCATTGGACTCACTGGTCTCCGGCGACGATCTGTTGTTGACGAGAGACAAGCTTGGCCGGGTACTGACCAGCAATGGCATCAGTAACAATTACAATGTCGAGGGTATGATCAGCAAAATTGGCCTGGCTGGCGGCGATGTCGACTACGCTTATGACTCTCGCGGACAACTCAGTTCGGTTCAGGACTGGCTGGGTGGGCAAAGCAGTTTCAGTTATGACACCGCCGGCAGGATGCTCACCCACACACATGGTAATGGCTTAATTACGTATTACGTCTACAACAAACAAAACGCAATTACATCGATTGAAGTACGTGATGGTGCAACAGTCATATCCCGCAGTGATTTCGTTCGCGACGACCTCGGACAGATCACATCGGCAAGCCGTGCATACCCGGCAAATACACCGGTGCTGAACCTGCCACCAGCAACCACCGCATTCAGTTTTGATACAGCCATGCAAACACAGGCCTTCAGCCATGATGATATGGGTCGCCGCAGTGCAGACAATCTGCACGTCTACACATGGAACCTGGCCTCACGCCTGCTGCAATACACAGCAGATGCGGGCGCCACCACCATCAACCTGGCTTACGATGGACTGGGAAATATTATTAGCCAAAACGATGGCGGTGGCGCCCGGACTTATCTGTGGAATTACGCCACCACCCATGCCTGCATTGCAGAAATAACCGGTGGTACCATACGCTACAATGTCTGCGCTCCCGACGGCCGGCTTCTGTACAGCATTACCACCAGTAATGATCGTTGGCATTATCATTATGACGAAATGGGCAATGTTCAGTTTGTCACCAACAATGCCGGAAACGTGTTGGCTGCCTATCGTTATAGCCCTTTTGGCAAACTGCTGGCAGATAGTTCCAACGGCAGCCTGGACAACCCTTTTACCTACCAGGGCCGTGCTGGCGTTTTGACGGAAAAAGATGGACTGTATGTTTTCCAGTCGCGTGTATATGACAGCAACGGCGGGCGATTCTTATCCCGCGATCCGGTAACTGGTTATGACCCGGTTACCATCAATCCCTATCAGTACGCTATGAATAATCCCCTGTTTTTTGTAGACCCGGACGGCGGCAGTAATATCAAAGCCGAAGATGTCTTCGGTGCTGGTGTGGGCGCATATGGCGCTGTGCTGGGTGAATTTGACGACGGTATGATTAACAAGCTGGAGAAGGCTGCCGCTGCCGCCGGAAAAAACACACCGCAGGGATTGTTAAAGTCTGGCAGCGCGGCCAATGCCAAGAGACTCCAGGCAGGAGCCAAACACCTGGGTAACATTGCCTGGGTATATTCTGCCATCCAGGAGATCAGCTCTACCAACGACAAGATCAAACGCACCATGAATCGCCAGGAACGCCTGTTGGCCGGACTCCTGAGTGCATATTACGGCAACATAAAGTCCATTACTGAGCTCTATAAACAGAAAAAAATCAGCTATCACCGCTGGCGTGCATGGATGGACCTGGTTGAGCAGCAATACCATGATGGTATTGATTCGGCTGTCAGCAGCGGGCGTCTGGAAATTATCCAGGATAGTATAGAAGGCATTCTGAGAGGGGTTGGTTCCGTGATCCTGCCGCCATCGGCCACCGATTGCATGATGAAGTGGATGGGGCGAAATGTTCCACCAGTCGACTTTGTCAGCGATACAATTACGGACTGGAACTCAAACTAGTGGGGTGTAAGCCTTAACTCAATTTGGGCAGAATTTCTTCAAGAAACTTTTGATAAGGTACTGCATGCCCCAATCCATCAAAATTCTGTTCAAACTCACCTTGATAGACAAGGTATTTCTTTAACTGCCTGTGTGTGATCTGTTCAAACCTATTAAGCCCTTTGAACATTTTTTCCCGGGCCCGGGTGGATGATTTAATTTCAATAGCCAGGCACACTTCACTTGTTTCAATAACAAGATCAACTTCTACACCCATCGCATCGCGGTAAGTGCTTATTTTCCAGCCTCTTTTGTATAGTTTGTCAAAGTAAATAATTTGCAGAATAAACCATTGTTCAAATAAGCGACCAAGCTCCTGTCTGGAGAATGCGGTGGCAGATTTGTAACCCAACAAGGAATTTCTAACCCCTAAATCAAAGAAAATGAATTTTTCTTTTTGTCTCGCACGCCTTTTTTTATCGACATCCTTATAACTTGGGATAAGTTCGACAAGCAGTGTGTCTGATAATATTTCCATATACCTTCTGATAGTTTCCTTGTTTATTTCACTATCAGATGCAACTTTTGAATAGTTCATATATTGACCACTAAGTTCTGCAGCCAAATTCAGGAACCGGCTGTAAGATGCCAGATCTTTGGTCAATGCTTCTGCCTGGATTTCTTCTCTCAGGTATCCGGCAACGTAGGAATGCAAAATATCAGACCCATAGTCCTGTAAATAGACTTCAGGCAAAGTGCCAATAGTTAAGGCTTTATGCAAATCAAACTCGTGCTTGATTTCCCAATAGACCAGTGGTGGTAAGTACTCTATCAAAACTCTCCCGGGAAGAAGATTGGCTTGTCCACGCCGTAGTTTTCTTGCAGATGACCCTGTTAATAAAAACCTCAACTGTTTATTTGAATCAATGAGAGACTGAATGGTATGGAGAATACTGGGAATGCGTTGAATTTCATCAATAAGTATGATGTTTTTCTGGTTTGGAAGCGCATTGATGATTCGCTTGATAAGACCGGGATCATTCAGGTGTTGCCGGAAGTGCTCTTCATCGGCAAGGTTCAGACTAAAATCTGGATTAAGTTCACCACATAGCGTGCTTTTCCCAACCTGCCTTGGTCCTAACAGCAGTACGTTCTTGGGGTGATTTTTAATGGTTTTTTGTAGAATTCTGCTTAGCATGTATGTCATATTCACTGAATTTGACACAGATATCAATCATATTTCAGTAGCAGTAAGAGGTCCAGGAGGGGGTCCAGGAGGGGGTCCAGGAGGGGGTCCAGGAGGGGGTCAGAGTCAAGTGCCAGAGTTTTACTCTGGCACTTGACTCTGACCCCGGTTCTTCTGACCCCGGTTCTTCTGACCCCGGTTCTTCTGACCCCGGTTCTTCCTCACTTACGTTTAGGAATATAAAGATCCGTAATCGTTCCTTCAAATACCTCGGCCGACATTGCAACCGTCTCTGAAAGTGTCGGATGCGGGTGGATTGAGAGGCCAATATCTCCAGCCTCACAGCCCATTTCGATTGCCAATACGCATTCTGCGATCAGGTCCCCTGCATGGGGGCCGACGATACCGGCGCCGATGACCCTGTGTGTTTCCGGGTCAAACAACAGCTTGGTAGATCCTTCAGTACGCCCGATTCCAAGCGCCCTGCCACTTGCAGCCCAGGGAAATTTGCCCAGTTTGTAATCGATACCCTGTTCCTTGGCTTCTGTTTCTGTCAGACCGGCCCAGGCGATCTCGGGATCGGTATAGGCAACCGACGGGATGACCCGCGCCTCGAAGGCACTTTTCATACCGGCACAAACCTCTGCCGCAACCTTTGCTTCATGGGTAGCTTTGTGTGCCAGCATCGGCTGACCAACGATATCGCCAATCGCAAAAATATGCGGCACATTGGTACGCATTTGCTTATCAACGGGTATAAACCCGCGCTCCGTGACCTCAACACCTGCGGCATCAGCACCGACCAGGTTTCCATTCGGTGTCCGGCCTGTTGAAACCAGCACCCGGTCAAATACGGTGCTTTCGGGTATTTTAGCGCCTTCAAACGTCACATGAAGACCATCATCCGCAGGCTCAACGGCTGTCACCATCGTGTTTACAAAGATTCCGGAATAACGGCTAGTAATTCTTCTTTGCAACGGTCTGACCAGATCTTTGTCGGTACCAGGCATCAACTGACCAGTTAGTTCGACCACGGTGACCTCGCTACCCAGTCCCTGGTAAACACTGGCCATCTCCAGACCAATAATCCCGCCACCGATGACCAGCAAACGCTCCGGAACATCCTTCAATTCCAGTGCATCGGTTGAATCCATCACGCGTGGATCATCCCAGGGCAAACCCGGTAATTTGAACGCTTGCGAACCCGCCGCGATGATGGCTTTCGCAAAGCTGACAGTCTGTTGTCCTTCTTCCGTATCAACGGTCATTCCATGATCACTGCTGAAAAGACCTTTACCTTGAATGACAGTTACTTTGCGTTGTTTCGACATGGAAGCCAACCCACCGGTCAACTGCCCGACAACTTTCTGCTTCCAGCTACGTAATTTTTCCAGGTCAATTTCTGGTTCACCGAAGACAACACCGTGGTCGGCCATCGCTGCTGCCTCATCTATGACGGCAGCCGCATGAAGTAATGCCTTGGAAGGAATGCAACCCACGTTCAGGCAAACCCCACCCAATGCTGTATAGCGCTCGATCAGAACAACTTTTAATCCCAGGTCTGCCGCCCGAAAAGCGGCGGTATAGCCACCGGGGCCGGCACCCAGAACCAACACGTCAAAATCATATTCAACTTCTGGCTCTATCACTTCCTCTACAACATCTTCTTCTGCTTGGGGAGAATCCACCCGTGTTTCTACAACCGGGGTAGCCCCTGTTTCTGCGGGTGAATCCGGTTCTTTGGCGATTACGGCAACGGTCTCATCCACATCCAGCCTGGCCACCAGCCAACCCTCTGAAACAAAGTCTCCCTCCTCGACATCCACAGAACGGATGACACCAGCAGACGGTGACGGGATTTCCATAACGGCCTTGTCACTTTCCAGTGTCACCAGGGATTGCTCGACATCCACACGGTCGCCGGCTTTTACCAGGACCTCAACCACCGGAACATCGATAAAATCACCGATGTCAGGCACACGGACTTCAATTACATTACTCATTGCTCAGCACTCTTTTATTCGCATTATTCGCCGGTACCAGATTCCCTGATCACCAGCTTGCCGTCCTGTTGCTGCAAGCTGTAGTGTTTAAGAAAACTCATACCAAGCAATACTCCGTCAAATTCTCCGCTGGTGATGCTCGCACGTACGTTTTTACGGCGTATTCCACCCACGGCTACCTCGTCCAGTCGTGTCACCCAGGCTTTCGCCGGCCCGGCCGCAGTCATCACGGTAACTCTCGGCCCGAAATTCAGACCCAGGGCACGCGCCGTTGATTCCGGTAATGCAACATCGGTGGCACCCGTATCAACCAGGAAAGTAACCGGCTGACCGTTGATCTGCCCATCTGTCTCATAATGGCCGTTGCGGTCCTGCTCTATTACGACCATCACCGCACCGTTGGAATCAACAGAGCTGACGGTGCCCGGACCACCACCGCTTTCCAGTAGCGAAAAAAACAGGTACAAACCGCCTAACAGACCCAAAGCCGCAAGCCACAACATGCGCTGCCCCAGCCGGGAATTTGGATTGCTGTCGTAATCAGCCATTAACTACGATTCCATATTTTCAAAATCTTCAAGACAGGTGGCAAGATAACGCGTGAAGCGTGCGCCATTTGCACCGTCAATCACGCGGTGATCATAGGACAGACACAGCGGCAGCATCATACGCGGATGAAAAGTCTCTCCGTCCCACTGCGGACGCATGCTGGATCTCGAGACACCCAGTATGGCCACTTCCGGTGCATTGATAATTGGCGTAAATGATGTACCACCGATACCACCAAGGCTGGATATGGAGAAACAGCCACCCTGCATTTCGATGGGTGTAAGTTTTCCATCACGGGCCCGTTGACTGATATCTGTTAGTTCAGTGGCCAGTTCAAAGATATCTTTCTGATCGCAATCACGTATCACGGGCACAACCAGACCATCGGGTGTGTCCACTGCAATGCCAATATGAAAGTACTTCTTGAGCACCAGGTTTTCTCGCGACTCATCCAAAGAAGCATTAAATGTCGGAAACTGTTTAAGTGCAGCAACACTAGCCTTGATCAGGAAAACCAGCGGTGTCAATTTAATCCCCTGTTCCCTGGCCGTGGTTTTTCGGAAAACTTCCATATCGGTGATATCAGCTAGGTCATTCTGGGTGACATGCGGGATGCTGACCCAGTTACGATGCAAATACGATCCGGAGACCTTTTGAATTTTGGACAGGGCTTGCGTTTCAACTTTGCCATAACGGCTGAAGTTAACCTTTGGTTGTGGTGGCAAATCAAAACCCAGACCATTTGAGGCCGGTTGTGCCGCACCCGACAGGACCGACTTAACAAAAGCAATGATATCTTCACGAACAATACGTCCGCTGTTACCACTTCCCGTGACCTGGAACAGGTCCACCCCAAGCTCACGCGCAAAACGACGTATAGCCGGACTGGCATAGGGCGTGGTGGCCGGCAGTGTCACGTTGGCGTCCATCGGAACCGGCGGTGATTGTCTGCGACCTGCAGATGGCGGCACTGGCCTGGCTAATTTTGCCGCTGGTTGACTGGCGAGAACCGGCGCGGGTGCAGGTGCACTTGTCTCGGCTGGCTTCACCGGTTCCGGTTCCGCCGATGATACAGTTTCAGTCTCTTCCGGTTTGACAACATCCCCGGGTTCAAGAACCGCTACAAGTTCGCCTTCCGAGACCGTGTCTCCCTCCGCAACACGCAACTCCCGAATGATTCCCGCAACGGGTGCCGGTACTTCCATCATCGCCTTGTCGCTTTCCAGCGTAACCAGTGATTGTTCAGCCTCAACAGAATCGCCGATCGCAACCAGTATTTCTATCACCGGTATATCGGAAAAATCGCCAATATCCGGTACTTTGATTTCGATTTGATCAGCCATGTCTGCCACCAATCCGTGTTTGATATTTTGTTTTCATATTTTTACGACTTCAGTGGATTGGGCTTATCAGGATCAAGACCCAGGCTCTTACGCGCTTTGAGCAATTCGTTAACAGACAGGTCACCGCGTTTATGCAAGGCGTACAAAACGGAATAAACAATATTACTGCTGTCGACTTCAAAGAAACGACGCAGATTTTCACGCGTATCCGAACGGCCAAATCCATCCGTGCCAAGCACCGTGTAATCCTGCTGTGGCAAATAAGGACGTATCTGCTCGGCATGGGCACGCACATAATCCGTTGCCGCAATAACCGGACCATCGAGTCCTTCAAGACATTCCGCCACCCATGGGATACGTTGCTCCTCATCAGGATTCAGGCGATTACGTCGTGCAGCGTCAAATCCATCGCGTTGTAATTCAGTAAAGCTTGTGGCACTCCAGACGGTGGCACTGACTGAATAATCCCGCTCAAGAACCTCGGCCGCCGTGATAACCTCACGCAGTATCGCCCCGGAACCCAGTAACTGCACACTGTGCGTACCTGAACGGCCCGCACGGAACCGGTACAGACCTTTACGGATACCATCCTCTGCACCAACGGGCATACCCGGATGGCTGTAGTTTTCGTTCATCACGGTAATGTAGTAATAAACGTCTTCCTGTTCCTGGTACATCCTTCGCATACCGTCCTGCAGGATGACCGCCAGCTCGTAGCTGAATGTCGGGTCATAGGAAACGCAGTTAGGAACCATTGAGGAAATTACGTGGCTATTGCCATCTTCATGCTGCAAACCTTCACCATTGAGCGTAGTACGACCCGAGGTACCACCCACGAGGAATCCACGGGCACGCAGATCACCTGCGGCCCAGGCCAGATCACCAATGCGTTGAAAACCAAACATGGAGTAAAAAATAAAGAACGGGATCATAGGAACGCCGGTGTTGGCGTAACTGGTAGCTGCAGCGATCCAGGATGACATGGCTCCGGCTTCAGAAATACCTTCCTGTAATATCTGACCGCCGGTGTCCTCCTTGTAGAACATCAGCTGATCGGAATC
>Ga0164315_10003279_pt1 | contig 12540 bp, 10 predicted proteins | sample GuaBasSedimGuay6_FD_113737 | JGI IMG/M metagenome (GOLD analysis project Ga0164315, IMG submission 113737) | Subseafloor sediment microbial communities from Guaymas Basin, Gulf of California, Mexico - Guay6, Core 4569-2, 0-3 cm | ecosystem: Environmental > Aquatic > Marine > Hydrothermal vents... | reverse complement strand
ATGTCGCACTGCGCCGCCGAGCGACGCGGAGCTGGACGTTGCGGACCGTCCAGAACCGCGGGTCTCGTGAAGAATGCAGGCTAGCCTCGATTACCATGTCCGCATGAGCAGCGACCACGCCAACACCGACTGGACCAACCACGGTTTCGGAACGCGCGCCATTCACGCCGGGCAGGAGCCCGATCCCGTGACCGGCGCGGTCATGACGCCCATCTACCAGACCAGCACCTACGTGCAGTCGGCGCCCGCCGAGAACAAGGGCTACGTCTACGCGCGCGGCGACAACAAGACGCGCCAGGCGTTGGAGGGCTGCCTCGCCGCGCTGGAGGGCGCCAGCCACTGCACCGCCACCTCGAGCGGTCTCGGCGCCGAGACGGTCGTGCTGACTGCGTTGGGGGCCGGGGCGCGCGTGGTCGCGGGCAATGACCTGTACGGCGGCACCTATCGCCTCTTCATGCGCGTCTTCAAGAACCTGGGGCTGGAGTTCGACTTCGTCGATACCACCGACCCCGACGCCGTCGCGAAGGCGCTCGAAACGCCGGCGTCGATGCTGTGGATCGAAACCCCCAGCAACCCGACGCTCAAGATCACCGACATTCGCCGCCTGAGCGAGATCGCGCACGCCAAGGGCTGCCCGGTTCTCGTCGACAACACGTTCGCGTCGCCCTACCTGCAGCAACCGCTCGCCCTCGGCGCCGACATCGTGCTGCATTCGATGACCAAGTACCTGGGCGGCCACAGCGATGTCATCGGCGGCTGCGTCATGACCAACGACGACGAGCGCGCCCAGACCTACGCGCAACTCACCAACTGGACCGGTCCCGTGCCGGGTCCGTTCGATGCGTTCCTCGTGCTGCGCGGCCTCAAGACGCTGCACGTGCGCATGGAGCGCCACTGCGACAACGCCGAGAAGCTGGTCGAGTGGCTGGCCGCCCACCCGAGGGTGAGCAAGGTCCACTACCCGTTCCTCGAATCGCATGCCGGCCACGAGATCGCCCGCGAGCAGATGGCGCGCGGCGGCGGCATGTTGAGCCTCGTTCTGGACGGTTCGGTCGAGGACGGCAAGCGATTCTGCTCCGCGACCAAGGTCTTCGCGCTGGCGGAGAGCCTGGGCGGCGTCGAGTCGCTGATCGAGCACCCCGCGTCGATGACCCACGCCTCGGTGCCCGCCGAGGAACGCCGCGCGGTTGGACTCGCGGACGGCCTTATCCGACTGTCGGTCGGCATCGAGGACTACGACGATCTCAAGGCAGACCTCGAGCAGGCCTTCGCGGCGCTCTAGGCCCCACCACCACCCGCAAATTGAAAACACCCCCCGAGTGCGGCAGCCGTGCCGCGCCCGAGGGGTGTAAGTCATTGCCTCCCAACGCCTTATGCGGTCAGGAGGCGAAGTTACTTCGCCCTAGTCATCATCGGCGCGGACCATCAGGTTTTCGGGGGCGATGGCGATCGAGAGCACCTCGTAGCTGACCTTGCCGCCAGGCAGTTCGATCTCGGTGACCGACTTGGGCTTCTGGCCGAGGAGGCCGCGGCCCACGGGCGCGAGATACGAGATGATGCCGCGGTCGATGTCCGTGTCCCACGGGCCGAGCAGGATGAACTCCTCTTCGGCGCCGCTGTCCGTGTTGCGCACGCGCACCTGGGTGCCAATGGCGACGGCGTCGGTGGTGATCTCATCGACGTCGAGAATGCGGGCGCGCTCGAGATCGTCGCTGACCTCGCGCAGGCGACGCATGAGGCGCTCCTGCTTTTCGAGCGCCGCGCTGTACTCGGCGTTTTCGGAAATATCGCCGAAGCTCGCCGCACGGCCGAGGTCCTCCGCGTTCTGCGGGATCTCGTCATCGACGATGTGCTTGCGCTCCGCCTCCTTGGCGAGGTAGCCGAGGATCGTCGTGTAGATGACGTCGTCCGAAACCTGGCCGACCGCCTCCTGTTCGGCTTCGGTGCGCTCGATGTGCACGTTGGGGTGTTCGCCCTCGATCACGTCGAGCAGCACGGTCTTGGACTGGTCGGTGAAGCCTCGGTTGCGCTGGATCTTGGAGTAGAGGAAGCGCGCGTAGCTGAGCGACGTCCCCTTGACGAACTCCCGGAACATCTTGAGCCGTCGTGCGCTCATGAAGCTGCGGACCTGACGCAGGAACTCCTTCAGGTCGAGATCGCCGGTGCGGCGCTGCTCGAGCCCGATGACGTTGGCCAGCGTGAGCAGCTTCTCCATCGCGTTGGTGGCCTTTTCGCCGGGCGCCAACTCCTCGGAGAGGGTGCCATTGACGAAGCCGCGCACGTACCAGAGGAACAGATCCGGGTTGGCGCGTGGGTTGGACGTGAGCTCGGAGAGGAAAGCGATGGCGACGTCGGGACGGCGCTTGCGCAGGGCCTCGATCGCGATATCGGCGATGTCGGCATCGCCGCCGCGCAGGAGCGTGAGCACCTTGTCGCTCCAGCTATCCCCGGCGTCGCTCGCGATATCGGTCACCGCGCGCTTGCGGTCGGCGGCCTCGAGCGGGCTGACGAGTTCCTCGACATCCGCGATCTCGATGAGCATGCCACGCGCGTCCTCGGCGGCCAGCTTGGATCCTTCGAGCTTGAGGTCCGACTTGAGGTAGAGCAGGGCGAGCCGGTCGGGGGAGGGATCGTCGTTGCCCTCGAGGCCGCGGGCGACCTCGCCACCGATCGCGTCGCGCAGTTCGTCGGTCATGTCCAGGGCGCGCATGTACTCGCGCGCCAGCGCGCAGCGTTCATGACCGTGGACGAGCGCCTGCATGCGATCGACGACCTCCTGCTCGATCGTCTTCTCCTCGTCGCGCAGCTCCAGCTTGGGCGACGAGCCCTTGCCGATGCGCACGGCGGGGTCCTTGAGCAGCGCCTTTTTCGACTTGGTCCACCAGCGCGACCAGGCGTTCTTGTCCATCACCTCGGGCACGAACGCCTCGCGCACCTGCTTGAGGGTCGCCTCGCGGCCGTGGCTGGCGAGGAAGATGTGGAACACCTTCGCGCAGTCGTCCTTGATGAGCTGATCCAGCTCCTCGCGGCGGAAGTACTTGTAGATGCCGATGTGTTCGGCAGGCAGCCGCTCGAGGATCTTCGTCGCATTGACGATCTTCATGCGATGACCGCTCTTGCGCTGGAAGTCGACGATCAGCGACTCCTCCTCGGGATCGAACTCGACGACCTGTCCGAAGCCCCATCCGCCGCGGTGATAGACGTAGGCGTCCTCCGCGAAGGTGAGATAGCGGTCGAGCAGATCGATCTGCGAGCGCAGGTTGCCGCCCTCCGCGCCGAGCCCCGACTTCTCAAGGAAGAGTTCGAGGTTGGCTTCGTCGGAGGATCCCGCCTTGAGGACCGCGACCAGAAGCTCGCGCAATCCTTCGGTGCGCTGGCTCGACTTGAGCGACGTGCGCGCCGACGCGTTTGCGCCCTCGAGGTTGCCCTTTTCGAGCAGCGACTGGGCGAGCGCCAGGCTCAACTCGCCGGCCAGCGCGCCCTTGTCGAGGCGCGCAAGCTGATTGGCGATATTGAGAAGGTAGCCATAGGCTTCCGGCTCAAGGCTGGCGTACTCGCGCCAGGCAGCCTCTACCTCGGCGAAATCGCGGTTGGATATCGCCGATCCGATACGGGACCGAAACGCTTCAGCGGACATCTCCGCCCTCCGAACACCCGTGCCCCCGACCCAGCGGCGGGGGCCGCTGAACCAGCAACTCGTGCATCAATGAGAAAGGCCCCGATGAGGGGCCACTGGCGCGCGAACCCCCGGTGGGCCGCGCTTGCGCCATTCTCGCAGGCCGGGGAAGCAGACGCAAACTGCCGTCGCGGCAGTTTTATAGATGCTTCAGGCGCCGTTCGCGCCGCGCCTTCGCTTCCCGCGCGCGCCGGTCCTGGATCTCGCCCTCCGTAACCAGTTTCGGCACCGCCGTCGGCCGACCGTCGTCGCCGAGTGCTACGAATGTGAAGTAGGCCGAGGCGCAGTGAAGACGCTCACCCGTCCTGGTCAATTCGAGTTCGGCGCGCACGCCGATTTCCATCGATGTGCGACCGGCGTTGTTCACGCTCGCCTTCATCACGAGCACGCTTCCCATCGGCACCGCCTGATGGAAGTCGATCTCATCGACGGCGGCAGTCACGCACTGTCGTCGCGTGAAGCGTCGCGCCGCGATCGCGGCCGCGATGTCCATGAAGTGCATGACGCGTCCACCCATGCAGTTGCCCAACGGGTTGGTGTCGTTGGGCATGACGAGTTCGGTCAGTTCGACCTTCGATTCATTCACGGTTCGTTGCGTCATCGCTTCGTGTCCTTTCTCAAAATGAAAGAAACGGTTCACGCAACGCGCGCGCGCTTCTCAGATTGAGAAGGATCGCGCACGCTTGCGCAAACTGCATCGCATCACGCGTGCACAACGCCGACTAACGTCGAACATGCGCGCGTCACGTTGCACCCGGAACGAAGCGTAACGCCGTGCGCTGCACGCAGACGGTGTTTTGCATACGTTCGCGAATGCGCTACGCGTTCTATCAAAATGAGAAAGCGCAGCGAACGAATGTGCGTATCAAGGTGTCAGGGAAGCTCAACCGAATAAAAGTGGGCGCGAATTCACGAATGGCACGGATGTTGTTTAGGTGAACCGCTAACACGTTCCGTGGGAAGGGACGTCCCACGTCGAAAGGAGCTCTAGACCATGGCCGCAAAGAAGAAGAAGGCAAAGAAGAAGGCGACTCGCAAGAAGGCGACTCGCAAGAAGGCGCCGGCGCGCAAGAAGGCCGCCAAGAAGAAGGCGACCAAGAAGAAGGCGACGCGCAAAAAGGCCACCAAGAAGAAGGCCAAGAAGAAGGCCACTCGCAAGAAGGCCACCAAGAAGAAGGCCACTCGCAAGAAGGCGACGAAGAAGAAGGCCACTCGCAAAAAGGCCACCAAGAAGAAGGCCACTCGCAAGAAGGCCACCAAGAAGAAGGCGACGCGCAAGAAGGCGACGAAGAAGAAGGCCGCCAAGAAAAAGGCGACCCGCCGCAAAAAGCGCTAGTTCGACTCGGATCAGTTCTTGATCTGAGAAGGGGCCCTTTGTTGGGCCTCATACCGCGCGGCCCACGGGCACCGGGGCCGCGCGGTTCTCAATTCGGTGCCCAGATATCCCACGGAATAGAAAGCCGTTTCGCCTCCACCAGGCGAAACGGCTTTTTTCGTTAACTTGCGTACCCGAAGGGGTTTACGCCTTCTCGAGCTCGTCCATCTCTTTGAGACGACGATAGAGAGTGGCGACGCCGATGCCGAGGATGCGGGCGGCCGCGTCCTTGTCGCCATCGACCGCGTTGAGCGTGCGCTGAATCGCCTCGCGCTCAAGGTCCGCCAGGCTCTGGCCGACTCGGAAATGGATGGCGGATGATTCGCTCCCCCCATTCGAACCGGGAGAGTTCGAGCCGGAACCGTTCTTGGCGCCGGGCAGATCGGACGCGGTGACGAGATCGCCCGTCGCGAGCACGACGGCGCGCTCGATCGCGTTTTCCAGTTCGCGCACGTTGCCGGGCCACTCCATTCCGAACAGCGTGTCGAGCGCTTCGGGCGTGATGCCCTTGAGTCGCTTGCCGGTCAGGTTGTTGTACTTCTCGATGAAGTGCTGAACGAGCAGCGGGATGTCGTCGCGGCGTTGGCGCAGCGGCGGTACCTCGATGCTAATCACGTTGAGCCGGTAGAAAAGATCCTCGCGGAACGTCTTGGCGGCGACCGCGGCGACGAGATCGGCGTTGGTGGCGGCGATCACGCGCACGTCCACCTTGAGCGTTTCGGTTCCGCCGACCCGTTCGAACTCGCCCTCCTGCAGCACGCGCAGCAGTTTGACCTGGGTCGATAGCGGAATCTCGCCCAGTTCGTCCAGCAGGATCGTGCCGCCGTCGGCCAGTTCGAAGCGTCCCTTGCGGGAGCGCACGGCGCCGGTGTACGCGCCCTTCTCGTGGCCGAACAGTTCCGCCTCGAGCAGACCCTCCGCGAGCGCCGCGCAGTGCACCTTGATCATCGGCTTTTCCGCGCGCGGGCTGAGCCGATGCAGCGCGTTGGCGAAGATCTCCTTGCCGGTACCGCTCTCGCCGGTGAGCAGCACCGTCGACTTGACCGGCGCAACCTGCTCCACGATGCCGAGCGCGTCACGGAAGGCGGGCGCGCGTCCGACGATCTTGTCGAGTTCCTCGCGCCCCTTCAGGTCGGCGCGCAGCTGCTGGTTCTCGATCAGCAGCAGACGGTTCTCAAGGGCGCGCGCGATCGACTTCTTCACCTCACGCAGCTTGACCGGCTTTTCGAACACGTCGAAAATGCCCTGCTTGATCGCGAGCACGGCGATGTCGATGTTGGCGAAGGCGGAAATCATGATGATCGCCACCGACGGGCGCACGACGCGCGCCGAGGTCGCGAGCCGCATGCCGTCCATGCCAGGCATCTTGTAGTCGGTCACGAGGCAGTCGATTTCCTCCTCCTGGAGGATGGGAATCGCCTTCGAGCCGTTTTCGGCCGTGAAAATGTCGTAGCCCGCGCGCTTGAGGCCGCGGCTCAGCGTTTCGCGGGTGTTCTTGTCGTCATCGACAAGCAGCAGTTTCGGTTTTTGCTGTGCAATCACGCGTCGGTCTCCTGGGCATCGGACTCTTCGCGCAACCGCGGCAGGAGAATCGTCGCCTGCGCGCCCTGCGGCTTGATCGATCGCAGCGCGACCTTGCCGTCATGCGCCATGACGATCTCGCGAATCAGGTAGAGGCCGAGTCCTGTGCCTCGTTCCTTGGTGGAAAAGAAGGGGTCGAAGAGCTGTTCTTCCGTGCCGTCCGGCACGCCGTCGCCGCTGTCGCGCACCCAGAGCTTGACGGTGCGCAGCAGCCGGCGCGTGCCGAGGATGACGCGACCTCCCGGCGGCGTGGCCTCGTAGGCGTTCTGGACCAGGTTGACCAGCACGCGGCGCAGCATGTTCCTATCGGCGCGGATCGTCGCCTTGCCCCGGCACAGGTGCAGCTCGAGACGCACATCGCGCTGCAGCGCGTCATCCTCCACCTCCTCGGCGAATTCGCGCACGACCTGGTTGAGGTCGAGGCGTTCGAAGTTGGCACTGGAGAGCTTGCTCAGCGAGAGGTAGTTCTTGATGATCTCGTTGAGCCGCTCGATCTCCTCGCGCATGACGCGCAGCGCCTCCTCGATCGCAGCGGCCTCGTCGCCGCTGTCCTGCAACTCGTCCTCGAGCAGATCGATGTTCAGGAAGAGCGTATTGAGCGGGTTGCGGATCTCGTGCGCGACCGAACCGGCGATCTTCGCCATCGCGCCGAGCTTTTCCGTTTCGATCAGGCGCGAGCGGATGTGTCGGATCTCCGTCAGGTCGCGGAACACGAGCAATACGCGCGGGTCGGGTCCGTCGGCGCGCGCGGCGACGACACGCGCGGGAAACGTGCGCCCGGCGAAGCTGAGCAGATCGACTTCGCGGGCGCGCGCCAGGCCGTCCTTGGTCGCGGCATCCCAGACCGAGCGGTGCTCGCGCGCGTGGACGAAGAGCGCCGAGAGCTGGGTGTCGCGCAGTTCGCGCAACTTGACGCCGAGGGCGTCCCGGGCGGCGCGGTTGGCGTGCATCAGCGTGCCGTCGGGGCGCAGCGTCAGCAACCCGTCGGTGAGCAGCGCCTGCAGGCGGCGATGCGTATTCGCGATCTGGCGGCGGCGGTCGAGATCCTCGGGGCGGCTGGGGTCCTCGCGCTCCGCCAGCGCCCGCAGCGCCGCATCGGCCGCGCGTTCGCGGTCGGCGCGTTGCTGCGCCCGTGCGCGGCGTCGTCGCATGGCGGCGCGTGCGCGCAGCAGCAGATCGAGCAGTTCGCGCGTGGGCAGGTCGCTGCCGAGCACCGCAGCGCGTGCCGCGTCGGCGTCGCCTGCGTGCAGTGCGGGGACGAGCGCCGTCAGTACGTCCGCGGCGCGATCGTAGGGCGCCGCGGACTCGCCGCGCGCCTCGAGGTCCGCGAGGCACCTCGCGAGTGCCCGCTCGACTTGCCTCGACTCCGCAGTCTTCGCAGGAGTGCCTTCATCGACCGCCGTTGACTTCATCGTCCCCGATCATTTTGCATTCTAGGAATTGCCCACCGCGAAGCATATCCACTTTTGGCGACATTCGTAGGCGTCCGCGAATGTGTGTATCGTGATTCGTGTGCGTGCTCTCACTCTGCCCGTGCTCTGTCTGGTGCTCCTGCTCTCCATCGCTTGCGTCGAGCGCAGGCTGCAGATCCGTACCGAACCGGAGGGCGCGCTCATTCGCGTGAACGGACGCGAGATCGGCCGGTCGCCGGTGGACTGGCGCTTCCAGCACTACGGAACGGTGCGGGTGGAGGCGGAGTTCGACGGCTATCTGCCCGCGCAGGTCGAGGTGCGACTCAAAACGCCGTGGTACGAGTACCCGGTCGCCGATCTCTTCTCCGACGTGCTCGTTCCGACGACCATCAAGGACAACCACGAGGTCGTGATCACGCTCGAGCCGCGCGTGGAGACCACCAAGGAGGAGGATCTCGCCACGGCAGCCGAGGTTGGTGATCGGGCCGCTTCGCTGCGGGATCGCATGCGCGCGGAACTCGCGACCGAGCGTGCGGCTGCTGCAAGACAGGCCAAAGAGAGCGAGGAGAGCGGCTCTTGACGCGTGTGGTCGTCATGGGGCTGGGGCGCTTCGGCGGCGGTGTCGCGTCGGCGCGCTGGGCGGCGATGCAAGGCGACGACGTGCTCGTGACCGACACCAAGAGCGAGGCGGAACTCGCGGAATCGGTTGCCGCGCTGCATTCGCTGGGCGTGCGTTTTCGCCTCGGTGGTCACGATCCCGTCGACTTCGATCACGCCGAAATCGTGGTCGTAAACCCCGCGATACCCTTCGACCAGCCACTCGTGGCGCGCGCGGAGGCGGCGGGCGCGAAGATTACAACCGAGATGGGACTGACGCTGCGCGCTCTTTGCGGTCCGGTCATCGCCATCACCGGCACCAATGGGAAATCGACGACCGCGGGGCTGACCGCGGCCATGCTCGAGGCGGCGGGCGTGTCGTGTGCGTTGGGCGGCAATATCGGCCGCTCGCTGCTCAACGAGTGGGACGCGTGGAGTCCCGGCACCGTTGCCGTGCTGGAGATTTCTTCGTTCCAGCTCTCCTGGCTGGAACGCGACGCGCTGGCCGGGCACGCACTGCGCCCGCAGGTGGCGATCATCACCAACGTCACGGGCGACCACTTCGACCGCCACGGCTCGTTCGAGCACTATGTCGCGGCCAAGCGCCGCCTGGCGGAGTCGGTACGCAGCGACGGCCTGCTCATCCTGCCGCGCGGCGATGGCGTCGCGGCGGAATTCGCGAACGCAACGAAGGCGCGCGTCGCCTGGTTCGGGGGCGACGAGCCCGATCCGGTAGATCTTGCCGCCTTGGCAGTGGTGGGACCCCACAATCGCGCCAATGCGGCAGCGGCGGCCGTTGCGGCGATGGAGGTTGGCGCGAGCGCGGAAGCGTGCTCGGTGGGGGCGGCGTGTTTCCGCGGATTGCCGCACCGACTCGAGTTGCTGGGCGAGCGCGCCGGCGTGCTGCGGGTGAATGACTCCGTTTCGACGACGCCCCAAGCGACCGCGGCCGCCGTGCGCAGTTTCGATCGGCCGGTGATCCTGCTCGTCGGCGGGCGCGACAAAGGCCTCGACTGGGGGCCGCTTTTGGACGCCGCACGCGATGCGCACACCGTGATTGCCTACGGCGAAACTGGCCCGCGCATAGGGGAGTTGGTGTCCGGGGCGCGTCTCGAGCCCGACTTCACGAGTGCGGTGGCGAACGCGCTGGAATCGGCGCGGAGCGGCGACGTGATTCTGCTCAGCCCCGGCTTTGCCTCCTACGACGAGTTCCCCGGATTCGACAGGCGCGGCGCCCGCTTTCGGGAATTGGTCGGGTAATTGCGGGTTTCCCGCCATTGACCCGATAATGAAGGAGAGGTCCGCCAGCGCGCGGGCTAGGAGTCACGATGGGCAAGCTCTGTCAATGCTGCAACCAACGCGAAGCGAAGATCCACTTCACTGAGCTGAAGGACGGCAAGAAGACCGAGATGCACCTGTGCGACGTGTGCGCGCAGGAAAAAAACATGAAGCTCGCCTTCCCGTCGCTGCTGTCGACGCTCGTCAAGGGTGGCGGCGCGGCGCCGACGGCGGAGAGCGAAGCCGTTCCGTCGGTTTGTCCGAAATGCGGGCTCGCCTACACCGACTTCAAGGCGAAGGGCCGGCTCGGCTGTCCGACCTGCTACGACGCGTTCGCGGCGGTGCTCGTGCCGCTGCTTGAGAAGGTGCACAACGCTTCGGCGCATACCGGCAAGGCGCCGCCGCACGAGCCGTCTCCCAATCTCGAGGTGCCGCCGCCGCAGGAGCGGCGCGTCGCGCTGCCGGAGAAGCTGGAGGCGATGGAAGCGAGCGACGAAGCCGACCGCCTGCGCCGTGAGTTGGCCAAGGCGATCGAGGCGGAGGAGTACGAACTCGCCGCGGAATTGCGCGATCAGATTCGCGCGCTCGAACCGACGGAGCCCAATTCCCAGGAAGATGGGTCCCAAGAGGATGGGCCCCAAGAGGATGGCTCCCAGGAGGATGACAGTGGACTTTGAAGACCTGCTGAGCCAGAGCGGCGAGTGGCTGCGTGGGTCCGGGCCCGAGAGCGACATCGTCATCAGTAGTCGCGTGCGGCTGGCGCGCAATCTCGCGGACTTTCCCTTCCTGACCCGCGCCAGCGACGAGCAGCGCCAGGAAATCCACCGCTCCGTTCGCGACTCGCTCGACGCTCTCGGATTCACGGAAAACGGCCACGCCTACGTGAATCTCGACGATTCCGACGAACTGACGAGCCTCTTCCTGCTGGAGCGGCACCTCATTTCGCGCGAATTGGCCAACGGCATCGGTGATCGCGGCGTGCTCTTCAACCAGAGCGAAATGCTCGCGATCATGGTCAACGAAGAGGATCACCTGCGGATCCAGGCGATCCGCGCGGGATTCCAGGCGCGCGAGGCGTATGCCGACACGGTAGACGTGGACGATGGCCTCGACGGTCGCCTGCGTTTCGCCTTCTCGCGCCGCTTCGGCTACCTGACCGCCTGTCCGACCAACGTCGGCACCGGCATGCGCGCGTCGGTCATGCTGCATCTTCCCGCGCTCGTCTTCACCAAGCAGATCGACAAGGTCTTCGCCTCGGTGACCAAGATCAACCTCGCCGTGCGCGGCTTCTATGGCGAGGGCACGCAGGCGTCCGGCGACTTCTACCAGATCAGCAACCAGGTCACCCTGGGTGTCAGCGAAGAGGACATCCTCGACCTGCTGGAACGCGTCGTGCCGCGCATCGTCACCTACGAGCGCGAGGTCCGGGGCCACTTGATGAGCAAGGAGAAGGTGCGCCTCGAGGACAAGGTCTGGCGCGCATTCGGCGTGCTGCAGTCGGCGCGCGCGATCAGTTCCGAGGAGACCATGGAGCATCTTTCCTCGGTGCGGCTCGGCGTGAATCTCGGCCTGCTCGATTCGGTGGATATCGCGACGGTGAACGAACTGTTCATTTTGACGCAGCCCGCTCACCTCCAAAGGTTGAAGAATCGCGACCTCGACACGGGCGAGCGCGATGCGGTGCGCGCGGGGTTCATCCGCCGCCATCTCGGTTTGGACGAAGTTTAGTCCGGCCAGCCCGTCTCAACTCGGACGATTTGGGCTGCCGCGGCTGCCATATCGCGTGCCGATCTGGCAGATCCGCCCCGGATCGGTGCGATTGGTCCCGGATGAGCGCACTCCGGATGGCGCTGTGTGCAATGTCGCCTCGATGGGGCATTCCGCGCGCGAAGAACCGTTGGAAACGTCCGATATACTAGGGGAGACGGCCGATCTTCCCCCCGGTATGGCATGTGCGATGGTTCGGACGGATGGTCCTTACCGTCCGCCATGTACATCTAAAGGGGGCCGGGGCTTCCCCGGCCTGAAAACAATATGTTCGATCGATTTACCGACCGCGCCCGCAAGGTCATGGGACTCGCACGCCAAGAGGCGCAGCGTTTCAACCACGACTACATCGGCACGGAGCACATCCTGCTGGGTCTCATCCAGGAGGGCAGTGGCGTCGCCGCCGACGTCCTCAAGAACCTGGACGTGGACCGCAAGAAGATCCGCCAGGAGGTGGAGAAGCTCGTCTCCCACGGCACCACCATGGTGACGATGGGACAGCTCCCCTTCACGCCGCGTGCGAAGAAGGTGCTTGAGCTGGCCTATGAAGAGGCGAGCAACCTCGGGCACAACTACATCGGTACCGAGCACCTGTTGCTCGGACTTATTCGGGAGCAAGAGGGTATTGCGGCCCAGGTCCTCCAGAACATCAAGGTGCGCCTCGAAGACGTCCGCGAGGAGGTTCTCGAGCTGCTCGGCGCCGAGGTGGGACAGACCGAGGATGAGGAATCGGAGCCCATCGCTCCGAGCAACACCAAGTCAAAGACACCGGCGCTCGACGCGTTCGGCCGCAACCTGACCGACCTGGCTCGTGAGAACAAGCTCGACCCGGTCATCGGCCGCGCCAACGAGAT
>Ga0164315_10003278_pt1 | contig 12540 bp, 13 predicted proteins | sample GuaBasSedimGuay6_FD_113737 | JGI IMG/M metagenome (GOLD analysis project Ga0164315, IMG submission 113737) | Subseafloor sediment microbial communities from Guaymas Basin, Gulf of California, Mexico - Guay6, Core 4569-2, 0-3 cm | ecosystem: Environmental > Aquatic > Marine > Hydrothermal vents... | reverse complement strand
ACGCCCAGCATGCTGCGCAACGTGATCAGTCTGTCGGATGTAGGCCACACGGCCGAACTGGAGATCCTGCGCGACGGCAAGCAGCGTCGCGTGGGTGTGGAGCTGGACGTGTTGCCCGACCCGGACCAGCCCCTGCAGCGCGAGGAAGAAGAAGACGAGGACGGAACCCTGGAAGGCGTCACCGTCAGTGTCCTGAGTCCCGGTCTGCGCGAGCAGGCACAGGTGCCGGCGGAGATCGACGGTCTGTTGGTGATGAGTGTGGCGCCCACCAGCTACGCCGCGGAAGCGGGACTGATGCGGGGCGACGTGATCCTGGAGGTCGCCCAGCGCGAGGTGAACAGCCTGGACGAGTACCAGGATGCCCTGCGCCAGGGCATGGACCGGCCCGTCTTCATGAGGGTGTACAAGCCGCGGCAGCGTCAGAGCGTGTTTGTGGCGGTACCGCGCTAGCCGCCTCTTTGCCGCAGACGGTCCAGTCTCTGTAGATGTTCGAGGGCCGCCCCCGCCGGGGCGGCCCATCTTTCATCCCTCATGGCGGCTCGCAGATATCCGGCGGCACGATCCGGCTGTTCCAGCTCCAGGCAGCAGTAGCCCCGCAGCAGGTCCAGCCGCGCGTCGTGGGGGGCCATGTCCGCTGCTGCGTCGAAAGCCGTCAGGGCGGCGGCGAAGAGATCCTGTCCATACAACACCTCACCCTTGAGGCGCCAGGCCTCCGCCGTCGGCTCCAGGGCCAGGCGTCGGTCCAGGGTGACCAGGGCCCGGTCGGTGGCAAAGGCGGCCAGATAGGCGGCGACCAGTCGATCGAGCTCGGCCCCGGTGGCGGAGCCGTCCATGGCCAGGGCCGTCTCGTAGTGCCGGGCCGCCCGGGTGGGCGTGTCCGCGGCGGCGCATAGGTCCCCCAAAAGAAAAAGTTCGTCGCGATGCAGCGGTCGCAGGTAGCCCGTGACCGTCAGCGCACCCACGGCGCGGTCGTAATCAGCCATGGCCTGGGCCTGCCGTGAGGCCAACAGCCAGGCTTCCGGGTCATCGGGCCGATCATCGGTGAGGATGGTCATATGGGTGGTGATGTCGGCCGCCCGGTCCGCACCAAGAGCGGCGGCCAGCAGGACGCGGTGCCACGCCAGGTCCGGCGCGGTGTGATCGTCCAACAGGGAGATCATGAGTGCCAGGGACCGGTCCGGCCGGTCTCCCAGCAGATACGCCACTGCTTCATAGTAGCGCAGCTCCGGCAGGTGGACTGGGTCCAGGGCCACAGCCCGGGTGAAAGCGGTGGCCGCCGTGGTGAAGTCGCCCAGGCCGTACGCCGCCTCGGCCAGGTTGCGCCAGGCGGGCTGGAAGTCCGGGGCCAGGCCTACGGCAGCCTCCAGCTGTTCGCGGGCGGCAACCAGACTGTCGGCGTGGGCCAACAGCAGCCCCAGCTGATGACGGATCAGGTGGTGGTCCAGGTCGGGGTGATCGGCCAGGAATTTTCGCAGCAGGGCGCGGGCCTGGTCCATCTCGCCCCGATCCTGGTGAACACCGGCGGCGAAAAGCGTACGCTGAACCCGGCTCGGGGCGCGACTGGTGTCCAGCAACTCGGCCTGGCGGTGGGCGTCGGCGGTGGTCGTCGCCATGCCTGCCCCGACACAGACGGTCCAGGTAGCCAGGACCAGGGGAATGACCAGGGCGCGCACCATCAGCCCCCCTCCATGTCGAAGCGCACCGTGGTTACGACCCAGCTGGCCACCGGCTCACCTGCGATGTGCCCGGGCTCGAAACGCCAACTCGGCACCGTGCGCCGGACCGTGTCCTCGAAATAGCCATCCGGCTCGGACGCCAGGATCTCCACGTCGCTGATGGTGCCGTCGGCGTGGACCAGCAGTTTCACCCGTACGGTGCCGCTGACGCGGCGTTGGCGGGCGCGGTAGGGGTAGGGTGGAGCGGTGCGCACTACGGCGCGGGGCGGCTCGTCCAGGTCCGAGCCCACGAACACCAGGCCACCCATGGACAGACCCTGGCCCAGTTGCAGAACCGGTGCCGGGATTTCCACCGGCCTGGACCGGGGCAGGCTAGGCGTTGGCGCGGCAAGCTGGGGCTGGAAGTCCAGACGGGGTTTTTGGACAGGATCCTCGGGGGGAGGCTCGCGCTCCGGTTCCGGCCGCTCGGGGGCCGGCAGGGTGACCAGCTGCACCACCATGGGTTCACTGATATCCCCCGGTACCGGCCGCTCGCGGCTCAGCAGGTCAGAAGCGCCGAGGACCAGCAGGTTGATTGCCACCGAGGCCGCCGCCGCGCCCAGGATTCGCAGTACCCGCCCGCCGCTCACGACTTCGCCTCCGCACCGAGGGCCCGGTCCAGGACCACGACGGTTTCCTCCAGGCGCAGCTTCTGGGTTGCCGCTGCCCGGCGCAGTCGGCCCACGGCGAACAGGCCGGGGATGGCCACCAGCAGGCCGCTCTGGGTGGTGATCATGGCCACCGAAATGCCACTGGCCAGGGCGCGGGGGTTGCCGGTACCGAAGACACTGATGACTTCGAAGGTTTCGATCATGCCCAGCACGGTGCCCAGCAAGCCCAGCAGGGGGGCGACGGCCACCAGCACTTCGGCCAGGCGCAGACCACCGTCGACGCGGCGACCAAGTTCCGCCGCCGTGATATGCAGCAGGGCCCGGTCGGCGGCGGTGGTTCCCTTGCGGGTCGTGCGCAAACGGTTCACCAGGGTGGTGCGCAGGCCGTTGCCGGTGGGCGCCGCGGTGGCGGTCAGGGCCTCGACAGTGTCGGCGTTGGCCAGGTCACGGCGCCCCAGCCGCCGAAATTCCAGGAAACGGTCGATGATGATGGTCCACATCACCAGCGACACGCCCAGCAACGGGACCATCACCCAGCCGCCCTGGCGCAGATGGTCAGCGATGTGCCAGAGCCAGGTCATGTCAGTCGCCGTTCTCGTCCAGCAGGAGGTTGGTCAGGTGGACCGCCTGTTTCTCCATGTCGCCGATGATATGATCCACCCGCCTGGAGATTATCGTGTGCAGCAGCATGATGGGAATGGCCACGGCCAGGCCCAACTCCGTGGTGACCAGGGCTTCGCTGATGCCACCGGACATGAGTTTGGGATCGCCCGTGCCGTGGACGGTGATGATGCGGAACGTCTCGATCATCCCCGTCACGGTACCGAGCAGCCCCAGCAGGGGGGCCACGGCACCCATCACCGCCAGGATAGCCAGCCCGCGCTGCAGACGGGGCAGTTCACCCAGGATAGCTTCCTGCAATACGCTCTCGAGGGACTCGCGTACGCGATGGCGTGCGCCGAGCCCGGCTTTGAGCACGCGCAGGGCGGGAGTATGCTTGCCTTCGGTCGTCATGAAGGACGCGCAACTCTCCCAGTCCTGGCTGGCGGCGAATTTTCCCACCTGACCCATGAGACGGTCGGTATCGGCATGGACCCGGGCCAGGCCCACCAACTTGGTCACCACGATGACCAGGGCGATCAGGCCGATGAGCAGGATGGGCCACACCAGGGGGCCACCCGCACGCAGCTGATCCCTGAAATCGCTGTGGGCCGTAAGCTGGCGCAGGGCCGCACCGCTGGACAGGTCCACCGGAGCCACCTCCGAGGCGCCGGCCAGGTACTTGTGCAGTTGCCGGCGCAGGCTGCGCTGGGGCAGCTCGGGCAGGGCGTATAGTTCGTGGCTGCCGGTGTTGTGGCTGAGAAAACCCTCCTCGTCGGGCAGGGCGTACAGGGTGGAGAACTTGCCCAACTGGAAGACGCGGCCGGTAACCCGCTCGCCGTCGCGGCCGATGAACGCCTGCTCACGGACGCTGACGTGTCCGCTGCGCCGAATCTCGTCGTGCAGTACGGTTGCCAGGGCGACAATGTCCTCCAGATCGGGAAAGTACCCCTTCTTCAACAGGCGGCTGACCCGGGCCACCCGCTCGGGGCGACCGGCGCTCAGGGGCGAGGCTTCCAGCAGTGATTCCACGTCCCGGGCTGCCAGGCGCACGTTGCCCGTGGTCTCGCGGAAGTCCAGCTCGCGCTCCTGCCATGAAGTCTCGAGGCGGGCAATCCGCGTCTGCAGGTCGGCGGCGCGCCGGTCCAGCCTGACCTGCTCGGCCACCAGAAACCGGCGCCGTACATCCAGGCTGTCGATGCGGGCGACCAGTGTTGTGCGATCGGCCAGGATGGATTCGCGTACTTCCTGCGCTGCCGCTTCGGCCTGCTCCCGGTCCGCGCGTGCCTGGCGAGCGGCGGCACGGATGTCCTGGGCCCCGGCTGTGGCGGCCAGACCCAGCAGGATCACCGTCAGCAGAAGGAATCGCCTCATGGCTCTATCCTTCCGATGGGCAGTCCGATGATCTGCACCGGACGACGGCGGGCAGCCATCTCGAAGGCTTGGCCCAGGGCGCGGTGGTGACGGCGGTCCAGGGTGATCCAGGCCTGGTTCGCGGGATCCCAGGCGCCGCTGCGGGCGCCGTCGGGAGTGCGCCAGAAAAGAGCCAAACGGCCCACCCGCAGTATCTCCACATGGACGTCGTGTCCATCCAGGTCGATGGCGTCAGTGACCAGTTCCACGGTGCCGCCGTAGGACGCCTCTATCTGGTAGGCCTCCAGCAGTCGCCGCAGCTTCTCGGCGGCCGGCGTATCGGGGTGGAAGAGTTCTTCGCGCAGGGTTGCCAGGCGTTGCCGCCGTTCGGCAGGCAGGAAGGGCAGGTCCGCGTCAACCTCGTCCACCAGCCGGTCCAACAGCACTACCAGCGTATCTTCCAGGTTGTCCGTCAATCGGTCGGCTTCCACCAGGCGGTGTTGCAATTCCGCCATCCGGGCCTCGAGAGCCGCCACCACGGCGGAGTCGCGGGCTATGCCGCGCTCGAGGTTGGTCACGTCGGCCACGAGACCATCGTGCCGGGCCCGCAGCGTGCTGCGCTCGGTCTCCCAGGCGGATTGTGATTGCTGGGCGCCGCGGTCGGCGGACAGGGCGGCGTCCACGTCGCGCCGGGCAGCGGCGGCGGGCTGCTCCTGACCCCGTGCCACCCACCCGCTGGCGAGGGTGCAGGTGATCAGGGACAAGAAAACGACATATCTGCGCATCAAGGCAGATCCCTTCCGGCCAGGTGTTGCTGGTCACCGAATCGAAGCATCGCTGAGAGTGCCGTGTTCGGCGTGGGTGGTCAAGGATCCGGGCTGTCTCAAGGCTGATTTTAAACAAACATATCCGGTCGTAATTTCCAATGATTACTCATGGTTACTCAAAATATAGCAGAATTAAAGAAAATACGTACATATTCTATCCCGAGATGACGATATTCTGTTAGAATTGTGGGACGAACAATTCCGTCGATCGTATCGCCCCATCGAGACCGCTTGCCAAGATCAGGGAGCCATGTTTTGCGCAACTATGAAATAGAGATATTCGAGACCCACAACGAAGTCCGGATTTCCGGACTGGTCTCCATCGAACTTGTGCGCAGCATCATATCCGACCTGGTCAAGACCCCGGATTTTCCCCGGCGCCAGGCCATCTGGATCCTGGCTGACGACGTGTCCCCGCCGCCCTTTCCCGATTTCGCGGTTATCACCGAGGAGGTCCGCCAGGTCCTGCAGCCGGACCTGACGGACAAGAGGGTTGCCCTGGTGGTGGGTGGTGGCCTGATCCGGGCCCTGGTGGAGATGTTCCGCCGCGAGGCCGTGAGCCTGCCCCTGCAACTGCAGATCTTCCTGAACCGCGATGAAGCCCTCTCGTGGGTCAAGGGCGAATCCGAGGTTGCCGGCTCCTCCGCTTGACGCTCCCGTGGCCATCGGTGACATTGTGGCGGACGCCGACAGTCCGTTGACCCACCGCCGAGAGGCCCGCCGACTTGCAATCCTACTGGCGCATGCTGAAGATGATCCGGCCCTACGCCTCCCAGGCGGTGGCGGCCTTCGTCTTCATGGTGTTGTTCTCCTTTTTCAGCGTCTTCAGCTTCACCATGATCTCACCGTTCCTGAAGGCACTGTTCCTGGATGAGAGTCCGCTGCCCACGACCGAATTGGCGGTGACGGGATCGGCTGCCACCACTATTGCCGGTGCGCCGGTGGACACGACCGTGGCTGCGGATGCCGTCCAGGATGCAGACAGCCGCGACAAGCTGGCCTATCTCGAAGACAAGATGGATCTCTTCGACCGGGCCAAGATCGTTTTCCAGGACTGGGTGGAAAGCACCCTGATGCGGGGCACCAAGCAGGAATCGCTGCAACGGATCTGCATCATCGCCTTCGTTCTGCTGCTGCTGAAGAACGTGACCTGCTACATCCAGGAACTGCTGATGGTGCGCGTCAGCGAGGGCGTGGTCCGGGACCTCAGGAACCAGCTCTACGCCAAGTTGACGGCCATGCCCCTGGCGTTCTACCACCACCACAAGGCGGGCGAACTGATCAGCCGCGCCACCAACGACATCATCAACGCCCAGCGCTGCATCAATGTGAGTTTCAGCAACGTGATCCGGGCCCCCATCTTCATCCTGATGTACCTGACGGTGGCCTTGATCCTGAGTTGGAAGCTGACCCTGCTGGCCTTGACGCTGATGCCGCTGAGCGTGATCGCCATCGTGCGCATCGGCAAGGGCGTGCGGCGCATCAGCCACCTGCAGCAGGAGGAGATGGCCAGGATCACTTCCAACCTGCAGGAAACGGTCTATGGCATCCGGGTCATCAAGGCCTTTGCCCGCGAGGACTTCGAGATCGGCAAGTTCCTGGTGCGGTCGCAGGAGTTGTTCAAGCAGATCTTCCGCTTCAACCGGCGCATGAAACTGAGTTCGCCCCTCACCGAACAGCTCACCTCCATCGTGGGCCTGGTGCTGTTGTGGTACGGCGGTTCGAAGGTGTTCACCGGCGGCGTGATGGCGCCGGACCTGTTCATCGTCTTCCTGTTCGCCATCTTCTCCATGGTGCGGCCCCTGAAGATCCTCGGCTCGGTGAACGCCGAGATCCAGGCGGGCATCGCGGCGGCGGACCGCATCTTCAGTGTACTGGACGACGAGGCCGAGGTGGCCGATCCCGGGGCGGGCGTAATGCTGGACACCATCGAGGGCCGGGTCGAGTTCGACAACGTGCACTTCAGCTACATTCCCGGTGAACCGGTGTTGCGCGGAATCTCGTTGCAGGTGGCGCCGGGTGAGGTAGTGGCCCTCGTGGGCAGCAGCGGTTCTGGCAAGAGCACCATGGTGGATCTGATTCCCGGCTTCTACCACCCCCAGGAGGGGACCGTGCGCATTGACGGTGTGGACCTGCGCGAGGCGAACCTGGCCTCGCTGCGGCGCAACCTGGGCATCGTCACGCAGGAAGTGATCCTGTTCCACGACTCCATCCGCGACAACATCGCCTACGGTGTGGACGAAGTGAGCCTCGAAGAGGTGCGTGCCGCGGCGCGTGCCGCCAACGCCGACGGGTTCATCATGAACCTGCCCGACGGCTATGACACCATCATCGGCGACCGGGGATTGAAGCTGTCTGGCGGCCAGCGCCAGCGGGTCTCCATCGCCCGGGCTATCCTGCGCAACCCGCCCCTGCTGTTGCTGGACGAGGCCACCAGTGCCCTGGACACCGAGTCCGAGCAGCTGGTGCAGGAAGCCATCGATCACCTGGTGCAACACCGCACCACCATCGTCATTGCCCACCGCCTGTCCACCATCCAGAACGTGGACCGGATCTACCTGGTGGAACGGGGCGAGATAGTGCAGATGGGTACCCATGACGAGTTGCTGGCGGCCGGGGGGCGGTACAAGGAGCTCTACACCATGCAGTTTTCGAGGTGACCCGTGAACCAGTTCATCTACTACCTGAAGGCCGCCCGTCACGCCATGCTGACCGATGGTCCCGACGAACGGGAGCAGCAGATCGTGGGCGAGCACTTCGCCTACCTGCAGCGGGCCACCGAGGCGGGAGTGGTGATCCTGGCGGGCCGCACGGCCACGGACGACCCCGGGACTTTCGGCATAGTGGTGTTCCTGGCGCCTGACGAGGACGCGGCACGGGAATTCATGGCCACCGATCCCGCGGTGGACGGCGGTGTCATGAGCGGCGAGTTGTGGCCGTTCCGCTTGGCACTGATGGGTGAGCGGCCGGCGGAGTAGGCTCCCCGGCCCGGCTTGTCATCTATACAGACTCTTGATGGCGCTCCAGCTGCGTTTATTGCCGCCCACCGCCGGTTCCCCGATCTGGATGTAGTTCCACACCCCGTCCACTCCCTGCTCGTGCATGATCGCCAGGTTCGAGGGTACGGCGCAGCCTCCAGGCGTGTCGGCGGTCCAGGCGCGGAAGGTGCCGAAGAACACCGGTTCCCCGGGCACGAAACAGCAGTCGACGATGGACTCGGCGTGGTAAACGTCGTGGAAACCCGTGGCCGCGGGGCAATCCAGCATGGTCGCGCTTTCCCAGGTGCCGGCGAAATAGGCGTGGGGTTGCCAGGTCCAGGTCTGCATATCACCCAGGTCGTGGCCGGTGCCGTAGTTGAACACACCCCCGCAGTCGAGGCACGAGCCGCCCAGTCCGAAGTCCACCGACCAGATCTCCTCCTCCGGATAGGAAGGGACCAGCACCAGCCGCACCGTGCACGAACTGTCCCAGGTGAAATCGTTGATGGTGGCGGGGTCGTTATCCGTGTCGATATCCAGGTACAGATCGTAGGCCCGGGTGGTGGTGGCGAGGATGGTCAGCAGGATGGTTGCCGTCAGGATCGTGGTCTTCAGTGGCATGGTAGCCCTCCCTGTCCACGGCGGCGCACAACCGTGTCCAAAACGGTAGGCTACCGCCGGCTCACCATGGAGTATAACACCAAATTGACTGGTCGTGCGTGACGCCGGGAGGAGTTTTTCGACAGCCTGCTATTCCTCGCCCGGCTCGTCGTAGAAGTCGATCATGTCGACGGGCATGACGACGGTGGTGGCGATGTTGCTCATGTGGGCCACCAGGCGCTTGTAGAAGCGCAGGATCAGTACCAGGCAGACGGCGTCGCGCGTGGGGAGATCGCCCATGGTGATGTCGCGGATGGCGTCCTCGTAGGACCGGCCCTCACTCTTGGCCCGCTTGATCACCAGGCCGGCAAGTTCCTCGTCGCTTTCGGAGAAGGCCTGGCGTGCCTTGGCAAAGAGATCGGCGATGGTGCGGGTGGTGTCGCCCAGGCGCTCCTGGTAGAGCTTGCGATCCCCGTCGGCGATCATGGCGTTCACCTCGTGCAGGTTCTTGATGTAGTCGCCGATGCGCTCGCCGTCCTTGACCACGTTGGTGAAAATCAGCGCGGAGGCGATATCCGAACCGCCCTCGCCCAGAGCCAGGCGTGACACCACGCGGCGGCGGATCTTGCGCTCGATCCGGTTGATTTTCTGGTCACGGTCGTAGACCTGCTTCTGCGGATCGTCGTCGGGCGCCCCGTCGATCACGACATTGGTGGTGTAGGCGTACATGTCCGCGCCCAGGGCCAGCATGCGGTTGATTTTCTCCACCAGCTCGGCACTCCAGTTGTCCGAGCGGAACAGGTCCATGAACGATCCCAAACCCATGATATCCTCCAACAGTGTCAGGAGCCCCGCAGGACCCTGTCGATGACTACGAAGAGCAGCGGCATCACGAAGAAGACCCCCACCATATAGACGAATGCGAACCAGCGCCGCCTGGCTGTCTGCGCCGCCAGGGCCCGGGCCAGGCGTATGGGTATGCGCCGCAGGAACGGGATGGGGTAGATGACGATGATGCCAGTGATGTTGAACAGCAAGTGTACCAGTGCCACCGTCAACGCCGCCGGCGTGCCGGTCATGGACGCCAGCAGGGCCGTGACCGTGGTACCCACGTTGGCGCCCAGGGTTACGGCAAAGGCTGACTCGAGGGGCACGATGCCCGCTCCGATCAGGGGTATCAGCAGGCTGGTGGTGATGGAGCTGCTCTGGACGCCCACCGTCACCAACAGGCCGACGAACATGGCCGCCAGGCCGCCGTTGCGAACGTTCCTGGTGAACGAGCCCTCGGCCCGGCTCAGCACCAGTCCCTTGAGCACCTTCGTCAGGAAGGTCAGTGCGAAAAAGATTCCGATCAGCGCCAGCACCACCATGACGATGGTGGCCCCGCTGTTGGGCAGACCCATGGTATCGGTAAGCAGATCCTGCACTTGGTGGACCACCGGCTCGACCGAAGCCTTGACCGGGTTGGGGAATTTCTGGCCCTCGGCGCCCACCAGCAGGGTGCTCAGCCAAGTGGCCGAATTTTCCAGGAAGTGGGTCGCCTGCTCCAGCGGGAAAAGCAGGGCGATGGTCAGGATGTTGAAGAAGTCGTGCATGGTCGCGCCGGCAAACGCGCGCTGGAATTCGGTCCGCCTGTTGATGGACGTCATGGCCACCAGGGTGTTGGTCACCGTCGTGCCCATGTTGGCGCCCATGATGATGGGAATGGCCCCCGGCACCGTCAGTGCGCCGCCGGCCACCATGCCCACCACGATGGAAGTGGTGCTGGACGAACTCTGGATCAGCGACGTGGCCAACAAGCCGATGAGCAGTCCGATGACCGGATTGGTGGTGGTGGCGATGAGCTGCTCGCTGAAGCCCTTGCCCACCAGTTTGAAGGCCGCGCCGAACATGGCGATCGACAGCAGGAAAACGTAGAGCAGAATCGCGAGGATCAGGATGTTGACGAGAATGCGCAGGCCGGAGGGGTGGGTGGACGGTGCGTCGGTGACGGTCGACATGGCGCTCCTGGCAGTCGCCGCAAGGGGGCGAGGCACGGGTGGTGGATGCTGCCTGCGGCAAGTACCGCGCGGGTCCGGCGGAAACGTATAAGGCGGGAGCGAGGAACGTCAAGGGCTGTTGAGTGGGTGCCGGCCCGGGGCCTTTCCGGGCTTGATATCGGGACATGATTCCGGCCTGATGCGCACCCTTGTCTCACCGGCAATAGCTGCCGCCATGGGGCCCGAAACGGAAGAATTCTCCCGTCTATCGTTGGTCGTCGATAGCCGAACCCCGCGCCGTCATACCCTTTAACTACCGTGGAGATCAGGTCCTGTTCTTGCAAACACGGCGATTGGGTTTATGGTGGGACCGATCTTTCCACCATGATCCCCGACGAGGAGCGATCCGCCCATGGCCATCCTGAAAGTCGCTCGCATGGGGCACCCCGTGCTCCGCGAGAAGTGCAAGATCATCGACCCCGCGGCCATCACCGGCCCCGAGGTGCAGCGGTTGATCCGCGACATGTTCGAAACGATGATCGAGTACAACGGCGTCGGCTTGGCCGCGCCCCAGGTTCACCAGCCGGTACGGCTGGCGATTGCCGGCGGCGAGGCGGACGACGAGGGCCGACCGCAATACCGGGTGCTGATCAACCCGGAAGTCACGGTCCTCGACGGTGCGCAGCAGCTGGGCATGTACGAGGGGTGCCTGTCGTTACCCGGCATGCGCGGCTGGGTCGAACGGCCCGACAAGATCCGGGTGAAGGCCTGGAACGAGCAGGGCAAGAAGACCGAGATCGCACTCGATGGTTTTCCGGCCGTGGTCACCCAGCACGAGTGTGACCATCTGGACGGGGTGCTCTACGTCGATCGCATCGAGGATACCACCAGGTTTGGCTACGAGGAGGAGGCCGCGCGCTTCCTGGACCTGGCGGACGAGGACATGGAGGACGTCGCCGAAGAGTGAGTGCGGCGGCGTCATGGAAGAAGGATTCCGCCGATGAATGACGCCGCTCTGCACAATACTATCCGCGCTTTCAACGCACGCCACTTCGACAAGGCGTCCGACCACGCCGCCGAAGGCCTGGCCACGGCCCAGGGTCGCGACGAGGCCTTCTGGATGGGCCTGCACGACGCCTGCTCCGGCTACGCCGACGTCCACGCCGGCCGCTACGACCACGCCGAGTCCAAACTGACGGGCGCCATGCAGAAGCTCCGCAACTTCGGATTCCGCTACCAGAACTTCGAGGTCACGGCCGCCTTGGCAGGTATTCGCCGCGCCGTGGAAGAGATCCGCGCCGTGCGTAGCGGCAGGCGCAACTTCGACGTGAGCCTGCTGCCGCAGCTGAGACTGGCGGCGAAGGCGGACGACTAGAGGGGGGATCCCCGCAGTTCCATCGAGCCCCGACCCGGCACCTGTGAAGGTGGCCGGGTCGGGGTGTTTTTGTGTTGGGTGGGGTTTTGGGGGTGCCTGATTTTGGCGTGAGCACGAGGCGCCCGGGGGCCTCGTTTAGGGATGATGGACGGGAAGCAAGAAGCGGGCCACGGTGTGGCGTAATATGTTGGTTTATTACGGTGTTATATTGTTTTAGGGCTTGCGGTTTTGGCCATATTTTCGTATATTGTTCGCACCTCCCAAATACCCAGGTCAGGAGGACCGCCATGTCTGCTGTTGCCTTCGTTTCAGGCCAATCTCCAGCTCGTGTTCATTCTTCCCTTCGCCGTTCCCTGGCCGCTCTTGAAGAAGCCCAGCAATGCGCCGTCCTGTGGTTCGGGGAGGTCATGCGGAGGCGGCTGTACCGCGACTTCGAATGCTCGTCGATGAACCAGTATGCGGTGCGCGAGTTGGGGTTTTCACAGTCGCGGGCCCGGGATTT
>Ga0164315_10003277_pt1 | contig 12541 bp, 11 predicted proteins | sample GuaBasSedimGuay6_FD_113737 | JGI IMG/M metagenome (GOLD analysis project Ga0164315, IMG submission 113737) | Subseafloor sediment microbial communities from Guaymas Basin, Gulf of California, Mexico - Guay6, Core 4569-2, 0-3 cm | ecosystem: Environmental > Aquatic > Marine > Hydrothermal vents... | reverse complement strand
TACCATAGATACATATTATTAATATTAATATTAATATTACTATACTACTTATTATTATACTACATCTACTATTACTATTACTTATTACTACTAATACTTATTAAAACTACTACACCTTGTAGCTTTGCTACAAGGTGTAGGTTTCTACAGCAAACATTTAAAACGTGAAACAAGAGGAAACTTAGGGTCTCGTAGCTCGTAGCTCTAATTAACAAAATTGCCTTTTATACAAACCTCCTAGTCCCTATTCCTTATACGAAACGTATAGTTACAGCTTATCATAAAAACGTAGGGTTATATATCCCAGAAATTTAAGGGAATTTAAGTTTTTATCCTTATTTCCCTAACCAATGTTCCTATTTAAGTAGTTAGATTTTTAAATATAGAAAATTTAGTTCTATGTAATATTAATAACAAAGTACCTTAACTACTAAAGTCCCTAAAGGGAAAACGAGGATAAATTGGGCATAATGTCGTACAGAAGGCGAAACATAGATCCCTCAAGAAATAAGGGGTTGTCGGACAGGACTCCGAATTTTGCTCTTAATCTAATAGATAGAGCTATTGATATTGGAGACAACGCCTTTTCCGTTAATTCCGTAGATGCCCTGGTTTATAAAAGGTTAGAGAAGGGACGTACCTGTTCATGTCTTAATTTTAAGTCAGGAAATGGAACTTTATACTCTACTGAACGGGATATAGGTGCTCCTGTTATTATTCTTAATGAGGACAAGGATAGTGATCCCGCAGAGGAACTTTTAGACGAGGTAGTAGAAGCGTTGAGGGATAGCTTAGAAGCTTGTCCTGTATGTTACGGAACGGGATTTATAGGAGGATATAAACTACTAAATTCCCACGAAACGTTTTTAGATACCACGTATCCTATTACAAGTAAATATAGGATAGGTATTCGTGCAGGGCGCCCTTCCTTTTTCACGTCAACAGGAAACGAGGCTTTTGTTGTATTTACTATAAACGTCCCCTCTATTTTCAATAGCCTAAAAGTAACAGTGTTACCTAAATCAACGGGTGTACATACCGAGACATTTTCTTCTATGGAGATTAAAAGACTCGTTGATCCTTCCTACATTCCACTATCTCAAGCCAGTCTAACTTCCCTTTTAACTACCACTTCTACTATTCTTATAAAAATCTATATTACAGAGGATATCCATGGAATTTTTATACGAACGGTATTAGGTGAAACGTCAGTCAGGATCAATTTTCCTAAGATTCCTGAATCTTTTGCAGATGGTGCTTTTGACGTTTGGGATACGCAAACTGTGGCTGTTACTTCTAAGGAACTTCTTTCCAACAAAGATGTATTAAAAGATACCCGATACAATAAAACATGGAGGATAATTAATATAGAAAGAAATGAACCCAGGGAAGTGGATATAGGGAAGGACATAACTTTGAGGCGTATAAAAAACTTTGAGGTTTTTGGTTTATTACCTTAATAGGAGAATAAAATGGATACACAAGAAGTAATAGCTTATTTGGTAGAAAGCGCAGAGGATACTAAAACTATGCGCCCGGGACGCAAACGCAGTGCGGAAGAAGGTATAATATTTGATAGATTAAAGAAGGCTCTTGCTCCTTACAAAATGTTTTCGATGTACTACGATAAGGTTTGGGCCAAAGGAACTTTTGTAGTTAGGGGCCCCAAAGTAGTCAAGTCTATTTTAAAGACAGTAATGCCTAAAATGAAATTAAAGATGACTAATTTTCAGAAAGGTAATAAAGATAACCTTTTTTTAGTTTCTTTCAAGCAGATTTAATCAAAGGTAGGTGTTTTATGGCGTTGAGTCCTTTACAAAGGGAATATAGAAAGTTCTTTCGGTCTACTTTAAAGGAACTAAGCGAAGATGGAATGACGGGACTTAGTCAAGAAGATATAGCTGACTTTTTTCGTAGTATTCCTAAACAATGGAAAAAATACAAGAGGGATAAAGATATTACAGCCTCAGTAGTAGATAAGGTTGTTGCAAAAATATATAAGTAAAGGACGTGAGGAGGGGTAAATGCCTAGCACTAGAGATGAAGAAAAATTACTACTCCAGATAGAAGATAGTATACCTGAAATAAAGGATCGGATTAATAAGATAAGAAAGTTTTCTAAAAAGTTTCGTCAGATAATCACAGCCGCTCCTGCGGCCCCGTTAAAAATAAGTCGAAAGGGATTAGAAGCGAAACTAACTAAACTTAAAGAGGCGGAAGAAATTCTCTATTCTATAAATGATTTGTCTATGAAGATGGATCAGCATTTCGGAAAGAAGAAGGCCACCCAAAGGCGGGCTAGAACAAAGAAAGAGCTTACAGGTCTAAGTAAAGTTCTTCAGAAGAGTATAGATGAAATAAATAATTCGGTGGCGGCTTTAGCAAAGAGAAAAGCTCCTAAGCCGTTAAAGCTTTTTGGTAAAAGCGTGTTTAAGGTCATGAATAAGACGTTAGTTAACAAAGGGCAAGAAAACTTTTACATAGACATAACAGGGCCTATAATAACTTTTGTTTTCTATTTAAAGGTTCCGGTTAAACTAGAAGGGAAAGAGAAACATGATTTATTTATTGTTATTTCCCGGGAGTTTAATCAAAACACCTTGAAGATGTCGGGATATAAGCTTAGTATATTCAGGAATGTGTTTCGTCGACCTCCTTATGACTACCGATCAGCAAAAGATATTCCGACAGAAACCGCTGCCGTTAAAATGATAATGATGGTATTGGAGGGTTTAGGTTACGGTGATATACTAACAAAGAAAATAGACGTTAAAAATCTGTATAAAAGAGATATGAAGGCTCTAAAAGAGTTGAAGGATAAATATATAAAAGTAGCCGTTAGTAAAAATAACGTTCAACTTTTTGTTAATTCCAAGGATATTAGAGATCCTAAAACATATAAGGTTGCCCATTCGGCATTGAAGGAGCTTTTAGTTGATATTAAAACTATATTCAATGCCGATAAGAGAAAACTAGGTTTTATATACAAAATAGGAGAGAAGTATTATAAGAACAATCCTGTTACTATAGTTGATGTTACCTTTAATCCCAGAGCAGCTATAGACCTTATAAGATAGGAGCCGTTATGAGCCTTGTAGTAAAAGGGAATGCTTATAGTTTTAAGATAAATTTTCCAGAGGTACCTGGGGGAAGTTTTCCTGGGTTTGTGATGTACACCCCTACAGGGACTATATTCTTAGCAGGTACTGGAGTTGCTATTACAGGATCAGCAGGATGGTTTGAATACGAGGTTACGATTCCTGTATCTGCGGCTATAGGTACAGCAAGTTCTCCTTGGAAAATAACCTGGGCTTACGGGTCGATATACAAAACAATGTATTTTGAGGTCACTGATCCCAATTTATTTGATGATGAGATATATCAAAAAGAGTCTAGTAAATTAGGTTTAGCGGGATCGAACTTTGACGCTAGAATAATTGTACCTGAAACTGTGACAGATGCCACAGTAACCCTATTAACGGGTTCAGGAGAAGTTGAGGGGGCAGGAGGAACGGCTTCTCCAGTAACACATAGATTAGGGACACAAATTTCCAAGACTATTACTGGAGACTATCTTACGGCAGGAGAATACACATTACTGTGGGATACAGATGTAACTCAGTATTTTCAAAGATTGTTGGTGGCACCTCCATCTTTACTTCCTATGATACTAGAGGTAAGATTTCTGATTGATAGGATAGTTAAACAGTTGGAGGAACCTCAAGCATATACCGAATCAGATATGTATTCGGCTATTATAGGGGGTTTAGGAATTATAAATGGGTGGTTTCCTTTAACTTCTTGGACTGTTTTAAATACTCCTCGAGAGTTAAAACCCTTTTTAGTTATGGCAGGGGCTTGGTATGCGCTTAATAGTCAGTTTATGGTAGAAACAGACATGGCATTTTCGTATGCAGGTCAAACTATAACCTTAGATTACGATAGAACAGGTTTAATAGCCGAAGAAGCAGGAAGACTTTGGGATTATTTAACAGAGCATTTGACAAAAGCAAAGCTTCAAGTTTTAAGAATACCTGGAATGCTTGGTGTAACTTCAGGTCCTATACATAAGATCGGTAGCGTAACGAAAAATAGAAATTTCAGAGGAATGTTGGTTCAGTAGATTAACCAAGGAGGATTATAATGAGACAGAATAAGATACTGGATAGGCTAGTAGCACAGAGAGAGGATTTCAGAAAAGATATTGGTGTTATAACTAACATGGCAATCACACCAAGTCTTTTCAGGTTGGTGGTTTCTCACGCAGGGCGACCTGTGACCGAAGAGGATCTTAGAAAATGGGCTATGCATAAAGGGAAGGGACGATTTAAAATTGTTGCTAATAGTTTAAGAGAGCACAAGTTCTTTTCCTCTCCTTTTCCTATCGTTAGTGTCGCGGCTGAGGTAAATACAATAAGAATACCCTATCAGCAGGCGTTAGCCGACGATGATCTTGTAGCTGTGGCTGATAATCGTTTCATTGATACTAATCTTGGAACTGCGTGGGCAGTAGAGGAAGTCAATGGAGAAAAGTTTATCGTAAAGGTGGCTCCCGACGATATGTACGATTTTATTAAAGAGAACAAAAGCTACAAAGGACCTAAAGCAGCGACGGCAGCGGTTCAGGCTTTGGCAACACTTTCGTATAAAGGCGACAGGGTTCGTTATATACGTCCAGATATGACTGTTGGTATGGGTAGTGTTACGCAGGTAAAAGACGACGGTACTGCGATTATTAAGGATGCGCAGGATGGCAAATCCTATAACAGACCTATGGGAGCAGTGATAGAGATTGTAACTACGGGACCTGCCAATAAAGTAAACAAAGTCGATCTTAGGAACTTTTTTGCGTCGTACCTGGGTGATGATATAGCAAATAAACTGATTTAGCAGGTGACCCATGGAAAAAAACATTATATTCCGTTTAGTAGAGTTTAAAGAGGAATCGGATACAGTAGTTGTTGAAGGAGAACTCTTCTTTATGGCTAGTGCCAATTTAAAACAAGCTAAAAAACCCAAAGAACAGGAAGAACTAGAAAGCATCTATGCTGCCAACCGCATTGCTTTTATAAAGAAGGCGGGCTTAGTTGTTAGGGATTTAGTTAGGTTAGCTTGGGATAAAGAAGATACTGAGGAAGCTGATAAAAAAAGCGAAGCTACGAAAAAGATTAGATTCAAATGGAAATCGGATACTACTTCATTTGAAAAAAGCACTGAACTTTTAGCAATAACCATAGTGTTAGTACCTTCCTCTACTCCTTTAATAGCATCCGATTACACTTACGTTGGAATTATGTATGAGAAACGTCTTGCAGACAGTAAGGAGGCAAAGTAAAACGTGGCGACTGTTTCAGAATCTAAGAAAAAGAAAAAGAAGGCTAAGAAAGAGTCATCTGCAAATAAAACGGTAAGAAAGTTTGATACCCGTAAACTGAGATCATTGAAAAAAGAGATAAAGAGTCCTAGTAAAGACGTCCACGCTAAGATTTTAAGGACTACTCTAAAAGCTTTAGTAACAGAGCTACTGCCTACGGCCATATTAGCTTATAGGGACGATCCTAAAGGGCCTACAGCTTATCCTGTTACTAATATAGTTGCTGAGGTGCGTAGTACCATCGCACAAATAGAGTCTACTATAAACGTGGACGAAATAACCTTAGCTGTTTCAGAGGCAGTGGCGTTAGCTTTAAAAAACCTGGTAAATGATGTTGTATCTCAACTTCTAGGTACACGGCGATCAATTCCTACGAAGATATATAATTCTGCCGCGGGTAAAGAAATGGAGCTTATAATAAACAAAGTTATTAAGGATTTTGAAAAGTCTATGGCAGAAGCAGTTGAAGTAATAAATAATAGGATATATTCTTCGGTAAGGTCTGTTACAATGGGAAAGGGTACTTTAGGAAATACCAGAACGAGGAGATAACTATGCCAAACGCATATATAACCCGAGTAGGAAAAACGTGTAACAGAGGAATAAAAGAGCTTGAGACCTTATGGGAACAAGCAAAGACTATTGCTATGAAACAATACGCCATTAGTGAGGATACACCCCGCTTTTATGCGTTGGTAATGGGGATATTTAAAAAATCATTAGGTGAAGAGTGTATAGAAAAACTAGAGGCTATGTCTTTTGTAGTAGATAAGATTGTTGCAGCTGCTAAAGAGGGAACTATAAATCCACCGAGAGTAAACCTACTTCCCAAAACTATTAATCCGGAAGCTGTGGATATTTGGAAAGATGTATTACGTAAAGATAAAAATAAAAACATAATAAAATCGTATACCGACCCTAGAGAAAAGTGGGCAGCTGCCGTGGTACTGTTTAAACAGGCTTGTGCTAAGAAAGGGATAATTCCTTTCTCTAAGAAGACCACAACACGTTCTGCAAAAGCACCTGTCTTGACTGAGTTAGCTATTCGGGTAGATCCCTTACTTAAGGTACTACAAAAAGCTGAGAATGACTTAATAAAATCAGGGTCTCTCAAAAAGTCTACACCCAAAGCGTTTAAACTAGACAGTGTAAAGAAAAAAGGAACAGACTATACAGTAAAGGCCTCGAAGATTTGGAAGTTTACAAAAACATACTCGGCCGCTTCTTCAGTAGCTCAGGTGTTATCTCCGAAGTATGGGTTTAAGAAAGATGGTACCAACTCTTTTGTTAAAAGAAAGGGACCCAATACACTTATTAGAATTAAATACGTCCGTAAAGGAGACTTGGAGGCTACAATATCCATAGAGCTAAATATAACGGCTAAACTGTGGCGTAACATTGAGGCATCTTCCAATAAACCAGAGGTGTACTTAAACCGGTGGATGAAACGCGGTTTTGTATCAGCGGCGGCTACAGATAATATTATACTTGATGATGTTATACCCGAGGTACCCAATGCAGATGAGGTAATTGATACGTTTTACTCTATTGGCGGTGAAGAGGATGCTTATCTAACTATGAATAAATTGACTCTCCCTGTTATCGTTAATCTTGGGGATGACAATTTCCAACAACAGTTAGTGAGTTATATTATAACAAAGGCAAAAGAATACGATGCCCAACTTTTTGAAGGACTTATACAATTCAGAGACGATCCTATATTTAGAGAGGAACTGAGGGAATTGTACAAAGATGATAAGTACAGTTTTCCTATAAAAGAAGACGAAGGCGTGGCATTACTCCCTTCTCTTAACATACCGAACTAAGGAGTGGTTACTATGGACAACCTAGTTATTGCTGAAAATAAAAGGGAAGTTGTGGGGAAAATAAAGTCTTCTGCTACCGTAACTAATAAAATTGTATCAGAAATAGATACTTTTATAAAACAGTTAGGAAGTAAAAAGAAAGCCGCAGATTTCCCTCCCGTTCCCGCACTGGAAAATATCCCACTGAAAATTAGGGCAATAAGAGGTAATTGGTATATTAAAAATATAGAAATGAAAGATGAAACGTCTACTGTTTCTATTACAGCTAATACAGTACCTATTACCTATAAGGGATCTCTTACAGCTACAGTACCTATAGTAATTCCTTATTCTTCTCTTATAGAGGTAATAATTATACCTGGTTATGCTCGAGGTAGACGAGGTAGTAAAATCAACTCGGCTGCTATTTATTTTAACTTGACGTTAAGCCAAGAAGAACTTAAGGAATTGTGTGGCGACACCGAAGTCGAGGAATTTAAAGTAATAACCTCTATGCAATCTTTAGTAGATTCTAAACTTACAGGTATGTTACCTTATTACAGCGCCAACTCTTTAGTTACCCGAGCAAAGTCACAAAAAACTGATATAATAGTACGCATCCCTAGTGGTCAACTTCTGTTTCTTCCTGATGTAGACTACAGGGATATTATAGAAGACTCACTTAGGGAATCCTATAATACTGAAACGGCGGAGTTTGATCCCATAGAAACCGATATCAACTTGAACGATATAGTGTATTGGAATCTGGATGATCATCTTATTTTATATCTAGCTCCTGATAGGGTAATGAAGGGTATTCCTGTTGCTCATTTTAAGGAAATAGATAGAAGCATAGCCCTGTTTACATTAACCACTAATCTTGATAGCTTGTTATTTATGTTTGGTGGAAATGAATCAGGAGGTTCTTTAGTTAGTAAGGCTATGGAAACGGATTACGCATCTGTTTTTGAAAAATATCCACCAAACACACTAAGAGTTGTTGACTCAATGGAAGGGATAATATCTGCTGTAATTGCTGATCTAGGCGATGCTTATTCCCCGACAAAAATGAATAAAGTATTAGGTTCTAGTATTGACCTACTTAAAGAGAGTAAAAAGGGTCATCCTCTCAGGAGATACTCTTTAGTGGCAGTGCTATCTTTGTTGAAAGAATATTGGGAAACCATCGAAGTCCTTAAGCAAGAAAAAGTAGAGCAGAGAGCGAATATAGAGGGAGCCACAGCTAATGATCTACCTGAACTTCCTGGAAATTTATCAGCTAGCCTAGAGTTTTTTCCGCATCAAGCAGAGGCCATAGCCAAATCAGCTAATCTAGGTGAAATAGGGATATTTGATACAGCTACGGGTGGCGGAAAAACACTCATTATCTTAAGTAGTGCTTTAAAAAATATTGCTGATACAGGTAAGAGATCCCTAGTAGTTGTGCCGAATAATCTAGTTAGTAACTGGTTTGACGAGATAAATGATTTTTGTGACAACTCAATGAACGTGATAATATTTTCTACCGAGACAGTAAATAAATGGGGTATAGATGCTTTAATGAAGTTGAGCAAAAAGGCTCCACAGAATACAATATTTATAGCTACATACAAGTGGCTGACGTTAGGTTATTCTTCCGAAGAGGTAGGTGGTAGAGTTATTTTTGATTTTCCTAATGTTAACCTACTATCTTCTTTGGATATAGGGGAGATTTCACTAGATGAGAGCCAACTAATAAAGAACGAAGGAAGTATAACACACAAGGCCTGTATGCAATTATCTGCTAAAACAGGATCTAAAAGGTTGGCTACAGGAACACTTATGCCTAATCTAATTTCAGATGTGGTAGGGCAGGTTGCTTTTTTAGATCCTACAATATTTGGAACCGTAGATCAGTTTAAAACAGAGTATGCTGAAAGCGTCACAAGTTCGGGAAGAGTTATAGCTTGGAAAGATACTGCCTTGGATGATATTAACGACAGACTCAAGGATGCAGGAGCACTTACTTACACAAGAAAAGATTGGTTCTACTTGTTACCGAAACTTAAAGAAAAGTATCATATCGTTAATATGACGGCTGGCCAACAGAAGTTATATGATGCTATAGTACAAGCTACATTGGATGAAATAAAAGCTGATCCTAAGCTAGCCGATATGTGGACCAAGATGAAAAACAGCAGTGGTGACGACGAAGAATCCTTTGGTCCTCTTATTGCTAGACTAAGAAGGTTAGAACGTTTTTCTTCGGCTCCTGGTTCTGATGAACTAGGTGAATTCTCTCTTGATGATGAGGATCAAATATCACCCAAGATAGAAAAAATAGATTCTATTGTTGATAAACACTTGGCATCCACTCCTGATGAAAAAATACTTCTTCTTACCCAGCATGTGGATGTGGCTAAAGATATTATGCGATATAGCAGGCATTCAGGTAAGATGCTCTTCTATCGGGGAGGTATGAAAGAAACCCTGTTGAAGTTTAGGGATGACCCTAAAGCAAAAATACTTTGTGGGGTGGACCAATCCTTGCGATACGGGCATAATCTTCAGTATGCCTCCAGAATGATACGATTGGATACTCATTGGGCCTCAGGGGATTTAGACCAAGTACTGGCCAGAATCTACAGGCCTACAGGAACAGCAGACACCCGAGAATTTATACATTTTGATTGGATAATTGCAGACAGTTCCATTGACGTACTAAAGTTTAGACGTATAATAAGAAAGATGATTCTAAGCGGACGAGCTTCAGGAATTGTTGCTAAAGGTGAGATTCCTGAACGTCAGATATTTCCTGTATCTGAAGGCACTTTGACTTACGACAATAAATGGAAGGATGCTTTAACCGAAGAATTACCAGATTATACTAAGTATAGAAATTTAGAAGAAGCGCAGTGGGAGGAACTAAGAAAAACACAATCTACTGATCCTATCCCTGTGAAACGAGGGAAAGCTTTAACAGGCGAAATGTTAGCTACACCTTGGCCTAAGGGAGGTCGGCCCCCAATAGACGATTCTATGTCCTTTGATGAAGCCTTGATTCAACTGGCTGAAGATGATCTGAGTAAGCTTAAAGGATACACAGCGGTTACAGAATTTGGTGAAGGTTATATTACTTCTGCAAGTAAAACTAAGAAGGGATACTCTGTTCGGGTAAAATTAAAAGACGGTCGTGCTATTACTCTCAGGCATATTCTTATAGGTATTAAACCTGAGAAATTAAAAAAGCTCAAAAAACCCCCAAAGGTAAAAACCAGTAAGGATAAAAAACAAGAATACAACATAGATAGACCCGGTGCTGTAATTCGTATAGGTAATAGAGAATTTTTAGCAACCAAAGAAGGAGAACTGCATAGAATAAAGAAAGGGGTTATTGTAAAACTTTCTTATGTTTTTAGGGACGGTGTTTGGGTTACACCAAAAGGACGTAAGGCTAAGTTAATTACTCCTAATATTTCAACCTCGTTACAGAAAGTAATGACAGATTTAGGTTATAAAGAAAAGATTGTCAAACCTAAAGCAAAAGAGCCCAAAGTAAGAGAACCCAAAGTTCTCAAGAAAGTCAAACCTGAAGTTCCGAAGGCTGTACGCGGTGTAAGACTTCGAGCTATTAATATGAGTGGTATGTTAGGTCTGACTCTTACTTTTGATCCTGATGAAGAAGCCTTAGTGACTAAGGCAGTACGTGGTAATAGACTTATAGACCTCCCTTACTTGTCAGTAAAGGTAACACCGACTCTTGCTCCAAGAATAGTAAGGGCAATAACCAATAAACAGCTTAAACCTAAAAATGCTAAGTCTCTGGTGGGTTTACTAAAAGAGTTTAGAAGAATAAACTACAAAATTAGGCAGATAGACGATGATACCTTAGAAGAGATCAGAACCCTACTCAAGAAGTATATGCGAACCCCTCATTTTTATATGTATCCTGTGATTCGTGGAACTTCTTTAGAGCTATGGATTCCGGTAGTACAACCTAAGGCAGTGGCAAAGTATGTAAGTAAATTGAATCAACTTGGATTCAAGAAATCCCGAATACTACTTCGTTTATTTCCGCAGCGGTCAGGAGTGTTACCTGTCGCCACTCAATTAGTTACTCGTTTGCGAAAGGCTAAAATACCTGTTATTAACCTAGATAGGTTTAAAGAGGATATCAAAAAGCTTAAAAAGACCGTAAAGAAATAATTTTTATCTGGGAGGATAGAATGAATACAAAGATTTTAAAAGACAAAAAAAGCAAAGCCGCTCCTGCAACTCCTATATGGGGACGTTTAGTATCTAGGTTAAATAACCCAGAAGTGCTGACGTATGACGGAGAAGAGACAGTTATTCCCCCGAAGGGACCTAGAGGTAAGATTAGGGTAGACAGGAATCTACTAGGGCCTATCCCAAAAGGATTACGCTTTATACCTGAATAACAACGAAACATACTTTCGGTATAGTTTCAAGGAGAATGATGGAGTATGGCCGGTAACTTAATATCCTGTGACGTTGTTTTAGATAAAATCTACGTCCACTCAGGACTTACGGCAATTATCACAGACAGCTTTTCAAGCCCTAGTTTAGGCACTTGGGGGTTAACCTTCGACGGCTCAAACCTCATCTCCTGTGATAACGATACCGATAAAATCTATATCCATTCTGGGATCTCTTCAACCATTTCAGATAGTTTTGCGGCTCCTTCTACAGCCCTTTTGGGATTAACCTTCGATGGCACGAATCTCATCTCCTGTGATGACTCTTCTGACCAAGTTTATGTCCACTCCGGGATTACGTCAACTATCACAGATAGTTTCAGTGGTCCAGGTACTAAGCCTCGCGGATTAGCTTTCGACGGCTCAAACCTCATCTCCTGTGATAACGATACCGATAAAATCTATATCCATTCTGGGATCTCTTCAACCATTTCAGGTAGTTTTGCAAGTCCCGGTATTGATTCTTCGGGGTTAACCTTCGACGGCACTAATCTAATCTCCTGCGATAAGGATGCCGATAAAATCTATGTCCATTCAGGGATCACCTCTACTATCACAGATAGTTTCAGTAGTCCCTCGGCAACCCTTACAGGTTTAGCTTTTGACACCGCCGCTTACAGCTCTTCAAGTTCTTCAAGTTCTTCAAGTTCCTTTAGTTTGAGTTCTTCGAGTTCCTTTAGTTTGAGTTCCAGTAGTTCGAGTTCCAGTAGTTCAAGTTCTTCAAGTTCCAGTAGCTCAAGTTCCAGTAGCTCAAGTTCCACGTCTTTTAGTTTGAGCTCCTCAAGTTCAAGTTCTACCAGCTTTAGTTTGAGTTCCTCAAGTTCGAGTTCGTCAAGCTCATCAAGTTTTGTAACTCCTTTTATGGATTTAATATCCAGTGATTATAC
>Ga0164315_10003275_pt1 | contig 12547 bp, 20 predicted proteins | sample GuaBasSedimGuay6_FD_113737 | JGI IMG/M metagenome (GOLD analysis project Ga0164315, IMG submission 113737) | Subseafloor sediment microbial communities from Guaymas Basin, Gulf of California, Mexico - Guay6, Core 4569-2, 0-3 cm | ecosystem: Environmental > Aquatic > Marine > Hydrothermal vents... | reverse complement strand
TCAACAACGAAAGGTTTGTAGAAAACTTTGAGAATTCTTTATTTTTGTGGGAGAATCAGCAATTATATATCGACTAATAATGCTCGATTCATTAAGCAAGTTATGAAATACTAAAAGTTCAGTATGAAATAATTCAATCTCAAAAGTTTTGAAAACTTCTTTTGTTTCTATCTTAATAAAGTCCAAAGACAATTTGATTGATTGAATTTCATTATGGCAACAATTATCGTCGTGGCAAGTTTCATTTTCGCAACAGACCTCATCACAACTTTGATCGGTCATATTTAGAGCCGATAGATTGTGCTTATGACGCTTACTATGCTCCTTGTCTATAGAAATAAGCTGATGGTCATCATGTTTTTTATCTACAGAAAAGTGTGGATGGTTCTGATCAGTGTTTTCACTTATTGTCTTATAATCAGGAAATAATTGAGCATTACAAAAATGTTTGGTATAAGTCAGGCCGGTAGTAGAAACTACTATTAATACCGAAAGGATTATATGACTGACTCTTTTTATCATGCTTTGTCAAATATAATTGTAAATGTAATAAATTTATAACCCTAAGTTTTGTCCTTATTTAAAACTTATTTAGATTTACAGTACAAAAATACGATCTTGTAAATTAAGATCTGTTACACAATTTTGGAAAATGTTTATATAATTTAAGAGTTACAAAATATTAATTCATAAACTTAAGAAATCATCTGACTAAAATGTATAATTTAAAAATGAAAATATTACACCTTTAATTTCTGACTTACTTCTTATCATCAAAATACCTGACTTTCATTTTTAGGGCTACATTAACAAGTATAATCAGTACGGGAACTTCTACTAAAGGGCCAATAACTGCTGCAAAAGCTTCGCCTGAATTGATACCAAAAACAGCAATGGCTACTGCAATTGCCAGCTCAAAATTATTGCTTGCTGCTGTAAATGAAAGCGTGGTTGTTTTTGCGTAATCCGTCCCCATTTTTTTACTAATAAAAAAGGATACAAAAAACATCACCACAAAGTAGATTACCAAAGGAACAGCTATACGAAGCACATCAAACGGAAGTTTCACAATGAAATCACCTTTTAATGAGAACATTACAAGTATAGTGAACAACAAAGCAATTAAAGTCAAAGGGCTTATTTTAGGGATAAACTTTGTTTGATACCATTGTTTGTTTTTTAGGCGTATAAGCGAATAACGGGTAATAATCCCAGCAAGGAAAGGTATCCCGAGATAAATAAATACGCTTTCGGCAATTTGTCCAATGGTGATATCCACTTTTATGCCCTGCAAACCAAATTCCCTGGGTAAAATAGTGATAAATACATAAGCATAAACGGAAAAGAAAATTACCTGGAAAATACTGTTAAAGGCAACTAAGCCGGCAGCATATTCGGTATCGCCTTCGGCCAAATCGTTCCAAACAATCACCATGGCAATACAACGTGCCAAACCGATAAGGATTAAACCGGTCATATATTCAGGATAATCACGCAAAAATACTATGGCTAACACAAACATCAATACGGGGCCAATTACCCAGTTTTGCACCAAGGATAAAAGTAAAACTTTACGATTGGTGAACACATCTTTCAATTCTTCGTATTTTACTTTTGCCAAGGGCGGATACATCATCACTATTAAGCCAATGGCAATGGGTATATTTGTTGTTCCGCTGCTCATGTTGTTCCAAAAATTGGCAATGCCGGGGAAAAAATATCCTGAGCCTACGCCAATAAACATGGCAAGAAAAATCCATAATGTAAGATAACGGTCTAAAAAGTTGAGTCTATTTTTTGAAGGCATAATATCAATTTGTTAAGTTGTTTTTATAAAACTTTTTAAAATCCCGTTGAATCTCATTCCGTATTCTTCGAAATTCCGATAAAATAAATTCTTCTGGCCCCTCAGCTTCAGCCGGATCGTCAAAACCAATGTGCAGGCTGTGTTCTACCTTGCCAGTAAACATAGGGCAGCTTTCTTTGGCACCCCCACAGACCGTAATTACATAATCAAAGCTATTTTCAAGAAATTCGTTTACCGATTTTGGATAATTACCGCTTAAATCAATATCAAGTTCATTCATTACCTGTATTGCTTTGGGATGCACCTGCCCGCTTGGTTCCGTTCCTGCTGAAACTACTTTTAATTTATTATCAAAAGATTTCAAAAACCCTTCGGCCATCTGGCTGCGGCAACTGTTACCGGTACATAAAATAAGTATTTTCATAATCTAATCACATTTATAATTTAGGGTATCAAGACTTTCTAAAAATTGGGAAAGTGCCTTTTTTAGTTCATCTACTTTTTTGGGGTTTAGGCAATATTTGGTTTTAACACCTTCGGTGTGGCTTTCAATTAAACCAATTTTTTTCAACTCCTTCAGGTGTTGGTTAACCGTAGTTCTTCCAAGAGGTAGATCGTCCGAAATATCGCCTGTGATACAGGACTTTGTTTCTGCCAAAAATTGCAAAATCTGTAATCGTGCCGGATGAGCCAAAGCCTTAAAGAAGCTGGCATTACTTATAAGCTCATCTTCAAAAAGTTCAGTTTTTGATTGTACCATAACAAAAATATTTGACGCAAAAATACGTCAAATATTTTTAATAACGTAATTATACGTCAAATTGTGTTGGGAATAAAAAGTGCCTAAAAAGTTAGCCACCTTTCCATTAGACTAAAACCCGGATATTTTATCTGACCACACAATCCATGCAAACTATTTTATCACCCTTGATGCGTCCGTATTGCTCAACAAGCATTTCACCATATTCTTCGCATACAAAACCATCAAATGAGTGATTTTCTTTGCCACTCATAAGTGAAAACTTCTGAAACAATCATAATTTTTTTGTCAATTCTTCAGAAGAATAATAGCCTATGTGCCTAAAATATTCATTTCCATTTTTATCAAGTAATACCTGGGTAGGGATTACAGAAATGCCATAATATTTCATCAGGATTTGGTTTTCGGGTTTTATTATATTCAGAAAAACTATGTTTACTTGTTGTGGATATTTATTTTGTATTTCTTCCATAACGCTTTCCATACGTTTACAGGCAGAACAGCCTTTTGCACCAAATTCAAGAAAGGTAATTTCATAATTTAGGTCATTTTTTGAATAATTATATAAAGAATCAATTAGGGCTCCCCCGGAATTAGTGATTGCCGGAGAAGCTTGTTCTTTTATTATATTGGACATATAGCTTGTCATATTGTCTTTTAATCTGAACCCAATAATCAATAAAACAAACAATAACACAAAAACTATCCAGGGGAGTATTTTTTTTATCATACACTATGGTTTTATCTTAGCAAATAAGCCCATTAGTTTACTCTGGTAGATTTCCTTAACCTGACTTTCAGTTTCACCAATAGGTTTCACGGGTATAAGGTCAATTACTTCATCGCTGCTAAGGCCTGAATTATAGAAGATTTCAATAGATGCTTTTAAAGTTTCTTTCATTGTTTCCTTGCACTCTTTTTCATCAAGGCCCATTCGCACCCCAATATCCTGTAATTCTTTCCACTGGAACCAGAAATAGGTAGGCAACATGGCCGAAACTATTGCATAAGCTTCCAACTTTGTTTCTTCTACTTCAAATGTATTACCTAAAACTTTAAATGTGTCAATAAATAATTGCTTGTCATTTTTACTTATGGATGAATGGAAACTTACAGGGTTATAACCTTCGTTAATAAAGGATGTTGCATTAGGTATCATTCGTATTACCGAAGACACACTGATAGTTGCAGACATTTTTGCAATGGTTATTTTTGGAGCTAAGGACAAGATAAGTGCATCTTTAGCTATTACATCTTTTATACTATTGAGTGTTTCCATCATCATGGGTGGATGAACGGCCAAAATAACGAGTTCCTGTTTTGCAGGAAGTGTAACAGAATCAACAATTTGAATTTCGGGGAATTGTTTTTTTAATGCATTTTGTGTTTCAGTATTTGGGTCATAAACTACAATGGATTTAAATCCAACTGATTTGTTTTTAAAAGCCTGCAGAAAAATTTTAGTAATTCGTCCGCCACCAATAAATCCTAAGTTTTGTGTTTTCATAATTTTATATTTTAAAGTTAGTAAATGATTTCAATTTTTTCATAAACTTTTTGGATCCTGGGTTAAAACTGTTGATTATAGTCTGAGTTTTCGTAACTGACGGGTTAACACGTCAGTTCATCAACAGATTCGACCCAACACCACTTTTTGTATGTTTTCTTCGGTAGCCGGCGTTTTGCCTTTTACAAAACCAAGGTCGGTTACCCGTAAATATTTATAGTTTGAAAAGTTGTGTTGTTCCATCATTCGTTTTACGCAGTCGATTGCGCAACCATCAATAATGAGTATTTCTTTGGTTTTAAAGTTTTCGATTGATTTCTCTATTCCTGTACTAACCACAGCCAAACAATTCATTTTACTCACTCCATTGTCACGTAATTTTCGTGCTACCAAATCAGCTATTTGACCAACATCGGAAGCCCCAGAGCAAGCCATTACAATGTAATCGCCTGCACCACATAAACAGTTTTGTTTTTTGGTTTCCATATTACTTTTATTTTAAAACAATTTAAGTCCCATTTTTACAGCCATAATTAATAGAATAATTGCAAGTATTCTTTTCACTATTTTCGGATTCAAACGCTTTTGCATGAAGATGGTTCCAATAGTTGCCCCTGCAACACCTGATAGAGATGTAATTATCAACAACCTCCAATTAACTGAGCCAATTGACCAGTAAGTAAGAAATCCTGATAATGAAGAAAAAGGAACAACAAAAGCAGTTATTGTTGTGATTTTTTTTGGATTAAAACCCATCATTAATAAAAGCGGAGAAATAATTCCACCACCACCAATACCAAGCATTCCTGATATTAAACCTGCAACTGCACCAATAAGTGACAAAGAAAAATAGGGAATGTCTTCTCGATGATTAGATTCCTTCTTATTCTTAAAAAACAGAAACATAAAACCTGAGAATAACAAGAAAAAAACGAACATGAGCAACACAATATGTGATGAAATGTATTTTGACAGATAAGCACCAATAATTGCAAAAAGAAATGAAAAGATAATAATTGGAATACCTAATTTAGAATCAAGTCGTTTGTTTTTAATATTGTTAATGCTTGCTCCTGTTAAACTTATGGTGTTGTAAAATAAACCCACAGGTTTTGCAACCGATATAGGAATCCCAAAAGCATCCATAATTGGAATCAATATAATTGCTGCCCCTACACCTCCAAGAGAGAAAATAAGGGCAGCAAAGAAAGAAATTGCTGCTAAATAATATTCCATAATATGATGTTAATTATTTCTCTGAACAAGGAATACATACGCTTTTACCATCAATAATTTTTGATTGATTGTCAAATACAATCTCATTACATTTTGAGCAATTATGCCAGTCAAAAGTTCCTTTCGGTAGTTCTACGTTTTTCTGGAAGAGCTCACTTACTGAAAATAGCACATTCTCATCCATTTGTTTCACGTTTTCTATAAGCGGCATTACCAATTCGAGTTTAATATCCTTAGGCTCAACTTTTTGTTTTCGGAGTTTGACAAATTCAGAATTCAGAGCCTTTTCAAAAAATTCTGGACGCATTGAAACTCTTACAGCATTCTTTGTTTTTAAATCAACCAAAACAATCGCATTTTTTCCATAATTTAACTTTTCAGCAATTCCTTTTCCATAGGTACAACCCGTTGCAGCCATTACTCCATCTAAAAAGCAAGCGGCTGCATGTGCAGGTCCATTTTCACAAAAAAGGTACAACTCTTTATTACTGGCTTTTTCAACACCAAGTTTTTTCATTGCAGTTAAACCTGCACGATAACCAATTGGCATTGCAGGACATTTATGTCCGTGAAATTCAAATGCCCATTCTGGTATTTCTACTTTTTTAATTTCCATAATACTAATTTTTTAAATTTTATACTCCATACTTAACATTATCCTATTTTGATAGTCATCTTCATTATCAGATAACCATGCTTGATAATTCAACGAAAGTTGAACTCCTTTAACAGGTGAATATGAAACCCCGCCCATTAATGTGTTCCCATTACCTAAAACAGAAAGGTTTTTTATAGCAGGTTCTTCATAGAGTAGTCTATCGAATCGGGCAAAAAGTTCAGTTTTTTCATGTATTTTAAAAGTACTATATACTGAATATCCCAGGCTATTTAAATTTTTGTTTTCTAAATTATCCATGTAATTAAATTCAGCTCCAACACGGAATTTTGCCGATGGCTTAACTCCTATAAAAAAAGAAAGCATTTGTTCTGTTGCCGTACTGTCTATTCCTGACTGTCTGTTATGGTAAAATATTCTTGTTTGGATTTTTTCAGTAGGATTAATATCTAAGCCACCAGCCATTTTTATTTTTCCAAAAGCATCTTGTTTCACACGTGGACCTTCTCCATTGGTTATAGCAGCATCAAACGAAAATGTCTTATTTAACTTATAATAGGCAATAAACCCTAAATCACTACTTGGGGTATGCCAGTATAAATCCTGAAAGGTTTGAGCCACATAGCGAAAACCCCAAAAGCGTTCCATGGTAATGTAATGATTTTGCAAAATTGCACCACCTTCAAGTGTCAGTTTATCATTTACTTTCCATTGCAAACTGGCAAATTTCAGCCACATGGTATAATATGAACCTTTTTTTGAAGTGTTCTCTACATTGAATTGATTACCGGCAGAATCACTTACTATAATTTCTCCAACAGAAGTTGCCCTTCCTCTATCAAGAATAATTTTTGCATTCCATTTTTCATTAAACTGGTATTGAAAACCTAAATGGGCACGACCAAAACCATACTCATATTTATTCTCATCGAAATTATAAGAGGCCGTACCAAATACCTGTACAATAGGTTTTAACTTATGAAAGTCAAAATTATAAACATTCGTACTGTCCTGAGCTATAGATGTCAGGCTGATTGCTAAAATTAGCAGTATGGTTAAATTTAAGGTTCTTTTCATTTTTATCTGATATTCATTTTTGCAATAGTCCCTTCCAGTTTGCTGGCCTTTGCCAGCGTGTTTGTGATGGTTCCGAATTTTAAAATGTTTTTATGCCATATTTGTAGTTTCCGTTCATCAGCATCGGTGTCAATCTCTAATTGATAATTTATTTCTGACATAAACGGTGGACTATCATTTCTTTTACCTTGAACAACAATCCTTGCTGAACGATAAGGAATTTTTAATATCTCGGAATATCGTTGGACATTCTTTAAAATACAGGCTGAAAGTGAAGTGAGCAGTAGTTCAGCTGGATTTGGTAAAAAATCATGCCTACCTGATGTGGCATCGAATGTAATTTCAGAATTATTTGCGGTGGCTTTTGCCTGTCCTCCTTGTTGTACTGTAGCAGATATTTGATATTCTAACATGGCTTAAACTATTTTTAACCTTCGCTAATTTTACAATTATTTCGTTTAAAATATCTCCCCATAATTATTCCGATTAGAATAAATACCGGAATAGTTATTAAGATTCTCAGTAATGAGAATTTTAAACCTAAAAAACCAATCTCGAATGTGAGCATAGGAATTTTTGCAGTTGTAAAAGCACTTATGTATATGAAAATATTCACCGGTGAGCAGCCTTTTTTCCATAAAAGATAAGCAACCGGAAAAGCTGCATATAGTGGCCCTGCCTGAACAAATGCCAAAAGCATAACCAAAAACATTCCTTTTATACCAGAAGCTTCACCTATATGTTTTTGTATTTGTTCTTTTGGAATCCAAACATCAAAAAGCCCAATTAAAATAAATATTACCGGAAGGATAATGAGCATTTCCTTGAAAAACATCCAAAAATTATCTTCGAATATTTGTTTCCCGGGATTGTAATTAAAATAAAATGAGCTCCCAATAAATAGCACAAAAACTAAAATAATAGGGAAATCAAATTTATGTTTCTTTAAAAATGCTTTCATACACGCTTATGTTAGATAGTATATAAATGCCATAACTGTTCCCACTGTAATTGCACCAATAAAACTGAGTGCATTACGTATGATAGTTGTTTTTAAACCAAAATATCGTGCTTCAATCGGAATGGTTAAAATACCGACCATCATTAAAGTGGTAATAAAAACCGCAATTACCGAATAACTTACACCTGATTGTACTAAAATTCCTGCTAAAGGATAAGCAACAAACCCTGGTAATAAAGAAACAGAGCCTATTGCTGCTGCAGAAACATAAGCCCCTAAACCGGCTTCTTTTCCAAGGTATTCCATCAGAAATTTATCCGACACAAAAAACAGAACAATACTTATAATAATTATTACAGATAAAAGCGTTGGTAGTATTTTAAAGAACTGCTTCAAGCCCTTTTGTATACCTTTTATTGTTTTTTTTCGATCAATAATAAATGAAATAATTACGAGCACTGTCGTAAATATTGTCAATGGAATCATTTACTCTTTCTTTTAGTGTTTTTTAATCTGAATTCCCATAAGTTTTGCCCCACTAATGGTGCTCATTGAAAAAGTGCCGGGCTCCGAAGCCAAACTTTGTTTTTCTGGCAGGCTAAATTTCTCCCCGTTTACATTTATATCAACCTGTCCGTGCATTACTACGAATACGACATGCGATTCCATATTACATTCAGGTATGCTTCCATTTTCAGGTAAATCAATAATACGAATTTTAAAATCATCGGTATTGTACAAAACATTTTTATACCTTTTTTCATATGGAAACCCGGCTATTTTGTTAAAATCTAAAATTTTCATAATCTAACTTTGTTTTTGAAAAGGGTCGTTTTGGCCAATCATTTCAGTTTTTTTGCGTTTTAGCATAGCCAGTGCATTTTTACTACGTGAGTTTGGTATGGCTTTTTTGTTTATGTATTTGAGTTTTAAAGTTATATGCATCATGATTATTATTACATCACATAATTAAAAATGAAACCGACTATTATAATTCCTGTGGCAACTATACCTACGAATGCGGTAATTAATTGCCATTTCAACACTTTTTTAAGGATGATTATTTCGGGTAAAGAAAGTGCGATTACCGACATCATAAAGGCCAAAGCTGTACCCAACGAAACTCCTTTTTCAATTAATACGCTTACAATGGGTATTATACCTGCTGCATTGGAATACATTGGTACTCCAATAAGTATAGCTAAAGGAACTCCATACCAATTATCATTACCTAAAAGCGAACCTAAAAAATCTTCGGGAACATATCCATGCGCACCTGCACCAATAGCAATACCTATAATAATATACACCCATATTTTACCGACTATTTCCTTAACCGATTCGTAGCCTTTTTGAATACGTTCTTGAAAAGTAATTTTCTCTTCAATTTCAGCCTCATGGCTTGATTTGACTTTATAAACCCAATCGGCAACGTATTTCTCCATTTTGAACTTGCCAATTAACCAACCTGAAAGTATAGCAATTGTCAAACCTGTTACAACATAAATAACAGCCACTTTCCAACCAAATAGTCCAGCTAATAGCACCAAGGCTACTTCGTTTATCATAGGTGCAGCAATTAAAAACGAAAATGTAACTCCAATAGGAATACCTGCTTCAACAAAGCCTAAAAATAAAGGAATGGCAGAGCAAGAACAAAAGGGTGTAACAATTCCTAAAAGCGAAGCCAGAATATTACCTGTAAAAAGAGATTTGCCTTCTAACATGGCTCGTGTTTTTTCGGTCGTAAAATAGCTGCGTAGTATGCCAACCCCAAAAATGATTAGCACCAACAAGAGCATTACTTTTGGAACTTCAAAAATGAAGAATCTTATAGTTTCCGTAAGGTGAGAACCTGCCTTCATTTTCACTGCATCATCAATCACAAAATCAGCTATTGGTTGAAGATTCCAATACAGTACTACCCATAATGGTAGCAATAATGATGGAATAAACCATCCGTTCATATTTCTATTTATTGCAATTACTTTTTCTCTCATTTTTTTCTTCTGTTTCCTATTCGTAAAACAACGAACGGTGTTAATAAATTTTTTAGAAATAAATTGTGAATATGTAATAAGCCCCAACAACAATAAATAATACCGCAATTACTCGCCTGAACCAAAGTTCAAAAGTTTTCATATTATTATAAAAATTACCCAATGAACCCATGCTAAACGCTATCATCCATGCAAAAATAATTACAGGGACTCCTGTACCTAAAGCAAAAATCAATGGTAAATACAAACCACTTGCACTACTAATTGTCATAGGTATAAGCATTCCAAAATAGAGTACCCCACTATATGGACAAAATGCAAGGGCGAACACCATTCCTAATAAAAGAACAGCCCAAAACCCACTTTTGGTTTTCTTTTCCATCTTTTCAGTTAATGAACCTATGCCGGGTATTTTGAAATTTAACACACCTAACATAAACAGGCCAATTATTATCAATAAAGGACCTAATATTTTTTCACCCCATTCCTGGAAAAATCCTGACAACATAAATTGGTCGGCACCAAAAAAGAAAAGTAAGCCAATTGTAGTATATGAAATAGCACGGCCTAATGTGTATATCAACCCATTCATAAATACTTTTTGCTGACTTTTTATATCTTTGCTTATATACCCAATGGCAGTTATATTGGTTGCTAAAGGACAGGGGCTTATGGCGGTCATAAGCCCTAATATCAATACCGTTATTACCGGAAATTGGGCATTTTCTAAAAAACTTTGTAATACTTCCATTTTACATCATTGAATCTATCGTTTTTTTAATCTTTGCTTTAAGTTTGTCAGGATTTGTTCTTGCATACATAAAAGCATCATTGGTTAAGTTAACTACCTTATCACCACTAATAATAAGCAGGGTTTGACCACTGATTTTGTATTTTTTAACTATTGGATTGTTCTGGTTAATTTCCCTGTTAATAGATTTAAAAGGAACTTTTTTACCGTAGTATTCTTTTATTGCTTTTTCAGTAACAGTTTCAACTGCCTGGCAGGTAGCACAACGCCTGGTTGCATGAAAATAATAAACTTTTACTTTGTTTGTTTTTAAGGTTTTGACAGACTCATTTTTTTGCATATCTGTACTATTTTGAGCTAAAAGGTCATTGCTTTGAGCATTAACTGAAACAAACCCTGCGAATAGTACAAAACTTAAAATACTAAATAATTTTTTCATGGTGATTACGATTAATTTTTTAATAATTTTTTTAATTCATCAATAGTTGGTACTCTTCCTGATAGTACAACCTTGTCATTAATAACTAATGCAGGTGTTGTCATAACACCAAATTGCATAATTTCTACAATATCTTCTACTTTTGAAATCGAAGCGACTATACCTGCTTCTTCAATTACTTCTTTTGTGGCCTTTTCAAGTGCCTTACACTTTGGGCAACCTGTGCCTAAAACTTTTATATCCATATCTGATATACTTAAAATTATTAATTATTCGTAGTTCGCAAAACAACGAACTTTATTTGTAAATTTTTTTAAATCCTTAAAATTTGCTTAAATAAAACCTGTGCTTCTTTCCAGTTTTCTTTATTAATACAATATTTTACTCTTGGGGCTTCTATTTCCCCTTGTATCAAACCTGCGTTTTTTAATTCTTTTAAATGTTGCGAAAGTGTTGACTTGGCAATAGGAAGTTCATCACTTAAGTCACCACTATAACAACATGATTGTTTTGAAAGTAAGTCCAAAACGTACATTCTGACAGGATGACCCATTGCCTTGGCATACCTTGCCGTTTTTTGCTGCCTGGATGTTATAACGTCCTTAATTTTCATTTGTGTTCGTTAATTTACGAACAAAGATAAGGGTGTTATTTCAATTTTCCAAATTAAAATTACTTTGATAAGAATTAACTTGCACAACAGCTTAATTTACTTACATCTTTCCCAAAAGTAATGGCTGCCAGTTTAATTCCTTCGCCTAAAGTCAGATAAGGATAAAAACTATCTGCTAATTCGTTTACGGTTATACCGTACTTTATGGCCATACTCAGCTGTTGTATCAGTTCACCACCTTCGGGTGCTACCACACGGACACCAATCAGTTTGTCGGTTTCGGTATTGCGTATCAGTTTGATAAAGCCTCGCATATCATTTGCTGCTATTGCCCGTGGCACATGTTCCAATTCTAATTTTGACACTTCAAAAGGTATGTTTTCAGCTTCTGCCTGAACTTCGTCCAGTCCTGCACCGGCTATCTGTGGGTCAGTAAATACCACCCATGGTAAGGACGAATAGTCAACTACTTTGTCTGTTCCTGAGAAGGCATTTTCTACTGCTGTATTACCTTCAGTAGCAGCCGTATATACAAAAGCTGGTGTATTGACAACATCGCCAGCTGCATAAATATGCGCAATATTGGTCTCCATTTTTCCGTCAACAGAAATATGACCGCTGTCTGTAAGATTTAATCCAATATTTTCTAATCCTAATGCAGAAGTATTCGCTTTTGTACCGGTAGCGATCACGACTTTCCCTTTTTCTACAAATTCAGTAAAGGAACCATCGGGGCATTTGCAATAAATAATGGTTTCGTTGCCCCTTTTCTCAAATTTC
>Ga0164315_10003274_pt1 | contig 12549 bp, 14 predicted proteins | sample GuaBasSedimGuay6_FD_113737 | JGI IMG/M metagenome (GOLD analysis project Ga0164315, IMG submission 113737) | Subseafloor sediment microbial communities from Guaymas Basin, Gulf of California, Mexico - Guay6, Core 4569-2, 0-3 cm | ecosystem: Environmental > Aquatic > Marine > Hydrothermal vents... | reverse complement strand
TGCCAAGAAATTGGTCACGGTTGGACAGGCTGCGCGTAATTTGAAAGGCCACGGCCTGGATGAGGGCATTTCAACACGCCTGATGGTCTATGCCGCAAGCCTGATTGACAGTGGTCTACCGGCCACCGAAGCCTGTCGTCTGGCCATGGTCAGACCGATAACCGATGATGCTGATATCCGCAGCACGCTTGATCATGCGATCGATGCAGTATTTGGATAGTGACCTGTTATATTTCAAATGGTTATAATCTATTTATAATCTGATACATTATGATAAAAGCTAACATCGAAACAGCCACTGAATGCCGTTACCCAACGCATCGCACCACGCTCAAATGCAATTTTCCACAGCTGGAAGATGTCTTTGACAACTGCATGGACGAGGCCGTTAAAAGCCTCTCTGAAGAAGGCATTCAAACCTATCTGGAAGGTGCCTCGCTGGTTTGCATGATCGGCCGTGGCTTCGAACCGGTGCTTGTCTATCTCGAAGAAGTACCACAAATTTGCCGCGAAGTCGGCGAGCAGGCTGCTTCGCTGATTGCGCAATCGGTCTGGAAAATCAGCCGCACACCCAATGGCGTATCGATCCTGCCATTTTTGCAGGCGCTGCCCTCTGCTGCACGTCGCCTACAAAGCAAGCAGTCGTTCGATCATTTTATTGAAATTGTATTTGATTTCATGGAGAGCACCACCGGTTCCATCCACGGCTTTCATACCACCATCCCCAGCCCGGCGCTCAACGATCTTCTCGAAAACACCGCGTTATTGCTTAGTCAAATATCCCTTGAGGGGCTCAAAAACTGGGTTAATTACGGTGTCCGCTATTATTCTGACCATCCGGAACGGCAAAAAGACTATTTCTCATTACAGTCGGCTGACTCCAAAGCTGTTTTACAGCGTGAACGTCACGGCACCCTGTTTGCCGACAACCAACGCCGCCTCGATATGTACCTGAAGTCGCTGTGGAATGAAAAGCAGCAACTGGTGCCCTACTCAACCGGCTTTGCCGAGCAAGTCAAACCGCAGCCTTACTTTGATTCAATGGGGATGCGCATACCTGATGTACTGGATGACAGCTATAACGGTGTTCCCGGTCTGGATTGCTACCGTGCAACGCTGGCGCATATGTCAGCGCATCGACGCTGGAGCGAAAAAATCATCGTTGATAACTATAGTCCGTTTCAACGCATTGGCATCGAATGCCTGGAAGATTGCCGTGTAGATACACTGGCCACCAGGCGATATCCCGGACTATACAAACTGCTCATGGCGCTGCACCCTCAACCAGATGAGAATGCCTGTGATCAAGATAATGAATCGTGTATTCGCCATCGCCTCACCATGCTTTCATATGCCTGTATGAATCCAGGGCATTCGTATAAAAACAAGGATATCATTGAATTTTCTGAGCGCTTTCACGCCATCATGCTGACGAGTGAATCCTGTCTGAAGGAGATGGCGGCACTGGCTGTGTCATTCATTGCCCGCACCCGCAGGCAAAGTGATCAGAGCCCCAACATGCATTTTACCGACACTGATATCGCCTACCGGGATGATAATCGCCACCTGTGGATTTACATCGAAGAAAGTGATGATGAACACATGTTCGAGCGGGAAGAACAAAAGCTCGCTGATGATGAAACCAATCAACTCCCACCCCGGCATTACCCGGAATGGGATTACCGGGCAAAAAATTACCGCCCCGATTGGGTCAGTCTGTATGAGAATTTACACCCGTCGGGTTCAGCCGAAAAAATTGATGACTTATTGAATAAGCACGCCGCCCTGGCAAAACGACTCAAGCAACTTCTGGAGTTGCTCAAACCACAGAATTTTGTACGCGTCCGCTACCAGGAAGAAGGCAGCGAACTTGACCTCGACATCGCCATACGTTCATTGATTGACTATAAAAGCGGTGTCACCCCCGATCCGCGTATCAATATGAATCACCAGCATGACGGTCGTAATATCGCGGTAACCCTGTTGCTGGATCTTTCAGCATCTCTGGATGAAATCCCCACAGGCTGCAGTCAAACGATTCTGGAACTCAGCCAGGAAGCAGTGGCTTTGCTAAGTATGGCCATTGATGAACTGGGTGATCCGTTTGCCATTGCAGGATTCTCATCCAACACCCGCCACCAGGTACGCTATCAGCACATCAAGGGGTTTAATGAGAAATGGGATGATGAGGTAAAATCCCGACTCGCAGCCATCAAAGCCGGTTATTCAACCCGCATGGGTGCGGCCATACGTCACGCGGGACACTACCTGGGCCACCAGCAAAGCGATAAGAAATTGCTGCTGATACTGACCGATGGGGAACCCTCTGATATTGATACCGATGACCACCGTTTGCTGATCGAGGATACGGCCCAAGCGGTTAAGGAACTCGATCAGGCCGGTATTTACACCTACTGCATAAACCTGGATCCAGATGCAGATGAATATGTGCAGGACATATTTGGTAATCAGTACACCGTGATCGACCATGTAGAAAGTCTGCCAGAAAAACTTCCACAATTGTTTATGGCATTAACCAAATGAACAGCACTGAGAGTTAAGAACTTTAATTAATTAAAGCACCTTTTAGGAGTTTTGCATCGATACCACTTGAGATTTTCGAGGTCGATGGCGTAAGCCTCGGCGAGATATTCCAGAACAGCCCGAACAACTGACAGGGTTTATCTGTTTGCAGCGCGAAAATCCAGCAAGCGAGTCTCTATGTTGACATAACGTGAAGTTCATTATTTACAGGTTTCTGGCAATATAGCTTTAATGCTCGGGGGCAACACGCTCGCTTTACTGATTTTGTGCACTCACCGTCAGCCGTGCTTAGGAACGTCCGGGACATCATCAACAAACGACCGAAGTGCTATATTGGTCACAATCCAGCGGGTGCAAACGGCTTGATACGGACTAATGCACTTCAAAAGGCCGGTTCGAGGTCGGAATCGGACACATGGAAAGTTCTATTCCTGGAAAATGGTGCGCTCTTGTGGGATTCCAGAATCACAGGACAATACAAGGGGACCTTAGGATTGGATTCAATGACTCATTGGTCACTATACTCGAACCTGTGAGCCCCAGATTAGGAATGCGTGGCTTCTAAAACCAACATGTATTAATATCTAATACAATATTAGAGGGCAAATATATGGCCAGAAACACATCCGTCACATTAGGTCAGCATTTTGATGAATTTGTATCGGAGAAAATTATCCAGGGCCGTTTTCAAACGGTCAGCGAGGTTGTACGCGCCGGACTGCGTAAACTGGAAGAAGATGAGTCTAAATTGCAAGTATTGCGAGAAAAACTCAAATCTGGTGAGAATAGCGCGATTATTGAGAATTTTGATGGCAAGCAATTGCTTGCCGATCTACGCAAGAAACATGTTGAATGACCCAAACTTATTCAATCAGGGCTTTGGCTCGCACCGACCTGGAAGAAATCTGGCTATTTACCTTTGAGGAATGGGGACTTGAGCAGGCAGATAAGTACCTGAATTCACTTTTCTCAAGGTTTGAATGGCTCTCTAGAAATCCATATACCGGTAAAGATCGTGAGGACATAAAGAACGGTTATTACTGTTTTCCTGAAGGGATGCATCTGGTTTTCTATACCATGACTGAGTACGGCATTGACATCATTGGTATCCCACATCAAAACATGGATATTGTCAGTCATTTTTGAATAGCCTATTGAGGCCGGATACATTTTCTATTGATATAGGATGGCTCAAGGTGAGTCAGACCGGCAGATCGATGCTGCCATGTGCTACGCGACACCGGGACATCCTGTCCAATGCGTCCTGCTGCAAGACTACAAACGAATACTTTCAGTATTTGTTTGGATCATGGAGTTGCTCTCACACCAAGAACGACTGGATAGACTAGCATCGGCTAGCAGACGTGATTTACGCCAACTGGTTAGATCGAATTGGGTGACTTGTGAGGTCGGATTTCCTGTTTGACCAGGGCCAATTGATCCAGATCATATTTTTGGCGAATACGGGGCCAATTCAACAGATTTCTCCTTGATACATTATGAGCATATGCTCATAATCCAGTTGAAGTGAACGTCAAGGAAACCGGAAAATCATGCCTAGACCTAAATGCTGCAGGAGGGTCATGAATGAGCCGACCAGCAGGTTGTTTAAACCTGCTGGTATTCCCACCACCAAGCTGGAACAGGTTTCTCTGAGCGTGGACGAATTCGAAGCCCTGCGGTTGGCAGATTACGAAGGTCTCTACCACGAGCAGGCCGCCACCATGATGGATATTTCGCGTCAGACCTTTGGTCGCATAATCTGTGCGGCGCGGGCCAAGGTAGCGACCACGCTGGTCGAGGGCAAGGTTCTGAGGATTGGAGGCGGCGTGTTTAAATTGGGTGGAAATGGATGTCACCGTGGCTTAAAGGACTAACGAAATGAACGGCGTGCTCAATGACGGATGCGGTCTCAGAGTTATCAGATTCTAATGAATATTTGCAAGATGAAATTGAAACAACAAGGAGTTGGTTAGCATGAATACACAAATCAGGATAATCGTACCATCGGTAGCCCCTGGAGGGCTTGAAGCGGTCTGTTCGGACCATTTTGGGCATTGTGACTGTTTTACACTGGTCACGACCGAAGGAAAGGATACGGTTGGTGTTGATGTGGTTGCCAACGGGCATGGCGAAGGCTGCGGCTCCCTGATCAATCAAATTCGCAATGCCGGCACTGACGTAATTATGGTCAAAGGTATTGGACGGCGGCCCCTCATGAGCTTTCAGGAGGTCGGTATCAAGGTTTTCCAGGGAGTTGGCACCACGGTTGGCGATGTCGTCGCATCGTACTGCTCAGGCAGTGCACTTGTCGTTGACGAGAGAAGTTCATGCCAAGGGGGCGGTGGAAATCACAGGCATGGGCATAGCCATGGTGGCTGCCAACACTAATACCCCCCTGTTCACTACGCTATAACCGTTCGTAATAACTGCCAGGTATTTACATAAATATACAAATGTATTGACCTGAGTCAGTATCCGTTCTTATATTAGTATTTTATAATATACGCGGTTTTTCCAGTAACTGATATCAGGCAGGAGACATTATGCGTACCAGTAACCCCTCCAGGATACGTAATGTTGCCATTATGTTTACGACGCTCATGCTTTTCTGGCTGATGCTTGAGGGTTCACTCGCAACTGACATACTCATCGTTGGTGCAGTTATTTCGATAGCTATCGCAGTTTTGTATCCTGCCGGTTTCTCCTTTTTCACTGAATTTCGCTTTACTCCCCGTGCCATCGTCGCAGGTCTTCGCTACTACGGTTTCTTTTTCACGGAACTGTTCAAATCCAACATCAAACTGGCCGCGATCATACTCTCGCCTTCGCTACCCATTCAGCCAGGTATCGTCAAAGTACGCACCCGATTGAAGAGTCGTATGGGGCGTTTGATGCTGGCCAATTCGATCACACTGACGCCGGGCACCCTGACAGTCGAACTGAAAGGGGAATGGCTTTATGTGCACTGGGTCACCGTGGAGTCAGACGATATTGAAGCAGCCACGGCGAGCATCGTCAGTGGTTTCGAATCTTACCTGGAGGTGATGTATGGTTAATGGCCTGATTATTCTAGCGGCAATCATCACCGGACTTGCCTTTTTGCTCGCGCTGTGGCGTTTCACGCTGGGTCCCGCCCCCATCGACCGGGTCGTTGCCTTTGATGTGATGACCATTATTTCCATCACCTTTATCGTGCTGACAGCATTAGTAGAACAACGCGGCATCTATCTTGACGTGGCGCTGGTATATGCGCTGCTCTCTTTTCTTGGGGTAATTGCAATTGCCCGTTATCTTGAGGGCCGGTTCTAATGGAACAATTGCTTGATATTGTTGGGGGCCTGTTGCTGGTAGCAGGGGCATCCTTTCTACTCCTGGGTGCGCTGGGTCTGATTCGTATGCCAGATACCTATAACCGTATTCAGGCTGGCACCAAGACCACCACGCTGGGGACACTATTCACCCTGGCTGGCACAGCTTTCCTGATGCCGGACTGGGGCTGGAAGTTATTGCTTATCGGCGTATTCCTGATCTTTACCAACCCGATTTCCTCACAGTTACTGGCAAGCACGGCTCATCAGGGTCGCGTGAAGAAATCACCTTTGACCAGGATTGATCGACTGACCGAAGACGAAGAGAACGAGTTGGGAGAAGAGTCATGAACACGATATTGATCGCGATTGGCGTATTGCTGGCCATCGCGATGATCTTTACGGCAATGATCACCATCCACGTCAAACGGCCTGCTGTCGCAATGTTGGCGGCGGGTATGATCAGCCTGTTCGCCTCAATCATGTTTTTGCTCCTGGCAGCACCCGATGTAGCCATGACGGAAGCGGCGATTGGCAGTGGCCTGACCACCTTCCTGCTTTTCTTTGTCCTCGGACGTGTGCGAGGCTACGACGATGAGGCAGAATGATGATTAGGCGCTTTTCAGTCCTTATCTTATTGCTGGCGCTTGGCATAATATTCGCCAACCTGTTCATCGGTTATACGCCTGATACTGAACTCAACCAAACTGCCCGTTACTACGCAGAACACACCGCCAGTGACATCGGTGCCACAAATATTGTGACCGCCATCATCGTCACATATCGTGGTCTGGATACGCTTGGTGAAGTCACGGTTTTGTTCCTCACAGCGGCCATCATTGGCCTGGTATTATCACAGGGAAATAAACCCAGCAGTTCATTGCAGCGTCAGTTACCGGCTTCAGGTGAGTTGCTAACCACCGGTAGCCGCCTTCTCGTGCCACTGATCCTGTTACTCGGTGCCTATGTGTTCGTCAATGGCCACCTCACCCCTGGCGGCGGTTTTCAGGGTGGTGCGATCATCGCCTCGGCCGCACTCTTATTGCTATTGACCGACCCGCTGTATCGCTTCAGTCGTCGTCTTATAACGATTATTGAATCGATCTCAGGTTTGTTCTTCATCGGCCTTGGCATATTGGGCATCCTGCTGGCGGGTGGCTTCCTGGATAGCCGGGTCCTGCCAACGGGCGAATTGGGCTCGCTTTTTTCAGCAGGGCTTATTCCCATTATCTATAGCTTTGTTGGCCTTAAAGTTGGTGCGGAGTTTACTTCTATGCTGGGCAACCTGGCGGAAACAGAGAAATCATGATGGCTTCCATTGCAATGACAACCGGATTCATCCTGATCCTGATGGGGCTTTACGGTGCACTGACCAACCGTAACATTCTACGCATCATCGTTTCATTTACCGTGGCCAATACCGGTGTCAACCTGGTGCTGGTCTCCGTCGGTTATATGCATGGTCGTACCGCACCCATATTGGATGGGGCGGTTCCAGTAGCAGAGGCAGCCAAACGCATTATCGATCCATTGCCCCAGGCACTGGTACTCACGGCAATCGTTATTGGTGTGGGCGTCACTGCTTTAATGCTCACCTACGCTTTTAAGCTCTATGAATCAAAAGGCACCTTGGATATTTCCAAGTGCAGGGAACTGAAATGGTAAGCGCTATTTATATTATTGCTACCGGGCTGGGCGCTGCGTTCCTGCTTGGAGTGCTACCCGAAAAATGGCGTAATTCTGCCTACATCGTGACACTGGTTGCGTTTGTTTTTATGAGCTGGATTGCGGGCAGTTGGTTATGGGCCTTTGCGGTCAATGGGGCAGCACCGGTTGAAATCATTACCGCCGGCACCCAACCGCCTTTTGCGATTAATTTACACATCGGCCTTGCCGAGGCAGCACTGGCATTACTGGTGACCTTGTCCGGACTGGGCTCAGCGATCTATATGAAAGACACCCTGTATCAACGGGGTCGTCGGGCGATGTCGGTACTACTGATTTTTATCATGGCGCTTTGCGGCATTATTTTTACCCGCGATATGTTTAACCTGTTTGTGTTCATTGAACTGATTGTCATTTCAACCGGTGGCCTGGTGCTGCTCTCGGAAGACAAGCGTTCACTGGGAACCGGCCTTAAATACCTGATCGTGTCGCAATTGGTCTCTATCCTGCTGTTGATCGGCATCATTTTTGCCTACCATGCTGTCGGCTCATTAAATATCGATGACATGGCAGCCGCAAATTTGAGTGCACTTAAAGGCGGTTCACTGGCATTTTTCCTGATGTTCATTGCCATCGTTGCCGAGTTAAAACCCTTCCCCGCCAACGGCTGGGGGCTGGATATTTATGAATCGGCCCACCCTGCTTTCTCAGCGATCTTTTCCGCAGCGGCAGGGGCGGCAACCTTATACGCAGCTGACAAACTATTGCTTATCGGTGGCGTACAGTGGCTACCCGTCGCAACAACGATTGGTATCGTTACCTTTGTTGGCTCCAATATTTTTGCGCTGGTACAGGACAACGACCGGCGTTTGCTTGGCTACTCATCGGTTGCACAGCTTGGTCTGATCTTTGTTGTTATCGGTCAGCGCGATATCCTGGGCGACGCCTACCTTTTCATCGCCGGTGGTATTTTACTGGCACACGCGGTTTCCAAAGCGGGACTCTACTGGCTCTCCGGCCTGGTCGCCGAGCGTCAACTTAACGCCTGGACAGCGCTACGCGGCCATCCCTTGCTGGTCTTTGCCTTTGTTACTTTTATTGCCCTGCTTGTCGGTCTGCCCCCTTTCCCCGGCTTTTATGCCAAGTGGGACCTGGTGCATCACCTCGCCAACGAAGGACGCCTCTGGCTGCTGGCATTGATACTGTTTGGTGCGCTCGTTGAAGCGGGTTATCTGTTCCGCTGGTTCGGTTACATTATCAAGCGCGAAAAAAGTGGATCTGCACTGTTGTTACAACCACAAAAACAGCTTGTCATTTATATCGCGGTTATCGCTTCCTGGTCATTGGGATATCTGTGGGGCGAACTGTCGATTCAGAACAATCTATTACACTCAATACCACTATTGTTTGCGCTGGGCTTTCTGCTGTTGGAAGGGCTGCCTGCAAAAATCAAAAACATCATTGCCATTACCGGTATGCTCGCATGGTTTGCGCTTGGCTATCCGGGCTATGACCCCTTACAGCTGATCTTTGCGGCCATCGTCCTGCCCGGTGGTGCGTTAATATTGCTGGCCAGCTTCTATAACACGGGCAAGCGCCCCGGCTTCTATCCCTCAGCAATGCTGATGTTCTCCGGGCTGTCAATGTTGATTGTGGCCCCGGACTCCTTTGGCTTTTTCACCGCATGGGAAGTGCTGACGGTGGGTTCCTACTTCCTGATTCTGCGCGGCAAACACTCCGAGCCTCATGCGCTCTCATATATCACCTTCTCCCTCGGTGGCGCCTTTCTGATCCTGGCGGGTTTCGGCCTGGCCGCACACGGCGTGACGGATTTTCAGCTGACCGCACTTGGCGATATTGCAGGTTCAACGGCACCCTGGGTGTTCTTGCTGCTGGCGATTGGTTTCATGACTAAAACCGCCGCCATCGGCCTGCATATCTGGCTACCCGGTGCTCATGCAGAAGCAGAAACGGATGTATCACCGATGGTCTCCGGCATTCTGCTCAAAGCAGGACTGTTTGGCTTGTTTATGTTGCTGATGAACATGGGCAAACAGCAACTCTATGGTGTTGAACTAACACATGTCCTGCTGTGGATAGGAGCGTTCTCAGCGCTGCTTGGCAACCTGATGGCGATCTTTCAGGAAGATGCCAAACGCCTGTTGGCCTACTCATCCATCGGACAGATGGGTTATGCCCTGTTTGGCCTGGCGATGATGAATCAGCTGGGCTGGTTAATGGCACTTATGTTTGTCATCAACCACTACATTTACAAGTCGATGTTATTCCTCTCCGTCGGCGGTGTCGCCAAACGTACCGGCACACGCGAGATGTATCGCATGGGCGGATTGATCTCGCTGATGCCACTGTCATTTATCGCAACATTGATCGGTATTATTGCAGTCTCGGGGCTGCCACCGCTTTCGGGCTTTGGTGGTCGCTGGATTTTCTACAACGCCATCATGACTGCCGAATACCGATTGCCGATGGTGGTAATCTTTCTTGCCGGACCTGTCGCCTTTCTCTATCTGTTCCGCCTGATCCATACGACCTTCCTGGGTCAGCTTAAAGACGAACATCGCAAACTGAAAGAAGCCCCAATGTGGATTATCTTGCCGCAGATGATTTTCGTAGCCTTCCTGCTGATTTTTGCGGTGGTTCCAGGGATTGCACTGCGCCATGTAGACGCTTACCTTGCACCTTTCTTTAATGCATCAAGCCTGAACTGGGAAGGGCTGACCATTACCAGCCAGTTTGGCTACTGGAGCCCGATTTCAATCATGGTGGTTGTGGGGGTTGTATTCAGCTCGATGTTTGCCTGGTTACTATTTGTCAATCGTAAGGCCCAAAAGGTCAAGCAGTTTAATATCGCATTTGCGGCTGAACGACCCTATCGCCCTGAAACCACCCATTTCGCCTACAACTTCTTCGCGCCTTACCGCAAAGCGCTGGGCTTTATGACGCAACCGTTTGCCACCCAGTTCTGGCAGGCGATAACTGATTTCCTACATTCTTCAGCTGACATTCTGCGGCGGCTTTATACCGGTAACGGGCAGACCTATGCGATTCAGTTGCTTGCCTTTGTCGTGATTGTTTACCTAATCGGCGCGGGAGCTTAAAAAAATGCAATTTGAGTGGATAAAAATCCCCCTGTCACTGATGACGCTGTTCATCGTCTTCAACTATGGCATGCTGATGACTGCCTTTGTTCAGAAAATCAGTGCAAGGATCGGCCGCCGCCACGGTATACCCATCTACCAGAACTACGTGGATATGATCAAAAACTACGCCCTGCGTAGTTCAATCACACATGGCGTCATGTTTTACCTCGGCCCGGTTTTTCGCCTCACAGGTGGTATTGGCTTACTGCTTTTTGTGCCAAGTATCTATGGCTCCGAGTTGTTTTCTAACCTGTCTTTTTCAGGTGACTTAATTCTGGCCATATATTTTGTCTTCTTCGGCACACTCGGTATGGCCCTGGGTGCCGGAGAAAGTGGACACCCTTATGCTGCCATTGGTGTTACGCGCGGACTGGCGCAGGTCACCACTTCCGAACTGCCCTTTGCACTGGCGGTCTTTGCAATTGCATTGCAGTATCAAACACTCTCAATCACCGAAATTGTTGCTGCACAACAGGGTGGCGTTGCGAACTGGACACTTTTCACCAACCCCTTTGCGGTTGCCGCAGCGATGATAGCCTTCCTGGGCTCAATGATGAGGCCGCCTTTTGATGTGGTGCTGGCACCACAGGAAATCCCGATTGGTCCACCGACCGAATATCACTCCTCCTATCTGGCATTGATGCAGACCAACCGGGCAATCTTTCCTATCGCCAAAACCGTTCTTTTCATGAACCTGTTTTTTGGTGGCGCGTCAAACTGGCCGGTGTTTTTTCTGAAGGTGTTCCTGATTTACATGGTCTCGGTTTTCGTCGGTGTAGCATTCCCGCGCTTCCGGGTTGAACAGTCGATCCGTTGGTTCCTGATCTGGGGATTACCGCTGGGTATTCTCGGCATCATGATGGCCTAGTTAATAAAGAGATGGCCTGGTTAATAAATAAATGAATAAGGATATGAAAGAAGAACTCAAAATACGTACAGTCAAAGGCCCCGACGGCCTCGAATTCGAAGTCGAGCCATTACGTGACTATTACTGCGAGGCTGCGCCCACCGTACAAACAGGTGCCTATACCGCCATTGTTGAAAAACTGTTCAACTGGGCGCGCGCTGAATCCATCTGGATCCTGGGGTTTGGCACTGGTTGCGGTGCAATCGAGATGCGCCCCCTGATGTCGCCACGTTTTGATGCCTACCGTTATGGCGTACAGGGGCGTCCTACACCGCGGCAGGCCAACTTGTTCATTATCTCCGGATACCTTTCAGTCAAGACCTTAAAACGGGTGATACGCTCGTACGAACAGATGCAAAACCCGAAATATGTGATCGGCCTCGGTTCATGCACCATCAACGGTGGTATGTATTTCGATTCTTACAACACCATTAAGCGACTGGATGATTACCTGCCGGTCGATTTGTATATCACCGGTTGTATGCCTCGCCCGGAGGCACTGCTTGCCGGTGTGATCGAACTAAAGTCCCTCATTCGTGCCGGCAAAGGTGAAGGCGCGAATCTGTATGCCAAGAACTTTGAATGGTACAAGGCCAATCAGAAGAGGGTGATACATGATTGGGATATGCCGGACTACAACTGGTAAGCCACAATGAAAACACTATATCAATCACTCAAAGAACGATTCACACCCGGCGAATTAACCGAGCAGCGCGATGGCCTGGCCTTTCTCACCGTTGAGCGGGATCAGCTGCGCCCGATGCTGGGGCATTTGCGTGACAGTGAAGGTTTTGGCCACCTGGTATTACTGACCGCAGTTGACTGGTTGGAAGAGGGTGTTTTTCAGTTAACTTACCTGCTGTCTAATCGGGAAAAAGGTGTGGATATTGGCTTGCGGCTGATGATCCCGCGTAGTGATGCTGAAATGGAAAGTATTCATGATATCTGGCCGACAGCAGCC
>Ga0164315_10003273_pt1 | contig 12550 bp, 9 predicted proteins | sample GuaBasSedimGuay6_FD_113737 | JGI IMG/M metagenome (GOLD analysis project Ga0164315, IMG submission 113737) | Subseafloor sediment microbial communities from Guaymas Basin, Gulf of California, Mexico - Guay6, Core 4569-2, 0-3 cm | ecosystem: Environmental > Aquatic > Marine > Hydrothermal vents >... | reverse complement strand
CCGCTTAAGTGTTCTGAAATTTCCATGGTGGTTTTATTATGCGTAATGAAAATAAACTGTACCCTTGATGACATTTCTTTAACCAACTGGCAGAAACGTCCAACATAGGCTTCATCTAATGGTGCATCAACCTCATCAAGCATACAGAAAGGTGCCGGGTTCAATTCAAAAATAGCGAACACCAGGGCAACTGCGGTTAAGGCTTTTTCGCCACCTGACATCAAATGAATATTTGAAATTCGTTTACCGGGCGGCCTTGCCATAATAGAGACACCGGTATTCAAAAGATCATCACCGGTCATCTCAAGGAAGGCGGTGCCACCGCCAAATAAACGCGGGAACATGTCTTTAATGCGTGAATTAACATGATCAAAGGTTTCTTTAAACCGGCTACGCGTTTCTTTATCAATTTTTGCGATCGCCTGCTCTAATATTTCCAGTGCAGCGGTTACATCTTTATCCTGACCATCCAGGTACTCTTTACGCTGTAACTGTTCTTTATACTCTTCAATGGCAGCAAGATTGATTGGACCCAGACGTGAAATTTTTTGTGCCACCTCAGACAGTTTAGTTTCCCACAGTTTACTGCTGGCCTGCTCGCCCTCTGCTTCCAGCTGTTTCAGGGTTTCGAGCACACTGTCTAACTCAAAACCTGTTTCCGCTAACTGTTCCAGCGTGGTTTCACTGCGTACCCGGGTTTCCTGACTATCGAGACGACATTTTTCCAGTTGGCTGCGAACATTTTGTGATTCCTGTTCAAATTCACTGCGTTGCTGTTCCAGTGTTCTCAAGGTCTGGGTAATCGTTTCAACTTTACGACGCGCTTCAGCTAATGCTTCTTCAGATAGCAAACGTTGTTCTAATAAAGCTTTAAGTTCGTCTTCCAGCTGCTCGGTTGGCTGGCTTGACTGCGACAATAACGATTCAAGCTCCTGTTTGCGCTGTAACTGCGCAGTTTGCGCCTGTTCCATGCGTTGAATATTATGTTGTAGACCGCTTAAACGGGTTTTTAAGCCTTCAACCCGGATCGCCAGCTGATGGGCCTCGTCACGTTGCTGTTGTAAGTTTGTTCGATGTTGTTGCAGCTGTTGCTGTAATTCTTCTCGCTGTCCCTGTAAGGCTTTTCTGTCAACTTCCATGGTTTCAGCATTTTCCAGTGCGGCATTACGGCTGCGCGTCGCTGTTGCTATATCGTCTTCATCACTGCTAATCAAGTTTTGTGTTTCTTCCAGCTCGGCATCCAGGTCTTTGCCGCGGCTGGTAATATGCTCATGACGGGATTCACGTGCGGTAATTTGTGCTTTTATCTCATTCAAGCGCGAATGAATCGTGTTTAACAAAACCTGTATTTCTTCACGCTGCTGCTCACCGCGAAGCAGTGTGTCACGCAACGCGCTTAATTCAGCACTTACCTGTTCTGCGCTGGCTTCATGCTCGGTTAATTCCTGTTGCAACTCACGAATACTGTTTTCACGTGCCAGAACACCCGTATTGGTATCGGTTTCACGACTAATCCGTATCCAGTTAGCGCCTAACCAGATGCCATCTTTGCTGATAATACTTTCACCCTTCGACAAAGATTGGCGCATTTTTAATGCTTCATCAAGATTTTCAGTACAACGAATACCATGCAGAAACTGGCTTAATTCGACTGATGAAGAAACTTTAGCCAGTAATAATTCTGCAGAACCCGCTGATATGGTATCGGCTGAGGTGTTTGATGGCCCGTTTTCAATCAGCGATAGCTTACTATTTTCCAGCGAACTATAAGCAGAGGAAAATTGATCGATATTATCGACACAAATAGCTTCTAAAGTATCACCAAGCACTGTTTCTACAGCCAGCTCCCAGCCGTCGCTCACATCCAGCTGCTCGGCTAAACGTGCATTATTATTGATGCCACTTTTTTCCAGCCATTGCTGTGCAGCTTTGTCTGTTTTACCTAATGCCGCTTCCTGCAAGGCTTCCATTGAAGACAGGCTACCCTGCTTTTGATGAATACTGCGGCGAACATCGGCTGAGCGTTGCTCCACACTAACAATTTGTTCACGTGTTTGTCTTATAGTCGTTATGGCTTCGGATAACTGCTGTTCGTTTTCTTCCTTTGCATTACCTGATTTCGTTAACAGCGTAGTTAAATCGGCAATTTGCTCTTCGAGGTTTTCACCACGTAACGCCTGTTTTTCAATATCGATTTTTTGTAAGCGTTGCTTTAATTGTTGAACATGACGCTCCAACTGCTCCATACGAGAACGCTCAAGTTGAGCTTTCTGGCTTTCAGCAGAATAACGCTGGTTAATTTCATCCCATGTTTGCTGCCAGTTTTGTTTTGCCAACTCGGCCTGCTGGTAATGCTCTTCACTTTCTACTTCCTGCGCTTTAAATGTTTCCAGCTTTGGCTCTTCTACAAGCAGATTTTGCTGACATTCTTCTATTTCCTGCTTATCTGACAAAATGGCCTGGCTGGCATCTGTCAGCGCAATTTGAATTTGCTCCAGATCCGTTTTCTGGCGTTGCAGTAAATCCTGCTGATGTTGAATATTTTGTTCTTTGGCAGAGATCTCGGCACCCAGGCGATAATATTGCCCCTGTGCGTTATTAAGAATTTCATTTGATTCTGTACTTTGCTGACGCTGAAACTCAATTTTTGACTCGCTGGAGCGCTGCTCCGCAATCACCTGCTGCAGCGCTGTCTCGATATGTTGAATCTCTTTATCACGCGCATCCAGCTCGGTTTTCAATTCAGACCAGTGTAAGGTCAAATGTTCGGCTTTCAGCTCGCGATCCTGCTGCTTTAATTCTTTATAACGTTCAGCACTGCGGCTCTGGCGCTGTAATCTTGCCAGCTGTTTATCAATTTCTTCGCGTAAATCTGCAAGCCGCTCAAGATTCTCGCGGGTATGCCGGATACGCGTTTCCGTTTCACGGCGTCGTTCTTTATATTTGGAAATGCCAGCGGCTTCTTCAAGAAAATTACGCAATTCTTCCGGTTTTGCTTCAATTAAGCGCGATATCATGCCCTGCTCAATAATGGCATAACTTCTTGGTCCCAGGCCGGTTCCCAGGAAAAGGTCAGCAACATCCCGTTTGCGGCAGCGGGTGCCATTTAAACTGTATTTTGACGCGCCATCACGTGTTACCTGGCGCTTAACAGAGATTTCAGCATAATTCGCATATTGCCCGCCTAACTTGCCTTCACTGTTATCAAATATCAGCTCTACCGCCGCCATATCTATCGGTTTTCTTGACGATGAGCCATTAAAGATAACATCATCCATCGATGCACCACGAAGGTGCTTGGCAGAAGACTCCCCCATTACCCAGCGCACCGCATCAATGGTATTGGATTTTCCACAGCCGTTAGGACCGACAATGCCGGTTAGATTACTGGGAAAATTGATTGTGGTTGGGTCGACGAAGGACTTAAAACCGGCGAGCTTAATCTTGCTTAAACGCATCTTTTTAACTTATATGGGGGGTTGGTGATAATTATGAGTATCTATGCTATCTAAAACTTATATCGGGCGTAGTTTACATGACTGGCCACGCTTTTTAAGAGTCAATTTGCCATCTTTTACAGTTAAATTTTTTCACATTTATTCGTAGTTGAACTAGCGGATGTAAGCTGCTGAATTCATTACAACCGCAATATTAATAAACCATAATATTAGTTATCAATAATATAATTTCTTTAGTGTTTTTCTGTATAATGCCGGCTTAATAGCTATAGAGAACTACCATGTCGACCAAACCATCAAAAGAACTGGAAATATTTGACAATCCAACACCGGAGCGCGATTACACCATACGTATTCGCCTGCCGGAATTTACCTGTTTATGCCCTAAAACCGGACAACCTGACTTTGCCACCCTGGACCTGGAATACGTGCCGGAAAAAAGCTGCATAGAACTGAAATCGCTAAAAATGTACATCTGGTCTTTTCGTGATGAAGGCGCTTTTCATGAAGCCGTCACCAATGAAATTCTGTCAAACCTGGTCAAGGCCTGCGAACCACGGTTTATGCGCCTGACCGCAGAATTTAATGTTCGCGGCGGTGTTTACACTACGGTGGTTGCTGAGCATAAAAATCCTGAATGGACCGCACCCGCTGTTGTTTCTCTGCCCTAGATAAAGTCATCGTGTCCAACCCGGTCTTTCTCGGCATTGATATCGGTACCTCAGGTATTCGGGCAAGCGGCATTAATGTTGATGAGCAGGAAATTATCAGCCATCACATTGCCTTTAAAACCCGTCTTCCATTTCAGGGTAAAAATGAACAGGATCCGAATGCCTGGTTACCACTGCTCGATAAACTGCTCATTGAGATAAGCGAGAAACTTAAAAAACTGGACAGTAATTACCAGATTAATGCCATTTCAATTGACGGCACATCAGGCACGCTGATTGCCTGTAAAAAAGATGGTACAGCACTCTCACCTGCGCTTATGTATAACGACCAGCAAAGTCAAAAACAGGCAGAGATCATCAGTCGTTATGCGCCTGCTGAAAGCGCAGTACACGGCGCCAGCTCATCACTGGCTAAAGCGCTTAATCTTTTAGAGAAATACCCACAAACAGAAAGTTTCTGCTTTCAGGCAGACTGGCTGGCAGCTTCACTCACCGGCAAATATGGGGTGAGTGACGAAAATAATTGCCTGAAGCTAGGCTATGACAGCATCAGTCAGTCATGGCCAGACTGGTTACAAAACAATAATGAAAATGCCGTTATACCCAAAGCATTGCTACCACGTGTAGTAGCGCCCGGCTCTATAACTGGAAAGATAAAACCTGGCTTAATAAAAAAATATAAGCTTGCTGAAAACTGTGTTGTTATTGCAGGCACCACCGACAGCAACGCTGCCGTTCTGGCAACAGGAGCGAATCAGCTCGGGGATGCCGTCACCTCACTTGGCAGCACACTGGTGGTTAAACTTTTTTCAGACAAGCCCCTGTTTAACCCGGAATACGGAATCTATAGTCATCGTTTGAATAATCACTGGTTGATCGGCGGTGCCTCAAATTCAGGAGGCAGTGTTTTATTGCAGCAGTTCACACAAACACAGCTTGATGAAATGACGCCGCAACTCAACCCAGAACACCCAATCGGGCTGGATTATTATCCACTACCTGGTACTGGTGAACGCTTCCCTGTGAATGACAGCAACAAACAAAGTAGAATAAACCCCCGTCCTTCATCTGATGTGGAATTTTTTCAGGCCCTACTCGAAGGCATTGCTGGTATCGAAGCAGAAGGTTATACAAAACTTGAAGCTCTCGGTGCTACAGCAGCAAACAGAATATATACCACAGGCGGCGGCAATAAAAACCCTGCGTGGAAAAAAATACGTGAGCGAACCACAGGCATCGATGTCTTAGATGCTGTTCATAGTGAAGCTAGTTATGGCAGCGCGCTACTGGCGCTGCGCGCAATGAAAAGTGAATAATTAATAATGAATAATTAAAAACAAAAGCCAATACAAAAAACTGGTGAATTAATTAGCTGTTAGCTTTAAAATTCATTATTCATTATTCATTGATTTATTACTATGTTTTCATTTATAAAAGGTTTTTTCGATTGTTTCAGCGGTTTCGGTTTATTATTTAAGCCCGGCATAAAACGTTATGTGCTCATCCCCTTTATCATAAACCTCGGCCTGTTTTCACTGGCAACAAAATTATTAAGTGATCAACTGGACATCTGGCTGGCAAAATTATTACCCGAATGGTTAAGCTGGCTGGAATGGCTGATATGGCCTTTATTTGCCATCGCCATGTTTCTTATCGTGTTCTACACCTTCACGGTCATTGCCAACCTGATCGCTGCACCTTTTAACAGTTTATTGTCTGCAAGAATCGAAGCAATGCTTACCGGACAAAAACCGGAAGACATTAACTCTGATGGTTTCTTTAGATTGATGACTCGAACCATGAAGTCAGAAATTCAAAAAATCCTGTACGCGATAAAATGGTTCATACCCCTTATCATTATCACAATAATTCCAGGCGTTAATATTGTTGCCCCTTTTCTCTGGATTTTGTTTGCAGTCTGGTTTTTTGCACTGGAATACAACGATTACCCGCTGGCAAATCGCGGGCATTTTTTTGAAGAAGTGAAAATCTATAATCGAAAAAATCGCATGCGCGCGCTGGGATTAGGCACGGCTGTTTTTCTATTAACCAGTATTCCTTTTGTTAACTTTTTCGCCATGCCTGTAGCAGTAGCTGGTGCCACAAAATTGACTACTAAAATCAATAACAAATCTGAGACAGTATAAAAAATGGAAAACCGGGTCACCGAACTTGAAATACGTTTAACACACCTTGAAGATACTATTGATGTGTTAAATAAAACCATCATCAAACAACATGGTGAAATTGATACGCTGCAATTACAGGTTTCACTACTTGAGAAAAAAATAAAAACATCTCAATCATCGCCGGTAGCACATGAGAGTGAAGAGACACCACCGCCGCACTACTGAGCCATTTATGGCCACTACCGGCCATAAATGTTCATATAAATAAAAAACTATTTAAGTCCACAGATAAACGCAGATGAACACAGATAAAAACGTTTTAAGCTTTTAAACATCTGCGTTTATCTGTGGATGACTTATTTTTTTCTTTTAAATGGTTGCGTGTATTTGCGGAACAGACTGACTGACAACTTAGAAGACTGCCAGCAACTCCAAACGTGCTGAGGTGCCATCACCCTCACCTATGTCTGGTATTCCCGGGTTTGCTGCAGCTTGATTATTGTCATCATTAAAACGGATTTCAGCATTGGCAAAAAGGTGCTTCGAAATACTGTAAAGCCCGGCAATGGTCAGAGAAGAAGTGTCATCATTCAAAAAAGTGTTCTCATAGTTCACCAGGTCATAACGCGCTGTGGCAGATAATTTATTATTGAATTGATAGTTGGTCATAAGCATTAGCCCGTTATCAACCAGTTTATCTGCGATTATTATCTCACCTGCAAACAGCCATTTTTTCATTTTATAACTGGCAAAGATATCAAAAATAGTTTCAAGATTTTGATCCTGGGTTATTAGACCAAGCGTGATATCCAGGTCTTTGGCTGGCTCGATTTCGGCTGCAACTTCCACAGAATTTTCGTCTGGCGTATTATTCAAATCATTCAAATACCCGAGAATCAGGTTAACTTTGTCAAATTGATAATTGAATTCCAGACCTTGCAGGTTGTTACCGGTGTTACCACTTTCCGCAGTGGATGAAGCCCAGATATCCCACAGTTGGCCATGAGTAATTTGATACATATCCGGGCTGTCTTCACGTTCAAAGGTTAGTTTATTATTAAACACACCACCCATTAGCGACATCTTCGGGTCAATATCCCATTTCAAAAAGATTTGTTCCAGGCGGGCAGAGTCACCATCTCCAGTCGATGGGTTTATATCAGCATCAAACCGCATGGTGATACCTTCTTTAAGCTTAGCTTCTACATCGAGCTCACCCGAGGTAACAAATTGACCCTCTTCACCGTGCTTGCCCGCGTTTGTACCATCAGACAGTGTCCATACAAAATCCACAAAACCGGATGGTGTGATATCGATCTCCACCGCGACGACCGGCGTAGCGATGATGAACGAACTTAGCGTCAGTGAACTTGCTAACAGAATTTTCTTCATTCTATTATTCCTCTTATTGATTGTTTTATGTTATTAATTTCGGGGAAAACGATTTACTGTAGTGGATAACATGACTCAGCCACCTGCAGAACATGGATTTTCTATCGTTTTTTTCGTCTTGCCCGAATATGGCGCGAAATTATACCGCAAATGTGCAAAAACTCTTTCATTAATTACTTTTTCACACAAGCAGGCGACTATGCAGAAAAAAACCATTGATCGTCACCACCAACCCCGGCGTATTATTAAAGACATTTTTACCGCAGAGGCACAGAGGAAAACAACACCCTTTTGACGCGAGAAGCGCAAAGTGCGCAAATTTTAAAAAAAACAAAAATGTTTTTCTCTGCGTCTCTGCGCCTCTGCGGTGAATAGTTTTTAGTTTTCGGATCTTTTACTTTCTATAAAGCACCACGACGTTTGTCATTTTCCAGCTCATCAGCAGGCAAGATGCGCTCCTGGCTTACACGCCACTGGCCGTCACCTTCTTTTTGAAGGATAAATTCTATGCCACTGGTATTAACACTGCCGTCACTACCCTCAACCGTTTCAAGTGATTTAAACATGACACGATCAGTTGTTTCAGCAAGAATATTTAAACCTTGATAACTGACTTTTTTAAGCAGTTTATTTTCAAACTCATGTTTACACTGATTAAACCAGTCATCATAAGTAATCACTTCAAAATCAGGCACACCATAAACACTGACTTCTTTTGAAATCAGGTTCATGTGTGCTTCCAGGTCCAGCTTGTTAGCTGTTTCTGCCATTACGGCTAAAAATTCTAATGGGTTCATAATTATGTAGTTAATGTGCTTATGACACATCCCTGTATTAAAAAATAAAAACAATTTGTCCACAGATAAACGCAAATGAACACAGATAAAAGCCTTATCAAAAGTTTGTCATCTTGAGTGATAGCGAAAGATCTTGAGTTTAGTGTGTAAATGCCATGCAGATAAAGATCCTTCACTATCGTTCAGGATGACAACAAGCTATTACAAGAGGCTTTTTATTTGCGTTCATTCGCGTTCATCTGTGGACTAAATATTTTTTATGATTGTTGATCAATTAACTTCTGGCGATATTCAATAACAACGGGGTTTTCTTTACCCAGCATAATGAATAAACCACGCATGCATAAGCTGGCAATACCGTCACGCCATGAATAATCCAGTTTAATAATTTGCAATAATATAGCCATGGCTGCAGAAAAATCACTTTGCATCATTTTATGGCTGCTAATCTGAAATAATACTGCTAAATCATCAGGCTTATCTTTTATCTGCTTTAGAAGTTCTTCCAACTCTGGTGCTTTCTGTGCCGTCGACAAAAAAAGTGCGTTTGTCATTAGTACCACCGCTTCTTCACTTTCATTTTTTAACGGTGTTTTTTCAAGTAACTTATATGCCTGCTCATAAGCCTCTTCTTTCATCAGCAACTTTGCAAAAACAAGCTGAATACGTGAATTTTCAGGATCAATAAACACCAGTTTATTTAATTGCTCGAAGGCCAGCTCTTTATTGCCTTTTTGATATTCAGCCACTGCCGCAGCTAAATCTTTATCTGAATCACGTGCAAGATATTTATCCAGCATTGTCTTAAAGCTATCAGGTGAATCGTAACCATGTATCTGATCAACTACTTCACCATTGATATACAGCTTTACTGTCGGCACACTATTAATACCATAGTCATGCGCCAGCTGTTTCTCTTTACTGGTATCAACATTCACCAGTAAAAACTGGCCATTATAATCATTTGCCAGTTTTTCCAGCACCGGCCACAGGCGTAAACAGGGACCGGCATTCTCCGCCCAGTAATTCACCATCACCGGGCCTTTATGTGAATTGCTCAGCACGGCATCATTAAAATTTTCACCGGTTACATCAATAATATAACTACTCATTTGCACTCACCAACCGAGCTGGCCCGGCAGCGTTTGTAGTTTGACCAGGTCGTGTCACCCAAAATAGCTCCGGTAAAAATAGATTCTTCAATTTCAGCCTCTCGAAATGAGGCCTTGGTTAAATTTGCATCGGTAAAATCAGCGCCAAGGCAATCTGACTCATCAAGTATTGCTTTAGTCAAATCAGCCTGGTGAAAATTAGTTTCATGTAATCGTGCTTTGCGAAAGTTCACTTTCTTTAATATTGACTGTTTGAACTTTGCCCTTGTTAAAGTACTCTCTTCGAAAGAAGATCCATTTAGCCTGGCAGCGGTAAACACCGCAGACTCAAGCCTGGCGCCATAAAAATTTGTATTATCGGCTCTGGCTCCGGTGAAATCCGCATTTTTAAGCTGTGACCGGCTCAAACGGCTATTTTCCAGCACCGCGTTTTTAAAACTTGCCCCCTGTGCTTTAACCGCTACCATTCGAACCTTGAGCATTCTAGCGTTATCAAAACGTGTATTGTTCAGCTTTGCAAAATTGAAATCCGCATTTTCCAGTACCGCCCCGGAAAAATCAGCATTGTCAAAATTCGCGCTGGTCAATACAGCGTTTGATAAATCTTTGTTTTTCAGGTCTTTTCCAGAAAAATCACAATTTGCCCAGTTAACGCCAGGTTCTGCCTCGTCCTCACAGGAGGAAAAAGCCGGATTAACCCAAAACGCGGCAAAAAGCACTAAATATAAACCGTGGACTAGCGTCTTTGACATGATTTTCTCATTTATTTACCAGGGTATTTATTTTAACTTTTTTAGAAAATAAGATTTTACAGCGAATCACTGAGGAATGTTATCAATTAAATGCAGCTGCTGCGGAAGAAAATCATCCCCGCTTAAGCCTGTTCACTATAAACCTTGATGGACTCAGATAATCAACCACTTTTTTACTAACAGGGCTGGGGTCACCATTTATTAATGAGGCAACAATTTCTGCAGACAAAAAACTGCTGGTAAAACCTCGTGAACCGTGTGCCGCTGATATATGTAATCCATTTAGATAACGGGCTGGCTGGTATGTTTTTGTCGTGCTTCCATGCCGTATATCAGCGTATTCTTTATTAAAAAAAGACTCATCTGCTACCGCGCCAACAATTGGCACCCTGTCTTTTGACATGGTACGAAAACCAACCCATGTTTCACAAACATCGTCTTCTTTAAAAACACCAGGATAGATTTTATTAAGGGATTCGAGCAGCGCCCTGTTGTCCTTTTGACTAACTTCTACATTCCTGTCTTTCTTTGTATAGCTTGCGCCCAGGTAATGTTTACCGTTAATCGCCGGGGTAACATGAACATCCGCATTAAGTGTTTTCTTAATTTGAGGTGATTTCTGATTCTCATTTAACGCGATAACCTGGCCACGGATGACTTCAAGCGGAAAATTTATCGGCAAAGCTAAATCATTTACCGCCATACCATTAGCAATAATCAATATTTCAGTTTCTTTGATTAATAAAGAACCAGATAAACACTGCCATTTTTTACCGTCATAATTGATATTAGTGACTTCAGCATCGACAATATTTAGTTTATCACCGCATTCACTTTTTAAAACATCGCATAAAAGTGCAGGTAACACTACACCTGCAGATGCATAATTAACTGTTACCTGCGCTTCTTTCTTAGCAGTAACCGGTTGCTCAATCAAGCCATCGACAATAGAAATAAAATCACTATTAAACTGAAATTTTTTTATTATTTGAGTGATTCGTTTTTTATCCATTAACTGCAGTAAACCAGCATCAAACCAGAAACGCTGCCGGCTTTTTTTCTGCAATGATTTAAATACATATAAGGCATGGCAATAAGCCGCTGTAAAAAATTCTGTATCGACATCATTGTTGATAGATAAACGCGGATAAACAATTGGTGCGGGATTAGAAGATGCCTGTTTTTGATCATCTCCATCTTTATCAACAATAGTAACGTTCCAGCCTCGTTGCACTAAGGCATAGGCAAGACTTAATCCTGCAATACCGGCACCCACTATTGTTGCATTTTTTATAGAAGCGGCTTTATGTTGTGGCGGCTCAAACCACGGTTTGCCCTTATACTTAAGGCATGACATTGTTGCATTATTTAACGGGGCAACAGGCAATTCCGCAACAAGCATGTCGCGTTTTTTACCGTAACCACTTACCTTATTAACCACAAAACCCGCATTCAGCAGATTTCGTTTTACCAGTCCCGCCGAAGTATAGGTACTGCATGTTGCACCATCAGAGCTGTTTTGAGCGATGTTTAAAAACAACTCCTGTGACCACATAGCAGGGTTTTTTGCAGGTGAAAATCCATCCAGAAACCAGGCATCAACATTTAGCTTCTCATCAGCTAAAGCCTTACAAACATCCATAAACTTGAAATGTATAACCACACGATTATCAAACAGACTGCGTCTGTGTGTTGTCTCAATAGCTGGCGGATAGCTCTTTAACAATTCATCACAGAATGGTTTTAATTCAGCATAGCGTGAAATCAGTTCAGCAATGCTTTCAGCTGAAAGTGGATATTTTTCTATGGCGACATAATGCAGTGTTTTTTCTTCATTACATTCTGCACAATGTTTTAACCATTCACGAATGGTTAAGATACAGTTTAAGCCACTGCCAAAACCTAACTCGGCAATGACAAAATCATTCCGCCCCTGCCAGCGCTCTGGCAAACCATTGTGCTTGAAAAAAACGTGTTGAAACTCGCTTTCGCCTGAAATAACTTCACTTTCAGCTGATGAATAATAAATATCATCAAATACTTCGCTGTAAGGCTGTCCATCAGACCAGATTAAATTTGTATACTGCATCACTGCTGTCCCGTTAACGGCTAGAGATATGGGTCGGGAACTTCTTGCTGAGACCGTCACCCGCAAGGATGCGGGTGCGAGCCCCATGGATGGCGGATATTTGCTCCTGCAATATCCCCATTTCCTACATCCGTGTAGGTCGGTTCACTG
>Ga0164315_10003272_pt1 | contig 12550 bp, 8 predicted proteins | sample GuaBasSedimGuay6_FD_113737 | JGI IMG/M metagenome (GOLD analysis project Ga0164315, IMG submission 113737) | Subseafloor sediment microbial communities from Guaymas Basin, Gulf of California, Mexico - Guay6, Core 4569-2, 0-3 cm | ecosystem: Environmental > Aquatic > Marine > Hydrothermal vents >... | reverse complement strand
GACCGGTAAAAACAACCCCGCCGAATATCCAGAAAATAGGGAAACGGGCTTCTATTTGGCCTTCAATCATATTTTTGTCACGGAAACGGCCGATATAAATTCCCCTCATGCGGTTGTCGCCTCCCATTAGCGAGAGCGACTGCACAGGAATATTGTCTCCTATTTTGGTTTCGGTATAAATTTGCCCGGCCAGCGTTAGCCACTTTACCGGAGTTACATATTTTCGGTACTCAAGTATAATGGAATGGTAATTGAATTTACTGCCAATCCATTTTCCGTAATTCAAATATTCAAAATACAAAAATGATCCTCTTTGGGCATTGAAACGATTGTCGCGGGTTTCGCGGTTGATGGTAATACCAATGCCGGACTGTGTACCTTCATTTTTTTCAAGGTTATCAATATCTTTGGTGCAAGTTTTATCAGGATTAGGTATGGTGTCAACTTTAAAGTAATTGTTGTAATTATATTTCAGGCCAATGTACCAGCGCTTGGTAAGCTTGTAACCAAAAATTTGTGTAAGCGAAAAATTCTCGGTCTCTACAAGGCATTCATCATTAATATGTGTATCGTCCCCTATTCCATAGTAAAAATTGGGAAAATCGACAAACAACAATTCAGTGAAACTTTGGTATTTGTTGTGGCCAAACATCAGGTCGGCCGTTAAAGCAACTTTGTACTGTTTATTTAATGTAAGGTATGCCAGTGCAGTTATATGTGAAGGTTGGAATGTAGTATCGTGTTGGTCTTTAGTCCCGATTCGGAAGGCATTTATTTTTGTCAGCCCAAACAGCCAGTCGGTTTCAGTAGAGTAGGAGACAACAGGTAAAGGTGAATACACCACTATCTTTTCCATCACATCATTAAAATGGTCGAGTTTGCCCATTGTTGTTGTAGAATCATCTGTTTGTCCCTTTGTTGTATCTGTTTCAATAAGGCCAAACATACTGTAGGAAGAAGTATAACTAATTGGATTGGCCTGAACAAGCAAAAAGGGAATCAGAACAAATAACAGTAGAATAAAAAAAAGCTTCACAATTGATTCGGTTTATTTTCTCAAAAATATAAAAAAGCCATATAAACGGTGTTTTTTTTTTGAGACTTTAGAAATGGCATTCCACTTTTTCAAAGTGCCAAATTATGAAAAATATAAAATCTGCCGCCAAATTTTTAAACTTGATTCGTGTTTTAATGGTTTTTCCCTGATTGTGGCAGTAATTCAAACCCTTTTTTTCCAATCATTTTCTGGAAAAGGAAGACGCGCAGAGTATATTTACCAGCTTGTCGTTTTGCAGGTGAAATGGAGATGGAACTATACAATATTGAAGTGTTGTCGCCCGGCGGAAGAACAAATTGCTTCCGGTAAATAACTTTGCCGTCAGGGCCGTACCAGTTCAGTCTAAGTTTTAACTCGTGTTCAGCAAAGGCAAAACGGTTTGCTATTTCAACAGCAGCACGGACATTTCTTTTTTTTCTGATGACAAAGACCGTGTCCTCTCCGATGCGTTTTCCTGGGTTTTTTTTGCTAATCTTTCTGTAGAAAGTGATATTGGCCTTTGTTTTTTTTGCCTCTTCGTCTGTAAACCAAAACTCTGGAAGGAGTTCGAATTCCTTTTCTGCAATCAGTTCACGGAAAAGATAAATCCGAATTGTGTATTTTCCAGCTTGCCGTGTTTCGGGAGAAAGAGAAATGTAACTGCTTATGGAAGTTGTGTCACCAGGAACAATTTGAAGCTGTTTCCGGTGTAAGGATTTTTGGTCAGGGCCAATCCAGTCAAGGTGAATATGGAGTTCCTTATTGTTTTGGTAATTTTCCAACTCTACCAATGCACGCAATTTCCTGTTTTGTTTGATGGTAAAAACCTTTCCCTCATCAATTAGTTTGCCGGTCTTCTTGCTTTTTTTTCTGAATAATCTAATTTTTGCTTCAATGCCACCGGCTTTTATTGAAGAATATACAATTGTTGAATCTGCTTTTACCACAGAGGTTTCCAAACGGCTTGAGCATCCTGTAGTTATAAGTAACAGAAATGCCATCAATAATGTTATTGAGTAAACCATTCTCATTATATCATTCGGATAAAATAATTCTTGCTCCGGCGTTTTACATTATAAAACCATTTGCTGAGCGGGAGCATAATAAGCAACATAATAAATGTGCCAATCAGTGTAGCAATTACCCCTCCATCACGGTAAAACAATCCCATACGTTTGACAAATATTCCCAGTATGGCGAGATGTACAGCATAAAAAAACAAGGGGACTTTTCCGGGAATACTAAACACTTCCAATAGTTTTGGGGCTATTTTCCCGATGGCAATAAACAGGGTCACGCCGAGAACGACTAAGCCGAAAAACCAAAGGTTCATAAAAAGGCTCGGCGGATATTTTTGGTCGAGAAAAAAAGAATACGACCCCAAATCAGAAAATATGAAGATGTTGCCATATCCACGGTTCATCCGCAAACCAATGGCCAAAAGCATGGCAACGATGGCGATGCCGAGCCCCATCGTTATCCGTTTTTTATCGGTCTTCCATGCGCTGAGCCAGCCGTTGGCCATAACCGACCCAAGGATGGCCATGGCAAACCAAGGCAAAACCGGGTATTTGTTAAAACTTCCTGCATTAACAAATGTTTGTATTAAAACCGAAGCCCAACTGCTGTCAGGATTGTATGGAATTTCTAATAAAAACGGGTGAATAACTAATAGTACAAGGGCTATGAGTAGCCTTAATTGCCAGTCCCAGTCAATTATCAGGGTAAGCAAAATAGCGGAAATGCCGATGCTTGCAATAATTCCAAGATGCCCAATATTAAAAATCCGGAATCCGCCCCAGGAGGCATTTACCCAAATTATTTGTACAGCAATTAGGAAAATTCCACGTTGGATTAAATGCCAACGTACGGTCCAGTCTGGCATCCCTTTCTCTATTCGCCGATGATACGACCACCAAACCATCGCACCTGCCATCATCAGAAATCCAGGCGCACAAAGGTAGCCGGCGTATCGGAGTGCAAATTGTGGCCAGGAAGGAAAAAGCGGGTCAAAGGGGTCGAGCTGTTTCCAGATGGAATTAAAATAGTAGGAGCTGTGGCCAACAAGCATGAGGATGCCGACAAAACCGCGAAACTGGTCGATGAACTGAAAACGCTGTTTTTGTTCGGCCATTTTCTCAATAATCAGGAATCGAAATAATGATGAGGCCTTCCTCCTCGTCTGCGAGGTAAACAAAGTCTTCGTCAATATCCACGCCCAATGCAAATTTTGTTATCAAATATCCGATTGATTTTGGTTTGTTCAGGTCGCTTACATCAATAATCTGGAGGCCGGTTCTTTCGGTGGTCATATAAATGCGCTGATTTTTATATAAAACTTCCTTGGCATAACCGGGGCTGTCGTAACTACCAATAATGTGCACATTGGCAGTGTCTGAAAAATCTACAATCTGTAGGCCGGCAGTGCCACAGGCCATAAATGCAATGAGTTCATCTTGCAGAATGATAACGTCTTCCGCAAAGCCGGGTGTGTCGGCCCATCCGGAAAGGGGGTAGGTACCGAAACCATTCTGAAAGTCGGTAATGTTATATATAGATAATCCCATTTCGCCGGAGGCTACCAGCATAAAAGTTGTATCGGAAGTTATATCAACACTTTGGGCATAGCCTGAGGTTTTTGTCGTGCCCCGTTCATCAGGTTGGGTGGGGTAACTGACATCAGCAATTTTTACGCCCTGTTCGCTGATAGGGGTAAACATATAATTGCCACTTATGTGGACGTTTTTCGCCGGCTTCATTGATAAATTTGAACCGGTTGGCCTTGGCCTTTCAGGAATAGAAACATCCAAAACAGCTACACCAAATGAACCAACCGCAATATAAACTACAGTATCTTTTATGGCAATTTTACTTGAATAACCCCGTATTACTTCGCTTGTAATGGAGACAGTTTCCGGTTTTTGGGGATTGGCAACATTCATAATCATTAAGCCGCCCTGGCCTTGTGCGATATACACCAAATCACCTTTCTTAACCACATCCTGGGCATAACCGGCCGTTGGTGTTTTACTGACAAATTTATAACCGCCACCATGTTTTTCATCGAATAAGGATTCGGGCACGGTCGGTTTGCCACAACTTGCCACGAATATTGAAGCCGATATGAGTATTGCTGTTAATCTGTACATATTCATTTTTTTTGAATTTTGAAACTTCATTATTTTATGGATAACATTAGTTAGCCCTTCTTTTTTGTCTTGTTTTTGAATTTCAGCTTATAAATAAACTCCAGGCCAAAAATGTTCTGACGATAATCTTTCTCGTTTGAAATATATCTTTTATTGATTTCCGCCCCTGTATCCGAATTTCTCCCGAACCAATTGTAGTAAGCCCTTAGTTTCATCGATTTGTTAAACCTTATATTATAATTGAAATACAAACGCAGGTTCCTGTCTATACGGCCTGCATGCAAGCGGTCAATTTCCAATGGGTGTTTCGATGAATAGTACCGCGGCTGGAATCCGCATTTTGCATGTAAGTTGTGTTTTAAATCAAATAGTCTTGGCAATTCCCAAAGTACACCAAATGTAAATCTGTCTTCATCGTAAGTTGCATCTGGCCCCAGTGTGGTTTCAGGGGTATGGTAAGCGGCATCATATCCTTTGGCATCGGAATCAACAAACTGGTAACCAAATTCTAACCTTATATTTTTGTGAACCGGCTGGTAGATATATATCCCGTAGTATAAATTCTTGCTGTCGTATTCGGTATAATGTTCGTTATGATAATACAGTGCATAATAGAACGACAGTTTTACACGGGTATTTCTGAAGAAGATTTTCTGAACCCACAATCCGTAATTGTCTTTTGAAAAAGCATAGGGCTGGAAAGTAATCGAGTTGTAGCCGTATACATCAATCCATTGATCGTCCCTGAAATGGCGCACATAAAAGTTGGGGATAAAACTGTATGATATTTTAAAACTGAAACGTTCAGGCAAGTTTTGCCGGAAACCCAGGTAAAAATAATTCCAACTTTTTATGGGATTTACCACATAGGTTCTTCGGCTGACTTCAAAATCGATTTTTGACTTTTGTTTTCCGAAGATTTTGTAAGTTGAAACAAATCGTAAGGCTGTGTAAACAATGAGGTCGTCGTATGTTTTGATATGAAAGCGCCCTTCGTCTTCGCTATTCATAAACCGTTGCAGATACTGGTCGGAGTACTTCAAGATGTTGTCATCATAAATAGTTGCCAGCCTGAAGTTCAGCTCAAATGCGGGTTTTTTCTTTTTATCCTTCTTTTTGGCAAATGCATTACCTGATGGGAATACTACTGCAAATATCAACAGTAGTGTTAAAATCCGGTGGGGAAAGAAACGGTCGGAAATCCTAAAATTTGTTTTTTTATGTTTGGTAAAAAGCTTCATTACTTTTCTAGTTTAACATCCTTTAAGGGCAGCAACAGGCGGCCCAGTACGGTACTCTTATCTTCGTCAAGCGGAAAAATCTCATAACTGTGGTTTCCCTTCGGCACATTGATTACAAATTCGCAGGCTTTGCCCGGTATCAATTTGCTATTGCTTTTGTAAACTGCTACTTCGGAGCGCCGGCTGCTTAATTGATAAGTGTTTATTACTTTACTGCTTTCCTTTAGTTGCAAACGATAATGTATTCTTCCCTTCATCTGGTAATGATTTTCGATACGGGTCAATACGCGTAATACAGTGGGACCGTTTATTTCAATTTTCAAGGGTTTCTCGAAAGAGAAGCGGTAGTAATGAACAATTTGTTCGTTCGAAATAAGGTCAATCGGTTCGGAAGGTTGTAGTGGGGAAAAACCAATCCATTCCTGTTTCTTTTCTTTGACAGGTGTGAATTTATATCGTGCAGCAACCGGAATTTTTTTGTCTTTAATTGTAAATTCAACAGTGTGGTATCCCCGGCCCAGTTCGATTTCAAAATCTGCAAGTTCTCCCGGGTCGCCCAAGCTGCTCTTTAAATAGGCTGCTTTTGCGGAACGCTCAATCCCGTTCATTTTTACTTTCTCCTTCTCACCACCATCAATCGTATATTGAAGCTCGTATTTAATATAATTGCCGGCTGTTGAATCAAATCTTCCGCGTGTCATTACCCGCAATACACCAGGTCCCCTGACAGAAATTGTTGATAGTTTCTCCGTACTTAAAGAATAATAATTTCTCGATTTTTCAGCAATGATGTGGCTAACCCTTTTCTGAAAATTTGTCGGTTTCAGGTATCGTGCTTTTTTGCCTGATTGAGCCAGAATACTACTTGCAGAAAGGCTGAGAATAAGCAATATGGATAAAATCTTTTTCATTGATGTGTTGTTTCGGTATTTAATTATGTTCCTGATATTTACAATACAACTATGTTGTCGGTTTCTTCGTCTTCGGTCCGGCGGACTTCATTGGCAGGAACAATATCACTGCCAAGAAGATGGTGTTTTTTCTCTCCAAAATAAACTACCACTACAACAATCACAAGTATTAAAGTCGCAATTCCTGTAACAAGCATGCTGTATTTTTTTTGTACAAAAATTTCACCCACACCGGGTTCGGGCAATGGCGACGGACTGGTTGGGAGGCCATATTTTTCAAGCAACTGGCTGATGTTCAAAAGATGTATGATTGGAGTTTGTTGTTGTCCCATTTGAATCATTACACCGCGGACAGGAAAATTAGCTTCCGGCAAGAACTCTGTAAGCCCTGCGGGGATGATTTTACCATTGATGGTGTTTCCCAGGCTGGCAATTCCACCGCCCACATTAATAAAAGCTTTGATGGGCATTCCATTGCTGTATTTGTCATAAATATCCATTCGTCTGGCAATACTTTTTTCTATGTGTTTCTCATTAATAAATGCTACATTGTTGCGCTTGATGGCTTTAGAAATTAATTTTCTTCCTTGCGGACTAAGGCCACGGCCGATATCGGAACCACCCCCCATCGAGGCCGCTACCGACCTGGTGTGGAAAACATTTGATTTAATGAAAAGGCTTTCCATATCGAGCCAGGTAAAATACGGGTCGTTGGCGCCCCAGTTTGACGAGCCAACCGAAGTGATAACAATTGGGTGCAAGTCCATTGTTTCCATAGCCGCCAATACCGAAATATTTAATGCGGGGAAAGAACCGGTCATGGCAACCGCAACATTATCGCCTTTTTCTACACCGGCATCTTTTAATAATTGTACGATTAGAGCCGCAAAATTTGGGTTGGTCGAAGAAAGTTTTGCCTCGATGTAACCCCGGTCAGTTGTGATTTGCGTGTATTCCTGTCCAATTAATGCTGTTTGGTTGGGGTCGTTTATGTCATCTGTAAAAACCCCTTTTTCGAGGCGGTGGTTTTTAAGGGTATTTGCCGCCAGTTGTGAAAGCAGGGAGGCTTCCAGTTTTTCGGTGTACCAATCTTGCTGTACATCAACTTTGCTGTTCTCGACTGCAATAAATGCCAGGAGCGATAGCAGGGAGAGTGCCCCGAGAACGATATTTGATTTTGCGCGGAATTTGTACATCTTTTCTATTTATTTAGGCAACAATGCACCCATGAACGACAAAATTAAAATCAAGCGTACCAAAACAGAAGTAATAAACAGCACGCTCAATGTTTTAAAAACACCCTGTTTTCCAAACCAATGTGCAATTAATCCCGGGATAACCCAGCCAACTGCCTGCAATTCCATCGAGGTAGCCGCTATGTTAATTGTTAAGAAATAGCGGGAAAAATTGGCTAATAAACCACCAATCAGTAAGCTGAGCACCATTTGGCGGCGGCCATACAAAAAGGTGTAATTGCTCAAGGCTTTGATAATTAAATAAGTGAGTAGGCTTACAACCAAAATGCCGGCCAGGCGGTCGGGATGCGAAAGCTGGAGGGCAATGTAACCCGGTACTACGATACCACCGGCTGCCAAACCAAAAACTTCGTAAGAAAGCAGGCTAAAAACCAAACCGAGTGTAATGGCTATTTCAATCATAATTTATTGTGCTTCTGTGTTCAAAATATTCAGCGGTTTGCGCACCCATTCCCCCCATATTACCAATGGCAACAACGGAAGCCGCATGGCCGGTAAGCGACAATACTTTTTCAAATACTTTGGCCGGTTCCGCCCAGCCGATATTGATTATTTTTTTTCGAGCCAAACCATAATTTGTGCTCATGTTTTCCACAACTTCCGTCGATTGTCCCATCAGTATCAAATAGTCAATTTCTTCATTTAGTTTTGTGGCCACCATTTTTGCTAGTTGGCGTGCCCTGTCCATCCGGTCGAGCCGCGTGTTCAACAGTACTATTCTACTTCCGTCAAAACCTATCTCATCTCTTATTTTCTGCCAGACCATGAGTGTGGAATCAGGGTCGTTTGCTGCAAAGGCATTGAAAAAGAACAAATGCTTTTCAAATGCTTTTACATGGTAGCGTCGCAAAGCCCCGGCATCGGGAATAGCCTTGTACATACCGTGCAAGGCTGTTTCTCGATCTATCTTTAGATGAGTGCAAATAGCCAGTGCAAGTGCCACATTTTCCCGGTGTTCGATATAACTGAAGCCCTTCATTTCTTCTCGGCTTACCGTAGATGAATCAATAAAGTGAGCAATCGTATTCTGTTTATCAGCTATCTTTTTTAATGCTTCGGGAATAATATTTTCTGCCGAAAAAAGGTGCTCGTTCTTTGGGATTGTTTTTCCCATTGTTTCGGCAATCTCCGGTAAAGTATGCCCCATTATATCCACATGGTCTAAGCGCACATTGGTCATCACGCTAACGTTTGAATGTATCATCCGGTTTTCTGTTATCCACTGGTATTGGGGCTGTAGTGCCATACATTCCATAACCAGTGCTTGTGCTTTCCGCTTAGCGGCATATTTTACTATTGAAAGTTGTTCGATAATATTGGCATCTGATTTACGGTAAACATATGTTTCTGTACCATCTTCGGTAATCAGGCGCGGGAAAGTGCCGGTAACTTTAGTAATGGTCGAAATTCCACCGGCTCGTAAACCGGCACCCACCAAACGGGTAACACTCGATTTTCCCCTTGTCCCGTTTATGTGCACGCGGATAGGGATGGCGTAAATCCGTTTTTGGTGACGGAAAAACTCTACCAATCCCATAATTGATGCGGCAATAATCAGGAACAGTAAAATGTAAAAGCTATACATTTCAAATCTTTGTTTTAGGGTATAACATATACAAATCGTTTACTTTAGACGCAATAACCGCTTGGTCTCAATAAAGCTATCTGTTTGGAGGCGGTAGAAATAAATCCCGGAGTTTACTTGGTTTCCTGAATTACTTAATCCATTCCAGACTACTGAATACTTTCCTGCCGGTTTTTTGCCTGACTGAAGCGTCCGAACCATTTCCCCGTTGATACTATAAACTTCAAGTTTCACCAGGGTAGTTTGCGGAATTGTATAGTTTATCCGTGTTTGCGACCGAAAAGGGTTGGGATAGTTTTGCTCCAGAAAATGGGTGTCGGGCATATTGTTTTCCTCAACCGATACCGCAACGAATGGTGGTTCAGTTGTGAATTTTATTGCTGTCTGACTTCTCAATGTGGAGGCTGTAGCATTATAATCTTTATTATAAAGATATTGAAGACCAACATCTTGCGTGTGGTTTTCGATTCCAACAGTATTGCTTCTGTTGTTTTTGACTGTTTTATACTGGATAATTAATTCGCCGTCACCGGTTGGTGTAAAATAATGGTCGGGGTCGAGCAATATGATCTGGAATGTTTCTTCAGCAGGCTGATAATCATCCTCTTTGTGCGAAACATGGTCCCACTCAATAATAAAGCGGTGGTTTGCATTATCATTATAGGTATAGATTTTTCCCAATTCATACCATTCGTTAAATAAATCATCCCAAAAAGCTGCAACCATACTACTTACATTATCATTAAATGGAATACTGCGGTTTGAAGCAGCAGTTTGTGTACCACTTCCAAAAGCAATCCACCCGTCTGTACTTATGCGAAGCTCATCATAATCCACCCCATAGTATTTAAAGGAAAATGGAATATCGACGGTTTTGGTGTAATCGGAGGTGGCATAGGGTACAGACATTTGATTCCCCATACTTTTTATCTCCATCCAATCAAAAACAGGAGCCTGTTCAAAAAGCGTATCGGTGTTCGAATAGGCGTAATAGCCATAGCTGTCAGGGCCTGTATAGTCAGTTGGTAAAGGGGTTCCGACAGGAATTTTAAAGTTACGCACTGTTTTATAGGGGTAGTTTCCATCCCAGGTTGACAGCTTTATTGAATACTCGGCCAAATAGTTTTCAGGACATGAAGCATCAACACTCACCTCAAAATAATTGCCATCAGTAATAGCTGCTTGATCAATGTTAAGCGTCCCAAATGTACCAACGGAATCTTCTATTGTGATGTATGGGTCGTCACTTCTTAAAACGCCAATTACATTTTGGGCAATATCATCACCAATATTCACAATTTTTATAAATACTTTTACCGTTTCCCCCGGATCCATACGGTAATTTCTTTCTACCTCGCCTTCATCATTAATTACATAATTTTTATACCTCAATTTGCAGCCCAGTACTTTTTTGTTGTATTGATAGTCCCATGAATTGTTACTGGTATTCACATGCAGTTTTAATGTAATAATCTTGTCTATTGGACAATTTGGTTTTACAAATATTTGAAACGGATTGCCAGAAGACGAAGCACCAGATGCCAGGTTGCCATAATTCACCGGACTTGAAGAAATGACTTGTACATAATCTGTTTCAACTACCGAAAGTGTAGCCTGGACATTGTTTGCAGTTTGTGTCCCCCAGTTTTTAAGTGTAAAAGTAACATTGCAGTTTTCGTTCGGATTAATCATTCCATCCATATTCCCGTCAATATCAACAACAAGAGGAATCCCGTCTGGAGCAACATGTTCTTCATTTTGTACAACATTAATTGTCCCTTGGGAAGGAATTACATTTCCACCACGAACAGTTACTGTTAAAGTGCCCGGAACCAAGGGGGTTACACCAACAAAAGCTTTCCCTTCCGAATTGGTATATGCTGTAGAAAAAACACCGTTGTCACCGCTAATACAAACCTGCGCATTTTCAACTGCCAGCCCTGATGAAGAAAAGGTAACTGTAAACTCATGCTGGCTGTAGCCAACAGGGATTGATGATTCATAATTTATGTTTACTTCAGTTGGTACATCTTTCCAGATATGGATGCTGGGGTCGCCGAGCACACAAAAAACCCTGTATTGGTATTCAACCCATGGGTCATCCCCAAAATAGTTGTACATATATAATCTGCCGCGCATTAATGCCTGGCCGGGCGTGTCCATTCCTTCACGAAACATCCCAACATATATTCCCTTGTCAAGTTTATTGTTGTAAGTTGTATGGGTATTTGAAGTCGGGCCAACAAATGCTACACCACCACGGGGAGCGGTCAGTGAGCCCAATTGTACCCACTCTTCGCCAAAGCAATTGCCATCTGAGACATCGAACATGGAAACACCACAGCCAATACTAGTAACAAAAGTGAGTTTTTCACCATTGTTTAAACCAGAAACATCAGAGGTTGAGAAATTGTAACAGCTCGCTTGCCATCCGTCTGTCCAACCTTCGCCCCGGTAGTTTAAATAACTTCTGCCTCCATTTAGGGCACTGCGGATATCATTCAGGTTCATCGAACAACCGCTTCCGGACCAACTGCCATCACTCATCAGTGTATCTACCGAAGTAAATCCGCCATCTTCCATCATTACATTTGCAGTAAAACGTTTGGTGCTTACTTGCGATGCATAGTCGTTGTTCGAACAACAAATAGCTTTTTTAAACCAATCTGTATCCGCTGTATATGGCTCTTTTTCATATTTCATAAATTTATTGAGCATCACCTGCATGCGGTAATCACCCTGATTGGTCAATCGGCCTATCATCATTTCAGGAAAGAAATCATCGCCGTCTATTTCCACAAAGTAATCTTCATTGGCAAACGAATAATCATAATTCACAATTTTTTTCGGGAAAACACCATCATCGCCAACAATTAAAACATAGGTTGGAGGGTATTCCCAATTGTGGTAAGCATCGGTAATATGGTCTTTAATAATTTGTGAGTTGTTGGAATTGGCACCAATGTCGCTGAATTTAGTGATGCGAATATCAGTTCCGCTTTGCCGTTTCCAGTCGGCATAGGATTGAAAGCTGTCCGCAAACTCATCGGGCATAATACACAGCATTACATCCCTTCCGTTTTCCTGGCCATTGTAACGGCTATTCAAAACATCCTGATAATTAAAGATAAAACTGCGGTATAATTTCGCAAAAGAAGGGGCGATTCCTTTATTAGAAGCCGTCCTGGGGTTCACAGCTTTGGCTTTGCTGCTGTAATTTATCCTTACAGTGATGGATGAAACAACTTGCAACTCGTTGTTGGCCGGAGAATAGCGAAGCGGATAAACCGAGAGCCGGGCAATACGAAAGTCACGGAATACGGCAGGTTCATCCAATTGGGCAAACTCGCCCGGATAAATAGCATCCGACTG
>Ga0164315_10003271_pt1 | contig 12552 bp, 7 predicted proteins | sample GuaBasSedimGuay6_FD_113737 | JGI IMG/M metagenome (GOLD analysis project Ga0164315, IMG submission 113737) | Subseafloor sediment microbial communities from Guaymas Basin, Gulf of California, Mexico - Guay6, Core 4569-2, 0-3 cm | ecosystem: Environmental > Aquatic > Marine > Hydrothermal vents >... | reverse complement strand
GCCATGTCCATATTTGCCGTTGGCATCATCGCCGCCGGTGTCTCATCGCAGTTTCCTAATGTGCTGATGCTGCCGTGGCTTTTGTGCGATTACAACCAGTCGCCACGGGAGATGACCCTTTCCGGGTATCGTGTCATGGTTTTCCTGATTTCCCTGCTGGGACTGGTGGTGCCGATCTTCGATGCACGTCCCGTTTTTGTGATGATCGTATCGCAGGCCTTCCAATCCATTATCCTGCCGGTGACGGTCGTGTGTATTCTCTATCTCGGCAACCGGCGTGTCCTGATGGGTGAACACAGGCATGGCCTGAAGACCAATGTCTTTCTTGGTGTGGTCCTGCTATTTTCGCTTGTGACGACCTCCATGGGAATCAGGGGAGTTTGGCAACTACTGACGTCATGACAGCTGAGAGTTGGTCGGATGAACTATAAAAACAGGTTGATCGAACTACCGCAAAACCGTGTTTGGCGCAGTTACCTGGGCGGCCACACTCTTGATAAACTGATTGGCAAGAAAAATCCCTGCGACAGCCATTTCCCGGAAGACTGGATCGCCTCGGTAACACCTGCATCGAACCCGGGTTCACTCAATGAACTCGAGGGGATTTCGAAAGTCCGGATTAATGGGCAGGAATTACTATTCACAGACTTGATTGATCATGACCCTGAATACTTTCTCGGGGCAGATCACGTTGCCCGCCATGGTCAACAGCCAATGGTGCTCGTCAAGTTGCTGGACTCGGCGGTGCGCTTGCAACTGCAGGCACATCCAACTGCGGAATTTGCCCGTACATATCTCGGTTCGAACTCGGGCAAGGCGGAAGCGTATTATATTCTGGATGTGCGCGAAGGGACCGAGAAGGCATTTGTATACCTGGGGTTTCAACGTCCACCGGATCGTGCGGAGCTGAAGCGCTGCATCGAGGAACAGGATCTTGTCGTGATGGAAAAATTTTTCGACAAGATTAGCGTAAAAACCGGCGACGTCCTGTTTATACCAGGTGGGGTCCCGCACGCAATCGGCGGCGGGATATTCATGGTGGAGATCATGGAACCGTCTGACCTGGTGGTCCGGTTTGAATTTGAGAGGGCGGGGTACACCTTGCCGGAATCCGCACGATTCATGAATCGTGGTCTCGATTTCTGCCTGGACATATTTGACTTTGAGGCCAGGCCGGAGTCCAGGGTACGTGACGAGCATATGTTTGAACCGAGGCTGGAGGAAACTCACGGGCCAACCGCTCACCGCTACCATCTGATCGGTGCTGAAACCACAGCTTGTTTCCAGGTCAAGAAGTCGGTGATCAAAGGTGTCGTGGAGCGTGAGGAATGCACATTTTTTACCGGAGTTGTCACCTCGGGCGCCTGTGTGGTCAAAACGGATGAAACAGCCACTGAACTTGACAGATTCGACAAGTTCTTCTGTCCTGCAGGTTTGGGCGCTTACACGATTGAAGCAGAACAGGAAGTCCACATCCTGGAATGTTTTCCCCCGGTTTGAAATTACCGGTTGAATTGATTTGGAGGTACATAAACCATGAAAAACACGATCATTTGTCTATTGCTCTCAATACTCATGGCACCCAGTCTTGCCAGCGCCTCAGATAGTCAGCCAAACCTGCTGATCATCATGACCGATCAACAACGATTTGATGCCTTGAGTGCAGCAGGGAATACTGTTTTACAAACGCCGAATATCGACCGGATTGCCAACGAGGGTGTGATGTTTGAGACCGCCTATACACCTGTGCCGGTTTGCGGGCCAACCAGGACCAGCATACTGACCGGTTTGTCGATAGACAACACCGGGATTTTCCGGAATCAGGATGCCTACGAGTCCGAGTTATACAGGGGCGGAGCCAGTTTTGACATGATTCTTTCCGGAGCAGGTTACAAGACCGGGTATTACGGCAAGTGGCACAGTCCTCAACAGTTGGCTGCCCACTATGACAACCTGGATGATTACCACGTGACCGCCACGTCGGGATCCGTTGGTATGGGCCCCGGCATGGCAGAACGCTATCGAGACTATCTCGATGCCGTCGGTATACCAGAGGTTGAGCCCGGGGATTACGATGACCTGCCCGCTGGACAGTTGATCGATACATACAGCAAACGGGCATATCAACCGAACCCGATGGACAAGAGGTTTGGGCTCAGTGAGTCCCAGGATGTTGGAAAAGTGTCGCAGGGCCATATACACGGCGCTCTGCAAATAGACACCACCAAGTCGATTACGGCCATGGAGGCAGAGGGTGTGATGGATGCCATCGACCGGCTTGCCGGCGACCCATTCAGTCTGACCGTGTCATTCCACTACCCGCACCCGCCTTTCACGCCAGCTGAGCCTTATGCAAGCATGTATGATCCCGGGAAAATGCCGCTGCCGCCAAGCATGACGGACCCGATGGAGAATTCGCCTTATACGAATGCCAACAAGAGCTACTCAGGCCCGCGGTACCGGGATCCCGAGAATATCCGGCATTTCATCGCGACCTATTACGGGCTGGTCAAGGAGATCGACGACTGGGTCGGGAAGATCCTGGACCGGCTCGATCATCATGGACTGACAGACAAAACCCTGGTGATTTTTGTCAGCGATCATGGTGAGATGCTCGGATCACATGGCATGTCCGGCAAGAACATCTTTTATGATGAGTCCGTGCAGGTGCCGTTCCTGATGCGGCTACCGGGCGTTATTCCTGCGGGGACCAGGGTTCAGAACCCTGTATCCACGAGGGATATTTTCCCGACCATCATGGATTACCTGGGCCAACCCTATCAAAAAGACCTCGACAGCCAGAGTCTGAGGGGCGTTATTGAGGGCAGGGAGATCCGGGACTTCGTGGTTTCCGAATGGCGCGAGATGTCCAGTGTTCCCACTTATATGATCAGGAGCGGAGACTGGAAACTGCTGATCTCCAAGTTACCCGACGCCAAATCCAAAGATGCGCTGTATAACCTGAAAGACGATCCGTTCGAGATGAACAACCTGCTTTTCAAAGGTATGCCGGAAGGTCATGCAAGTGTAGCGGTCGACTTGAAAAGTAAGCTGATCTCCTGGTTGAAAGAGGTGGGTTCACCATCCGTACAGGGAGTCAGGGACAGGGCATTACCCAGCCACAAATGATAGTTCTGGAGGAGGGCTGGTCATTACCAGTTCTCCTCGTCAAAAAACTTGTAAATATGTTCCCACTCCTGTTTAGAAACACAGTCGTACTTGCCTGTTTTCTTGTTCATGACCATGACATGGTCAGATGAACAGTCTGACTGCTTGTCTGTTTCATTTGAGGTAGCACAAGCTGTCAGTAGCAGCAGGACGAGTATCAGCAAATTAATTGAGGTCCGCATGGTGTTACCTTCTGTTCTGCGTGGCCAGGTGCACAAAATGCATCCGGTGTTCGTTTCCAGATTATTTACCGTGTCATTGTGAGTCATTCACATTGTATGGTGATACATACTCGACCACCACTGGCTTACGGTTTTTGACCTGTTCCGAGCGGCTGCTGCCGAGGCCATCGCGCTCCTGGATGATACCCATCGGATCCCCGCGAGGATTGTCCTCAAATTCGCTGCCGGACTCCGCAATGTGCCGCAACAGTTTGTCGTGCAGCTCCGCTGTGATATCGGGGTAGGTGCCCGACAGATCGTTCAGCTCGCCAATATCCTCGTCCAGGTCGTACAGTTCCAGCGTGTAGGGCAGGGTCTCATCGTTAACCTTGCTGCGTTGTGCCCAGTTCTTGACCAGCTTGTAACGGCCTTCTCTTACCGCGCTCCTGCCTGGACGCCGACCTGCCTGGTGGAAGATCAGGGCCGGGTTATTGCGCTCGAACACGGTCTCGTCGGAACCATCGAGCAATGCGATCAGGCTGTCGCCGTCCAAGGGGCCAGCAAAGGCACCCTCATAGCCCGCCAGTTTCGCGAAAGTCGGCAACAGGTCCAGACCGGTAATCGGCTCGACTGAGTGGCTGTTGGGCGCGATGTTCGGCCCGTAGATGATGAAGGGAACACGGAGGCCGCCCTCGTAGAAGGAATGTTTGCCATCCCGCAGAGGAGCGTTGGCTTCGGCAACCTGTGTACGGTGCGTACCAAGGATATTTGTTTCGGCGTCAATATGTGACGTCTGGGCAAAATATTCCACACCACCATTGTCGGCGATCAGTACGATATAAGTGTTGTCTTCGATGCCGAGTTCCTTAACCAGGTTCATGATCTGGCCGATGGCTTCATCCATGTCAAACGCCATGGCCGCGAAGCCAGGGTCATCGTGCTTCTCACCTGGTTGCTTGGCCTGGAACCTGGCAAAGCTTTCTTCTCTTGCGGCAAAAGCCGCGTGGATGGCGTAGTGAGCAATGTGGGCGTAAAACGGCTTACCGTCGGCGACAGCTTCGCGGATGAATGCAGCAGCCCTGGCGGTCAGGCTGAAAGCCGTTTTGGGGTCCTCGTTGGTATAGAACGTGGCTGAACGATCCCGGCCTTCGGGATTGACCAGCGTAGTGTCGATCCCGTGGGCCTGGTTGTAGGCATTCATCACGTCCTGTTCGATGAAATTGATCTCCGCGAAAATTCTCCCGGCTGCGCTGTCGCCCTCTTCGTTGTCGGTCAGGCCGTCAGTGAAATCAAACCCGGCGTCCCTCGGCTTGATCCCCACATGCCACTTTCCGAAATGTGCGGTGCGGTATTCCGGGTCGGCGGCCTTCAGCGCCTTGGGGATCGTCAGCCAACCGGGGGCGTGGTCGATCCAGGTTTCATCCCGGTTATAGATATGACGTGTTGCACGCTGGCCAAACAGCATCGAGTGACGTGCCGGCGCGCAGATGGGGCTGGGCGTATACGCCTGGCTAAAGCGCATGCCCTCGGAGGCCAGCCTCGCCATGTTAGGGGTTTCAATAAAGTCACTGGCCGAGTCATCCCGCTCCGGGTCGGAAGGGTAGGAAACCTGGGTCCAGCCCTGGTCATCAGTGATAATGAAAATAATATTGGGGCTGGTTTGCGCAGGTTTCGGCGACTTCCCGTTAATCAGGCTGTCCACCCTGTCAAAATTTTCCTTGTAAAAATCGCCGGGCAATGGCGTCCCAAAAAAGTTGTAATCGGCAAAATCCAGCAATGCTGTCCAATCCTCTACATTATGATGATGGCCTCCCTGCCGGTAGTGGTGACCGATCTTCTCCGGGACCCCAAGAAAACTGTATACCTCTCTCGCTGCTTCAGTGGTTTGTTGCCCTCCCCAGGGGTTGGCCCACTCATCGTGTAAACCATCCGCACACAGCAGCGCCCGGGGGGCGACCAGTGCCTTCAGAAAATGCTGGTCAAAAGGCAAACGATCCACCCTCCTTTCAAAATCATTAAACCGGGGTTGGAACCAGTAGTGGAATTTGTCGTCCCGGGTAATCCGCATCAGTGACTCGGCACCACCCTGCATGTACTTGAGGGACCCGCATCCGCCTGCACCGGAACCATTGGGCACGACAACAGCAATTCGGTCATCCATCGCGCCCACCAGCAATGCGGTCTTGCCTCCCCGGGAATGTCCGGTGACGACGATTTTTTCCTGGTCCACATCTTCCCGGGTCTGGAGGTAATCCACTACCCTGGAAAATCCCCAGGCCCAGGCCGATATTGTCGCCCAGTCATAATCCGGATAGGTGGGGTGTACGCCATTTGTCCGGTCGTCATTATCCGGATCCAGATCAGTCCGGAAAAAATCAGCAACCATGTATCCCCTGTCAGTGGCCACTTCCAGACCCTCGGTCCGGCCCCATCCCCGGTCACCTGTTATCACAACAGGGAAAGGTCCGCTACCCTTGACCGGGACAGATAAATCTATCCGGACGGTGATTGATTGATTGGGTCCCATAGAAAGAATCAGGCGTGTTTCCGTGGCCCGTCCATCGAGTATTGTCTTTGAGTTCTTTAGCTCGGCCTTGAGGTTTTGGGGAGCTGGGGGATAATAACCATATTGATAGTACAGCAGCATATCCTTGATATACGCTCGTTGCTTTTCCCAATCCTCAAGGGTCTTAACCCTGTGCCCATCCGCCATCATAAAAGGATCGGGCAGACCTCTCTTGGCAATAAGATCTTCGAAAGGAGGGAAGTCATAAGCCGGAGCCTGGGCGGATATTGTGGTGCTCCACAGGATACAAACAAACAGAGACAGAATTCTACTGGTTGAGACTATGGCCATTGCTTAAAACTCCTTGGCTGACTCAGTAACAGGTTTACCGGGCAGTTCATCGATATAGGCTTGTGTCGGCTTGGTGAAAGAGATACCTGCATCCAGGTCTCGGGATGTGGGAAATGTTTCGTAGGCCGACCCTTCGCCGCGCATATGCAGGTCACCGGTATCTTTGAGGTAGCTCTCAAGTTCCCGGCGCATTTCTGCTCGGATGGATTTATAGGCCGGGTTGTAAGCTGCATTTCTTACCTGGCCCGGGTCCCTGCGCAGGTCGTAAAGTTCATGTTCCGGACGGATTCCCATCGACAGTTGGAAGTAATTCATGTCCGTGGGAGTAGGATTGGCAAGCAGCCAGGATTTTGTCGGGCTATCATCAATATCTTCATATCCACCGGGATTGCCTGCGGGCCATCGGTTGGGATATATATTCCAAATGTACAGGTAGTTCTTGTTGCGCAGTGCCCGCATGGGGTAGCCGTGGTTTTCATCCCGGGCGCCGGTGTGTCGTTCACGACCCAGGTATACCCGGGTGAAGCTGGGGTTTACCAGCCCTTGCTCACTGGACTTAAGAATTGGAAGCAGGCTTTTGCCCGTCATGCTGCCGGGTATGGCAATACCTGCTGCTTCCAAAAAGGTGGGAGCAAGATCGGCGGTGCTTACAAAATCATCCAGCACTCTGCCTGGGGGGATTTTTGCAGGCCACATGATAGCCATGGGTACATGGACGCCGCCGTCATACAGATTTGTTTTGGCCCGCGGAAAGGGCATTCCATTGTCACTGGTAACGACGATCAGGGTGTTATCAAGTACACCCCCGCTTTCAAGTGTTGCATAGATTTCTCTGACTTCGTCGTCGAAATTCTGTATCTCCAGGTAATAGTCGGCAATATCACTACGCACTTCGGGTGAATCAGGCAAGTAAGGTGGCAGTTCAATTTTGGAAGGATCAATGCCCGCTTTCTCACCTGAACCTTTCTCATAAGGACGGTGGGGGTTTCTGCTGCCCATCCAGTAGGCAAATGGTTTTGTTTTGTCGCGGCTCTTAAAAAAAGAAGGAAAATTCCCCCCTCCATTGCCCACGGGGCTTTCGGCCCAGGTAACATCAGAACGCCCGGGCTTATAACCCTTGCCGCTGTTACCAAGCTGGTAACCATTTTCGAGCAATAGCCGGGTATAAGTCAGCAGGCTGTCAGGAAAAATCCCGAAAAGATTAGACGCCGATTCCAGTTCCCAATGATTCCTTCCTGAGAGCACCACGGCCCGGGAGGGTGAACAACTGGGTGCCCCCACAAAGGCATTGTTGAAAAGAACGCCGTTTTCGGCAATCTTATCAAAAAAGGGTGTCTTGACAGATACATCCCCATAAGCACTGGCATGTGGCCATGACTGGTCATCCGCAAAAATAAAAACGATATTGGGCTGGGCTGCACAATGAGCCGAACTGCTGAAAACCAGATAAAGAAAAAGAAGTTTGATGACTTTTTTTAATACCATAATTCATCTGTTGGCATGAAAGACTCGAAAATTTTTTGTGACACCTATTCTACGCAGTCAGATTACCTGATGAAATCACCTCTTTCGGGTCCACATCTTTGTCAAAATGAAACGGCTCTTTCACATCCAGGAAATTATTGTCTTTCAAAATAACTTGCCGGGAATGATTGCCGCTGACTTTCAAGAAAGTATTTACGCCATTAACGAACGGAGTATTTGCGATGAAAGCACCTCGTACATTTATAAGGTGAATCAGTGGTTGAGACTCACTTCGTAATTCGGCATTAAGCATATTTATTATTGCCTTTTCGACCGTATCAAATACCATGGCTGGCCGTTCGTCAGGACCTGTCAATTCCAGTTTTACATTTCGGAAAACAATATCCCTGACGTATCGCACATAAAATCCGTAACCAGGAAGTGTACCCAGGGCATTGTGATTGGGATATTTCTTTTCTTTTAAAGGAACTTCGCGATCGGCATCCTCCAAAGTACCACCGCCCCTGGAAGAAATAGAGATGTTTTCCAACCGCACATTTTCCACATAGGCATTCGGAAGACCCGATATGTTACAGGCGATTTTTCCGGAATTTACTGCAGTCAGATTCTGAATTGCAATGTTGCTGACCGACCCAATCTGCGGTTCGGCAGCATTTTCGTGATGTTTTCGCGCCCGATTGCCGAGACGAATGTATATTGGCGTGTGAATACCGCTTGCAACTATATTGGAAACATTAACATTTTTCATAACACCGCCATCGACAATCATCAATGCAATTGCACTGCGCCCTTCCCTGAGCCCGTTTACGAAATGATCGACAACTGATGTCTTGACTACACAATTCGTTATATTGATGTTTTCAAAACCGCTGGTTGTTTCCGTGCCGCACTTGATTGGATTGCAATGAGAAGCGACGACACAATTGTTAATGGTGATATTTTTGCAGCTGTAGCCACTACAGCCTTTCATACAAATCCCATCGTCGTCACTATCAATAATACAATCGGACACTGTAACCTTGTCACATCCATCTATATCCATACCGTCGTTATTAAAATTGGCATGATTGAATATCCTCAACCTGCTTATCTGCATGTTTTTTCATGCGAGATAATGCTGTGCCCAATGTGCGGACTGAGTAAGAAATAGATCCTGTACCTTGACATATTTGCATCTGACAAAACGGATCATTGTGGGACGGCGATGATCATTGCCTTTGTTGGTTTGGAAAGCGTCGGCCTTACCATTTCCGTTAATAGTACCTTCTCCGGTCAGGGCAATGTGTTCCTGTGAATCCGCAAATATCAAGCTGCGTCGGATGTGTAGATCCGTGTATGACGGAAAATTTTGCCTGTACACAGGATAGTCATCGATAGAAGGACTGCCCAGAAGGATTGCGTTTTTACAGACATGCAAATTAACGTTGTTTTTCAGAACAATCGTACCGGACAAGTAAACACCCGGGGGTATGACCAGCCTGCCGCCGCCAACATTGGCACAGACATCGATGGCCTTCTGGATTGCCTGGGTATTGAGTGTTTTTCCGTCAGGTACGGCACCAAAATCCAGGATACTAAAATCGCCTCTTATTATTGTATCTTGAGAAGTTCCCTGATCAGCGCAAACAGAACTCCCACTACCGAGCGCGGCTATTCCGGCTCCTATGCCCATTTTCCCAATCAATTCGCGGCGGTGCATGCCAACATCATTCATACTCATTTCTCATTCCTCATTCCACTTACTGTGGCAATTCCTTGGGCCGACTGTGGTTCCTGGTTACAGCGGTCCGCTGTCCGTTCCGCGGGTTTCCTCGAGTATCCGGGTCAGACGCTCGACGATGTCGGGCCGCTCCAGGTACAGATCGGTCTCTTCGGATGGATCTTCGGCCAGGTTGTAGAGTTGTCCTGCCGGACCCCCTTCTTCCGCCTCGATCACTGCAGGCTTGGTAAAACCACCCGAGCCGAGTCCCTCGATCAGTTTCCAGTCACCGGCGCGGACCGCGAACATGCCACGTGCTGAATGGTGGATCACTGAAGCCCGCTGCGGCTGATCTTCACCCAGGAGGGTCGGCAGGATGGTTTCACTGTCAGGTGCATCTTCCGGTCCTGATTCGACACCGATGATGTCTGCGATGGTGGCGTAAATATCGGTCAGTGACGTCAGGTGCCCGTTCTCGGTACCCGGCGAGACCTGTCCCGGCCACGAGACGATCAGCGGCACCCGGTGTCCGCCCTCGAAAATATCGGCCTTCTGTCCACGGTAGTGCAGGTTAGATCGGTGACCCCATTTTTCAATATCTTCCGGCAGCCAGCGGCCGCCATTGTCTGCTGCAAAGACGACGATTGTGTCATCAGAGACCCCGGTCTCATCGAGTGCGTTCAAGATCTGGCCCACGGTGTCATCGACCTGGACCACAAAATCGCCGTAAAAACCAACTTCGCTGCGACCGATGAATTCAGGCGTGGGCATCCAGGGAGTGTGGGGTGCCGAAAACGGTACATAGAGAAAGAAAGGCTGGTCATTATCGGCTTCTGCCTGCTGCTGGATAAAGGCCACCGAGTGGGCTGCAATCTGCGGCAGCACATCCACATGGGCAAAGTCACGGGCTATCGGCCCGCCACGCCAGAAACCCTCGCCACCGTAACGCCGCCGCTCGCTGTCACCGATTTCCTCACCATCAAAGGAGGTGAATACCCGGTCATTTTCGACAAAGGTATACGGCTCCATATCGAGTGAGGCCGGTATACCAAAGAAGTAGTCAAAACCGACATCATTCGGCCCTGGGCTCAGAGGTTGTGTGTAATCCGTCACCTCTTCGTTGCCCAGGCCCAGGTGCCATTTTCCAATGACTGCTGTTGTGTATCCGCGGGCTTGCAACATCGAACCGATTGTCGAGCGGTCCGGCTGGATAAGCAGCGGTGAATAGCCTTTCAACACACCTTTCTTCATGTTGGTTCGCCAGGAGTAGCGTCCGGTCAGTAAGCCATAGCGGGTTGGGGTGCAGACCCCTGACGGGGAATGCGCGTCGGTAAAACGCATACCCGTGGCTGCCAGCGTATCCAGGCTCGGTGTCGGGGCCTTCGATGCTGCATTGTAAGCCCCGACATCCCCGAGACCCATGTCGTCTGCCAGGATGATCACGATATTGGGCGGTGACTCCGCCTCGGTCGGTGGCTCTTGTTTCTGCGAACACGAAGCACAGATGCCAAGTAGCAGCAGTGCGAACAGAAATCTGGAAAGATTTATCCAGGATAGGACGGGGATTTGAGAATGAAAATTATTCATTACACACCTTTTTATTTTGGACAGTGATGCCGTGCTACCGGTAGCATTAATTTGATTGCCACCGGTAGCATAATGTTATAGCATAACTTCGGTTGCATGTCTTATAAGGGCAGGCTATGAGTGCAAAAACCCCAAAAAGACGATGCAAAAACAACACAATCCAGAAATTGTGTGTATAAAAATACATGAATAGCAATATCGACAAAAAAATCCAAATCAGACAGAGGGAGCACGTATGAACAACTTAGCAACCGCCAGGAATTTGTGGGGTGTCAACAGACCCATCTTAACTACTTTCATTTCAGCACTGTTGCTGACCCCTGTGGCAGTCCTGGCTCAGGACACCCAGGAGCAGGATGACCAGGAAGGGATACTTGAGGAAGTCATCGTTACCGGTACCCGAACAAGCCTTGACAACGCCGCTGACCTGAAACGCACCTCTGATACGATCATCGATGCGATCACGGCGGAAGACATTGGCGTGTTCTCGGATAACAATATCGGTGAGGCACTGGCACGCATCCCCGGTGTTCAACTAGAACGCCAGGAAGGTGATGGCTACAGGATCTCGGTACGTGGCCTCGGCCCACGCTTCGTGCGCACCACCTTAAATGGTCGCACGGCGCTGTCCAGCCCGGGCGGTGAAGGTGGCCAGGGTGGCCGCGGTTTTTCATTCAATATCATTCCATCGGAAGTTATCACCCGGGCTACGGTCAACAAGAGCTTCCAGGCCAGCGATATTGAAGGCGGCATTGGCGGAACCGTCGATCTCCAAACCACCCGGGCGCTGGATTTTGCCGCCCGGCAGGATATGGATATCTATGTAGCCGGTGCAGTTCGTGCAACCTATAACGATTTGAGTGGTGATACCGCTCCACGTGGTTCGATCTTTGCCAACTACAAGATCAATGACCAGTTTGGTTTTTTTGTGTCAGCCGTATACGACGTTGCGGATCGCCTGGTGCTCAGCACCGAGTCCCAGGATATTGACATTGAAAAATTCGACCTGTCAGCAGGGACTGTTCTGAATGGCGAGGTACTGACAGAAGACATGGAGGATATCGAGGCTGCCGTATTCGACGGCGTGCGGAACTATTCCCGGGAGCGCGATCGTGACCGTTTGACCTTCACCGGTGGCTTCCAGTGGCAGCCTTCAGACAACGTGGACATCAACTTTGACTGGACCCATGGCACACTGGAAGAAACACGCGGCGAGTTTCGTTCATGGCTACGCATCGAGGATGCCGTCGACCGGTATGCCGATAAAACCATTACAAACATGATCATCGATACCTCGTACGGGAACGAGGACTCCATGGGCGTCATCATGGCCTTTGATTTTGAAGGTTTCGACCAGGGTGGCACTCGCCAGGTTCTCGATGTTGCACATCTGACTCAGACCCTCGATGAGACTTACGACGTGGGTGGTATTAACCTGGCTTGGCAGAACGATAATGGTTGGTCGATCTATGCAGACATCGGCTACGCCCAACAGAACAAGGTCACCGACCAAAGGCGTGTTACTGTCGGGGAAGACAAGAAAAGCGATAGATGGAATGACGGCTTTAACGGCAGCTTCGATATCCGCACTGGTT
>Ga0164315_10003270_pt1 | contig 12557 bp, 16 predicted proteins | sample GuaBasSedimGuay6_FD_113737 | JGI IMG/M metagenome (GOLD analysis project Ga0164315, IMG submission 113737) | Subseafloor sediment microbial communities from Guaymas Basin, Gulf of California, Mexico - Guay6, Core 4569-2, 0-3 cm | ecosystem: Environmental > Aquatic > Marine > Hydrothermal vents... | reverse complement strand
TTTTATTTCCCAACATAGGTAGGCCTTCCTCTTGCTAAATGACAATGTCTTTTATCACCCTTACCTCTCAATTTCCCATAATTTGGCCAATTATAAGGGGCAGGGACTAGAGTTTCTAATTCCAGAAAAAGACCATCCATTGCCTCTAAAGCGTCTTCTGTAAAATTTCTAGTTCCCTTCTTAAGTTTTTTTTTAACTTTTCGAGAAATCCTTATCGTCCAGCTCACCAGAACCTCATTGAAGTATAATATCTAGAAAGATATATATCAAGATATATATCTTTCTAGATAAATCTTATTAAAAACAAAATTTCTGGGAAAATAATCAATTAAATAGAATTATTTCTTTTTTGAAATAGAACGCTCAGTCACAAGCTTTTACAAATTCCCTCTTGGCCCCTATTATGCTGGAAAATCTTAACTAAAAGGATGAAATATGTTAAATATATACGGTTCCCCAAGATCAAGCTCTGGAAGATGTTTTTGGGCACTAGAAGAAGTTGGTGCTCCCTATGAACCTAAAACTATAAGCTTTGAAAAGGGTGAGCATAAATCCCCTGAATTTTTAAAAATAAACCCCAATGGAAAAGTTCCAGCGCTAATCGATGGAGATACCACCATCTGGGAATCCATGGCGATCAACTTCTATCTCGCCAACAATTATAAACCAGAACTGACCGGAACCACGCCTAGTGAAAAAGGCCTAGTTCAACAATGGTCTTTTTGGGCACTAGGTGAACTACAACCACCCATCATTGAAATTTTTATTCAAATGGTATTTGTACCAGAAGACAAAAGAGATCCTAAGGTAATAGAAAAAGCAAAAGCAAAAATACCACCTCTACTGGAAATCTTAAATAATGCCTTAGAAAATAAAGACTACCTGGCAGGCAATGAATTTACGCTAGCAGATCTAAACACCCTCTCAGTAGCATCTATCTGTCCAAAAATTGGCGTAGAACTAACTCCCTTCACAAACATCACAAGCTGGCTTAAAAGGATTGGTGAAAGACCTGCCTACAAACGCTACCTTGAACTCTGCCGCTAAAAGGGTTTAAAAATTCCCATGGCAGCAGAGAGCAGTCCGGCAACAAGAAGAAGAACCAAGGATGGTATTCGATGCCGCTTAAGCTTTTTGGAAAAAACCGCACCTGAGAGAAAAAGTAAAAACCATATTATCAATTTAATCAAGATCCAGTTAGGAACAGGCGTATCATAGTAGTTCCCATAATAGACCATAAGGGAACCGGAAATAAGAATTAAGCTTGAGGCGATAAGTGAAAGTCCCCTAATATGATGAACTGGTTTATCCATAACTAAGACAATCGTAAGCGCCGTTACCGAACTGGCCACTCCTACGACATGAAGAAATTTAAAGAGCTCATAGGACATGTTAGCTTTACGGCCAAGGAAAGAATTCCTTTAGCGAAGAAGTTACAGACACCTTTTGTAAATTCTGCTCTAAACTGCTATATTGAAAATATATGATAAGAATTCTACTACTTACCTTCCTTCTCCTCACCTCATGCTATGAAAACAAGTTTGAGGAGACGCTAGAATCCTTCGTAGGCAAGGACTATCAGGAAATAGTTGATTACTGGGGTCACCCAAGTGATTCCTATGTAGGTCCTAATGGAAACGATATAGTTCACTATTACCGGGTAAAGGGAGCTATCAGCATCCAACCAGATGACCTAGGCCCTGACGGTGAAAAGATTGAAGAGTATTGCCATATCTATTTTGAGATCGGAAAAGATCTCAATATCGTCACCTACAGCTATAATGGGAATTACTGCTGGGAAGACTAAATAATTCCTGTTGAACAGCTAATTTACATCGACAAATTACCGATAAATAAATTAAGATGAAAAACCTTTTTTTAATTTTTTTAGTTATTTTAATATCCTGTGGTGTTGAAAATAAATTTGAAGAAGAACTAAAAAGCTTTGTGGGCAAAGACTATAACGCAGTCATAGCAGAATGGGGCCACCCCACTGATATTTATGAAACGCCAAATAGCAATGATGTTCTCTACTACCTGCGCATAAAAGATGTAACATCTCCTTTCCCTAATTATCTAGATGAAGATGGCAAGGAGATTCCCAATAACTGCCGCATCTACTTTGAAATAGGAAAAGATCTTAAAATAATAAAGTACTCATATAAAGGCAACTATTGCTGGATAGAATAGATAAGGAGTTTAAGTGGAAACCGAAACAGTTCATGTCTACACGGAATTAGGAAATTTTCTTTTCCCCATTGTAGGAGAAGAAACACAAAATTTTGCTAAGGGCATCTATAAACATATACTGCTCGATATGCTGGCGACAGGAACAGAAAAATTCACCGATGTTTCTTTAGATCCAACACCTGAAGAAGCTCATCAATATATAGCAGAATCTGCTACTTTTTTCACCATGTGTAAAAAAGTGGGACTTTGGAAAGAAAGCAAGATTGAGAAAAAAGTAAAAGTTACTGCCACTGATGTTTATTATGAAATGGCAAAAACTAATTCTGCTGCTGAAATAGTTAAATGGGCGCTTGGAAAATATAAAAAGAAATAAATTTTATTTAGTTTCTAAATAGTCCTTATTGTAAAATGCCTTTGTTTATACAAGTTTTCTCCAAAAAGTGATAAAATCAAACAAAGGAGAAAATCATGAAATCTTTATCCATTTTGATGATACTAGGCCTGCTTGTTAGCTGTGCTTCTTCAAATAGAAATCCAGCATCAAGTGGTAACTGTATCGTTGAACAACACAAAGACCAAGAATGGTTCCGAGTAACTGTCAGCGGTGAAGCTCCCTACCCTGATTGGTATACCCAAGAACAAGTAGATAAACACGTTTCTATTTTAGAGAAAAAAGGAAAGTGTAACTAAATTGACGTTTCTGTCCAAAAAATCTTAAAATTTAGACAGTACTTTTGTATTGGATCTATTTTTGAAGGTTGCTCTTTTACTACTACTACTATCTCCAGCTCTTTGGTCACAGGTGCTGACCCCCGAGCTTGATGCAGTTCCATACCGTGGCCCTCAAGCGGTCAAGAAAGAAAAGGTAGTAGTAGTAAAAGAGAAAAAAAGTGAAAACGGTGATGATATCGATAAAGAGGTCACCAATGCTCGCCTTAGGGCCACTTCTGGTTCTAAGTCTAAGTGGAGTATGACCTTTGGATTTAATTACCGTGGGGGGATGATTACAGACCCCTTTGGACTCCGCAGACCTGATATCTACGGTAACCCCGAAAATGAAAAACTCACTTCATTTGGTGGTTCTATTTCCGGAAGATATCGCCTCAATAAAAAAAATAGTTTTACCTTGGGATTTGGCTTTTCTTATCTGGCCCCTTTTCGCAGTGATCAAGACCCCGAGCGAGATCAATTTAATATCGATAACCCAGGAGTGGGTTATGCTAGAATTGAAAAAATTGGCATCTTTCAGATCTCTAGCGGTGTTGATTATATTCGGGGAACCTCAGTTGCCTTTAAAGAACAAAATCTTACTGGTTTTTTAAGTTTTGGCATCACCGCTTTAACTAATTTTAATGAATCTCGTTTTACTCTAGGACTGGCCTTTAGCTTTACTGATTATTTTTACAGTGATGATTCCTCTCAGGTTGATTTTAGAACCAGCTATGATTTAGGTTTTTATCCTTTTTTTGAATTTGAATTTACCAAAGTCTGGTATTTTAGAACGGTCCTGGGATTTTTAAACTATGAACATGTCAGAAGCGATGACAGCAGTAGTCCCTTTTCCATGCAAACCACTCCTCACTATGTTTCGGTGGGCATCGGTATCGCTATAACCCGTGATATCTATCTCTATCCCAATGTACAATTTCTTCCCAAGGATCTCTCGACAGACAATACCAACTTTGCTCTATCGGCAACGATCAATGTTCTTTAAACTTTTGTCTCATCTTCTTGATATCGCTTTTACCTTTTTTTGCTTTCAGTCTTTTTTCAACTGACCCTCTGGTGGGTTTTGTCGGCCTTCTTTTTTTAGGAGCAACTCTCACTGATTCAATCATCTCACTCAGTTTTTCCAGGCAATCAGAAATATTACGCTCCTGACTACGAAATCTTTGACTGACAATCACCAAGTTCCCATCTTCAAGCACTCGGTACTTCTTTAAAAAGCGCTCTTTTACACCAGCTCTTAAAAACTCCGACGCTACAATGTTCCATCTTAGGGTCACTTTGGTATTGGTCTTATTAACCTTTTGGCCCCCAGGGCCTGAGCTTTTTGAATAAGAAAAGGTGAATTCTCCTGTGGGGAGTTTTAAAGCGGTCATAAGGTAATTATAACACTACGAGCGAGTGATGGCCTCTACCACTCGCCAAGCGGTGGAAAAGCATCCTTGTAGAAGATATCCTCCCGTGGGAGCTTCAAAATCAAGCATTTCCCCAACTACATACATGCCAGGAATTGCCTTTACTTCTAAATCATCAGTTAGGCCGCTAAAGCTGACACCACCTGATGTTGAAATGGCCTCAGAGATGGGCCTGATACCAAAAAGTTCGACCTTAAGGTTTTTGATTTGCTCGGCCAGATATTCGGGATTCTCAAACTTACTAGCATCCGTCAATTCTCGCAGTAGTACAATCATCGCCTTATCAACTTTAAGGGTTTTTCTTAAATGGTTACTAAAGGATTCCTTTCCTTTTTTAGATTTTATTTTTTGGATAATAACTTCTTTAGTCCAATCAGGTTTTAAATCCAGGTGAATGAAGCATTTGCCCTGCTCTAAGATGAAATCGCGAATGACATTTGAAACGGTGTAAATGCCTCCACCCTCTACGCCAAACGGCGTGAGCATTACTTCTCCCCGGATCTTTCTATTTTTAACTTTAATCAATATATTTTTTAAGGGAGTTCGATCTACCTTTTTTATAAAATGCTCGGACCAAGGTCTTTCAAAACCACAGTTCATGGGCAGAAAAGGTTTTAATTCAATACCCAGGGTTTCAAAAAATTCTTTCCACTTGCCATCGGAGCCGGTTTTTTCCCAGCTGGCCCCACCTAGGGCAAAAATCACAGTATCTGCTTGGACTTTAATATCCCCTGCAAAAGAAAGTATCTTATCTGCCGTAATGCCTACTAATTTATGTTTTAAAAAAAGATTAAATTCTGAATAGGATTTTAACACTTTCAACCAATTTAAAAGGATCTCTGCTGCTTTTAGATTGGAGGGAAAGACCCTGCCACTGGTGCCGACAAAAGTTTTAACCTCAAGCTGCTCACACCAGTCCCTTAAATCCTGGGGCGAAAAGTCAGTTAGTAATTTTTTAAAAAAAGCTTCATCTTTTCCGTATCTAGTGGAGAATATTTCTATATCTTCACTATGGGTAAGATTTAATCCACCATCGCCAGCTATGAGAAACTTTTTTCCCACTCCAGAACTTTGATCATAAAGATCAACAGCGTATCCTTTTTTTAATAGTTGATAGGCGCAAAAAAGGCCCGCAGGACCTGCGCCAACTATGGTGACTTTATTCATTATCTAAATCCCCAAATTTAATTTTAATTACTTCTTCTTTCTCAGAGATAGCTAAAGATAATGTTTCCATCTCTTCAAAAAGCTTCTCTATTAAGTCTTCCGTCTCTTTTAACTCTTTGGAACACTTTGATATTTTTTCCCCATCACTTGTATTTGAGGCCTCAATTAAACTCTTATTTAAACTCTCTACCTCTTCTTCTTTCTGACAAATTAAAAGTTCTACTTGCTCCAGCCTTTTCTTTAAAGGGCCTAAGAGCTGAGATTTCTCTTGATTGTATTCGGCCCTTAGACGTTTACTCTCTTTTTTAGAAAGCTTGGGTTTTATCTTCTTTTTCCCCCCAGCTTCTTCTTCCCAACCAATTTTTTCTAAGAAACGGTCATAGCCGCCATCAAAAAAGAAGGCACCTTCTTTATTGAAAACAATTAACTTATTAACCACATTTTTTAACAGCAGTTCACTGTGGGTAACCAGCACCACCGCTCCTTTAAAGTTTGTAAGTTCCTCTGTTAGCGATTCAATACTTTCAATATCTAAATGGTTGGTGGGTTCATCTAAAAGTAATAAATTGGCGGGATGGGCGAGGATTTTTCCTAGTAGCACTCTACTTTTTTCTCCCCCACTTAACACTGATATTTGTTTTTTGGCGGCGTCCCCTTCAAACATCATGGAGCCACAGATAGAGCGAACTTCTTTATAGCTCATATCATCATTACATTCTGCGATTTCTTGTTCAATGGTATTTTTTTGGTGCAGGCGCAAAATATTAGTCTGTCCAAAATGTCCTTTTTTAACTGAAGGATGAAAACTTATTTCACCAGTTATTGGTTTTAGCTCTCCTGCTATTATATTTAAAAGGGTGGATTTTCCCTGCCCGTTTTTGCCAATAATACCGATCCGATCATTTTTTTCAATACTAAAATTTAAATCTTTAAACAGCCATCTTTTTTGATCAAAGCTCATACTTAGATCTTCAATTTTTGCAATAAATTTCCCTGGGCATGGAGTGAAATGAAATTTAAATCCCAAATCCCCCATTCCTTCTAGCGCCTCAACCTTATCCATTTTTTCAAGTTGCTTCACCCTACTCTGTGCCTGTTTGGCCTTAGATGCCTTGGCCCTAAAGCGATCGACAAAGGCCTGAAGTTCTTTTTGTTTTTTATCTTGATTGGCGATGGTCTTTTGGATGATCTCTGCTTCTAGAATCATCTGGTGATAATAGTCCTGGGTTTTACCTTTCACTTTTTTTAACATCTGATAGTTTATTCCCATCACGTGAGTACAAACTTGGTCCATAAAAATTCTATCGTGGGTAATGATGATCACTTCACCGGGGTAGCTTATAAGAAATTTTTCAAGCCACCTCAAAGAGAGGATATCTAAATAGTTGGTGGGTTCATCTAAAAGTAAAAGATCTGGTTTTCCTAGTAAGACCTTGGCGAGCTGTATACGAATCTGATAGCCGCCGGAGAAGGTTTTAGGTTCCTTATCCATATCCTCAACCGTCATCCCCAGACCCATGAGGATTTTTTCTACTTTATATTCATCATACTGCTCATCTACAGGCAGAGACTGAATGCATTCTTGCATCACCGTATCTTTTGAAAAAGAGATATGTTGATCTAGTTTGCCAATCTTGTAATTTTTAGGGATTTTTACTTCGCCACTATCTGCACTTTCAGCTCCACAGATAATCTTTATTAAAGTGGACTTACCAGTGCCATTTCGTCCTACCAACCCTACTTTATCTCCCTTACTTAAATTAAAGGAAAGGTCTTTAAAAATAGACTGTGCGCCGTAGGATTTATTGAGGTTATTTACTTGAATCATTAAGGTTTGATTTATCCTATTTAGGGTTGCATTAAAAGGAAAAATCGCCTTCTTAACCTTTCTTCATTTCTTTGACATTCAAATTCCAAAACATCAAAGCTTGGTAATACCCTCTCTAACTCACTAGAATCGCATTAAAACCTGAAGGGCCTTAATCACAAGTTTTTTATCTATAAACAAAAATAATTTCAAATTTTGAGATTATTTTTTATTAAAGTACAATATTAAGTAGAGATGAAACGGTATTTACTTTTAGCTATTATTTTTCATACCAACTCCATGGCCATGGAATATTCTGGAAGGGTCTTTCACCCCATATGTCGTCCATCGCTTGCACACTGTAGTATTGATAGAACTTCCCTAATGATATTATCTTCTAAATATAAAAATCTTTTTTATGATCTTGATCTCTGTCGGTTTGGAGTATCGGGTAAATATTGCTTTAAGGGTAGGTTAATTATAGGCCCCCAGCATCATCCGCTACAAGAGATAGAAATGATATTAAACAAAACCAACTGTACTGACATTGCAGATACGGTAAATGAAATTTCTATGGGTGGTATAGATTGTAAATTAAAATGTTCACCATTTAGGGGATATCGCCGTGGACAGAGAGAAAGAGATATTTTAACTCTTCTTTATAAAGATAGAAAAGGACCCAAACCCTTCCTTCTTAAAGGTCATTGCAGGCTTAAATAATCTATTTAGGAGCATATATTCAAAGAGTCAAAGTTATTCTAATTCATAATCAAAGACAGGATTTGCCTGGATGGTTTTTTTAACGGGGCAGCTCTTTAATGTTAGCATTAATGCTTTTTTATATTTTTCAGGAAAGGTTTCTGGAAGCTTAAGATGAATTTTAAATCTCTTATGATCTTTACAGTCTGGGGATTTGATCATTTCTGTACTTATCGCTATATCTTTATATTCAATTCCACGTGCGATACAAAACTCTCTAGCATAATGTCCACTACAAAGACCTATTGAAGCTACAAAATAATCATAAGGTTCAGGAAATTGGCCTAGACCTTCATTCTCTTCACCTATGTCTGCAATTATTTCTAAATCTTTATATTTAGCGATTTTTCTTTTGTTTTCCATTAGCTTTATATCAATTTTCACAAATCCCACCTTAGCTAGTTTACCGTTTATAAAACTTAACACTAAGGTAGTTTCTATTTGATGATATATGATAGATTTTTAACTAATAGTGATGAAACAAAAAAGGGGGGGGCCAAGCTATTTCAGCGCGTTGCCTAGTCCGATCTTTCTCCGTTTCTTTGGAAGTCCAGGCCATTCAGATTCCAAGGTATCAAGTCTTTCAAAAACTACCTTAAATAATTTACTAGTTCCTTTTTCTAGATGGGTCACCCGCTCGTTCAGATCTTTTTCTAAGAGCAAAAAGCTTCGAAGCTTGGTGAATATTCTCATTATGGAAATATTAACTTGGATGGCCTTTGAACTATTTAAGACAGTTGAGAGCATGGCCACGCCATTTTCCGTGAATAGATAAGGTATTGCCCTCCTCTTGTAATTCCAGACAGTTGTAGGATTTGCGGTCACAAATTGTGACCGCAGACTTGCTAACTCACTAGAATTACATTGGGACATAAAGTCTATTGGAAACCTCTCACTGTTTCTTTTAACCGCTTGATTCAATACTTTTGTTTCAACTCCATATAGCTCTGCCAAGTCACTATCGAGCATGACCCTTTGGCCTCTAATAATATAAATTTTATTCTCTAAATTTTTTAATGTAACTTTAGACATATTAAACTCCTCTCTTCAAGGAGGAGTTTCTATAACCATCTATCTAAGATCAATGAATTGTCGGGAATATTTCACTTTTGAAAATCAAAATCTACTTTGGGGCATTATCCTGATACTTAACCGCAAGCTCTCGCATACTCTCGAAGAGCTTAACTTCCGAGCAAGTCCCCTCTTTTACATAGACCCACTCTTCGCTATCAAACAGAATGAGTCGCCACCCTATTTTCCATTTCTCGGTAGGCGTCTCTAATCAAGGCAACAAAATATCTGTGCCAATGCATAATATCGTGCTCTGATTTATGCCATTTATCACCAGAAGACTTTTTAAGAGCGTCGTAATATCCCTTTTCCTCATCTTTCGTGTTTTCGATCAGTCTCTCTAAGCTTATATATCTCCCAACATTAAAGGAGGACTTATAGAGTAAAAGTAGGGTGAGAAGCCTTGCAGTTCGACCGTTGCCATCTCTAAAGGGATGGATAGACAAAAAATCTAAAATAAAGGCAGATATCAATAATAATTGAGGGTGAACTCCATCACTACTCCACTCTTGATACTTTTCAATAAGCTGATTCAAGTAAGGCCTAGTATCTGCTACTTCAACAGGGTTGAAGCGATCAATCCATTCACCTGAGGCAAGTTGCTCTCTAATTGGTTTATTGCTTTTTTTAAAATGGCCTGCACCACTATTCATTTCACTTTTGAAGCATAGACCGTGCAATTTCTTAATTGTTTCAATACTTATCGGGATGGCCTCTTTATAACCAAGAACCTCTTCAAAGCTTCGCTCATCATTATTTCCAGCAAAAAGTTTCCGCGCCTGTTAGTCATCAATATCGACACCTTCCATTCTATTGGAAGATACGGAACTTTCAATTATTGCAGACTTCCTTAAGCTTTCTAAGACTTCAGGTTTTTGATTTTGCCACAACTCTTCTTTACTTTGGCACCCATCACAGGCCTTTAGTAAAACATTCAAATCAGGAGGAATATTGTCCCAATACTTTTCCATGAAGGATTTCATAATATCACCTTCCAATGTGCCCCTCGGCCTTTCCCACGAGTAGCAACCTTGTACTGTTCTTTTAATTGAGTCAAAACTTTTCTAATCATGGCATTGCTAATTGAAGGAAGCTCTCTTTGAAGTTCAGCAAGGGTAAATTCTCCCTTTTTTGACGATACAACATTTTTAATAATTTCAGTTTTATTGGATCGGCCATCACTTTGCTCAATTTTACTAAATATTTCTGTATAGGCATCCCTGATTACTGACAAGAAGAAAACGTGCCAATAATCCATATCGTGCTTTTGCTTATGCCATCCTTTTGATGACTCGTATAACGCTTGATAATAATTATCTGAGTGTCTCTTTATTATTTTGTCTAAGGATATATATCTTAATGCCTCGAATCCATTTTGTATGAGCAAAAGATTTGTTAAGAGTCTTGAAACTCTGCCATTTCCATCTAAAAATGGATGGATACATAGAAAATCAAAAACAAAGGAAGATATTACTATTAACTGAGGCATTCTTATATCCTGAATATATTCTTCAAAGCTTATACAAAGATTTTTTATGTACTTAGCTGTTAAATCGGGTGAAACACTTTTAAAACGAATCTTTCTCCCTTTTTCAGTTATGAAAACATCTTTATTTTTAAACTTTCCTCCTTCTTCAAAAAGAAAATGGTGAAGCATTTTTATGGTGTCACTATTAATTTGCAGATCAGGATTTTTTTTGATTTTCAAAAGAGCATTATAGTAATTGCCAAGAAAAAGTGCCGAACTACTTGTTGCTGCAATTTTCCCCTCACTAAGTGCAAAAATGTCTACGGAGTTATAAATATTTTCTATGGCATTGGATGCTATCGTTTCATCCCTCATCGAGATCTTCTCTAGCTCTTTTAATAATGCTGGGTTTTTTAGCAGATAGGATTTCTCTCTACCCTTGGCCTCCATGCAGTCTCCGAGCAATTTGAGAACTTTGGATGAATAGGAAGTATTTTTTAGGTAGTTGGGTGAAAAGGAATACATAGAGGCACAGTATCACAGAAGAGGAGAACATAGTAGCTATTTATTGGCTAACTAGACCCTAAGCAGCTGGTTTTATGGAAGACCATCTGCAAAATAGCTAATTAATAGCCTATTCCTGAGGTCGCAATTTGCGACTTCGAATTTTAAAAAGAGACCTATTTAGGAGCGTTATCCTGATACTTAACCGCAGCTCTCGCGTACTCTTTTAAAGCAGAACTCTTCATTGCTTTCTTAGCTCTCGAGCAAGTCCCCTCTTTTACATAGACCCACTCTTCGCAAACCCAAGGCGGATTAAATTAAGATATTATTTTATTTAAAATATTGTAAATTCTATCAATCCGAACCTCCTTACTTTCATAAGCAAGGAAACCGCCTATGGCCTCAGAATAAATATCCCATTCTTCAAGCCATTTTTTGAAGTTGTCTCTTATGAAGAGTTTTACCTTCTCATTCCCCTCATTAAACTCTGCTTCAAATTTGGTACATCCATCAAGCATTTGGGAGATATCTTCGAGGTCCTGTGATTCCCTGGGGTCACCTTTTAAACCTCTTCCATTATAGGCCTCAATTTTTGAGGCGAGAAAATAAGGAAGAGTAAAAATATAAATATTTAAGTCAGTCCCTGGAAGTTTAATTTCTTTTTTATTTTGAAATCCTTCTTTAAACCAGGAGTTAGTCATGCCCAGAATATCTTTTTCTATAGGCATGAAATCTACGATGGTTTTAAGGTAGTACTTGCGACATAGAATATTTTTGGGAGCTTCCTCACCAGGTCTCATATCTTTAAAGTTTTTTTCTCGCAAAACCTTTTCAAGTTTTTGCCATTCACTATAACTGGCAATCTCTACGACACAGTCGATGTCTTCTGATGGGTTGGGCGTTGGAGCGGCCACATCGTCAATATAGAGAGAGACTACTGCTCCTCCTACAAAGACTACCTCATCTTTGAGCTCCCCAAGTGCCATGGCAATATCTTTAATCATGGAAATATTTAGGGAATTACTCATGAGCGCCCTTTAATTATTTCACTAAGCCAAACACTCCCCACCTGCAAATGCCTGGTGGAGCCAAGTCCTCTAAAAAGATCAATAAGCGTTAGAAGCCTATAGAGCTTTTTATCTTTTTTAGCTGCCTGAACTGCAGTCGGATAGATGGGTGGAACACAGAGTCCCCTATGTTTTCCTGAAGGATCAGGCCAGATGAGATCTACCTCGTCACTATAAATAACTTTTTCCTTAACAAAGTCTGCCGATGGGCCTGCCAGAATCCCCCGATCCAAACCTGAATATTTAATGGGAAACATAAATTTCACTGCGTGTTTAAAAAATTCAATAGCAGCGAGCTTTTTTACATGGGCACCTGAATCACTTAAAAGCCCAACACTTCTAAGTCTCTTTAAGGCATTGGAAACTTCCGGACGGCTAATACC
>Ga0164315_10003269_pt1 | contig 12558 bp, 8 predicted proteins | sample GuaBasSedimGuay6_FD_113737 | JGI IMG/M metagenome (GOLD analysis project Ga0164315, IMG submission 113737) | Subseafloor sediment microbial communities from Guaymas Basin, Gulf of California, Mexico - Guay6, Core 4569-2, 0-3 cm | ecosystem: Environmental > Aquatic > Marine > Hydrothermal vents >... | reverse complement strand
GCGCTTTAGGTCTGCGTGTGACCTTCAGGTTAAAAGCCTTGAAAGTGGGTTAAACCTTAATCAATTTGATATTATTCTGTTTTCAATATCATTTGAAAATGATTTCATAAATCTTGTTCAACTCCTTGGAGAAGCAGGCATCCCCTTGCGATCATCCGATCGAAACCACATCCACCCCCTGGTGGTTGCAGGGGGAGTCGCCTGTTTTTTAAACCCTGAACCCATTGCTCCCTTTATAGATATTTTCCTTTTGGGAGAAGCAGAGTGTCTGCTGGAAACATTTTTTACTGTGGTTTCAAAAAAAACAGACAGGAACTCTTTTCTACAAACCCTGGAAAATAAAATTCCCGGGGCATATGTGCCCTGTTTTCACACGGGTCAAAATCCTTTTCAAATCAAGGTGCAATACCTTGAAAATTTAGACACAGTTACAACTGCCACTACTATTCTTACCACTGAAACTGCTTTTAAGGACACCTTTCTTATTGAGACCCTCAAGGGCTGCCCTCATGGCTGCAGGTTCTGCAGTGCGGGTTTTATATACAGGCCCCCCAGAATTTATCCTGCCCAAAATATTTATACAGCCATGGATAAAGCTTTCGGGAAAACAGATAAAATAGGACTTGTCAGTTCAGCTGTTGCAGATCATCCTGAGATTACAAATATTTGTGACTATGGCCTGAAGCTTAATTTTAAATTATCATTTTCATCACTCAGAGCTGATAAGCTGACAGATGAACTTATTTGTGCACTTTCAGCCTCCAAGGTCAAGACTGCAACCATCGCCCCGGAAGCAGGTTCGGCACGAATGCGCAATATTATCAATAAAAAAATTGAAAAACAGGACATGCTTTCGGCAACCCAGAGACTGGTCAGCGCCGGCATCATGAATCTACGACTTTATTTTATGATCGGACTTCCCTTTGAACAGGATAAGGATGTTCAAGCCATCGTAGAGTTAACAAAAGAAATAAAAGCCATTTTTCTGAAAGCCTCAAAAAAGAAAAAAAAGATAGGAACCATTACTTTAAGTGTCAACCCGTTTATTCCTAAACCCGGCACTCCGTTTCAATGGGCAGCCATGGAAAATGAGAAGGTATTAAAACTAAGGATCAATATTATCAAGCAAGGCTTAAAAAAGATCGCTAATGTAAAGGTAAACTTTGAATCATTGAGAAAAGCAAAAATTCACGCCCTTCTTTCCCGTGGCGACCAGAAAACAGCGGACATTATCGAATCTGCACAAAAGAATGGCTGGGCCTCTGCACTACGAAATAACAAAGCATATTGCCATTCAATTATTTATCAGAAAAAGGCTGTTGATACTCCCCTGCCCTGGGACTTTCTTGATAACCGTGTAAAAAAAGAATTCCTTGCAAAAGAATTTTCAAGAGCCAGACAAGAAAAAAAATCTGCTTCCTGCCCCATGATTGACTGTAATAGATGTAATACCTGTATTTAATTTTTATCGACTCTTATTCTACTGCTGATACAGGCATGGCAACTGCCCGATCTTAAGGCAGCCGCATCTGTAAGAGACATAACACCCAAAACTGGTTGATGTTTCCCCGGAATAACAAACAGGCGATGCAAATCTTTCAAGATCATTGATTTGATTGCGCGCTCTACAGGATCTTGTTCATAGCACAGGGCCACGGGAGTTGACATAATTGTGCCGGCAGTGACAGACAGATCCTGACTATGTCTGTAACACAGGATAATATCTGTTTTGGAAATAACCCCTTTTGGATAGTTTTGATCATCTGAAACAAGGATGGCACCGAATCGTGAGGCAGAAAGAATCTCCACTACCGATTCAAGTGAAGTATCTTCCCGGCAGGATTCAACCTGTTTTGTCATGATTTCATGAACCTTATATCTTTTGACTCTGTCCTGCACTGTCTCTTTACTTTTATTAAAAATGCCCTGATCACAATTGCTGCAATAATGGTAAAGCAATCCAACAATATCAGGGTATGCTATAGCACCCACCAGTGTATTTGAATCCTGTTCCAATGCATACAGCCGGTAAATCTTATTGGTTTTCATGGTGTCCAATGCTGAATCAAGCGATTCATCAGGTCCGCAGAAAAGCGGAGGGGAATTCATTATCATTTCAACTGGTGTTGATAAAGGGAGTCCTGCATACCATGCTCCCATTATATCTGTTTTTGAAACAACACCCGATGGCTTTTCTGAATCTTTGCCAACGATAATTGCATTAACTTTATATTTAATTAAGTACTGGATACAGCAATCAATGCTGTCATTCGGCTCAAGTACAATCAATTGCTGTCTCATGGCATGCCGCACTTTTAACCCGGTTAATGTATCTTTTCCCAATTTCATACCCTTTCAAGAAGATGGTTAAAAAGATCTGATATATAAACCATGCCGACGGCTGTACCATTGGAAACAACCGGCAGTCGTCGAACATGCTTTTTAATCATAATATCAAGTACCATCATTAAATGTGTATCAGGGGTAACGGATATAATTTTGGGTGTCATGATGTCTCCGATAAAAAGATTTTTCAGTTTTCCGACAGCATGATCAATGATCCCTTCTATCTCAATGTCACTGATATTACCCCAAATTTTAACGTGCTTGGGCAAAAGATAGAGAAGCACATCATACATGGATATCATACCGGCAATGGACTCATCTTTATCAATGACCATAATGCCGAAAGTTGTTTTCCCATCAGGTTTTGATACTTTAAAAATCTCTAATGCTTCGGATATGGGAGAATCAGGGCTCACAGTTTTAAAATTAGTTATCATAACATCTCTGGCAGTCGTCTTCATTCCATCTCCTTATCGCTAAACAAATAGCAACTTCCTGAATTACAATTTTTTAGTGGTTGATGCTTTTGCTAAATCCACAATCTTTTCTTTGAGATAGTCTTTAGTTTCGTAACTTGAAATTTCCATCAGTTTTCTGGTTATATTTGATAATCTGTCTATTTGTACCTGAATTTTACCAATCTTTGAATAAAATGGACTATCCTCGGAAATATCTAGTAGAATAAGATCGAAATATCCCTGAATGCTCATCAAAGGCTGGTTCATTTCATGACAAACCGCACCGGACAATTCAAGAACTCCCTGTAGTCTATCTTTTTCCCTGATCACCTCTTCAGATTGTTTTCTGGAAGTAACATCGGTTAATACAGAAATTTTTAAGCCCTTTAAAAAAGTAGATCTGAATTCTATATGTTTTGACTTGCCGTTTTTACATTTTATTATAAATTCACGATTCTTTCCATGGCCGGGGTGATTACTGTCATTACCCCATGCCTGGGAGGCTTTCATCCGATGCTCTCTATCCGGATACGCTTTTTTGAACCAGTCTTCTTTAGTGGGAATATCTTTAAGCGTATACCCTGTAATTTTTGTGAAATAAGAATTTATGTATCGATATTGACCTTTTTTATCAATCATAGCAATTCCATGGGGGGTGCTTTCAAGAATTGTTGCAAGGGTTTCTTTCTCCTTTTGCCTGGCATCCTCTTCCTGTTTACGATTGGTGATATCTCGCAAAATAACATGTAATATCCGATTGTTCTTCTGGCGAGAAATCGTTGTTAGAAGAACCTCCACAGGAAAAACTTCTCCATTTGCCCTGATGTGATTCCATTCAAAAACATGGCTGCCGTTTTTCAGTGCAAAGCCCATCATCTCTTCTGCTTTTGCGAAAGAGTCTTTGCCATCCGGTTGAGTGTCCGGGGAAATTTCTGAAGGATGGGTTAAAAGGAGTTGAGTTTTATTTTCATGTCCTAACATGCCCACTGCTGCCTGGTTGCAGTCAATGAATTTCCCATTTTCAATAATTAAAATAGCATCTTTAGATTTTTCAAACAGAATACGATATTTATCGTCGTTTTTCTGTACAGCGTATCTTTTAGCTTCATTTTCTAATTCTAAAATCCGTTGTTCCAAGTCTTCATAGCTTGGTTTTCCCACCATAAAAAAATCTCCTGTTCTAAATCAGCTAAAGCTATTCCAATCAATCCAATGAAACTCACCATACAAAAAATAGGTGTGCAAGGCAAATTGAATTTAAAATTTTCCTTGTTTATATTGTCAATTAATTTTATAAGATATTGCGGTTTTGTATGGGGCTTAAAACAAATATAATCTTAAGATGATCTTATAGTTTTAAGATTATCAACAAATAGCAACAAAAATAAAAAAACTTAGGAGGTTTTATGTCAACTTTAGTATTTGGTCACAAAAATCCAGATACCGATTCAGTTTGTGCAGCAATTGCACTTGCAGATCTAAAGAAAAAACTGGGTGAAGATATTGTTCCTGCAATGCAGGGAGAATTGAATCCAGAATCTACATTTGTACTTGGAAAATTTAGTGTTGCAGCACCTGAGGTTATGACATCTTATGCAGGAAAAGATGTATATCTCGTAGACCATTCCGATCTTACCCAAAGCGCTGATGATCTCGGTGATGCCAACATTCTTGGTATTGTCGATCACCATAAACTTGGCGATGTAACTACCAGTCAGCCTCTTGAATGCTGGATATGGCCTGTCGGCTGTACGTGTACGGTTATTGCATCCATGTATAATTATTTTGATATTGAAATACCAAAAGATATCGCAGGCATCATGCTTTGCGCAATTCTTTCCGATACAGTTATTTTCAAATCAGCTACCTGCACTGATACAGACAAAAAAATATGTGCTAAGCTTTCTGAAATCTGTGGTGAAAGTGATTTGGAAACTTTAGGTATTGAAATGTTTAAGGTTAAATCTGCAGTAGAAGGCACTCCAATTCGTGAACTTGTTCTCCGTGATTACAAAGATTTTAATATGAGTGGAAAAGGGATCGGTGTTGGACAGCTCGAACTGGTTGATCTTTCCATTGTCGATGGTATCAAAGCAGACCTTGAAAAGGATATTCAGGCACTTAAAGAAGAAAAAGGCCATCACAGTGTATTGCTTATGCTGACAGATATCATGAAAGAAGGCACAGAGCTTTTGATTGCATCAGACGATGAATCTATTATTGAAAAAGCATTTGGCGTTGCTCCAATTGATGGGAAAGCCTGGCTGTCCGGTATTATGAGTCGTAAAAAACAAATTGTTCCGGATCTTGAAAAAACGATTGGATAGACAATAAATATAAGGGCCTGGTAAACACTTACCAGGCCTTCATATCTCATTACTCAGAACTCATATCTCACAATCTTACAAAATCTATACTCTTTCCGGTTTTTTAAATACTGTATTCAATTTCTCAGACAATGCTTCCACATCAAATGGTTTCAGGATAAATTCGTTACATCCTTTTTCCATCATTTTTTCTATCTCTGCTTCTCGGCTGTAGCCTGAGGACACCAACACTCTCATATCCGGATCAAGTATCCTTATTTTTTCAAAGGTTTCTTCTCCATTCATCCGGGGCATGACCATATCAAGAATAACAAGATCTATCTTCCGATTATTATTTTTTAAAACCTCTAATGCGTCTATTCCATTTGAAACCGCTTTAACTTGATATCCAAGGGTCTGTAACATTTCAGAGCAGACTTCAATAACACCCTTTTCATCATCAATCAACAAAATAGTGCCTTTCCCATTGAAGATTCTTTTCTTTTCCTCCGGCACTTTATTTGAGTTGATATTGGTTCGCTCGGCAGGCAGAAAAAACATAAAAGAACTGCCCTTTCCAAGCGTGCTTTTAACTTTAAATATTCCTTTGTGACTTTTGATAATCCCATAGGCTGTGGCAAGTCCAAGGCCGGTTCCATGGCCCCTTTTTTTTGTGGTAAAAAATGGATCGAAAATTCTTGTGATCACCTCATCATCAATTCCTGTTCCTGTATCAGCCACCGTCACCTTTGCATAAGTACCGGTATTCTCAAGCCCGAATTCATCCTTTATTGATTTATCCACAATAATATTTTCAGATTTTATAATAATCTTACCGCCATCCGGCATTGCATGCCAGGCATTAACAAAAAGGTTCATCAACACCTGTTTGATCTGCCCTTCATCTACAATGGTTCCCCATAAATCTTTGTCCAGGTATTGCTCAATCAGTATATCTTTTTTTGTTCTACCAAACATTTTTGCAGACATTTTTAAAAGATAATTCAGGTTAATGAGGCAGGTTTCCTGGCAGGTTTTCTGTGCAAATCCTAATAATTGCCTGGCCATCTCAGCACCACTGAAAACATATTCATCAATATTGGCAAGCCTTTTATACTCATCACTGTCCCGGTCAAATCCGACTTTTACAAGAGATGCATACCCCTGGATACCCATGAGGATATTATTGAAATCATGGGCGATGCCTCCGGCAAGCGTCCCAATGGCCTCCATCTTTTGTGCCTGCCGTAACTGATCTTCTAGAGTAACCCTTTCTGTCACATCTCTGGCGACTGCATATACACCGTTGAATTCATCTTTCTTATCACTGGCAGGAAGATGCATGGGTGTGGTTTTGAGTTCCATAAAAGCAAATGATTGATATGGATCATACTGAGACTTTTTATTATTTGCTTTTTTAAATCGGAGATTCAAATTCTGCCCATCATTGATATGCGGTTCATATTTTTCAAACCGGGTCAGGCTGTCAACTTTTGAAAGGTCTCCCTTATGAATAATATCTTCAAAACCGGTCCCGATTAAATCTTTGGTTGAAAATCCCAGTACCCGTTCAAACTGATGATTCACAAATGTAAAGCATCCATTTTGATCCAGGGTAAAAATAAGATCAGGAGAATTATTCACCATGTATTCATATTGTTTCTCAGATGCTTCAAGCCTTGCAGATACGGCTTTTTTATCTGCTATTAATTTCTTTTTTGAAAGTGCATTTTTTACAGTTTTTATGAGTTCTGCATATTCAAACGGCTTTTTAAGATAATCCCATGCACCAATTTTAAGTGCCCGGATAGCAGATTCAATTGATGCATTGCCTGTGATGATGATAACCGAGACATCTTCATCTATACTAAAAATATGTTCCATGACTTCATACCCGTTCATTCCGGGCATGCTTACATCAAGCAATACAAGATCAAATTTTTGCTGCTCAAAAATTTTGACTGCTTCATCACCGTCATAAGCACCTGTCGTTTGAAAACCCTCTCTTTTCAGGTAAAGAGAGATATTGTCAACGATTCTTCTTTCATCATCAACAACAAGTATCTGTTCAGATCTCATATACTATCCAAATTATAATTAATATTGTTGCCGCAGCAATAATTTTTAACTCTTATTCAATCATTTTAGACTTTTCATAACAAATAAGACCGCATCTCAGACACCTGTCTGCCTCATCCTGTGCAGCCTCTGCTGAAAATCCCGTTGAAAATTTATCTATAGCTATTTGTTTTTCTTTGCCCAATTCCATAATATTTCGAGGGGAAGTATCGACATTATTCAACAATGAAACATCCTGAAGCAGTGTTTTTTCTGTAATGAATTTAAAAGGCTCCTGGAATTTGATTCCATACATCAGGTTATGAATGGCTGCGGCCGCTTTTCTGCCACCATTAATAGCTGCCACAGCAGAAGAATATTCACTGATAACATCTTGATTTGAAAGCAGTCCCAGTTCTCTGTTCGCATCCGGTTGTTTCTGCAATTCAACACCTTCCCAAATTAATGGCTCACTATTTTCAATCAGATTTTCTTCTTCATTGGGTTCATCATTTCGTACAGGAATGAACACAAGTTCCGGAAATCTTCCTGAACCTATGATTAATGTATCCGTATCAATAACATGTTTGACGCCTGTGTCAAGTTCTATATATTCAATTGCTTTTAACTCTCCCTCTTCACCGATTACTTTTGTGACCCCTGCATGATAAATAATTGTTGCTCCGGCCCCAGATAACTTATCAATAGCTGCCGGATCAAAAGAAGAAGTATCCGTGTGTTTTCGCAAAATGACGGTTATATTCTTTGATCCGTTTTCTTTTAAAATATGGACAGCATCCAGCACCCGGATTCCTCCGCCAACAATCACGACATTTTCCCCTGATGTTATATGGATACTCTTATCTGATTCGCTTCTTAAAAGATCAATTAAAAGATACGCCCCGGGGAAAACCATTTCTGCCTGGTCAATACCGCCCCTTGCAAGTCTGGAATCCCAGCCGCCAGTGGCTGTAAATACAGCATGAAAGCCCTGTTTTAAAAGCCTGTCAATGGTAAAATCTTTACCGGCCCTGGCATTGGTTCGGATATCCACCCCCATTTGCCTCACGCCTTCAATATCCCAGTCAAGTACATCCATGGATAATCTTTGTCTGGCGATAGCGACACGAAGAATACCGCCCAAAGAATCGGTTGCTTCGAAAATCGTAGGGTCATGGCCAAGCCTTGCAGTGAAAAATGCAGTTGATAATCCTTCAACCCCGCCGCCAATGATGGCAACTTTTTTCCCTGTTTGCGGTGCCTTATAGGGCAGTATTCGCTTGTCCTCATTCATTTCATAATCACAGACAAATCGTTTTAAATGATTTATAGCAACCGATTCATCCTGTAAAAGTCTTCTGCATTTAAATTCACATGGAGCCGGACAAATCCTTGAAATAACAGTTGGGAAGGGATTCCTTTCTTTGATTACCTGGACAGACCCTTCAAAATCTCCTTCCTTAATCAGCCGGATATACTCTTTAATATCAATACCGGTAGGACAGGCTCTCTGACAGGGTGTAATACACTCTTCCTGTGTATATTCTCTCATGATCCTCCGGGTTACTGATGTGAGCCGGATAATATTTTTAGGACAAACCTTTTCACAGGCTCCACACCCTGTACATTTTTCCTGATCAACTTTAGGCAACCCGTCACTGCCAATGGACAACGCACCAAACATACACGCTTTTACACAGGTTCCAAGTCCCAGACAACCGATCCTGCAAACCTTCATCCCCCCGAATAACAATACCGCTGCACGGCAATCGGTTATGCCAAGATATTTATATTCCATATCTGCACCATCGTTGCCATAATAACACCCGGACCCTGCAAATTCAGGTTCTTTTTCCGAAACAGACACCCCCATAATACCTGCAATCGCCATGGCCACATCATCCCCGGCAGCCACACAGGAATTTACATCCTGTTTCCCCTCTACAATGGCTTGAGCATTGGCATTACACCCCGGATACCCACACCCGCCGCAATTGGCTCCCGGCAGGACATCATCGATGGCAATAACCGTTGGATCCTCATAAACATAAAAGGCTTTTGAAGCAATCACTAAAACAGTACCGATGGCAACACCCAGTCCACCCATCATTAAAATAGATTGAAACATGAATATATCCTTATGGTCTGCATTTTCGTTTACTTAATTTTAATATTATTATAATAATCCACTACTTATAAGCACTTGAAAAATAAAAAGTCAATAATATCCATAAAATTTATTTTATTTGCTACATTGACAATAATTCACCGGCAGTGTACAAAATTATTCATTGTCAGGGCAAATGAGTGAAATAGTTATAAAATCATACCGGGAAGATAACCATGGAACATAATATCATAACAATAAATGGAAATGAGTTGACCTTTGAACCTGGTGAAACAATTCTTGAGGTTGCGCAACACAACAAAATTGATATCCCCACCCTGTGCCATTTAAAAAACACGATTCCAACCACCACATGCAAAATATGCCTGGTAGAAATAAAGGGTGAATCCGATCTTCTTGAATCTTGCGCTACAAAAGCAAAACAAGATATGATTATTTTTACGGAATCTTCAAAAGTTATCCAGGCACGCCAGAAGAATATCAGTAAACTTCTGGCTTTTGGCAATCATAATTGTGCTATTCGAGATTTTGATACAGATGACTGGACGTCATTCCAACTTTCTGTCCTTAAAAGTGATGAAAAAGATGACCTTTGTCCGGTCTGGGGCGATTGTGAACTCCAGGATCTTGCCTACCGTTACCAGGTCAAAACAAAGGGGATGCCGTTAAATGGCTGCAAATATGAAACTGAGCGTGCCAATCCTTTTATTATCAGGGATTTTTCACGGTGTATCCTTTGCGGAAGATGTGTAAAGGCATGCAGGCAAATCCAGGTAAACAATGCCATTGAGTTTGGTTACAGTGGAAAAGATCTTAAAATTGTAGCAAAAGATGATGCCGCGTTAAAAGATTCTGACTGTGTCTTTTGCGGAGAATGTATCCAGGTCTGCCCTGTCGGTGCTCTGGTACCGGATAAAGCTTTTCGGGACGGCAGGTTTACCGATACAAAAAAAGTCAGGACCACTTGTGCCTTCTGTGGAGTCGGATGCCAGATTGATCTTTTTGTCCAGGATAATAAAATTGTTAAGATTGATGGCGCTGATATTGATCTTCCGCCAAACAATGGAAGTCTTTGTGTCAAAGGCAGATTTGGATACGAATTTGTGGCTTCTCCCGAACGTCTGACAAAACCTTTGATTAAAAAAGATGGCAAACAGGTTGAAGTCTCCTGGGATGAGGCTCTGGATCTTGTGGCCAAAAAACTAGGCGACATTAAAGAGAAATTCGGTCCGGACAGTCAGGGTTTTCTGACTTCGGCCCGGATTACCAATGAAGAAAATTATATTGCCCAGAAATTTACCCGTGCGGTTCTGAAAACAAATAATATAGACCATTGCGCCCGCCTGTGACATAGCTCCACCGTAGCCGGTCTGGCTGCAGCATTTGGAAGCGGTGCAATGACCAATACAATTGCAGATATTGAAACATCTGATTTCATACTGGTAACAGGCTCCAATACAACAGAAAATCATCCGGTCCTCTCAAGTTTTGTTAAACGGGCTGTCTTAAAGGGCAAAAAACTTTATGTAATTGATCCTCGAAGGATTGATCTTACCAACCACGCCAACAAATGGCTCAGACCTTTTCCCGGTACGGACATTGCCTGGATTAACGGCCTGATGCACGTCATCATAAAAGAAGATCTTCAGGATAAAGATTTTGTTGAAAACAGAACAGAGAATTTTGAAGCCCTCAAGGAAATAATTGAAAAATACACCCCGGAATATGTAGAAAATATCACAGGAATCAAGGCAGACGATATTGTTGATGCAGCAAGAGAATTTGCCAAGGCCGGTGTAGCGTCTATTTTATACTGCATGGGAATCACCCAGCATACCTGCGGTACGGACAATGTAAAATCCCTTGCAAATCTTTCCATGCTTTGCGGTCACTTAGGAAAACCCGGCGGCGGCGTGAACCCGTTACGCGGGCAGAACAATGTCCAGGGTGCCTGTGACATGGGGGGACTTCCAAATGTATTTACCGCCTATCAACTGGTCAGCAATGATGATGCCAGAAACAATTATGAAAAAACATGGAATGTCTCTGGCATGTCGGCAACCCCGGGAATACCCGTTACCGAAATGATTCAAAAAGCCTATGAAGGAGAACTTAAATCACTCTATATTATTGGCGAGAATCCTCTGGTTTCTGACCCGGACCTCAACCATGTGCGAAAAGCCCTTGCGAATCTGGAATTTTTTGTTGTCCAGGATATCTTTCAGACAGAAACCACAAAGATAGCCGATGTAGTTTTGCCGGCAGTCTGTTTTGCTGAAAAAGACGGTACGTTCAGCAATACGGAACGACGGGTTCAACGGGTCAGAAAAGCAGTTGAACCACCGGGAGAAGCAAAGCAGGACTGGGAGATCCTTTGTGAGATCTCCAAGAGAATGGGATATGAAATGTCCTATGAAAACAGTCAGGATATCTTCAAGGAGATCGCATCTGTCACACCTTCCTATAAAGGAATTACCTGGGACAGAATTGATAAGATCGGTATCCACTGGCCCTGCCCCAATGAAACCCATGAAGGAACACCCATCCTCCACACCACTCAATTCACAAGAGGCAGAGGGATGTTCCATGCTATTGACCATTCTCCGCCGGCTGAACAGACGGATAAAGATTATCCCTATATCCTCACAACCGGAAGAGTCTTATATCACTATCACACTGGAACCATGACCATGAAAACAGACGGGCTCAACATGCTCTCACCTGAATGTTTTGTGGAGATATCTTCCAATGATGCTCAAAAACTCGGTCTTGATACAGGATTTATGGTGGATGTGTCTTCGCGAAGAGGTAAAATCAGTGCAAAACTCAAAGTATCCCCAAAAGCCGTGGACGGAACCATTTTTATCCCCTTCCATTTTGCCAAAGCTGCTGCCAATGAACTGACAAATGCTAAATTGGACCCTATTGCCAAAATACCCGAGTTTAAAGTCTGTGCCATACAGATTGAACCTGCACTGTAAAATTTTTAATTTTTAATTTTGAGTAGTGAGTTGTACGAGTTACAACTCACTATTTTTATCAGATCATGAAAATACAAAATATTAAAAAGATAATACTGGGCCCAAGACAGTTGACATTTGACTTTGAGAGTAATGCCCGACAAGAACAAAATTTGATCGTCTCCTGTATCATCGAACAATTTGAAACCCATGGGCAGGTAATATTGGATAAATTTATTACCCATGTAAAGGAGCAGTGCGATTTAAATGAATTTGATGCGCTCCAATATATTTTCTGGTCT
>Ga0164315_10003268_pt1 | contig 12559 bp, 10 predicted proteins | sample GuaBasSedimGuay6_FD_113737 | JGI IMG/M metagenome (GOLD analysis project Ga0164315, IMG submission 113737) | Subseafloor sediment microbial communities from Guaymas Basin, Gulf of California, Mexico - Guay6, Core 4569-2, 0-3 cm | ecosystem: Environmental > Aquatic > Marine > Hydrothermal vents... | reverse complement strand
CGCACTCAATCTGCTCAAAAAAGAAGAGTCCAAACAGATGAGTCTCAAAAACAAACGGCTGGTAGCAGCCTGGGACGATAAGTTCCTGCTAAAAATCCTAAGGATTTAAATGCGTTGGCCCTGAAAAGTATCCATTATAAATTGACAATGGCCTGAAATGATCTTATATTTATATGTTAAACTAATTGTAAGCCTATGAAGAGATTTTTACATATTTTAACCACCCTGATAACAGGGCTTTTTCTCACCGTACAACTCTCTGCACAATGTACCCCCGATCCGGCTTGTCTGGATACGCTACAGCCTGGGGAGTATTGTCCGCAGGATTTCCCTCCGCTTCTGTTAGATTTACCTTATGATGAGGTAATCACCTTTATTCTGGCCCTGGAACTTGAATATGATGGCACTACCTATACACTCGATAGCATTGCGGTTGATTCGGTCAGGAATATACCTCCCGGATTGACTTACAGCTCAAGTGCTACCGGGTATGTCCCTGATTCGGCCTATTGTTCCCAGCTTTCTGGTACACCAACACAGGCAGGAGAGTTTCCCATTGCTTTCTATCTGGAACCCTTTGTCGATTTTGGATCTGGACCGGTATCGCTGGGGCAATTCATGGATGATACTTCGGTGGTTATTACCGTATATGATCCAACGGGGATAGAACCCCGGCAGGCGGATCAGTTCCAGGTACTGCCCGTCGTACCTAATCCATTTTCAGAAATTACCCGGATAAGCTTTTATACTCCTTACCAGGATCGTGTGTCACTTCAGGTATATAATATATTGGGTAAATTGATGTACGAGGAAACTCAAAGTGCCTCTTCCGGAGAACATCAGTTCGTATTTAACGGGAATGAGCTTCTCCCCGGGACTTACTTCTATAGAGTTATCAACAGCCGCAATCTCTATACCGGGAAATTCATCAAATCCAAATAATTAAGTGAATGAAACAGCCTCTCCTGTTTAAGAATAGAGCCAGGCTTCTTATCATATTGGCACTTGCCATTTTTTCAGGAATGAAGCTCTCTGCCCAGTGTGAACCCGATACTGCAAACTGTGAAGATATAGGGGATCCCGGACAATTCTGCCCATTAAACTTACCCAGGGCCGGATTGAATGTGCTCTATGATGAGGTGGTAACTATTATTGCCCCCGGAACTTATGAGTTTTTCGGTAACGAATTGACCATTTTCTACATTGAAATCGATTCCGTAAAAAACCTTCCCCCCGGAATCGATTATTTCCCCAATGCCGATATTTTTTATCCAGATACGGCCTACTGCATTCAACTCACAGGAACGCCCTCACAAACTGGAGAATTTGCATTGTCCATTTATATTACTGCTACCGTGGATTTCGGCGGTCCTCTAAGAGCCCAAGTTGTTGATGATACATCTGTGCATATTACCGTGGTAGAAGCTTTGGGCATAGATCCAAACCATAATTCAGAATTCCAGGTCTTCCAGAATGTTCCAAATCCATTTTCAGAGGTAACGCGCCTGACATACTATACGCCGAATCAGGGCAAGGTTGAATTAAGCATATACAATATTCTTGGTGTCCTGGTACACCAGGAAACGGAATTGGCTGCTCCAGGAAAGCACCACTTCAACTTTAATGGCAGTGAATTGCAGCCCGGTACTTATCTGTACCAGGTCGAGGCTGGAGAGGATTATTTCAGTGGAAAGTTTATGAAATCCAGATAGCTTCCCTTCAAATCAGAGCTCAAGACGCAACTGCAGGCTAATGTTGCGCGGCTGTCCAATATCTCCGGGCCGTCCCAGGTATTCCACATTGAGGGCATTATTGAGAATGCATGTAATACGGACCATTTCGGTGATATTCCAACCCAATCTTAGATCCAGCAATGAATAAGCCGGCTCATTCTCCTCCCAGTAATCAGGGAATCCGGGCAGGAGCATATTCCCTACCAGAGGATCAAGAAATACCTCATCCACATTGATCATCCTGGAATTATACTGAAAGTTTATCCCTGCAAAAATCTTCCAGACTCCTGCTTCCAGGTCCAGCTTAAGCAGATGCCGGCGCCTGTAATTCAGGATATGTCCATCCTCCTCCACAAGATCTACAGAATCCAGAAGTGAAGGATCCACAGGATTCATATAGGTATACCCCCCGGAAAAACGGAACTCTGCAGGCCCGGCCTGTCCGGTTAATGACAGGCCGAAATCGATCCCGCTGATCCGGGCGGTAGCAATGTTCTGCGCTTTGAAGCCCACATCATCAAAGGTGGGAACATCATCCGGATTGGGTGGATAAACACCAAACGCAAACTCAATCATATTGTAATATTCGGTCCAGAACAGGGCCAGGTCGACAAATCCAAGCCAGGATCCAAATGCTATGCCCTGTTTTACACCCAGTTCGGCCGACCAGCCCCGTTCCGGATCCAGATCAGAATTCGGAAATATTTTCAAGGCCCCTATATTAGTGTCCGTATACTTCTCAGCTATCGAAGGGAAGCGATATCCCTGTCCCAGGGAGGTTCTCAGAAAAGTACTTTTGCCGGCCTGGTAATTCATGCCCACCCTTAGCACGGGCAGAGAGTAGTAGAAATCACCATCCAATGCATTTATCTCCCACCGAACACCTGAGGATAGTTGCAACTTGTTGAATATCTTCGCATCTACCTGCGAGTACACAGCTGCATTTGATCCCACATGATCATCAAAAAGATTGGCGATCACCTTAGACCTTGAGAAAGAGAGACCGCTGGTCCAGCGGGTTTGTCCAGAGAATCTTTTCAGGTATCGGTACTCGGCGTACCAGAGCCTTGAAGCGCTGTTCCGGTCAGCATTTGTTGTAGAGTTATCCACGCCGTATAACCTGGTTTTTAATGAGTGTTTATTCCCTTTACTACTTGAATACTCAAGTGAAGGATCAATGTTATACCTGTAACCCGTAAGCGGTGTCATCGATTCCGGATTCTGCCTGTATGCTCCGGAGTCCGCATCCTGCCATAGCAGAAAATCCGACTGATCCACATACATGGCACTGATGGCCAGTCCCCCGACCAGTCCCTGGATCTTCTTTGAGCGGTAGCTGAGCCCCACATTTCCTCTGATCCTATTCTGGTAGTCACCTTCCCGGTATCCTTCATCTTTGAAATAGTTCCCTCCAAGTGAGAGATCAAGGTTCCCAATCTTTCGAAGGTGACTGAAAGAAGCACCTGCAAACAGAGGTTGAGAATCCCACCAGATCAGCTCCTTACGTAACGGATTCATATAGGCACCACCAAAGAGGGTCACTTCTGTAGCTGGTTCACTGCCTGGAAAACGTGTACGAAGATTGATTACCCCATTAAGGGCAGAAGAACCATAAAGTACCGAGGAAGCTCCTTTGATCACCTCCACCTGGTTAATGTTCTCCACGGGGAGATAGTTCCACTTCACATCCCCGGCATCTGCTGAAAGCATCGGCAGATCGTCCACAAGCATAAGCACTCTGCTGCCAGCTCCATAACTAAACCCACTTCCTCCCCTGATGCTTGGTTGTCCGTCCAGGATACTGATCCCGGGAGTCTTCTCCAGAATCATATCAAGCGATACAATATTCTGATTTGAAAGCTGATAGGGCTTAATCACCTCCATGGAGACGGTGACGTCTGACAATTTCTGCTCGTATTTCCCGGCACTTACAACCACTTCTTCAAGCATCTTACTGCTAGCCTTCATCTCTATCTTAAGCTGAAGGGTTTCTCCTTCTCTTATGATGATCTCTTTTTGCTGATCTGAATAACCAACATAGGAAAACCAGAGGATGTGCTGACCCACATCAAGTGTGAGTGAGAAGGCGCCATTCAGGTCGGTAGCTGTACCCCTTTGCTTGTCTGCACTGATATTGACAGCGATCAAAGGTTCTCCAGAACCGGCATCAAGTACGGTACCGGAAACAATACCAGTGGCCTGACCTGAAACATCTTGTCCCGGGATTAGCAGCCAAACAGCCCACAAGCAAATAATTAGTATGTTACGCAAATGCAAGATTCGATCAAATTCTTATATTTACCCGACTAATTTACCCTATTTTAACTAAACTACGACCATTATGCTGCTACATCAAGAGTTTGTCAGGACTGCCAAGAGGCTCAGTAAAAAATTGGCCATCAAGGATAAGACCACCAAGAGCAATGTGACCTACGGCAGGGCTCTGATCGGGGCATTGATCCTTGCTAAGAAATTCGATAAATACGATAAGGGATATATAGGGATCATGATTCCCACGTCGGCCGGATGTGCACTTGCCAATGTGGGAGCACTGATGAGCGGACGGGTTCCGGTGATGATCAACTACTCCACCGGTGCTGAACAGAATGTTAAGTATGCACAGGAAAAATGCAACTTTAAGACCGTCATCGCCTCGAAGGCGCTGCTTGAGAAGATTGAATGTCCGGTCATGGATGGAATGGTCATGATCGAAGATATCATGAAAGGAGTCACCACAGGAGACAAGCTGAAAGCAGCACTGAAAACCAAGCTTCCCACCGGGATGCTCCTCAACAGCATCCACAAGGGAGATGAAAACGACAATGCTGCCATTCTCTTTACCAGTGGCAGCGAAAAAGATCCCAAGGTGGTTCAGCTAACCCATAAGAACCTGGCTTCCAACATTCGCGATTTTACCGAACATGTTCATATTACTGAAGATGACATCCTGCTGGCCAACCTGGTCTTCTTCCACATTTTCGGTTTGACTGTCAACCTGTGGGTAACGTTTGTGAAAGGGATGACCATGGTTACCTATTCCAATCCCACCGATTTCCAGACCATCAGTAATATCGCCCGTGAGGAAGCACCAACCATCATGGTAGGTACTCCCAGTTTCTTCTGGGGATACCTGCAGAAGTCTGAACCGGGTGACTATAAAAGCCTGCGCATTATGGTTGCCGGGGCCGACAAATGTCCCGATGCCCTGCGCGATGGTTATAAAAAGAAACATGGAGTCACATTGCTGGAGGGTTATGGCGCCACCGAAACATCTCCGGTAGTATCTGTAAACTCCCTTGAATTTAACAGGCCCGGTAGTACCGGAAAGGTGATTCCCAATGTAAGCGTTAAAATAGAGCACCTTGAAACCGGTGTTGAGTGCAAAACTGGTGAAGTAGGCAAAATCCTGGTCAAAGGAGACCTGATCATGAAAGGGTACCTGGGAGCTCCGGAACTGACTGCTGAAACCATTGTGGATGGGTGGTACAACACGGGCGACATGGGCTATCTTGATGAAGATGGCTACCTGTGGCATGCGGGCCGTTTCAAGCGTTTCGTAAAGATCGGCGGTGAGATGGTGTCACTGGTGAGGGTGGAAAATGTGATGGAACAGCACCTGCCCGAAGGGGTCAAATGCTGCATCGTGGAGATCCCCGATGAAGTTAAAGGGGCCACCATAGTAGCCGCTGTAACCAAAGAGATCAACAAGGTGGCCATCCTTCGTAAAATGGGCCAGGAGCTTCCCAATATCGCCCTCCCCCGTCAGTTCTTTGTCATTGCAGAACTGCCCATGATGGGTACTGGAAAGATCGATTTCCGCTCTGTGTCTAATCTGGTAAATGAAATGGCTGATAATCCTGATGCCAACTAATATCACCTTCATAATAGCTGTTACATGGTGTATTCTTGGATTCGCCATATATTACTTTCTGTCAAATAACAAAGCCTTTGCAGGAAGACTTGGTAGACTCAGCCGGAAGTTTGATAGCCAGGGCAATCAGGTGCTCGTTCAACGCACTCTGGGGCTATTGTTTCTGGGAATTTTCAGCACACTGATAATCGTCCTGCATCCTGGCCTCCCACTTAGAGATTTTGGTTTAACTTTTACGTTCCTGGCTGGCCCGCCCTGGTGGTCATTCCTGGTAATTCCCGTAATCCTGGTCATAGGTATTAATGCGGCAAAGCAAGATGGGAACCTGGAGCTCTATCCACAAATCAGATCAAAAAACTGGACTCCGGGTATGATTGCCATTAGTGGCACCAGCTGGGTCTTATTCCTGGTTGGCTATGAGTTCCTTTTTCGGGGATTTTTGTTACATGCTTCCCTGGATATAATGGCCGCCGGCCCTGCCATCGCCCTGAATAGTGCACTCTATGCTTTTGCTCATTTCTATAAAGGTCCGGGCGAGACTTTTGGTGCCATTCCTGTAGGAGTATTGCTTTGTTACCTAACCATTGTCACCGGAAACATTTGGTGTGCCGTAGTCATACATGCGCTTATGGCTCTTAGCAATGAATGGTTCTCGCTCTACTTCCATCCCGAAATGGAGATTGTCAAAGCCAGGTAATATGAAGGTTTTTGTCTCTGGGTCCACAGGTTTTATAGGAATTCAGCTGGTAAAACGACTGGTGGAAGATGGCCATACAGTTCATGCACTATACCGCTCTAAATCCAAAGCGGAGCTGATCCGGCATCAGAATGTAAAATTATTCAAAGGTGATATTCTGGACAAAGTTTCCCTGGATCATGCCCTGACAGGCTGTGATGAGGCCTACCATACAGCAGCTTTTGCCGGAGTGTGGGCAAAGGACCCTGAGATGGTTTTTCGGCTAAATGTGGATGGCGCGTTGAATGTGATTGAAGTGGCAGGCAAGCATGGAGTCAGAAGGGTAGTACTTACCTCCACAGCTGGAATCCTGGGGCCTTCAGAAAAAGAGGCCGTTCATGAATCCTCTCCTGCTCCAATCTCCTTTTTTACCGATTATGAAGCCTCCAAATTCCAGCTGGAGCAACAATTCCTGGGGCGCACTGAAACAGGTCCTGAAGTAGTAATTGTTAATCCCACCCGGGTCTACGGACCTGGATACATGAGCGAATCCAACGGAGTCACCAAAATGATCAAACAATACGTGGAGGGCAAGTGGAGATTGATTCCCGGCGATGGCAACAGCTCAGGGAATTATGTCTATGTAGAAGATGTGGTTAGCGGTCATATGCTGGCGATGCAGAATGGAAGACCGGGAGAACGCTATGTGCTGGGGGGTGAGAACATCTCCTACAATCAGTTATTTGAGTATGTCCGCGAAGCCAGCGGGGTTCGTCACAAGCTTTTTAAGATCCCGCTCTGGATCATGCTTGCTGCTGCCGGAGTAATGAAAGGTATTTCAAGGATCTCGGGTCGGCCACCCCTGATTGTTCCCAAATTGGTACAGAAATTCAATCACAACTGGATCGTCTCTTCTGAAAAAGCGATTCGGGATCTTGTATATAAACCCATCAACGCCCGTGCGGGCATTCAACTTACAGTTCAATGGATCAAAAATTCCAAATCATGAAACTTAACACGATTATCACAACTGGATTACTGGCTCTTCTTCTCTCATCCTGTACCGCTCAGGAATATCCCACCACGGGTTCCATTGAACGGCTCAGTCCGGAACTTGACCGGATCATTGCACCAGGCACATTGCCCGAAATACTGGCCGAGGGTTTTGAGTGGTCGGAGGGTCCCCTCTGGTTACCTGAACAAGAGAAAGTGATCTTTTCAGACATCCCAAACAACTCCATTTTTGAGTGGTCTGAGAAAGACGGGCTAAAGCTCTATTTAAAGCCTTCGGGATATACCGATACCATTACCCGTGGAGGGGAAACCGGTTCCAATGGTTTGTTGCTCGACGAGGAGGGCAAACTGGTACTGTGCCAGCATGGCGACCGCCGAATTGCCAGGATGAATGCACCACTTGATGCTCCTGAAGCCAGCTTTGCAACCATAGCAGGTGCCTGGAAGGGAAAGCGGTTTAATTCACCCAACGATGCTGTATTCAGCAACACGGGGAACCTTTATATCACTGATCCTGCATATGGCATGGAACTCAGGTATGAAGATCCCCGACGCGATATGGATTTTACAGGTGTCTTCAGGATCACTCCAGCGGGTGAGGTCAGCCTACTGAGCGACCAGCTTACTGCGCCCAATGGCATCGGGCTCTCTCCGGATGAAAGCCGCTTGTATGTAGCCAATTCGGGAGGCAGCTCCGGTTCCATATGGATGGAATATGAACTGGCGGAAGATGGATCACTTCAAAATGAGAAACTTTTCTATGATGCACGCCCTGCCTCAGACAGCCTCAGGGGAGCCCTGGATGGATTGGTGGTGCGAAATGACGGACTTATCTTTGCCACAGGCCCGGGTGGGGTCTGGATCCTGACTCCCGAGGGGGAACACCTGGGAATTATCAAGACCGGACAGGCCACCTCCAATTGCACCCTGGATGCAAAAAACCGGTATCTATATATGACTGCTGATATGTACCTGATGCGTATCAGGCTTCGTTAAACAGTTCCTTAAATTTTTGGAAGGGTCCAGGGCTCCCGGTAGGTGGGTACCAGGTAGCTGTCTGCTTCAGCATCATTGATAAATTTGCTATTATCTGCATCCCAGTATAACCTTCTGCCTGTCTTATAGGCCACATTCCCCAGGTGACAGGTCTTGGCAACACCAGCTGCAATCTCAATCGGACAGTTCAATGGTGCCCCGTTCTTGATGCCGTCAATGAAGTTAGCCATGTGCTTAGGCAAACCCATTCCATCTCCTTTAATCAGGTCTACCCGATCGAGGGTTGGATTTCCTCCTTTTGGCTCAGGAATAACCTCCCAACCTCCACGGTCCACAACCAAAGTACCATCATTGCCCACAAAACCTACCCCGTGAGAACGCCCGTAGTAGCCTCCATCAATTCCAATCCCATGGTCCCATAGCATGGTAAAATCATCAAATTCATAGATGGCCTGCTGGGTATCGGGAGTTTCGCATGCATCATCCGGATAGGCAAACTTGCCACCCATGGACATCACTGATTTGGGTGCATACTGGTTCATCCCAAACAGCGCATAATCCACGATGTGAACTCCCCAGTCAGTCATCATGCCCCCGGCATAATCCCAGAACCAGCGGAAGGTAAAGTGGAACCTGTTTTTATTAAAGGGCCTTTTTGTGGCCGGCCCCAGCCAGAAGTCATAATCTACCCCTTCCGGAACGGGAGCATCGGCCACCACAGGTACCGATTTCATCCAGCCCTGGTAGGACCAGGCACGCACAGTCCTGATTTTGCCCAGTTGACCGGAGTGAACATACTTGATAGCATCCTGCCAGTGCTTGTCACTGCGCTGCCATTGTCCGATCTGCACCACATTTCCATACTTTTGTACTGCCCGTTCCATGATGTTGCACTCCTCAATGGTATTGGCCAGTGGTTTTTCACAATAGATATTATAACCTTCCTGTGCGGCATAGACAAAGGGTATAGTATGCCAGTGATCGGGAGTTCCAATAATGATCACATCCAGTCCCGGATGCTCCAGCAAATGACGGAAATCCTTGTATCCTTTGGGAGCCTTCCCCTGGATCTTCTCCACATCCTTAATCCTTTTATTCAGTACATTGCTGTCCACATCACACAGCGCCGCACACTCGGTATTGGGCTGGTTGAGGAAAGCTCTCAAATCGGAGAAGCCCATACCGTTGACCCCGATCACCCCGCAGACCAGTTTTTCATTGGCTCCGAGTATTCCACCCTTCATGGTGGAGAATGGGGATGTCATTCCTATAACAGCAGTAGCTGCTGCAGACTTCTTAAGAAATTCTCTTCTGTTGGTAGGCATGGGGAAAATGTTAGAAAGTTAGACTATTTAGAAAGTTAGATTGGATCTTAAATATAGAAATTTAACGCTTAAGTGGTGCAAAAAGTGAGTTCCCATCGTTAAATTTTCGATCAACCAGCAGGTCCACTACCTGCACTCCGTTCATCATAGTCCCGTATAATCCGTGGGAAAATTTGGGCTGATACAGATTCTTCACAGGCGTTATCATGGGCAACCGTTTGGGTCCAAACTGGGTGACCAGAGAGGCCATGTCATATAGACTACCGCTGGGAGATCCGGAATACCGGGCATAAGTGGCCGGCGTGGATATATCCTTCACCACTATATGCTTGCTTAAATTGGGAATAAAATACTTCTCCGCGATGCCGATGAAAAAATCGGCCCACTTTTCTTTCTCTGCCTGGTACTTCTTATAATCGCTTTCCCGCCACTCCTTCCACTGGCTCAGTGCAAATGGGGTGCAACGGAGGGTGATGGTATTTTTCGCTCCTGTGGTAAGTGATGGGCAGATAACGGCCATATGAAAACAGTCCTCAGAAAATGCATGATCACCGGCCAGGTAGCCTTCAAATAGTTTTTCGGCCGTACCCAGTCCGGTCGAAACTACATTGTAGGGATAATCCAGATCCAGGGTTTTCATATCAATCTTGTCGTCCAATCCCAGGGCCACATTTATTGAGGAGACCGACATAATGGTATTTTCCAGCTTCTCCACATATGCGGCCGGCAGGTGTTCATCTCCTACAAGCGTGCGCATTGCAAGATTTGGATCTACCGTGGTAATAATGGTGCCTGCCACTATTGCACCCTCCTCCCCTTTGATCTTTATCCCCCTGGCTTCCCCATTCTCCACAAGTATCTTTTCCACTTCAGCATTAAAGCAAATCTCACCGCCCCTTTCCTGGAACAGTTCTGCCATCTTTGCGGGGAACTCATCAAAATATCCATACGGTCTGAAACAACGGGTCATGGAAGAGAGCATGGCTCCTGTTGCCATGATGGAGGATGCCCTGTCGGAAGGTACCCCGGAAAAGGAGGTGAAGGTCTCCATAACCTCTCTCAGTTTCGGATTTGTAATTCCGAATTTATCCAGCAGTCCCGAATAGGTGCGGTTCAGATTAGCCACCACCTTGGGGGCCTGGAAGGGAATCTTCAGTTTATCTTTCAGGGTGGCATTGGCCTTCAGTCTGCGCACCTGTTTGAACATATCCACCGAATAGTCCATTAGGGACCTGATTTTGTCGGCATCATCGGGAAATTCAGACACCAGGTAGGCTTTAAAATTCTCTGCTCCCGCCGGGATCTTATACTCATCTACCTGGTCGCCCTCCACCACCAGGCGACGCATGAAGTTCCCCTCAAACTGCTTCAGGTTCAGGTCAATTTCCAGATACTCCAGTATGTCTATTATATCGGGAAACAACTGGGTGGTTTCGAAAACATAGCCCTCGCGTTCGTAGGCAGTACTAAAACCCCCAGGATAACTGTTTTTCTCAACAATCAATGTCCGTTTGCCATCCGTATTTTTCTGCCACATCAATCCGGAAGAAAGGCCACTCAGGCCTGAACCTATGATAACAAGATCGTACTCCTTAGCTCCTGAATAGTTGGACTTCACTCCGTCTTTTTTCAAATGAATGCTCTGTGCCATGATACCGGGTTTGAAAATTATATCCCTAATTTAGGATAAAGATTTTTATCTTGCGTCGGTTTTTTCGTAAGATCATGCAAACCAACAGCCTAAAAATAACCGGGATCCTTCTGGCAGGAGGGATGAGCCGAAGGATGGGGAGTGAAAAGGGCACCCTCCGTATTGGTAATTCACTCCTCTACCAGTACCCGCTGGCCATTCTTGAAAAATTCTGTGATGAGATCCTGGTAAGTACCTGTGATAGGTCCGCCCTCCGGGTGGATCACAAGAAGATCTGTGATGAAGTAAAAGGGATCGGTCCCCTGGGCGGCATTTACAGCTGCCTGAAAAAGTCCTCCAGTGAGCTGAATCTGGTGCTTTCTTACGATATGCCCCTGGTAAATGAATCTCTATTCAGATTGCTCATTAGTGAAAGAGAAGCATATGAAATTGTATTACCAGCTATGCAGGAGAATAGACCTGAACCACTTTGTGGCCTCTACACAAAAAGTGCTACTGAGGTGATGGAAGAGATGATCTCAAATAAAGATTTTGCAGTGAACCATCTATTGACCCGTTGCGATAGCAAGATCGTCCCAATTTCGAAGAAGATGGAATGCTGGCATCCGGACCTCTTCCTGAATATCAATAGCAAAGAGGATCTCAAACGCATACCACCCGGTTTTGGAAAATAAGAGAATGGAGAAAGGATTAAATTCAATATGGATGAAAGCGGCAGTGGCAGGTGGCTTATGGGCCAGCTTTGAAATTATTGTCGGAAGCCTGCTGCACAACCTGCATATCCCTTTTTCAGGTACCCTCCTGGCCACCTTTTCTATCTTATTGATGATTTCCTTTTTGCAAATCTGGAACGAAACAGGTTTGATCTGGAGGGCCGGACTAATCTGCGGATTAATGAAGTCTCTTTCACCCAGTGCAGTGATCCTGGGGCCCATGACAGGAATAATGATGGAAGCCTTGTTTATGGATCTGCTCATATATCTTGTGGGACGGAACATGATCGGCTATATACTGGCTGGCATTGCCGCCCTGCTTAGTACAATTCTGCATAAATTGGCCAGTCTCTTTATTCTGTATGGAAATGACCTGGTTAATATCTACGTCAACCTTTTCCGCTTCCTTCAGAAGCAGCTGGGACTGGAGGAGGCCAATCCGAAGGATCTGATTATAGGAATCATAGCTTTGTATATCCTGATAGGTGCTGCTGCTGCGATTGCTGGCTACTACCTGGGAAGAAAGGCTCTTCGCAATCAGACAGAAGTAAGCACTATTGCCAGGCCCACAGATCCCTAT